>Ga0101944_10000564_pt1 | contig 105945 bp, 81 predicted proteins | sample DewCreD2012metaG_FD_75245 | JGI IMG/M metagenome (GOLD analysis project Ga0101944, IMG submission 75245) | Hot spring sediment bacterial and archeal communities from British Columbia, Canada, to study Microbial Dark Matter (Phase II) - Dewar... ... | reverse complement strand
CCGTGCCGTCGGGCCAGGATCTCGGCGGGCTCCTCGCGACGGAGCAGGGCCAGGACGATTTCCATCCGCTCCGCGGCGCTCAACTCGGACGGCGCTCCCATGAGCATCTCTCCTTTCTGCCACCCCCCGGGAACCCGGGCCCTCGTCCACAGCGAGCGGAGCGAGCCGGGGGGCCGGGGTCCCGGGGGCAGCATACCAGGCGAGATTTCTCAAGCTGAGCGTTTTCCAGGAACTACGAGCTATACACATGCTCACCTCGCCGCCATCGAACGGCTCCTGTAGGTCAACGGAAAGATACGGGCAAAGGAAAGCCCTGATGGGGTGGGGTGTCGGCGGGGAGAACGTCGCGATGGATGCATGCCGTGCGTGATGGATCTGGATCGCCGGCAGGTCGTCTTATGGGTGAGCTGAAATATGGGTTAAGAGGAATGGTGATCGTGCCGATAACAAACATGGTGAAGAAGGTTCCGTTCTTTTTCAGGAAGATCGGGCCGTGAAAGCCGTGCGCGACGTGGTGCTGCCGGGGTGGGGACTGGGGAGGGACCTGGACATGGTCGAGCTCCGTGGGCCCGGGGGGGCCGGGGAGCGGGGGGGCCGGTGCCGCTTCGATCGGTGGCGGCCGGCTCCGCAGCGCGGGGGGGAAGCGAGGCGGAAGTTGGAGGCGGTGGTGGATCGGGTGATGGAGCCGGAGCGGTTGCTGGAGGCGGCGCGCGCGCTGCCGCCGATCCGAGAGGACGTGGTGGAGCGGGTGAAGGCCGAGATCGAGGCCGGCACGTACGAGACGCCGGAGAAACTCGACCGGCTGGCGGATCGGCTCCTGGAGGAGTTGGGGGAGGGGTAGGGGAAGGGGATGCCGGTGGGGAGAAAAACGCGGCCCGACGGGCCGCGTTTTTTTTTGTCTCGGATCTCATTTCTCAATTGCCCGCCCCGTCGGTATAATCCCCCGCCTATGCCCAAGACACCGAACGTCCCGCCCGGGCCGGGAGGCGAGAGCGCCGCCGCCCCGGCGGCCGCGGTCGCCCGCCGGGCCGACTGGCCGCTGCTGATCCTGGTCTTCACCGCCGGGTTTGTCCTGATGGGGTTCGAGATCGCGGGAAGCCGCGTGCTGGCCCCCTTCTTCGGGAACTCCATCTATGTCTGGGGCGCGCTGATCGGGATCGTCTTGGCCGCGCTCGGACTCGGGTACTGGTGGGGTGGGCGGGTGGCCGACCGATGGCCGCTGCGGCAACTCCTCGGCGGGATCGGGATCGGCGCCGCGGCGGGCGTCTTTGCCGTCCCCTACATCGGTCCCGCTGTCTGCCAAGCCGTTTCCGGGGTCTTCGGCGAGGCCGGCGTGCTCTGGGGGCCGGTGGCCGCCTCCGCGCTCCTCTTCCTCCTTCCCGGCATCCTGCTGGGCATGGTTTCTCCGTTCGCCATCCGGCTCCAGGCCCAGGCGGTCGAGAGCCTGGGGAGGACGGCCGGGCTGCTCTACGCCCTCTCGACGATCGGGAGCTTCGCCGGGACGTTCGTGACCACCTTCGTGCTCATCCCGTGGATCGGCATGTCCCTGATCCTGAAGGTCCTCGGCGGGGCGATGATGGTCGCCTCCGCGCTCACGCTGGGGACGGGGCTGCGGGCCGCGATCCCTGCCGCCTGCTGCCTCTTCGTCTCGGCCGTCTGGGCGGTGACGCCCGCACCGCCCGCCCTGCCCCCTGGCGCCGGCTCGACGCTTTTCGAGGCGGAGACGCCTTACCACCACATCTATGTGGCGGACAGCGCCTACGGCAGCCGCTACCTCTACTTCAACCGCTTCGTCGAGACCCAGATCTCGCTCGACCCCCCGGACCACCGGGGCCTCTCCGAGTACACGAAGTTCTTCCACCTTGCCCCCGCCTTCGCCTGGCCGATCCGGCGGGCGTGCTTCATCGGGGCGGGCGGCGGCGTCGGGCCCCGCGAATTCCTTCAGCGTTACCCCGGCGTGAAGATCGACTGCGTCGACATCGACCCCGTTGTGCTCGAGGTCTGCCAGCGATACTTCCACGTTCCCCGGAACCACCCGGACCTGGCGATGATCGAGGCGGACGGGCGGATGTTCCTCCGGCGGAAGGGGGCGCCGTACGACGCGATCGTGCTGGACGCGTTCACCATCGGCGGCCGGATCCCCTTCCACCTGACGACGCGGGAGTACTTCGGCGAGATTCGGGACCGGCTTGCGCCGGGCGGGGTTTTGGTCATGAACGTCATCAGCGGGCTGGAGGGGGAGAAGGGGACCATGTTCCGCGCCGTCCACCGCACGATGGCGGAGGCGTTCGGCGACCTGCCGGCGCCGGGCGCCGGGGCGCCGGCCGGCGCCCGCCACGTCCACGTCTTCGACGTGCACAAGTGGCTGGGGGGCGGGCAGTCGCGAAACGTGATCTTCGTCGCCTGCCGTGACGCTCAGGCGTTCGAGGCGGCGGTCGCCCGTGCGAAGGGATTGGCGGGTGCGGGCACGCTCGCGGAGTCGGCTGTCGCGCTGCTCGACAATCGCCTCGACCGCGCCCCCGACCCGGGTGCGATTCGGCTGACCGACGATTTCGCGCCGGTGGAGACGATGCCCTTCTGAGGGAGGAGCCGTGGTCTCATCCTCCCCCGCGCCCCGCTCCGCGCTCGGTCTCTGGCTGCTCTGTCTCGGCGGGCTTGCCGGGGGGGCGTTGCTGCTGGGGATCGCGCTCCGGCCGCCGTTGCTCCCCGCGCCGACGCCGGCCGCGTCCGCCGTCTTCGGCGTCCCGCCACCCGCCTTCGATGCCGGCGCGGCCTTCGCCGACCTGCAGGCGGTTTTCGACCTCGGCCCGCGCCACCACGGGTCGCCCGGATTGGCCGCCTGCCGCCGCCTGATCGAGGCTCGGCTCCGCGAGGCGGGGGCGGCGGTGCGCGTCGAGGCGTTCGAGTACACCGGCCTCTCGGGCGTCCCCGAGCCCTTCGCCAGCGTGTTCGGCCGATTCGGGGGGGCGGGCGTCCCCGTCTGGATCGGCACGCACCACGACACGCAGGCCCGGTGCCACGAGGACCCGGATCCGGCGAAGCGCGACCTCCCGGTTCCGGGGGCGAACGACGGCGGTTCGGGGGTTGCCGTCCTTCTCGAGCTGGCCCGGTGTTTCCGCCGGAGCCCGCCGCCCGTTCCCGTCGTCCTCGCCTTCTTCGACGGCGAGGATTACGGCGGGCCGGGTGAGCTGGCGAAGGACTACATGGTCGGTTCGCGGCATGCGGCGCGGGGGCTGGACGCGCTGCCGCCGGACGATCGACCCCGGGCGGTGGTGGTCATCGACCTCGTCGGGGAGCGACAGGCCGTGTTCCCGCGACGGGCGGATTTCCAGGGGCGCGCGCGCGGGCTGGCGGACGCCGTCTGGTCGGCGGCGTCGCGCGCGGGTGCGGGGACCTTCTTCGTCGACCGGGTCGATCCTCCGCTGACGGACGATCACACGGCCTTCCTGGCCCGCGGGATTCCCGCCCTCGTGGTCATCGACTACGAATACGGGCCGGGGAATGCCTGGTGGCACACATCGGCCGACACGATGGACCAGTGTGATGCGGGAACGCTGGGGGCGGTGGGACGGACGCTGCTGGCGTGGGTCTATGCGGGGGCGCCGACCGGGAACTGATTCGGAAGGCGCAGGGGGCGCGGCGGGAATTCAGGGGCGTCGGGCATGCGATCGCGACAAGCGGAATTCCGGGCGGCCGGGCTGCTGACCCTGCTGGCCGCCGCCGGGGCGGCGGGGTGCGGGAGGGACGCGGCGGAACCCGCGGCGGCGGCTCCGTTGACGGACGACGACGCCGCGGCCGCGGCGGTCTGGGCGACCTTCCGGGACGCCTTTGTCAATAAGGAGTGGGAGGCGGCCTGGGGGCATTTCACCCCCGCCGCACAGGAGGCCGTCGCGGCGCGGTTCGACACGCTCCGCCGCGAGGCGGCCGCCGGTTCGCCCGAGCGGGTCGCCCAGCTCAACGCGATGGGGCTCCGGCCGGCGGACCTCCAGGCGATGGACGCGAAGGGGTTCTTCATCCGGTCGATGCGCCACTTGGTGACGGCCGAGCACCTGCGGCCGTCCTGGGAAAAGTTGCGCGGGGACATGGCCGGCAGCCGCGTCATCTCGGTGCGGCGCCGCGGGGACGAGGCGGTGCTGGTGGTGCGGGACGGGGCGGGAAAGGAGACGTCGACGGGGGCGCGGCGGGTGGGGGGCGCGTGGCGCGTGGACTTTCAGGCGGGCCCGTGAGCGGTCGCCCGACCCCGTCCGGACGCCCCGCCCGTGGGCTCACCGGACCAGGAGCACCTTGTCGACCATCCGCTTGACCGCCGCTCCGCAGGCGTTCAGGCGCTCCTCGATGCGCTCGTAGCCGCGGTCGATGTGGTAGACGCGTCGGATCTCGGTGGTGCCCTTCGCGGCCAAGCCGGCGATGACGAGGGCGGCGCTGGCGCGCAGGTCGCTGGCCATGACCGGGGCGCCGTGCAGCTGCGGCACGCCGTGGATGATCGCCGAGGCCCCCTCCTTCCGCACCTGCGCTCCCATTCGGTTCAGCTCCGCCACGTGCATGAAGCGGTCGGGGTAGATCTTCTCGGTGACGACGCTGATCCCGTCGGCGCAGGCGAGCAGGGTCATGAACTGGGCTTGGAGGTCGGTGGCGAAGCCGGGGTAGGGCAGCGTCGTGAGGTCGACGGGCCGGAAGCGCTCCGGGCCGGCGACGCGGATGCCGCCGTTCTCCCGCTCGACCGTCACGCCGATCTGCCGGAGGGCGTGGACGGCCGCCGTAAGGTGCTCCATCCGCGCGTTCTCCACAAGCAGGTTCCCGCGGGTGACCGCGCCGGCCGCGAGGAACGTCCCGGCCTCGATCCGGTCGGGGATGACGGTGTGCTCGACGGCCTGGAGGCGCTCGACGCCGGTGACGACGAGGCGGTGGGTGCCGGCCCCCTCGATCTTCGCGCCCATGGCGATCAGAAGCCGGGCGAGATCCTCCACCTCCGGCTCGCAGGCGGCGCTCTCGATCACCGTGGTGCCCTTCGCCAGCGTCGCGGCCATGAGGACGTTGGCGGTCCCGGTGACGGTGGAACCGTAGGGGCCGCCGAGGTAGATCTCGGCGCCCCGCAGGCCTTTCTTCGCCTCGGCGACGACGTAGCCGTGCTCGGTGCGGATTTCCGCGCCGAGAGCGGCAAAGCCCTTCAGGTGGAGATCAATGGGGCGGACGCCGATGACGCAGCCGCCGGGCAGGGAGACCTTGGCCTTGCCGCGGCGGGCCAGCAGCGGGCCGAGGACGCAGACCGAGGCGCGCATCGTCGAGACGTTCTCGTAGGAGGCCTCGACGCGCGACTCGTCCGTGACCTTGACGGTCACGTCGCCGTCGGCGCGGTGCTCGACATGGGCGCCGAGCTCCCGAAGGATCCGGAGCATCGTGGCGATGTCGCTCAGGTGCGGGACGCCGCGGAGGCGGGTGCGGCCCTCGGCGAGCAGGGCGGCGGCCAGAAGGGGCAAGGCGTCGTTCTTGGATCCATTGACGCGGACGCGGCCCTGAAGCCGGCGGCCGCCCTCGATGACGAACTTGTCCATGGGCCTCCCTCGGCCGCCGTCCGGCCGGCCGTGGCCGGATTATAGGGGCGCGCCTGAAAACCCGCAAGGGGGGGCGGGACGCCGGAGCCGCGCGGGGCGCCGCCCGAAGTGCTGCTCCGCCTTTGCGCATGACGCCACGCTGGACGGACGGTCCGGTTCGGCACCGACTTCCGGGGACGGAGGCTGCTTCGGCGGGTGTCCGGTGTCGCGGTTGTTGGAAGCCCCGCCCCTCCGGAGCGGGGAGCGTTACTTCGTCACCGTCCACGTCGACGCCTTCGTGCAGCGGATGAAATAGCCCTCGCCCGGCGAGAGGGAGAAGTTCGCGCCGCCGCCGCCGGCCGTGTGGATCTCGTACCCCGTCCCGTCGTACCGAAGGACGCGCGTCGCCTCCCCGCCCTGCGCTCCGATCTCCGCCACCGCCACGGTGGCGGTGTAGCGCGCCGGGGAGGAGGGCTCCAGCGGCAGGCCGACGAGGTTGTAGCCGGTCTCCAAGCCCAGCGGTACCGCCGCCCGGTCGAAGCGGTAGCCGGAGGCGCGCCAGAGGCCGGCGTTGGTGCAGCGGACGAAGTAGCCGGCGCCGGGGACGATGTCGAAGTTCGCGCCGCCGCCGCCGGCCGTGTGGATCTCGTAGCCGGTCCCGTTGTAGCGCAGGACGCGGGTGCAGGCGATGCCGCTGTCGCCGAGGGAGGCGACGAGATCGGAGGCCTTCATCGGCGCGACCGGCTCGAGGGGGAGGGCGAGGAGGGTGTAGCCGTCGCGGACGGGGACGTCGAGGCCGGTCGGGGCGATGGTGAAGGCGGCGGAGGCGATGGTGCTGGGCCGGCAGCCGCTCTTCCAGGCGCGGGCCTTGACGGTGGCGGAGCGGAGGAGATCGAAGGCTCCGGTGTAGAGCGGGGAGGCTTCGTCCGGGTCCGAGCCGTCGGTCGTGTACCGGATCTCCGCCCCCCGTGTGAAGCAAGAGAGGCGGACGGAGACGGCGCCGGCGTATGTCCCGGCGGCGGGGAGGATGCAGGGAGGATGGACCGTGGCGCGGGCGATGCGGATCGCGTCGGCGATGACGTAGCCGTTCGTCCCGTCGGTTCGCACGAGGACGCTGCCGGAGGCGCCCGCGTCAAAGGCCCAGGCGCCGAGGAGGACCCACTGTCCGCCGTTGATCGTCTCGTTGACGACGACGGGGGTTGTTCCGCCCGCGTGGACGATGTCGACCGGCACGTTGGTCGCCCGGTTCGAGGAGGCCGTGTAGCGGATGTAGACCGAATAGGTCCCCGCCTCAGGGATCGTCGGCGTGAAGCGGACGCTTTTCGTGCCCTTGCCCGTGTTGCCGTCATGGATGTAGTCGGCGCCATAGTAGCCCGTGTTGTAGGTGCTGGAAGACCAGGCGCCGGTGACCGTGGCGTCCGGGTCCTGGTTGTCGACGGTGTCGATCTCCTGCCGGAGCAGGGTGCCGTCGGCGCCCTCCTCGACGACGGCCAGGAGCTCGGCGAGGCGCTGCTGATAGACGCCTCGGGGGTCGAGACCGAAAACGGCGCAAACATAGGCGGCGGAGCCGACGGCGACGCCCATCTGGCCGCAGGTGCGCATGACGCGGGGGCTGCCAAGCCCGACGTGGGAGGCGCTGAAGCAGCGGCCGGCCATCATCAGGTTCGGGACATCCTTCGAGTAGAGGCAGCGGAAGGGGATCCAGAATTGGCCGTGCGGCGTGTACTGTGCGGTGGAGAGAAAATCGTAGGCGCCCCCTTGTTGGAAATGGAGGTCGATCTCGCGGGACTCGTGGACGACGCCGTCCGGGAAGCCCGGCGGGTTGCGCACGTCGTTTTCGATCAGGACGTGGTCCCCGAGGATCCGGCGGGACTCGCGCTTGCCGCCGACGTAGCCGACCCAGAGGAGCCGGTGGTTGGCGTTCGCGGGAAGCTGCTTGGCATTCCAGAAGGAGCCGTAGATCGCGCGAAAGAGGTGGTCGCGGATTGTTTCGGCGTCGGCGATCGTGTCGAGGTCGGGATGGATGCCGTACTCCCAGAACCACTCCCCGGCGGTCGCCGTGTAGTCCTTCGCCACGTCCATCGCCCAGGGGACGTCGGGGAAGGGCTGGGGGGTCGCCGTGTCGATGGAATTCCAGAGGAGGGAGGTTCCCATCTTCAGGTTGTCGGCGGCCGCGGGGGCGAGAGACTCGCCATACTCCGACGACGCCTCCCGGCCGGTCCGGTACGACGCACCGGCCCAAAAGCCGATCCACCCGTCGCCGGTCGAGTCGACGACGTGCGGGGCGCGGAACCGGCGCTCCTGGCCGGTCCCGGTGTGCCGGGCGAGGACCGCGACGATGCGCCCCGCGGACATCTCCACACCGTACGCCTGCCACCGGAGGTAGAGGGCGATGTTCGGCTCGTTGTCGACGACGGCGTGGCGGCGGGCGTCGTACGCGGCGGCCTGCGCGTCGCCGTTCGCATAGTGCGCGGTGTCGATCTCATCGACGATGCGGTCGGTCTCGCCGAGCGTGTGAACGCGGACCTCCTGGCTGGCGTTGCCGCCGAGAAAGGGGCGGTCGTGGATCAGGGCAACGGATAGGCCGAGACGCGCGGCGGCGATGGCGGCCCCGCAGCCTGCGATCCCGCCGCCGACCACGACCAGGTCGAAATCCCCCTCGACGGGCGGCGTATCGGGCAGACCGAGAAGGGCGCGGCGCCAGGGTGCCATCGCGACGGGATCGCCCGGCGGCACGGCCTCGAGGTCTGTCGTGAAGTAGATTGCATCGCAGCGTGCCGCAAAGCCGGTCTGGTCTTCCAGCGCGACCGCAACCGTCGCGGCGGAAAGCGTGACCATGCCGCCGTCCTGCCAGGCCCAGGCGGGGTCCGCGTCACCGAAGATCTGCGCGAGCGGGCTGCCATCGATCAGGACGCGGAAGGTGCCGGGGCCGGCGTGGCCCGGGACCCAGTCCTTCGTGCGGACCCAGACGCGGTAGGTGCCGGGGGCGGGAAGAGGGGCGGTGGTGACGGCGTTCGCGACGGGGATGCCCATGCCATGGGCGAGAAGATAGGGGGACCCCATGAGGTCGACAAATTGCTGGTCGATGACCCAGCCCCCGGGATCGGCGAAGGACTCGGCTTCGAGGAGAAACTCGGCGGCGGGGGCCGGCGCGGCGGCGAGGAGGACGAGGAGGAGCGGAACGGAACTTTTCATGGGACCCCTCGGAAGATGATTCCCGGCCTCAGCCCATACGGCATACGCAGTTTTCCAGACGCCGCGTCGCGAGCAAGCGCCGGGATGCAGACCCCGATCCGCAAGAGCTGGTCTCGATCCGGCGGAAAGACACCAGGCGCGGGGGATGAGAGCCGGTGCTGTTGCCGCATGGCAAGAGGCCGGATGGAGGGGGCGCCCACCGCAAGGCGGGTTTCCCGGCTCAGCAGCCGTGGCCGGTGGCCGGTGTTGCGATTCGGGCCGACACCACCCGGCCGATTCCCGAGAGGTCGTTCGATACTCGAACCTTGGCATAGCGGCCGTTTGTCTGGAGGAGGCGGGCGACCCGGCGCGCTTGGCCCGCTCCCACCTCGAGCATCAGGGCGCCGCCGGGTGCGAGAAAGGCCGCGGCGTCAGCGACCAAGCGGCGGATCACGGAAAGGCCGTCCGGCCCCCCCCAGGTTGCTTGGCGCGGCTCGTGGTCGCGGACCTCCGGTTGGCAGCGGGCGAGTTCTCGCGTCGGGATGTAGGGGGGGTTGGAAAGGATGAGGTCGAAGCGGGTGGGGGCGTCATGAGTCGATCGTCGAGCGTCGCGGGGGGCGCGTCGGGGGGGGCGTGTCGATCGTTCGTTGCGGAGGGGGGCGAAGAGGTCGCCGCACAAAAATCGGATGCGGCTCGCCACGCCGAGGCGGCGGGCGTTGGCTCGCGCGATGGCGAGCGCCCTCCGGCTCGCGTCCGTGGCGACGACCGAGGCGCCGGGGCGCTCGCAAGCGACGGTGAGGGCGATCGCGCCGGAGCCGGTGCCGAGGTCCAGAACGCGGATCGGAAAGCGGCCCTTTTCCCATGCCAGGGCGTGATCGATCAGCGTTTCGGTCTCCGGGCGGGGGACGAGGACGGCCGGGGTGACGCGGAAGGATCGGCCGTAGAACTCGCAGGTGCCGGTGAGATACTGGAGAGGGACCCGGCGGGCGCGGCGGGCGAGGAGGGCGCGGAATCTCCGGAGCGCGGCGGGCGTGGCGCGGCGGCGGGCGTCGTTTGAGCCGGTCAGGATGTCGAGGCGCGCGACGCGCAGGGCGTGTGCGAGGAGAAGCTCCGCGTCGAGGCGCGGGCTGTCAACGCCGGCCTGCCGGAGGCGGGCGGCGGCCGCATCGAGGAGCCGGCTCCATCCGCGGTCGTTCATGCCGGCACTCCCGGCGAGCAGGCGTGGCTCGCGCGTGACGTTTGCACACAAAGGCGGACGGGGCGCGGGGCGGAATCAGGCGCCACCCGCCTCCTTGGCCAGGGCCTTGAGGCGCTTCTCGCGCTCGGCGCGGAGGAGGGCGTCGATCAACTCATCCATTTCGCCTTCGAGAATCCGCTGGAGCTGGTGGAGGGTGACACCGATGCGGTGGTCGGTGACGCGGTTCTGGGGGAAGTTGTAGGTGCGGATCTTCTCGCTGCGGTCCCCGGTGCCGATTTGGGATCGGCGCATCTGGTCCATGGCGTCCTTCTGCTTCATCATCTGCTGCTCGTAGAGGCGGCTGCGCAGCAGGCGCATGGCGAGCACGCGGTTCTGGTGCTGGGAGCGTTCGGTGCAGGATTCGACGACGAGGTGAGTCGGCTTGTAGATGAGGCGGACGGCGCTGGCGACCTTGTTGACGTTCTGGCCGCCGGGACCGGAAGACCGGCGGAAGAGCTCCTCGGTGATGTCGGCGGGGTTGATCTCGAGATCGACCTCCTCGGCCTCGGGAAGGACGGCGACGGTGGCGGTGGAGGTGTGGATGCGGCCCTGGGCCTCGGTCTCGGGGACGCGCTGGACGCGGTGGACGCCGCTCTCGTGGCGGAGGAAGCGATAGACGTCCTCGCCCTCGACGGAGAAGACGACTTGGCGAAAACCGCCGCGGTCGGTCTCGCTGGCATCGACAAGGCCGACGGTCCAGCCGCGGCGGCCGGCGTACTTGGAATACATGCGGAAGAGGTCGGCGCCGAAGAGGGCGGCCTCCTCGCCGCCGGTGCCGGCCCGGATCTCGATGATGACGTTGCGATGGGCGGACGCATCGTCGGTCAGGACCATCTCCTCGAGTTGGCGCTGGAGGTCTTCCTCCGCGCGGCGGGCGGCGTCGCGCTCTTCGGCGGCGAGGGCTCGCATCTCGGGGTCGGCGGTGGGATCGGCAAGGAGGGCCTCGGCTTGGGCGCGCTTTTCGCGGGCGTCCTCGAAGGCGCGGAGGCGGGCGACGGGCCGGGCGAGGCGGCCGCGTTCTTTCATGAGGGCGGCGTAGCGGGGGGCGTCGGCGATGACTGCGGGGTCGACAATGAGACGCTCGATTTCGTCGAGGCGGTCGCGCTGGGCCTTGAGTTTGTCCCACATGGCGGCACCTGGAGGCGGGATCGGCGCCCCCCGAAAACACGATCAGCGCCCGGCGGGGGCGCTGATCGGAGTCGGACGGGTCGTTGCTAGGACTTGGGCGCGTCGGGCTTCTTCTCGGCGGGCGCCGGGGGCTTGGCCGGGGCGGGGGCGTCGGACTTGGGGGCGGCCTTCGCGCCGGCGGCCGGGGCCGCGCCGTCGGGCTTGGCCGAAACACCCTTGGAGGGGCCGCCGCGACGACCGCGGGGACCGCCGTCGTCGTCGAATCCCTTCCCGGGCTTGCCGAGGATTCCCCCCTTCATGCCGGGCGCGGAGACCGGCGCCTTGGGATTGCCGGGGGCGGCAGCCAAAGCGAGGTCGGCGTTCGTCCCCTTCAGCGCCTTGCCCGTGATCGCCTTCGTCGCCTTCTTGACCTTCACGACCTTGGCCGTCGCATAGGACGCGGCGGCGAACTTCTTCTGGAACTTCTCGACCATCCCGGCAGTGTCGACGAACTTCTGCTTGCCGGTGAAGAAGGGATGGCAGTGGGAGCAGATCTCGACGGCGATCTTCGGCTTGGTGGACCGGGTCGTGATGGTGTGGCCGCACCCGCAGGTGACCTGGCAGGTCTGGTAGACGGGATGGATGTCACGCTTCATGGTCATCCTCGGTTCTCGGTCCCCGGTCCCCGGTCACGGGGGTGTCCACAGGGCGTTTCAATCGATGTCCCGGGGCATCGGCGGGGGACGCCCAGGTTGCGAAGGGCGCCGATCTTACCGGGTTGACCCCGCGGGGTCAAGTTTACGCGTGCGGGGAAATCCGGGGGGCCTAGCCGCCGCCGATGATCTTCAGGACCTGGGTGTAGCGCGCGGCGGCCTCGTCCGGGGACCGAACGGCGCCGTAGAGGCGCGCGGCCTCCGCTTGGAGCCGGGATTCCAACTCCTTGAGGGAGGCGAACTGTTGCAGGATCTCCTTCGAATGCTCCCGGAAGAGGTTGCAGGAGTCGGTGTCGCCGCCGGATGCCGCTTCGACGTCGAGGGCGCAGTCGAGCCTCTGGATGAGACGGAGGGATGCGTGGTTCATCCGATACTGCCGGATGAGTTCGCGGGCGTCGGTTTCCAAGGAAGAGGTCATGCGCGGGATTGTATCGTACGAGTATTCGGCGTCAAGGGGCGGGGGCTCTCCTCAAGTTACCCCACTTTTTGCGACGAGTACGCGAAGACCGGCAAAAAGTCGGTAGTGAAGCAGGCGCGGAATGCGATGGCGGAAGAAGCCGACGCGCCGCACCACATCGGCGAGTTGATTCGGCGTCAACCGGATCCGTCGGCCGCAGGGTGGACGGCATCTCCCAGGGCGTGATGTGATCCCGAGGGCGCCGGTGTCAACGCCGGGTTTCCCGATCAGCGCGACTCGCGGTCGCGATCGGACCCGGTCCCGCTATCGTCCCGTCGCCCGCGCGAAGACCCCCTGCACCCGAGGGGCGGCACGCCCGTGCCGCCCGCGATCGGGTACCCGGTGGAAGTGCAAAGCGGGGGTGGAGAGGAAGGGGGGGCAGTGTCGAGGCGATGTTACGTAAAGTAACACCGCACGACGGGAGCGCCGAGGGTCGGATTTGCCACAACTTCTTCCGAGTAAGCGACTTGCGAGAGATTCGGAAGTGTGGCACGGAATTTGCTTATACGCCGTCTGCCGTCGCTCCGCTCTCCCGGCGGAGTGGGAAAGGGCTACGCCGGGGGGCGCGGGGCGCGGCAAAACACCGGCCGGTCAGGGTCGTGGGGAGTTCCCGGCACGAGCGGCCGGGGGGAAAAAAAAGACCCGCTTCCCGGACCGACCCTGTCCCGAGAAGCGGGCCCCAGCGCGCCGGACTCCGCCACCTCCTGAGGTGGGAACGACGCGCCGCCGACGTCGGGCCGCGAATCCAACCAAGACGCGACCCGCAACTCCCCGATGGCCCGGCGACCCTGGGGTGCGGTCAAACATCGACCACACTCTTTAGGCCCGGCTGTCCGGCTGGAGACACGGCGTACGAATGGCTGGTCGACCGTGTTCCCTCCCGCAGACCCGGGAAAGCCGGCGCGGAACAGGCTTATTGCCCTTCCTCAGGCGGACCGCTGGACGGTTCGCCCTCTCAGGAATCCGGCGGCGTCCCGGACCCGGCGGGCGTCCCCGGCTTTCGCTGCGGCCCGCGTCACCGCGGTCCGGTATCCCGGACGCACATCCGGAATCGGGTTTGCCCTGATCGGGGATCCGGCAGATTGTTAAAGATCGGTTGCCGCTCAATCCCAGTATAGCCCGGTCTAGAGGAAGAGGCAAATCGATCGGACGATTTTGCGATATATTTTTGTTCAAGGTTGATTCAGCGGGCCGCCCGGGCGTGGTCCAAGAGATCGGCTAGTGTCTGGCGCAACGCGATGCGCGGGGCCCAGCCCGTCCGCTCGCGAAATCGCGCCGCGTCACCCACCAGAGCGGCGATGTCCGCCGCGCGATGCCGCGCGGGATCCTCGTGCGTCTGCAGCGGTCGGCGCGCCAGGGCGAGGAAGATGTCCAGGATCTCGCGGAGCGCGACCCCACGACCGGAAGCGATGTTAAAGCAGGCGCCGGGCGGCAGGTCCGCGGCGAGGGCGTCCGCGTAGGCGGCCGCGACGTCGCGGACGTCGAGGAAGTCGCGGATGATCGACAGCCGGCCCGTGGAAATGACGGGCGGATGCCGGCCGGTCTCGGCCCATGCGACTTGGCGGGCGAAGTCGGCGCAGACGAAGTGGGGGGACTGGCCGGGGCCGGTGTGGTTGAAGGGGCGAAGGATTGCGACCCGGAGGCCGTGGGTGTGCGCCCAGGCGCGGGCGAAGAGTTCGGCGGCGGCCTTGCTCGCGGCGTAAGGGCTGGCGGGGGCGGGAGGGGTCTCCTCGCGGATCGGGAGGCGATCCGGCTGAACCTCGCCGTAGATCTCGCAGGAGCTGACGAGGAGGAGGCGGGCGGCGGGGGCGGCGCGGCGAACGGCCTCCAGCATGTTCACGGTCGTCCCGGTGTTGGCCCGGATCGTGCCGGTGGGATCGTCGAACGAAGCGCCGACGCGGGGCTGGCCGGCCAAGTGAAGGACGGCGTCGGGGGCGGCGGCCTCGACGGCCCGGAGGGCCTCGTCCGGCCGCGTCAAGTCTGCGGGGACCCACGTCAGGCCGGGGGGAGGCGGCGCCGACGGCACGTCCGTGCCCGTCGTGACGACGCCGCGCCGGAGGAGCTCGGCTGCCGTGTAGCGGCCGGCGAACCCGGCGGCTCCGGTGATCAGGGCCCGCATGCGTCAACGTCCTCCGGCCGTCCGCTCGCGGCTCACCCGCTCGAGATCCGCGTCCACCATCATCCGAACCATCGCCTCGAAAGAGACCTTCGGGCGCCAGCCGAGCCGCCGGCGCGCCTTCGAGGCGTCTCCGAGCAGGTGTTCCACCTCGGCCGGGCGGAGGAGAGCCGGGTCGACGACGACGTGGTCCTTCCAGTCCAGCCCCGCATGGCGGAAGGCGACCTCGCAGAGCTCGCGCACGGAGTGTTGCCGCCCCGTAGCGACGACGTAATCGTCGGGCGCCTTCTGCTGGAGCATGCGCCACATCGCCTCGACGTAGTCGCCCGCGTAGCCCCAGTCGCGCTTCGCGTCGAGGTTCCCAAGGCGCAGCTCCTTCTGGAGACCGAGGCGGATGCGGGCGACGGCGTCGGTGACCTTGCGGGTAACGAACTCCTTGCCGCGTCGGGGGCTCTCGTGGTTGAAGAGGATGCCCGAGCAGGCGAAGAGCCCGTAGGATTCACGGTAGTTGACGGTGATGAAGTGGCCGTAGACCTTCGCCACGCCGTAAGGGCTGCGCGGATAGAACGGCGTCCGCTCATCTTGAGGGACGGCCCGCACCCGGCCGAACATCTCGCTCGACGAGGCCTGGTAGAAACGGATGGTCCGGTCGACGAGCCGGATCGCCTCGAGCATGCGCGTCACGCCGAGCGCCGTGAACTCGCCAGTCAGCACGGGTTGGGCCCACGAGGTCGGGACGAAGGACTGGGCCCCGAGGTTGTAGACCTCGCGGGGTTTGACGGCGTGGAGGACGTCGATGAGCGAGAGCTGGTCGAGGAGGTCGGCCTGATGGAGGCGGAGCCGGTGCTTGAAGGGTGCGATCCGGTCGAAGGTCTCGGTGCTGGACCGGCGGACGATGCCGTGGACCTCGTATCCCTTTTCCAGGAGAAACTCGGCGAGATAGGATCCGTCCTGACCGGTGATGCCGGTGATGAGGGCGCGCTTCATGGGAGGGATCGCCTGAAGGAGTCCCGCGCGGGCGGTGAATAGCGTGACAAGGACCGGACTGAGCCCGCATTATAGGTTGGCGGGGGCGGGAGTCAAGGCGGGGGCCTGGTCGATCCCGAGGGATTTGATGGTTAGGAGAGATCCCGGCATGAAGCGGCGCGCATTCCTGAAGGCGGCGGCCGTGGCCGTCTCGACGGCGGCCCGGCCGTGCTCGCTCGAGGCGGCCCAGGCCGACCCGTCCCCGGCGAAGCTGCCCCGGTGGCGCGGCTTCAACCTGCTCGAGAAGTTCATCTACTCCAAGAACGGCAACGGGCCGTTCCAAGAGTCCGACTTCGAGCTGATGGCGCAGTGGGGTTTTGATTTCGTTCGCCTTCCCATGGACTACCGGTGTTGGACGGAGGACGCCGCCGCGACCGAGTTCAAGGAAGAAACGCTCAAGCACATCGACCAAGCGGTGGCCTGGGGGAAGCAGTACAAGATCCATGTCAATCTCAACTTTCATCGCGCCCCCGGGTACTGCGTCAACCCGCCGAAGGAAGCGCTCAACCTCTGGGAAGACCCGAAAGCGCAGGAGCAATTCAGCCGCCACTGGGCCTTCTTCGCGGATCGCTACAAGGGTCTGCCCAGCCGCCAGATCAGTTTCGACCTCGTCAACGAGCCCGCCGGCACGGAGAACGCGAAGTACGCCGCCGTGGTCGAGAAGGCGGTCCGGGCGATCCGGGCCGTCGATCCCGCCCGGCTGATCATCGCCGATGGAAACCAGTGGGGGACGAAGCCGGTCCCCGAGATCGCCCACCTAAAGGTCGGCCAGAGCACCCGCGGCTACCAGCCCTTCCAGCTGACCCATTACAAGGCCGGTTGGGTCGGCGGGTCGGACCGGTGGCCAGAGCCGACCTGGCCGCTCGGGGACTACGACGCGGCGAAGCACTGGCGCGAGCAGGTCGAGCCGTGGAAACAGCTCGAGGCGAAGGGCGTCGGCGTCCATGTCGGCGAGTGGGGCGCCTTCTCCCACACCCCGCACAAGGTCGTGCTCGCCTGGATGAAGGACATGCTGGAGAACTGGAGGAAGGCAGGCTGGGGATGGTCGCTCTGGAACCTGCGCGGGGCCTTCGGCGTATTGGACAGCGGGCGGAAGGACGTAGCCTACGAGGAGGTCAAGGGCCGAAAACTGGACAAGGCGATGCTCGAGATTCTGCGCGCGGGGTGACGCCGCGCCGGCGCGCTGTGGGGCTTGCGCGTCCGGGCTACTCGTCGCGCCCGAGCGAGAGGATGTGGAGAAGCTGCAGGAGGGCGGTGACGGACGCGGCCACGTAGGTGAGGGCGGCGGCGCGCAGGACGCCGCGGACGACGGGCTCCTCTTCCAGCGTGATGAGCCCCTGGCCCCGGAGCGCGACCAAAGCGCGGCGGCTGGCGTTGAACTCCACGGGAAGCGTTACGAGCGAGAAGAGGAAGACCAAGCCGTAGCCCAGGCAGGCGAGCTTGAAGAGGGGCCCGTGCAGGCCCCCGGCGAAGAAGAGACCGATCATCAGGGCGATCTGGGCGAGGAAGAACCCGCCGTTGACGATCGGCACAATGCCCGTGCGCAGCGCCAGAGGCGCGTAGCCCGCTTGGTGCTGGAGCGCATGCCCGGCCTCGTGCGCGGCCACCGCCACGGCCGCCAGGGAGGGCTGGCGGTAGACCTCCGGGGAGAGACGGAGCGTCCGGCTGGACGGATCGTAATGGTCGGAGAGGAACCCGCCCACCGGCTCCACCGTTACGTCCCGCACGCCCTCCCGTTCCAGGAGCGCCTCGGCCGCCGCCGCCCCGGAGAGGCCGCGCCGCGAGGGGATCCGGGAGGCCCGGGCGAAGGCGGTCTTCACGGCGGCCTGGGCCAGCAGGCCGAGGACGAGGGTGGGGACCAAGACCATGAGGAGATAGGATGCGTCGAGCCACATCAGCATGTTTCATTCCTCCTGCGTGCAATTCCACCGTATCTACGGCGGCCGCCGGACCGGTGTTGGAGCCACCGTACGGCATCGCGGGATGGAAATCCAGTCTGCGCGTCCAGGTCGGCCTCCGAGGGGACGGGAACTCAAGCCACCCCACACTTTCCTAAAACGAAAACGGCGCAGATGGATACCTGACGAAGGGTTTTCCCCCCCCGCGACGTTCTCCCCGCCGGCACCCAGCCCCCGCCGATACCCCGCCCCCATCAGGGGCGGGGCGGGCGCGGAGGGGGGACAGGACACACCCTCTCCCTATCTCCCGCGGCGCGCCGCGCGCGCCGGGAGCTCCCCACGACCCTGACCGGCCGGTGTTTTGCCGCGCCCCGCGTCCTCCCGGTGTAGCCCTTTCCCACTCCACCGGGAGAGCGGAGCAACGGCAGACGGCGTATCAGCAAATTCCGTGCCACACTCTCGAGTATTTCGCAAGTCGCCTCGCCAATTGGAGTTAAGATGAATCCGAGCTCCAGCGGACCTCTCGTACGATGTTACTTATCGTAACATTGCCTCGACCCTGCGTCCCTGTTCCAGTCCCCGCGTTGCATGGCAGGTTGACGACCGCGGGCGGCACAGGCGTGCCGCCCCTCGGGGTTCAAAATTGACCGGCGGATCGCCTGATCCACGCGCCAACCCGATACTCCGTTTTCTTCCGATATCGCATTTCACGTCTCATTCACTACCCGCTGCTGGCTGGGGTTCGGTGAGGGATCAAAAAGTTTGGGATAACTTGCGGGACGGGAAACCTTGACAACGCCGCTTTGCGACGCATAGAATCCGAGCCCCTTGACGGAATCCGGCGCGGGGCGGGTCCGTGCCGGGCGGTTTCTCATCCAAATGGAGGACGTCCGATGGCCAGGCCGATCACGATGTTCACGGGGCAGTGGGCGGACCTCCCCCTCGAGGAGATCTGCAAGAAGGTCTCCAAGTGGGGTTACGACGGCCTCGAGCTCGCCTGCTGGGGCGATCATTTCGAGGTGGACAAGGCGTTGGAGAGCGACCGGTATCTGAAGGACAAGCGGGCGCTGCTGGAGAAGTACAAGTTGAAGTGCTGGGCGATCAGCACGCACTTGGTCGGGCAGTGCGTCTGTGACGACCCGATCGACGACCGTCACAAGGGGATCATCCCGCCGCGGATCTGGGGCGACGGGAAGCCCGAAGGCGTCCGCCAGCGCGCGGCCGAGGAAGTGAAGGCCGCGGCCAAGGCCGCCGCCGCCTTCGGCGTGAAGGTTGTCAACGGCTTCACCGGCTCGAAAATCTGGGCCTATCTGGCCGGCTTCCCCCCCGTACCCCCCAAGATGCTGGAGGACGGCTACAAGGATTTCGCCGACCGCTGGAACCCGATCATCGACGTGTTCGACCAGGTCGGCGTCAAGTTCGCCCTCGAGGTGCACCCCTCGGAGATCGCGTACGACTTCTGGACGACCCAGAAAACGCTCGACGCGATCAAGCGGCGCCCCGGCTTCGGCATCAACTTCGACCCGAGCCATCTGAACTGGCAGATGCTCTGCCCCGTCCAGTTCGTGATGGCGTTCGGCGATCGGATCTATCACATGCACGTGAAGGACTCGTACCGCAACCACGACGGCCGAAACGGCGCGCTCGGCTCGCACCTGCCGTTCGGGGACCTGCGGCGCGGCTGGGACTTCGTCTCGCCGGGTCACGGGAACATTCCCTTCGAGCGCGTCTTCCGGGCACTGACCGCCGTTGGCTACCAGGGACCGCTTTCGGTGGAGTGGGAGGACTGCGGGATGGACCGCGAGTTCGGCGCCTCCGAGGCCGTCCAGTTCGTCCGCAAGACGGACTTCGAGGCCTCCAAGGTCGCCTTCGACGCGGCGTTCGACTCGAAGAAGTAGGCGGCGCCGGACCGGTGCGACGGCATGACGGCGGGGCCGGGATCGAATCCCGGCCCCGTTTTTTTTCGTCAGGAGAGCGAAGGGCGGCTTAGCGGGAAGGGGGAGCGGGCGAGGTCTGCCGCGCCCGGAGCGTCCGCCGGAGGCTCAGTCCCAGCGTGGCGCAGAGCGCTCCGACGAGGAGGAGGGGATAGTACACGGCATACGGCTGGCCGAAAGCGAGCGCGACGGTTCCTCCGGCCAGCAGGACGAACCCGAGGACGGCAACCGACCGGAGGGCGCCGGCCACGAGCCGGGGCGCCGCCCCGCGGGACGCGAGGACGCCGACGAATGCACCGAGCAGCCCGAGCGCCCCCCCCAGAATCCCCCCGATCCAGCCCGCCGTCCGGTCGTCCCACCAGGCTCCCGGCTGGAACGGGTCCTCGCCGGGCGCGCATTGCAGCAGACGGAGCGGGCCGAGCTCGACGGTGCCCGGCCCCGCGAAGATCGCGCTGAGGACGAGCTGGCCGAGCGCGACCGGATCATCGCCGTCGAAGCGGAAGGGGAGTCGGAACGCCTGCCAGCCGGAGCCCGGGGCGAGCTCGCAGCGGGAGAACCAGGGGCCTCCTGGCGGTCCGTAGACCAGCATCTCGAGGCGCGTGCCGTCCGCCCCCTCCGCCCGGGCGCGGCCGGCCAGAACGAAGCCGCGGGCGAGGACGCCTGGTTTTTCGAGGACGAGAAGGGGGACGGTCCCCGGCGCGTCCGCCCGAACGCGGAGGACGTGGGCTGGGGTCTCCGGGCCGGGAGGCAGGACCTCGGCGGCGGGCGCGCGACCGGCAGCCGGTGCCGCGTCCCACCCGATCTCGCGCAAGAGGTCCTCCGCGGAGACGAGCGGCGCCGCGAGCAGGATCGCCAGGACCGCAAATCGGCCGTTCATGATGAAGATCCTTCTGAAGCCGGCATCTCGCGGGCGATGCGGGCGCACGACGTCTGCCACGCGAGCATGTCCGAGACCGTAATATACTCGCGCTCAAGCCGGCCCCCCTGCCGCGGATGGGGGGAGACGGCGTAGCATTGGCCCGGGCCGGGGATCTTGCCCTCGGCCAGGAGCTCTCCGACCAGGACCACGAGCAGGTTCCGGTCCTGCCACTCCTTCGTGTTGACGAGGGCCTTGAACTGCTCGGGGGTCTTCGCCACCGGCATGAGTACGCCTTGGACGACATCGAGCATCTCGGTGGAGCCGTCCGGGCGGCGGAGGAACCAGTCGCCGAATTTGGAAAGGAAGACGGGGGCGACGCTGCCGCTGACCAGCCAGAACCACGGGGAGAGCCACGCGAGCGTCTGCTCGGGCTGGAGGCCCTCGATGATCAGGTCGCTCCAGGCGGGCTTGCTGCTTTTCATGAGGCACCCGGCAAGGCGGTCTCCGCGCGGCGTCTCCTCAACATCAGTATACAAGGGCCGGCGACGGGGGGGGGACCCCGTCGGATTTTCCCGATCAGTTTTTTCGGGTGACGACGAGGTCGGCGAGAGCGGCCAGGATCGGAGCCCCGCCGGGGAAGGCGGCGAGGGCCCGCGTGGCCGCCGCCGCGAACTCCCGGGCCCGGGTCTTCGAAGCCGCCAATCCGTAAAGGGCGGGATAGGTCAGCTTGCCCTTCCGGGCGTCCTTGCCGGGGGTCTTGCCGAGATCCCGGGCCGACCCCTCGACGTCGAGGATATCGTCGGCGACTTGGAAGGCAAGGCCGAGGTGGAGGCCGTAGTCTCCGGCCGCCTCGATCTGCATGGCGTTTGCGCGAGCGGCGATCGCGCCCATGCGGGCGGCGGCGCGGATCAGGGCGGCGGTCTTCCATCGGTGAATGGTCTGCAGAAGGTTTCGCGCGGCGGGGTCTTGGCGGCGGGGGGCCGGGGGCTTGCCGCGGGAACGGCCTTTTGCGGCCGCCGCTTCCGCCCGCATGTCGAGCACTTGGCCGCCGACCATGCCTTGCGTCCCCGCCCCTTCCGCCAGCTCGCGCACGAAGGCGGCCACGAGATCCGGGGGGGCGCGTCGTGCGAGGATCTCGAAGGCGACGGTCAGCAGCGCGTCCCCGGCGAGAATTGCCGTCGCCTCTCCGAAGACCTTGTGGCAGGTCGGGCGCCCGCGCCGGAGGTCATCGTCGTCCATGGCGGGGAGGTCGTCGTGGACGAGGGAGTACGTGTGGACGCACTCGAGGGCGCAGGCGGCGGGGAGGGCGGGATCGGCCGGGCCGAGCGCGTCGCCGGGGGTGCCGCGGAGGGCGTCGGCGGTGAGCAGGGCGACGGCGGGGCGGATGCGCTTGCCGCCGCCGAAAAGGCTAAAGCGCATTGCGCGGTGGATTTCCTCGGGCGCAACGTTCTCGGCGGGGAGCCAGTCGTTGAGGGCCTCGTCGACGCGCGCGCGGATGGACTCCAGGCGGGCGCCCAGCCCGGGATCCGCGGTTGCGGGGGCGGGTCTTAAGTTCACGGGCCCGGGCTTCCGGGCCCGGGCTTCCGGTGTCGCGGGCTTGTTGGAGGGCACGCGTGGCTCCAGGATGAGGACTCGGGAGGCATGAAACATCATCCGCGCCGTTCCGTCAAGCGGCGCGACCGTTCAGAACAGCCCGTTCCCCTCCCCCTCGGCCGGTTTCGCCTTCTTCGCCTTCCGCTGTTCCTTCTCGATCTCGTCGGACTTTTTCGCGTCGAAGGGCTCGAGCGTCCCGCCCTGGAGGAGGATCTCGACCTTCTTCTCGGCGGCGCCGAGGATCTCCTCGCAGCGCGTGAGCGCCTTGACACCCATCTCGTAGGCGGCCAGCGCATCCTCGAGCGGCAGGTCGCCCGACTCGAGCTTTTGGACTGCCTCCTCGACGGCGGCCAAGTGGTCCTCGAATCGCTCCTTTTTCATATGAGCCTCCTCTGGTCGGGAAACCCTCGATGCGCTTATTCAACAACGCGAGAGAAAATCTCGCCCTCGCCGAGACGGGTCCGCAGACGGTCGCCGGGCTTCACGTCCGCGGCGGACTTCAGGATCCGGGCAACCGCGGGAGGCTGCCCGGCGCCGGGGGCGGACGCCGGCTCCTCGCGCATCGTCACGCTGTAGCCGCGCGCCAGGACGCGCAGCGGGCTGAGGCCCTCGAGCCGCCCGGCCATTCCGCCGACGCGCGTCCGCGCCAGGACCAGCCTCCCCTGCAAGAGGGCGGGAAGGCGACCGGAGAGGCCCGCCACGTCCTTGCGCGCGCGGGCGAGGCGATCTTTCAGGCGGACGGGAAGGCGGGCGGCGAGGTCGTCGATCCGTTGCTGGAGCTGCCGGACGCGATCCATCGGGTCGCGGAGGACGCGCGTGGCGGCCAGCGCCCGGACTCGCTCCCGAAGGACCTCGAGGATGCCGCGCAGGGCGGTTCGGAGGCGCTGGCGGAGCGAAGCCAACTCCGCCTCGAGGTCCGCCGCCTTCGGCAACACGAGCTCCGCCGCCTCCGAGGGGGTGAGGGCGCGGCGGTCGGCGACGAGATCGGCGATGGTGACATCGACCTCATGGCCGACGGCGGAGACGACGGGGAGGGCGGAGTCGGCGATGGCGCGGGCAACCGGCTCCTCATTGAAGGCCCAGAGGTCCTCGAGGCTGCCGCCGCCGCGGCCGACGATGAGGACCTCGACCTCGGCTCGGGCGTTGGCGGCGCGGATCGCCCCGGCGATCTCGTCCGCCGCGCCCTCGCCCTGGACGCGGCAGGGGTAGATGACGAGGCGGGCGCGGGGGAATCGGCGGTCGATGACGGTTAGAATGTCGCGCAAGGCCGCGCCGGTGGGGGAGGTGACGATCCCGACCGCGGCGGGCAGGAACGGGAGGGGGCGCTTGCGGGCGGGATCGAAAAGCCCCTCCCTTTCGAGCTTCGCCTTCATCTGGTCGAAAGCGAGCTGGAGGGCCCCGATGCCTTTTGGTTCCAGGCGCTCAGCGATCAGCTCGTAGGCGCCGCCCTTCTCATAGACGGAAACTCGGCCGAACGCGACGAGCGCGGCGCCCTCCTCGACCTGGAATCGGAGGCGGGCGGCGCTGCCGCGGAACATGACGCAGCGCAGCGAAGCGCCGGCGTCCTTGAGGCTGAAATAAAGGTGGCCGGATTGGTGGTACTTGACGTTCGAGGCCTCGCCCGAGACCCAGAGGGAGGGAAACCCCGACTCCAGCATGCCCTTGATGCGGCGCGTGAGATCTGTGACCGTCAGGATGTCTTGGGGGGGCGGCATGCGGGGGTTCAGGTCTCCCGTTTCGGGACCGCCGTCCCGGGCCCCGTATCGGAATGCGGGTCCGGCGGGCCCGGGCGATCGCGGGAGAGAATGTACCATCGACGGCCGGGGAGGCCAAGGGGCGATTGGCGGCTCAAGTTACCCCACACTTTTGGTTCAACAGAAAGTCATCTGAAACCCAATGGAGCGAGGTGTCAGCCACACGTCGCGGGAGGCAGAGGGGTTGTCATGGGCCGATCTGCCGCGCATGCCAGGATCGGTCGGTTGCTCGAACAGCATCCGTCGCGCCGTTTCCCCCGCCGACACCTCGTCCCCGCCGATACCCCGCCCCCATCAGGGGCGGGGCAGGCGCGGAGGGGGGACGTGACACACCCTCTCCCTATCTCCCGCGGCGCGCCGCGCGCGCCGGGAGCTCCCCACGACCCTGACCGGCCGGTGTTTTGCCGCGCCCCGCGCCCCCCGGCGTAGCCCTTTCCCACTCCGCCGGGGGAGCGGAGCCACGGCAGACGGTGTATAAGCAAATCGCGTGCCACGCTTTCAAGTCCAGCGCAAGTCGCCAACCTGAAATAAGTTAGGGCAAATCCGGCCCTCGGCGCTTCCGTCGTGCGGTGTTACTTTACGTAACATTGCCTCAATCCTGCGCCCCCCTCCCTTTCCACCCCCGCTTTGCACTTCCACCGGATGACCGGTCGGGCGGCACGGGTGTGCCGCCTCTCGGGCTGCTGACCGATCCCGGGCGGCACAGGCGTGCCGCCCCTCAGGCTTCAAATCCGACCGGCGGATCGCCTGATCCAGGCGCCAACCCGATGCTCCGTTTTCTTCCGATATCGCATTTCACGTCTCATTCACCACCCTCTGCTCGCTGGGGTTCGGTGAGGGATCAATAAGTCCGGGGGAACTTGAGGCGATTATCGGATGTCCCCCTGCTTGGGACGGCGATCATGCGGGGGGGCGGGGCGTCCGAGAAGGCTTCTCCCTCGGGCCTTGTCCGTGCTCGGGCTGAGCGCGGAGGGGGAAGTTCAGCGAGGGGTGCAGGGCGGCTTGCTTGTTTCCAGGGCCGCCCTCCGGATGGGCTACGCCTCGTCGCGGATGCAGACCCGCTCGATGTGCTTGGCGCGGCCGGTCTTGTCGTCGGCGACGACAAGGACGCCGCAGAGGCGGACGTCGCCCTCGGCCACGTCGTACACGGAAGGCATGCCGGTCAGGAACCGTTGCAGGACGCGGTCGGTGCGTCGGCCGAGGACGGAGGCGTAGGGGCCGGTCATGCCGAGGTCGGAGATGTAGGCGGTGCCATGGGGGAGGACGGTCTCGTCGGCGGTGGGGATGTGGGTGTGGGTGCCGGCGACGAGGGTGGCGCGGCCATCGACGTGCCAGCCGAGGGCGATCTTCTCGGAGGTGGCCTCGGCGTGGATATCGATGACGGCCAAGCGGGCTTGGCTCTCGGTGTCGCGGAGGAAACGTTCGGCGGCCTGGAAGGGGTTATCGACGGGGAGGTTCATGAAGACGCGGCCGAGGAGGCAGCAGACGGCGACGCGGATGCCGCCGGCGGTCTCGACGACGGTCCAACCGCGGCCGGCGGCCGCCTCGGGGTAGTTGGCCGGGCGGAGCAGTCGGGTCTCGCGCTCGAGGCAGGGAACGACCTCCTTCTTGTCCCAGACGTGGTCACCGGTGGTGATGACGTCGGCGCCGGCGACGAAGAGGTCTTCGGCGGTCTCGGGGGTGATCCCGGCGCCGCCGGCGGCGTTCTCGCCGTTGACGACGCAGAGGTCGACGCGGCGCTCGCGGCGGAGGTCCCGGAGGCGGCGCTTGAGGGCGTCGCGCCCGGGGCGCCCGACCACGTCGCCCAGCGCCAGCAGCGTCACGTCCATGAATTCGCCGCTCCGACACGCCGCCCGGGACGTCCCGGAGACGGGGCGGTTACCCCCGGCTCGTTTCGCGACGTCCTGGCGGCCCCTGGAATTACCGGGCGTATTCGACGATCCGGGTCTCGCGGATGACGGTGACCTTGATCTCGCCGGGGTAGGTCAGCTCGCGCTCGATCTCCCGGGCGATGTCGCGGGCCACCAGCACGGCCTGCTTGTCGTCGATCTTGGAGGCGTTGACGAGGACGCGCAGCTCGCGGCCGGCCTGGATGGCGAAAGCGGCCTCGACGCCTTGCGCGCTGTGGGCGATCTGCTCGAGCTTTTCGAGGCGCTTGACGTACCGCTCGATGGACTCGCCGCGGGCGCCGGGGCGGGAGGCGGAGATGGCGTCGGCGGCGGCGACGATCACCGTGTAGGGCGTCTCGGGATTCATGTCGCCGTGATGGCTGAGGGCGGCGTCGACGACCTCCTTGCCCTCGCCGAACCGCTTCAGGAGGTCCGCCCCGATCTGCGGGTGGGTCCCCTCCATCTCCATGTCCACGGCCTTCCCGATGTCGTGGAAGATCCCGCAGCGGCGGGCCAGGGCCGGGTTGAGCTTCAGCTCCGAGGCGAGAACGCCGCAAACGTGGGCGACCTCCTTGATGTGCTGCAGCAGCGTTTGGCCGTAACTCGTCCGGAAGCGCATGCGCCCGAGCAGCGTTACCAGCTTCGGGTGGACGCCGTGTATGTCCTGTTCGTAGAGGAACTGCTTGCCGGTCTGGACGATCTGTTCTTCGAGCTCTTTCTTGGTCAGCTCGACGACCTCCTCGACGCGGGTGGGGTGGATGCGGCCGTCGAGGACCAGTTTCTCCATCGAGCGGCGCGCCATCTCGCGCCGGATGCTGTCGAAGCAGGAGAGGATGATGACGCCGGGGGTGTCGTCGACGATGACGTCGACGCCGGTGGCCCGCTCGAAGGCGCGGATGTTTCGCCCCTCGCGGCCGATGATCCGCCCCTTCATCTCCTCGTTGGGGAGGTCGACCATGGAGACGGTCATCTTGGCGGTGTGGTCGGAGGCGAACCGCTGGATGGCCAGGGCGATCATCTTGCGGGCCTGTTCCTCGGAGGTCTCCTTCGCGCGCTCGAGCTGCTTGGCAACGTAGTCGCCCATCTCCTTGTCGACTTCCGGGCGGAGCTTGCCGAGGAGGAGCTGGACGGCCTCGTCCCGCGTCAGGCCGGCGACGCGCTGGAGCGTCTCGCGTTCCTCCTGGATGAGACGGTCGAGTTGGAGGTGCTTCTCGTCCGCCTCCTGGGCTCGCGCCTGCAGGGTCTTCTCCATTTCCTGGACGTGACGCTCCTTGCCCTGGAGCTCCTCGACGCGCTGGTCGAGCACATCCTCCTTTTTCAGCAAGCGCTTCTCGAACTGCTTGAGCTCGTTGCGCGTGTCGCCGATCTCCTTCTCGAACTGCTCCCGCAGCTTGTAGGCCTCGTCGCGCGCGGAGACGCGGAGCCCTTCCGCTTCCTTCCGGGCGGCGGCGACGATGGTCTCCGCTTCCGCACGGGCCTTGTCGCGGTCGAGCCGAAACCGGGGGATGACGGCCAGCTTCACGATGGCGGCGGCCCCGACGCCGGCCACCACCAGACCGATCAGGATTCCGATGACATATTCCATGTGTGCGATCCTCCCTCCGGCCAAGGCCCCGCAGGCCGGGCCGGACGCGGTCGATGGTCGGACGACGGTTCAGGCGGGCGGGAGGGAAGTGGGGGGCGCGGCGGAAGACACGAGACAGGGCGCCGGTCCTGCGACCGTCGCCCGGACGGCAGGCGTCCTGCTCCCCGGCTCATCCGGGGACGGTATCAGATACGAGCAGAAGATCCCCGGACAAGGGGCCGTGGACGAGTTGTCTCCGGGGGCGGGAAGCGCACGCCCGCCCGATCATCGTTTCGTCGACCTGGACCGTGGACCCGCCGCATGAATAGACCCGTGTTTCTATTATCTTCTACCGAGCCCGAATTCCCTCAGGCGCCTTTCCAATGGGATCGTCCGATATAAGCAATCCCCCGCCGGGCAGGGGCGACATGCACAGGGTCGCAGCATCGCGACCGGCCGGATAGTAGAAGCCTTTACAAGCGTTGTCAAGGTCTTTTTCCCCACGGCCAAAAACAGACGATTTTGGGGTATATTGTATGGCACGCCATTTGCCACAACTCGGCATGGACAATTGGGTTGACGTCAACTTCCCCCCTGATAAAATGGGCCCCCCGGAGGGCCATCCATGGCGAAACTGATCATCCAATTGGAAGGCGAGGAGCGGGACGTCGAGCTGACGACGGACGTCAGTTCGATCGGCCGGTCCGCCGACTGCGTCATCCCCATCCAACATCGCTCCCTATCCCGCCGGCACTGCGAGATCCATCGAGTCGGGTCGGGGTATGTGGTGCGCGACTGCGGGAGTCTCAACGGGACGCTGGTGAACGGGAAGAAGATCGCCGCCGATCACCCGCTCCAGCCGGGGGACCGGATCGACGTGGGGGCTGCCCGCGTGTATTTCGAGCGGGTGGCGGAGAAGCCCGCCCCGGCGCCCTCGCCCGCGCCGATCCCGGAGGAATCGGTCGGCGTGCCCCTCGTCGAGACGGCCGGCGTCATGCCGGCCTATGTGGCTTGGTCGCGGCACGGGGCGGGGGGGATGGCGGGCGCTGCGGTTTGGGTTGCCGCCTGCGGCGCGATCCTGCTGGTTGGATTCCTGGTCATCGGCTGGCTGGCCCGTTCGGGCGGGCCCGTTCAGGATCGTGACAACCTGCTGGTCAACGCGTCATTCGAGGCGCTGGCCGCCGAGCAGCTTCCCGCCGCATGGTCGCTTCCGATGGTCCAGAGCCGTTTGATGGTGGGCCGGCAGGACGCGAAGCACGGCCAGCGCTGTCTGGTGGTGGAGAAGATGAAGGGGGTGCCCTCCGAGTTCGTGCTCGCCTGCGTCTCGGAGAGCCCGATCGACATCGCCCGATACGGGGAGCGCTTCGAGATCAGCGGCTGGATCCGGACCCAGCGACTGAAGGGGGCCGCCGCCCTTCGGTGTGTGGCCCGCAGCGTCGGGGGGCTCGTCATCGGGCAGCAGTGGAGCCCCCCGGTCCGGGAGAGCGCCCCTTGGACCGAAGTCCGGTGCGAGTTTGTCGCGCCGCGCGGCGCGAAGCATTTCACCCTGGAGTGCGTCGTTGTCGGCCCCGAGGGAACGGCGGCCTTCGACGGGCTCCGCGTCGTGCGGCGGGGCGGGGAGCCCGTCGCCGACGCCGGCCGGGACTTCGAGTTGAAGTCGTACAGCGCGCAGGTCTGGCCCGACGGCACCTTCCATGTGCTGTACAAGATGAAAGACGGGGGGCGCGAGGCGCGCCGGTGGGTCCTGGCGCACGGCCGGCTCGTCCTGCGAACGCCGCACGGAACGGTCGACCAGTCCGTCGCCCCCGGAGCTCCGCCGGCGCCGGCGCCCGCGCCCGCCGGTAGCGGCGTCGCGACGGTCGCTTCCTTCCTGCTTCATCCGGGCACGATGCAGTGGTTGCCGGTTCGGATGACGCTCGAGGAGGTCGACGGGGAGCTTCAAGTCGTCTACCAGTTCGCGGGCGACGGGCTGCGGGCCGAGGACGAACTCGGGGTGGAGATCGCCAGCCCGCTGGATCCCAACGCGGGAGCGCGCGTGGTGGCGGAGTCCGGCGAAAAGGTGGCCGACCTGTCCGATGTGGCCGCGAAGGGGATTCGCCGGTTCATCTGGCATGACCGCGAGGCCGCCTACACCCTGCGATACCCGTTCCCCGTGACGTTGTCGGGCGGGAGGCGGACGGGCGTCCTCCGGCTTGGCCAGTATGCAGGCCCGGGGCGTTTGCCCGAGAGCGGGGCCGCCTTCGGATTCGGCCTGTCCGTGACCCTCCAGCGCCAGTTGGCCGACCTCGAGAAGGCGCTCATCCAGGGGCGGGACGCCGAGCGGCAGGGCCGGCTGACGGAAGCGATCGACATCTACCGGCGGGTGGAGGACGAGGCGAGGGAGAAGGACCCCGGCGCCGCGGCGGAGGCGGAGGGCCGCCGCCAGGCGATCGAAGCAGCCGCGAAGGCCGATCTCGAACAGGCGCGGCGTGCGCTCGTCGCCGTCCATGTTCTGAACGCCGACGCGCCCTCCGTTTCCGCCGCGAGCAAGCTGCTGGCGGGTCTTTCCCGCCGTTACAAGCAATCCCCGTGGTCCTCCGACGTGGAGGCCTTGCGGGCGGAGGTGGAGGCGGCGGTGGCGGAGCGCGAACCGGCTCGGGACCCGGGGGGGCTCTATCTCCGTCAAGCGGAGTTCTTCCTGGGGCGCGGGGATGTCGCGATGGCCCGCGTCTTCCTGGACTGGTTCGACCGGGACGGGAAGCGCTCGCCGCATGCGGCGGAAGCGGCGGAGTTGCGCCGGAAGATGGAGGCCCCGCCGGGCGGCGCGGGCGAGGCGGCGCCGGGGGACCCGGTTCCGGCGGCGCCTCCGGCGAATCCGCAGACCGATTCCGGCAAAAACTGAGAGACGAGGAATTATGTCCACCGGCATCGACATCGGCTCGACGGGCCTGAAGGTCATCCAGGTCGGCGGATTGGCCGGGCGTGTCGTGGTCAGCGGCGCGGCGCGCTGGGTGCCCCCGGCGGGGGCTCCGCGGGAGGACGACGGCACGGCGGCGGCGGCGCTGCGCGCGATCGTCGGGCGGGCGCCGCGCGTCCCCGCCGGCCCCGTCTTCGGCGTCACGGGGCGGGACGTCAACCTCCAGTACACGTTCATGCCCCCCGTCACCCCGCAGATCTTCCGCGCCATGATGCGCCACGAGCTGGACCAGATCGCGGGGCCTGGGGGGACGGAGGTCTTTGTCGACTACTGCGTCACGGCGGAGCCTCCGCGGAAGGGGGGGCGCGAGGGCGAGTACAGCGTCGTGATCGGCCGCGCCAAGCGCCAAGTGGTCGAGGATCGGCTTGCGGTCGGCCAGCAGGCGGGGCTTGGGGCGGCGGACGCTTGCCCGAACGCCATCGCCCTCTTCCAGTCGGTCCTGGCCAGCCGGCAAGTCCCGCCGGATGAGATCGTACTGGCCATCGACCTCGGCGCCGAGAACCTCGAGTTCGTGATTGTGCAGGGGACCCGGCTGCTGTTCGCGCGCAACGTCTCGTCCGGGGCGCGGATCTTCACGGACGCCATCCGGGCCAACCTCAATGTGCCGCCGACGGAGGCGGAGCGGATCAAGGTCAAGCACGCCAACCTGGGGCAATCCCAGGAGGGGGAGTCGCTGCCCGGTTTGGCCGGCGCGGTTCGGACGGCCGCTGGGCAGCTCGGCAACGTCATCCAGTCCTCGATCGCCTTCGCGCGCGTCCAGTTGAAGCGGCCCGACCTCAAGGTCGCGCGGTGTCTGCTGTCGGGCGGCGGGGCCCGTCTGCGGGGGCTTCAGGCGTACCTGCAGGGCGCTCTGGGGATGCCCGTGGAGTGGCTGGAGCCGTTCAAGTCGCTCGACCTGTCGGGCCTGCCGGCGGACGTCGTCCAGAGCCTGCAGGCGGTGCCCACGGACATGGCGATCGCGCTCGGCTTGGCGCTGGTGGGCTCGCCGCGGGGCGCCCCCGTCCGGCTCTCCTTGCTGCCGGCCGGTCAGAAGCAGGGCCGCGCCCAGCGCCGCCGCCTCCTGCTCACCGTCGCGGCAGGCCTCCTGTATGTTCTCGGCCTGACCGCCCTGTCCGTGGCCGCCTACAACGACCTCCAGGACTCCGGCGAGAAGCTCAAGCAGGCCCGCGGGATCCTCGAGCGGTACGAGGCGCGCGTCGGCGAGTTCGACAAGATTCTCCAAGACCAGGCCGTCCGCAAGGCGCAGGCCCAACTCCTCCGCAACGAGGTGATGGTCGGGCGCGTCTTGCTGGAGACCCTCGGGCGTCTCCAGCGGCTCCTGCCCGACGGCATGTGGATCTCCGCCGTGGAGCTCGACCGCCGGGCGCCCGTCGAGGGGGCTGCCGCCGGGAAGGGCTGCGAGTTGAAGATCCGCGGCCAAGCCGACGAGGGGAAGGTCCGGAACCCCTATGATCAGCTCCGCCGCATCGCCGCCGAACTGGGAGATCCCGGCAGCGGCGTCGCCGCCGAGGCCTCCAAGTACGGTCCCGCCAAGCGTGTCGGCTGGGGCGAGTTCGAGTTCACCGTGGTTATTCCCCAGGTCGTCCCGGCCCCGCCGGCGGCGCCGGGCGGGGAGGGGGCTGGCGAAGGGGCTGGCGAGGGGGATGGCGCCGGGTCGGACGAGAAGGCTGCCGGCGCGTGAGGCGGCCGGGCGGCCGGGGGGCGGATCGCACCGGGTCGATTGACGGGAGCGTGGACCATGGATCTTTTCTGGCGCGAACACAAGCGCTTCATTCTGGGGGTTGGGGCCGCCCTGCTGGCCGGGCTGCTCGTCTACCTTTTCATCATCGGGCCGGCGCGCGAGAAGGCCGCCCGGGCCCGCAATGACCTCCGGACGGTGCAGCAGAGCCTCGCCCAGTTGCTGGCGACCCGCGGCCAGCCGACGGACGATCTGCTCGGCCGAGCCCGCGAGGACCTCGAGCGGATCGAGAAGAGCGTGGCGTCCGTCTCGTCCGATATCGCCTTCGCGATGCCCCGGGAGTTCCGGGTGCCCGAGCGGGAGAAGAGCCCGGGGTTCTTCTTCGACACGCTCTTCAACCAAGTCAAGAGCGAGATGAAACGGAAGGCCCCCAAGGCGGGGCCGGATGGCGTTCGCCTCCCCGCGGACGGCAAATTCGGGTTCACGTTGGCGCCCGACCCCAAGTCGGCGCAAGAGTTCCTGATCCGGCTGGCGCTCGTCAACCGGCTCGTGCAGAGCGCCTTCGACGCCCCCGTCCTGTTCAAGAAGGCCGTGGTCGCGGAGATCCTGGGGCTGCAGGCGCTGCCGGGCGCGGCGCAGGGCGCCCCGATCGGCCCCCCTCCCGGCACCTTCATCCAGCGGCATCCCGTCGAGATGCAGCTCCGGTGCGATTTCTCCGCCTTCGTCGCCCTGCTGCACGGGTTCTGCCAGAAGGGCGCCTTTTTGGCCGTGGAGCGGGTCCGGTTTGTGAAGGAGGACCAGTTGGCGCCGCACGGGGTTGCCGATTTCGGGGTCAGCGGTCTGACGATCCAACCCGACGGCGCCTTGGAGGGGTCCGCGCCGGGCGCCGAGGCGGGCGGCGGGAGCGGCGGCGGCGGTCGCAGCATTTTCCGACGCGGGCGCGGGTAAGCCGGACGGGAACGGGGGCTGGAGCCGTGGACTTGGTATTGGTGGGCTGACCCGACCATGATGCGTCCCTCACGAGAGGCTTTGGTCCTGGCGGCGGGGTTGCTGGTGGCGGCGGGCGGCGCTTCCGCCTTGTTGCGTCGCGACGCGGACGAGGAGGGCGCGGCCGTCGCCAAGCGCGCGGCTCGCGTCTACGACTCCCATCGCCCCGTCAATGAGCCCTACGCGGTCGCGGACCTGAAGGCGTACTGGCTGGGCGTGGACATCACCGGCGTCCGCAGCCCGAAGGAGGGGATGGAGGACCGGTTCGAGCCCATTGCGGTGCCGCCCCCCCCCGACGCCGCGTTGGTCGTGCCGCCGCTCCGCCCGTGGCCAGCGGTGCGGCCCCCCCGCCCTCTGCCGTTGGTCGAGCCGGGGCCGGCCGCGCCGACCGCCGCCCCGGAGGGTGCCCCCCTCCGCCCCGTCCGCCCGCCCCCCGATCAGCTCCTGCCGGCCGCCGAGCTCGAAGCGCTGCTCGCCCTTCCGGCGCCGGCCGACGTCGTGGTGCCGGATCGGCGGGCCGAGAAGGTGCGCGAGAGCGACATTGTGTACATGGCCGCCGTGGCGCAGCCCCAGGAGGGGAAGATCCTGGCCGAGCCGCCGGGGCAGAATTTCATCATCTTCGTCAACAAGAAAGGCGGCTTCAAGCAGACCATTCCGAAGGACCAGATCCGAAAGATCGAGCGGGCGTGCACCCACGAGGAGCAGATCGCTTTGGACAGCAAGGCGGTCAAGGCGGGCGACGCGGCCGCGCGGCAGAAACTGGCCGCCCGGTGCCTCGAGCTCGGGATGCTGCCCGAGGCGGTGGCGGAGATGGAGCGGGCCGTTGAGGCGAAGGAGGGCGACACCGCTCTCGCCCTGGAGCTGGCCGCGCTCTACCGGCGGGCCGGCCGGTTCGAGAACGAGTTGCAGACGCTCCGCGCCGCCGCGGAGAAGGGGGCCTCCAGCCGGGAGAAGGCGTGGCTGGCGCTGGCCGACTTTTACCGGGTGTTCGGCCTGCTCGACGAGGCGCTCGAGGCCGCCCGGATGGCCGCGAAGGTGGCGCCGGGAGACGCGGACGCCCTGGTCCTGCAGGCGGAGATCGAGCTGGAGCGCGGGGATTGGGAGCGGGCCGTCGAGACGGCGACGAAGGCGATCGATCGGAGCAAGGGCGCGCCCCGCGCCGTCGCCGCCCGCGCGGGCGCCTGCCTGGCCCGCGGCGAGCTCGAGCGCGCGCGGGCCGATCTTGAGCGGCTCGTCACGGGCGGCGCCGTGCACGCCCCCGCGGCCAACCTCCTCGGCGTGGTTCAGTTCCTCCAGGGGGCGCCGGGCGAAGCCGCCAAGTCTTTCGCCCTCGCGGCCCGGACGGACCCCGCCCAGGTTCCCGCGATCACCAACCTCGGGATTCTCTACCTGATGGCCGGGCGCGGGGAGGAGGCCCGCAAGCTCTTCCAACTGGCCGCGGCGCGCGATCCCGCCGACGCGATGCCGGTCGCCGCGCAGGCCCTGTGCGTTCTCGTGTCGGCGAAGTCCGCCCCGGCGAAGGTTCCCGCGCCTCCTGCAAACCCCGCGCCGGTCGACGGGGGCGCGCCCGCCGCAGAGCCGCCCGGCGCGGCGGCGAAGGCCCTGCTCGAACAAGCCCTGGCCATCGACCCGGGCTGCGCTTACGTGGAGTACGCCCTCGGCATGAACGCCCTCCTGCTGCAGGCGCCCGAGGAGGCGGAGCGGCACCTCCGGGCCGCCCTGCGCGGGGGGACCGACGCCGTCCCCGTTCTCTATGCGCTCGGATCCGTCCTGCTTGCCGCCGGGCGCGGCGCGGAAGCCGAGGTCTGCTTCGCCCGAATCGCCGAGCGCGGAGACGCCACCCCGGAGGAACAGGCGGCTCTGGCCATCGCGCGCTGCGCCAGCGGGGACTTCGAGAAGGCGATCGCGGATCTCCAGCGCCTCCAGGTCGCCCATCCCCGCATGGTTCACGTCTGGAACGCCCTCGGCTACATCGACTACATGCACCACCGGAAGGTCAAGGACGCCCTGGCCAAGTTCGACCAGGCCCGCGCCTGCGACCCGTCCAACTCCTACGCCCTCGTCACCGGATTGAAGATCAAGGAGACGACGACCACCGCCCTGACGGAGGAGACCTTCGACCGGCCCGACGCCGACGAGGTCGGCCGGGTCTGGGTGGAAATCGAGAACACCGGCGTCGATGTGAAGGTGGTCGATCAGCGCTGCCTCTTCTCCGGGACCCAGAAGCTCAACGACTGGGCGGACACGGCGATCGTGCGGGAGGTCCCCGGCGCCGCCTTCATCCAGTTCGAGGCCGAGTTCGACTACCGGGACCTGGAGCGCGCCGTGGCCGGCCTCCGGTTGACCTACGCCGTGACCGGGGGGGTTCCCAAGTCGGTTCTGCTCGCCCGCGACGACCGGGGTCGGTTCGTCTACGCCGACGTGCCCGGCAACGTCATCGTCCCCCAGTGGAAATCGCCCCCGGCCAAGGTGGAGATCCCCCCCCTGCCGGGCAACCCCGTCGGTGCCACCGGCAAGCCGATCGTGCGGCTCAAGATCGTGGCCCCGCCGCTGGATGACAGCGCCCGCAACAAGGTCTTCGACTGCTACGTGAACGATACGCTGATCGGCACCCTGCAGACGTCGCTCCGGGAGCAGGCCGAGCGGTACGACGCGGCCGTGGTCGTCCGCGCCATGAAGGGCACCCCCATCGAGTTTACCGTGGACAACATCCGGATCATCGAGCGGAAGGGGGAGTGATGGCCCGACGCCGCGAACCGCACGGCGGCTTCACCTTGGTCGAGGTCCTGATCGTCATCGCGATCATCGGCCTCCTGGCCGGGCTTCTGCTGCCCAGCCTGCTCGGCGCCAAGCTGCAGGCGCGCGTGGCCGCCACGCAGGCCACACTCCAGGCCCTCCGCGGGGCGCTGGAGCAGTATCAGTCCCGCTTCGGCGACTACCCCCCCAGCTCGCTGGCCGCCTTCCGCGTCGGCATGCCCAACGACACCAACCTCGGGATCGAGTCCGCCACCGCCTGCCTGGCCACCACGGTGGGCGGCCGGCCTTTCATCGAGGGCTTCCGCGAGGAGCTCTTCGCCAACGCGGACAAGGATCGTGTCTCCGGCAACCCCACGAAGTGGTTTTTCGGGGACAATCAGCTCCGGGAGATCGTCGACGACTGGAACAACCCGATCGTCTATTTTCATTTCCGGGACTATGCGAAGCCGGCCCCCTTTTCCAAGTACACGCTCGGCGGCCCCACGCCTCAGGTCTGCAGTCCCTCGAAGAGCAGCGCCACGGCCACCTTTCACAACCCCTACAAGTACCAACTCTGGTCGGCCGGCCCCGACAGCAAGAACCAGAACGGCGACGGGGACGACATCGTCGGGTGGTGACGCGCCGAGGGATGGAGGTCGGGCTATTCCCTCCGACCCCGGCTTTTCGAACGATCCGGCGAGACGAGACCGACCGCGTCATCGCCGAAACGAACGTCGCACGGCGATCGCGATCGGCCGAGTGTCGTGATGCGGCGGATGGGGTGGACAGAACCACGAGTCGTATCCTGTACGGGCAAGATCCTGGCGGAACGTCGTGTGGCGGATGCCCATGCAGATGATCCCGGGGCCATGTGAAGGGGGGCGCGATCGTGCCCCCGCGCGGGATTTCCGCTCCGCGAGGGCCTCGGCCCGGCTCCCGCGACGTTTCGCCCGCGGGGGGGCGGGAAGCGTTTCGGCGGGATTCACCCTGCTGGAATTGATGGTGGTCCTCGGCATCGTGGGGATCGTGCTGGGGATCGGGGCCGGCATGTTCCTCGCCTCGCGCGAGGACGCCGCGCTGCGGACCGGCTACAACGGCCTCCTCTCCCTGGCCCGCTACGCGCACACCCAAGCCCTCGTCCGCCGCGTCCCCGCCACCCTCCTGGCCGACCTGTCCGACCCCGCCGAGCCGCGGGTCGATGTGCTGATCGACCGGACCTTCGGGCTATGGCATGCGGAGGACCTGAAGACGACGGGGGCGTATGGGCTGGACGGACGCGCCTCGGGCGTGTCGCTCGAGCCCGGCAAGATCGGCTTTGCTTTCCAGTTCAAGGGCGCGGGGAGCGTCCGCGTTGAAGGCCTGGAGATCCCGGTCGGTGCCGACGCCCTGACGGTCGAGGCGTGGGTCAACCCCTCCGAGGTCGCCGGCCGGCAGGCGGTGGTGGAGAAGAAAGGCGAGTTCTCGCTGCGGCTCGAGAACAACGGCGAGTTGACGGGCGGCTTCGGGGGCGCCCGGCTCCGAGCCGCCGACGTCCGTATCGCCCTTGAGCAGTGGTCCCACCTCTGCTTGATCGCCGAGGGCGGTGCGTGCGCGCTGGAGCTGAACGGCCGCGAGGTCGCCGCGGGCCCCCTCAACCGGATCCCGGCCTCCACCGGAAACCCCGTCGTGATCGGCGAGGGGTTCCACGGCTTGGTGGACGAGGTCGTCATTCGCGGCCGTGTCCCGGAGGAGACCGTCCGGCTGCAGGGGCTTGCGCTGGTCGCCGGCGGCGCCGCGGCGGACCCGGACCCGAAACAGAAAGGGAAGCGATTCCGCGTCCACTTCACGCCCGAGGGGCGGCTCGACGCCCGCTACCACCGGGGGCCGGTGACGCTGACGCTTTCCTCCCCCAAGGCGTCGCAGGCGGTGAAGATCGGCTGGATGGGAACGGTGGAGCCGTGACGAGACGGGGTGTCGGAGGCTCGGCCATGAGGGCGGAACCCAGAGGCGCGGCGCTCCTGATGGTCGTCTTTATCCTGGGGGCGATGGCGATGCTGGCCACGCCTTTCCTGATCGCGATGGTCCTCCAGGAGAAGGGCAGCCGCGGGTACTTGGCCGCCTCCCAGGCCCGGGCGGGGGCCGTCGGGGCGCGCAACTACGCCGTCACCGAGCTGCTCAAGGGCCACGAGTATCGCGAGGCCCGCGGCGGCGAGGAACCCTTCAACACCCCCGAGTACGACCTCTACGACGAAGTGGTCGTTCCGATCGACGGGCGCCGGGCGGGCACGCGGCGAGGCGGCAGCCGTCCGGTGCCGCTGGCCGCGGTCTTCGGCGAAGGCGTCGTCAACCCCCGCGGCATGATCTGGGGCCTCGAGACGCAGGACGAACAGGGGAAATTGGATTGGCGGAGCGTGCCCGACTACTGCGCCGCGCGGCTGGCCGAGGCCGTGCGCGAGACCGGCTCCGACCCGCTGAACGTCTTCACCCGCTACGCCGTCCGCCCCGCCCGTTGGATCGCCCCGCAGACGATCCGGCACGCGGAGGGAAACCGGATCTGCCTGGACGAGCGGACCTACTTCCTGGAGGGGTCGAACGTACGGATTTCCGACGGCGCGCGATCCTTTGTCGCCCGCGTCACCCTGAACCGGGACAACGCGGGGGCGTGCGCGACGTGCGGGCGCGTCCCGATCGGGGTGTCGGGGGACGGCTCGATCCCGGCGTACGGCTGGGTCGAGGTGGAGCAGCGCCACCCGCTGAACTTGAACTCCGCGCGGCGCGAGACGATCGCGGCCGCCTTCGAGGGGCTCCGCATTCGGCGCGGCTCGCAGGAGATCTCGCGCGAGGAGGCCTACCAGATCGCCCAGATGCTGCTCGACCGCCCGATCCTCGGCGAGGCCGACTTCGTCCGGTTTCTCCTGGATTTGCGCGGGATCCTGACCGACGAGGAGGTCTCGGCCGTCGCCCTGAACTCCCGCGCCCCCACCCATCTCTCCCTCCACCACACGGAGATGGTGCAGGTGCCGAACCCGAACAACCCGAACCAGCCGAACTGGAACGAGGAGTGGCACGACCCGCACGGCACGGTCCCCTTCACCTGGAGGACGGAGAACGTTTACACGATCGAAGCCGCCGGGACGCGGAACACGCTTGTCGGGACGGAGCTGGCCACGGCCCGCTTCCGCGAGGTCGTCTCCGTCGCCCCCCCCGAGCGGCTTCGCTGGGTGATCGACGACCAGCGCGACTTCGAGGCCTACCTCCAGAGCGACGGCTTCTCGCTCCGCAATCACGCCGACTTCACCCGCGGCTACCCGTTCGGCAACAAGGTCGTCTCCTATCCGGCCCGTTACTGGCTGAAAACGACGGACCTGCCCTTCGGCGAGTTTCCCGGCACCGGCGGCGTGACCTCCGGCGCCCCCGGCAACCCCGCGCGGGGCGTTCGCCCCATTCCCGCAAAGGACCGGCGACGCGTCCTGGAGGGGCACACCGGCTGGGTCAACCACTTCATGGACATGGAGTGCGGGGCCGAGGGACGCCTCCTCGGCGGTCCCCTCGACCAGCCCGTCAGCGGCACCCGCCTCCTCGAGACCAACTCCAACCGCACCTCGGAGGTGCGGACTTTCTGGACCGAGGAGATGCACCGGCCCGGGCAGGCCCCGCCGCGCTTCGACGTTCGCGCCGGCGGCATCGAATTCTGGTTCAAGACCACCGGCGGGGATCCCGTCCTCTTCGACATCGCCGACCGCGACTGGGAGGACCGGCTCGTCTGCTTCGTCCGCGGCGGCGAGATCCTCTTGCGCGCCTGCGACGGGACGATCGACCGCCGGGCCGCCGAGGTCCGCGGCCGCGTCTCCCTCCAGGCCGACACCTGGTATCACCTCGGAGCGTACTGGGACAGCACGAAGCTCGGCGGGCTGGCCCTCTTCCTCGATGGACGGCCCGTCGCCCCCGCCCGCAACACCGGCGCCTTTGCCCACGTCGACGACCAGGACCGGCCCATCATCGCGGAGCTCGCGTCGAATCTCGCCCCCACCGATACGACCCTCTCCATCTCCAACGCCGGCCAGTTCCCCTCCGAGGGGGTCATCCAGATCGGCGCGGAGGCGATCGAGTACAGCGGCTTCTCGAGCTCCGGTTTCACCAACTGCATTCGCGGGGCCCGCCGGACCGGCTCCGACCCCGACGGCAAGCCGCTGGAGGGCCTCGACCACCCCGCCGGCGCCAAGATCACCCTCTACGGCTACGTCAACCCGGTCGAGCGGCGGACCATCAACTTCCAATGGGGCGGCGGCAGCAACCCGCAGAGCGTGGACGTGGTGCTCGACCGCATCCCCGCCGCCCGCGGCACCCTCGCCGACGGCTTCGGGGTCAACACGGCCGCGACCTACATCAGCAAGAAGGAGCCGGACCCCGCCGCCGTCCCCCCCGAGCCGGGCGGGATCAACGAGACGGACACGACGATCGAGGTCTTCCCGACGGGGCCGATCACCCCCGCCCCGCCGATCCCCGCGCCCGTCCCGGCGATCAACGCCTACGACACCGCCGACTTCCCCTCGCGCGGCTATCTCAAGATCGGGTCGGAGGTCATCTACTACACCGGCAAGACGGCCACCGCTTTCACCGGCTGCCAGCGCGGCCAGCTGGGCACGACCGCGGCTCGTCACAACTACATGGCGCGCATCGAGCTCTTCGGCTTCCCCGTCGGCGGCGCCACCGGCTTCGCCAGCCCCGCGCTCGTTCAGGTCGACGACGAGTGGTTCGGCCCCTGCATGCTGAACAACAGCTGCTTCACCGGCCTCATCCTGGGCGGCGTCGCCGATCGCCTCCGCCGCGGTTGGCGCCAGACGGTCCGCCAGGCTCACACGACCGGCACCCTCGTCCTCCCGGTCTTCGCCCTGGAGTACCCCTACGGCGGCTCGGAGGACTTCACCCTCGCCTGCCCGACGAACCGCGACACCGTCACGATCGTCGACCGGACCGGGAACAAGGAGCCGCGCCGATTCCGCGTCGTTCGCAACAAGCGGCGGAACCCCGCCGACTTGACCCAGTGGATGTGGGAGGAGAACCTGGCCGGCTTCGACGAGGCGGTCAACCAGGACTACCCGGCGGACAAGCCGTATGTGCGCCTGCTGAAGTTTCCCTCCGGCGAGCTGATGACGCGCGTCCCGTCCGCTGTGACGATCGGCGGCTCCCAGGCCGCGCTCGGCGGCAGCGGCGGCGGTCGCGCCGGCGGCGGGCTCATGATCGATGAGCTTCGGTACGTGGTCGCCAACCGCGGGCGCTCCACCCGCAACACGACCGACAATAACCGGCGGATGGACCAAGCCGAACTCGCCCAGGCGGTCTCCGGCAGCGACGACACGATCCGTCTCCTCAATTCCGCCAACCTGCCCCGGGACGGCGGCCTCGTCGTGCTCGGGGACGAGATCATCGCCTACCGCGAATTCGTCAACGGGAACCCCGACGAGCTGCGAAGGTGCGAGCGCGGCTATTTCGGGACGACGGCGGCCGCCCACGACCGGGGGGACCCCCTCTTCCTGATCGGGTCGATTCCGGTGGGCTTCCTGGGCGCCAACCTCTCCGGCAGCGCGCCGATCCTGACCCTGGTCGGCCAGCCCCGCGGCTTCCCTTCGGAAGGGTATGTCCTCGTCGAGAACGAGGTCATCGGCTACACGCGGGCGCGGACCAACCCGATGGGAATGTACGAGCTGGAGATGCCCGTCAACCGCCGCGGGGAGGGCATCCTCCACGGCCGCTTCGGCACCTCCCCCGCCGCCCACGCCAACGAGGCCGTCGTCGTCGGCATCCCCTTCCGCTACTGGGACCGTTACGCGCCCGGCGTGGACGACAGCCAGATGGTTTACTACGGCGCTTCCAAGTCCGTCCTCAACGCGACGTGGAAGTCTCTCACGTGTACGATCGACGACGCCGACAAGGGGCACGAGGTCCTTGTCCAAGCCCGTTTCGACAGCCGCCCGGCTTGGGACGGGTCGGTGGCTCGCGACGGACGCTTGTTCCAGATCGCCGGCGGCGGTAGCAGCTCGCTCGAGGTCACCGCCGACCTGATCGAGATCCGCGTCCTTTTCGGCTACAAGAGCGGGGCGTACCTCCCGAACCATACCTGGAAGCGAGCCCCGACGCTCTCCCGCATCGTGGTGGATTACGAGCAGCCCACGAAGACGCTCTACCACGAGGAGCGCTGATGCGACCGCCGCCCCCGTCTCCGCGCTTCGCAGCACCCCCCGGGGGGCTCCCGGCGCACGGCTCCGCCCGCCGCCCGCCGGCCGGGTTCACGCTCTTGGAGCTGATGGTTGCCATCGGCGTTTTTGTTCTTCTGGCCGTCGTCCTCGTCGGCCTTCTCCAGTCCGCCTTGGGGACTTGGGACGCCGGGACGGCGCGGAAGGACGTCTATGAGCGATCCCAGACCGTCTTTACGATGCTGACCCGGGATCTTCAGGCCCTTTATGCCGTCGACGTCGAGTCGGCGGACGATATGGTTTACCCCCTCTTCGGGGACTTCGACGCGGCGGGGCGGTCCCGGATCCGGTTCGTCAAGGTCCTCGGAGGGCTCGGCGGCCGCGCGGCAGCCCTCTTCGACCCGACGCGGCGTCGCTCGGCGGCGGGCGGCGGGGGCATCGGCGCACGCCCGGAAGACTGGGAGCCGGCCCTGGCCGAGATCGCCTGGGCGCTCGACCCCGACCCCGCGCGGCCCATCCTCTGGCGCGCCGAACGGACCTGGAGCCGCTCGGGGAACCTCAGTCTCTTCGATGACGACCGCTTCAACGCGCGCGACTTCTTCCCTTCCAACCGCGGCGAGCACGTTGATGCGGGGCTCCTTTACTGGGAGCTGCTCTATTGGACGCGCAACACGGGGAGTTGGACGGGCGCCCGGCCCCGCCGCGGCTTCGGCGCCCGCACCGCCGGACCGGAGGTCCGTTGGGATGCCACGCGGCAGTACGACGAGGCTTTCGCCTTCCACAAGCCCGTGGCCAAGGACCTCCCGCTCGATCCCGTTTACCCCGAGATGATCCGCGTCACGATCGTGCTGCAGCCGCAGGTCGGCGACCGGGGGGACGCGATGCTGGTCGCTCCCATCGACGGGACCTCCTCCGAGATCCCCGTGTCGAGCACGCGCGCCTTTCCGCCGCCCCCGGACTATGCGCTCGTGGGCAAGGAGTGGGTCTACTACAGCGCCCTCACCCCCGGCGCTCTCCGCGCCCGGCGCGGCGTCCGCAACACCAAGCCCCAGGCCCACGCCGCCGGGGAGGGCGTTCGGACCGGAGTCACCTTTACGACCGTGATCCCGATCCCGATGTTCCGGGAAGGGAAGTACTAGGCTTTTCCCGAGACGCGAACCCGATGCACCGCTTGCCGGCGTCAGCCCGGTTCCCGGGAACCGAATCGCGAGGGGCCCGCCTTTGCCCCGATGGGGCCGTTCGGGGGGGGGCGCGGGGCTTCACCCTCGTGGAGTGTTTGGCGGCGCTCATCATCCTCGCCATCGGCCTCTTCGGCGTCTTCTCCATCTTTGTGGCGGGCGTGGCCACCCACAAGAAGGGGATGGACCAGACCACGGCCGGCACCCTGGGCCAGAAGATCCTCGCGGAGCTGGAGGCGAACTTGGACGACGATTATCTCAAGGGGCTCGCCGCGCTCGCGTCCAAGCGCAACCCAGGCGGATCCAGCAGCTACAAGCGCCGCATCGAGCTGAAGGGCCTGACCGATCCGGCCGCTCCCGATCTCTACGCGTACGATCTTCTGCTTCAGCCCCTGGACCCGCGCACCCGCGAGGCGTATGCCGTCACGCTGCGCGTTGTGTGGCGCGAGGGCGGCGAAGAGCAGGGCGCCGTCTTCGAGACGATCGTGCTGCGGAAGCTCGAACGGTAACGCGCGGGGTCCGGCGAGGCGTCGGTGCCGCCGTCGCGCGCGGCCTCGAGAGGATGGCGGCCATCCGCGAAATCCGGGTCCCGGTGGGGACGGGCCCCGTGTGACATCCATTCCCGGAGACGGGGCGCGCCTCCTCCACGGGAAGCCCTCATCATGTCCTGGACCCGGTCCTCGCTCCGCCACGCCCTCGCGCAACGCGGCCTCCGCCCCCGCAAGGGCTACGGCCAGCACTTCCTGGTCGATCCCGGCGTCTGCCGCGATCTCGTCGAGTCGGGCGGACTGCCGCCCGGCGCCGACGTCCTCGAGATCGGCTGCGGCCCCGGGCTGCTCACGGAGCGGCTCGCCCCACTCGCCGGGCGACTCGTAGCCGTCGACATCGATCCCGACCTGGCCGCCCTCTGCCGGCAGACCGTCGCCGGGGCGGCGAACGTCCGCGTTCTCGTTCGAGACATCCTCGATGACAAGGGGCGGGTCGCGGTGGCGCGCGGCGCGTGGAGCGGCGAGGAGGGCGCATCGGGCTCCGGGCGCGCTTCGCTTCATGCGCCACCCGCGACGGAAGCGCCCCCCGTGTTTGTGTATGGCAACCTGCCCTACAACGTCTCCGTGGATATTCTCGTGGCGGTCCTGGCCTGGGACGTTCCCGTGGCGCGCATGGTCGCGCTCGTTCAGCGCGAGGTGGCCGAACGCCTCATCGCGCAACCGGGGGGGGAGCAGTACGGCCCGCTCTCAGCTGTGGCGCAGGCCTTTGCGGTGGTGGAGGTGTGCCGTCGCGTGCCGCCGTCCGCGTTCTGGCCGCCGCCGAAGGTGCAGAGCGCGGTGGTGCGTCTCGAACCGCGCCCTGCCAACCGGTCGGGGGACGCCCTGCGTGTCTGGCGGGGTCTCCAGAAGCTGTTTCGGGGCCGTCGGAAGCGCTTAGGCAACGTCCTCAAATCGCTGGGAATCGATCCGGACCTGGCTCGTGAGGCCTTAAGGGCGGCGGGCTGCACGGCGGAGCATCGGGCGGAGTCGCTTGCCCCGGAAGTCCTTTCGAATCTGACCCTTTCGTTAAGCATCAACCCATAAGGACTTGCAAGGTGTCTCATGGGTGCCCGCGTTCATTTTTTGCCGGTTTTCTTGACTGTTTGATGACAAAGCGTATAATTGAGTGTTTAAAAACCCTCCGTGAGACATATATATATTCAAGATCAACAAGTTAGAGCGTTCGCATGGCCGGCGGCGGGGTCTACGGGGGGTGGAAATAGGCTGGCCGGCGTCATACCCGAAAGGCAAGATTCTCTGAAGAGGGGGGGTATTCGGTAGCGCGGGTCGGGGTTTTCAACAGCACATGGGCCGTATCTCGGACGACGATGTCCTACGGGTGCAGCGCGCCGTCGATATCGTGCAGGTCATCCAGGAGCTTGTCGGCCCCCTGAAACGGGGGGGCAGCAACTACAAGGCCCTCTGCCCCTTTCACGAAGAGCGGACGCCGTCCTTCTCGGTGAGCCCGGCCAAGCAGATGTATTACTGCTTCGGGTGTCACGCGGGAGGGGACGTGATTCACTTCGTGATGGCCCACCAGAAACTGGATTTCCCCGATGCCGTCCGGTACCTCGCCGATAAGGCGGGGATCGTCCTCCGGGAGGCCGAGGAGGGCGGCGCGGGGGCGCACCGGAAGAAGTTGGTCGAGGTGAACGCGTGGGCCGCCTCATTTTTTCAGGACCTTCTGGCAAAGTCGGAGGAGGGCGCCGAGGCGCGCGCGTATGTGAAAGCCCGCGGCATCAATGCCGCGATGGTTCAGGCGTTTCGGCTGGGCTACGCGCACCCGTCCTGGGACCGCCTTGTTGCGGCCGGGCGCGCCCGGGGGTATGGGCCGGACCTGCTGGTCGAGGCGGGCTTGGCGATTCGGCGCCAGGAGGGGCCGGGCTGCTATGACCGGTTCCGGAACCGGCTGATGTTTCCGATCGTCGATCCGCGGGGCCAAGTGATCGGGTTCGGGGCGCGGTCGCTGGACGGCTCGGAGCCGAAGTACCTGAACTCGCCAGAGACGCCGCTTTTCAGCAAGCGTCGCGGTCTCTACGGCCTGAATTTCGCGAAGGACACGGCCGCGGCCGCCCGGGTTCTCTACCTGATGGAGGGGTACACGGACGTTATCATGGCGCGCCAACACGGCGTCGAGGGGGCCGTGGCCACCCTCGGCACCGCGCTGACGCCCGAGCACCTCGGCGTGCTGCGCCGGTATGCCGATACGGTCGTGCTGGTGTACGACGGCGACGAGGCGGGCGCGAAGGCTTCCGAGCGGAGCTCGGACCTGTTGCTCGGCGAGGAGATGGAGATTCGCGTCGCGCGCCTCCCCGCCGGGGAGGACCCGTGCGACACGCTGTTGAAGCGCGGCGCGGCGGCGTTCGCGGAGTGCCTGGCCGGGAGCCGCGAGCTTTTCGAGTTCCTGCTCGAGACCGCGACGGCCGGGAGGGACCTGTCAGGCGCCGGTGTGGGCGAACGGGCCCGGGCCGCCGACAGCGTGATCGCGCGGATCGCCGCGGTGCGAAACGCCGTGAGGCGCGAGATGCTCGTGCAGCGGACGGCGGAGACGTTCGGAGTCACCGAGGCGGCCGTCCGATCGCGGCTCGCGGCGCTGGCCCGGGCGTCGAACGACGAGGGGCCCGGATCGAGGGCGTCTCGTGTCCCGGCGCCGGCGGCGGTTGCGGGTCCCGGTGATGCGGGCGAGAAGGTCGGGGAACAGTTGCTGCGCGTGGCTTTCCACGCGCCGCACCTGGTCCCCCGCATCTGCGAGCAGGTGCCGCTCAACGCGTTTCCCGGAACGCAGGCGCGCGCGATCGCGTCCAAGCTGTACGAGCGGGCCGGGGCGGGGAAGCCGGTGGTGCCGGCCGAGGTGGCGGCGCTCGTGGAGGATCCGGCCGCGGCGTCGCGCGCCGGCGCTCTGGCCGGCGAGGAGGCGCTGGCCCCGGAGGCGGCCGAGAGCCTGCTCCAGGAGTGCCTGGTCTGGATCCGGGAGCGCGAGATCCAGGGGCGGATCCGCGACGCCAAGGCCCGCGGCGACGTGGCGACCGTGACCGCACTGCTGGCCGAAAAGGACCGGTTGAGACAAGACCTGTCGATGAACCGGGCGGCTCCGTGATGCCGCCTGTTGTCGTGTTTCGGCGTCGAACGCGCCGTGTTGGGGCCGGGGGCGCCCGGCCCGGAAGGGAACGATGAGCCATCCTCCTGCGAAGCCCAAGCCCGCCGCGAACGTCCCCCCGGACCTCCTCGCCCTCTTCGAGCGCGAAAAGCTCTCCCCGGAGGTTCGCGCCCTCATCGAGGAGGGCAAGAAGAAGGGGTACCTCACCTATGACGAGCTGAACAAGGTCTTGCCCGACGATCTCGTCTCCCCGGAGAAGCTCGACAGCATCCTGGCCTTGCTCGATGAGATCGGCATCGAACTCGTCGACGAGGCGGAGGGCGCCGAGAAGCCCTTCCTCGAGGACGAGGTGGGCGAAGAGCCTCGCGAGGACTTCGAGGATCTGTCCGACGGTGAGCTGGGGCCTGAGCCCCGCGAGAAGATCGACGACCCCGTCCGGATGTACTTGACCCAGATGGGCGAGATCCCCCTCCTCACCCGCGAGGAGGAGCTGATGCTCGCCAAGAAGATCGAGCTGACTCGCAAGCTCTTCCGCACCAAGGTCCTCGAGTCCCCCGTGGCGTTGCTCGACGCCATCCGCATTCTCGAGGACGTCAAGAACGGGGCGCTGGCCTTCGACCGGACGCTGAAGACCGATTCCGCCATCGATGTCGGGAAGGTGGACATCCTGGACCGTCTGCCCGAGATCATCTCCCGGCTGCGGAGCCTCTCGAAGTCGTACCAGGAAGAGTACCGCATCGCGTGCGAGGAGCCGCACGCCAGCGCCCGACGGGAGGACGCGCTTCGCCGCATGGCCCGGCGCAAGCGCGACTGGGTCCGCGAGCTGGAGGATCTGTCCATCCAGACCAAGAAGATCCGGCCGATGATGGACCGGCTCGCCGAGATGTCCAAGCGGATGGACGAGATCACCCGGGCGCTCAACGCCATGCGCCGAAACGGCAGCGGCGGCCGGTTCCGCACCGCGGCGCTCCGGCGCGAGCTCGAGCGCATCCAAAGCGCCGTCATGGAGACTCCCGACGACCTCCGCAGCCGCGTCCAGGAGATCCAGGAGCGCCACGAGGAGTACGAGGAGGCCAAGCGCAAGCTCTCCAGCGGGAACCTCCGTCTCGTGGTCTCCATCAGCAAGAAGTACCGGAACCGCGGTCTCTCCTTTCTCGACCTCATCCAGGAAGGGAACACGGGCCTCATGAAGGCCGTCGAGAAGTACGAGTACCGGCGAGGCTACAAGTTCTCCACGTATGCCACGTGGTGGATCCGCCAAGCCATCACCCGCGCCATCGCCGACCAGGCCCGGACCATCCGCATCCCGGTCCACATGATCGAGACGATGTCCAAGCTCCGGAACGTCACCAAGAAGCTCGTGCAGGACCAGGGCCGCGAGCCGACCATCGAGGAGATCTCCAACGAGAGCCGCATCTCGCTGGACGAGACGAAACGGATTCTCAAAATCGCCAAGCACCCGATTTCGTTGGACCGCCCCATCGGTGACGGCGAGGACTCTTATTTCGGCGACTTCATCGAGGATCAGTCCGTTGAATCGCCCGTCAGCGCCGCCACGCACGAGATGCTCAAGGAGAAGCTGGAGCACGTCCTTCACACCCTTTCCTTCCGCGAGCGCGAGATCATCAAGCTCCGGTACGGCATCGGGACGGGCTACACCTACACCCTGGAGGAGGTCGGTCGCATTTTCAAGGTGACGCGCGAGCGCGTTCGCCAGATCGAGGCGAAAGCCGTCCGCAAGCTCCAGCATCCGATCCGGAGCCGCAAGCTCGAGGGCTTCCTCGAGGGGGCGGCCCGCCGGGCCGAGTCCTGACGTTCCCGCGGGGCCCCGGCCCCGCTTTTTTTTGGTTTCCGGTAACCCGCACGGAGCCCCGCAGCGACCTATGGATCTCGCCCCCGTTATCGCCCTGCAGCAGCTCGACACCCGTCTCCACGCCCTCCGCCGCCGCCGCGATGACATCCCCCGAACCCTCGCCGCCGCCGAGGACCGCTTGGCCCGAGCCCGCGCGGACCAGGACGCCTTCCGCGCCGCCCAAAAGCAGTCTCGCGTTGAGATCGACCGACGCGAGCTTGACCTGAAGGCCCTCGAGGACCGCATTGCAAAGCTCGAGGCCCAGCTCAATACCTCCAAGACCAACAAGGAGTACGCCCTCCTCAAGAAAGAGATCGACGGCTTGAAGGCGGACAAGGGCGTGCTGGACGACGAGATCCTGCAGGCCCTGATGGCCCTCGAGGAGAAGGAGGGCGAGGGGCGCGCCCTCGCCGACGCCCTCCGGGCCGCCGAGCAGGCCTTGTCCGAGGAGCGTGCCCGCGCCGACGCCGCCCTCGCCGCGATCGACGGCGAGATCGCCAGCCTCCAGGCCGAGCGCGATGCCGCCGCCGGACGGGTCGAGGGGGATCTTCTCAAGATCTATGATCGCATCCTCAACGGGAAAGACGACCGCGTCGCCATCGTCCCGGTCGAGATCTCCGGGTCCTCCGGCGTCTGCCAAGGATGTTACGTGGACATTACCAGCCAGGAGATCAATCTCCTTTTGATCGGGCGCGATGTCCGCACCTGCAAGAGCTGCAGCCGCATTCTCTATGCCGACAAGGCCGCGGCGGCGGCCCTTTCCCGGGGGAAGGGAAAGGCGGCGGCCGGGGCGTGACCGGCCGGGAGGCGTTTGCATCGGGTCCGCCGTTCTGCTAGAGTGCCCCTCCTTCGGGACGCGGACGGAGGGCGTTCTCCCGCCTGCGGCGGCCGTGCCGCCACAGCCGGGAGAGGTGCCAGAGCGGTTGAATGGGCTGGTTTCGAAAACCAGTAGGGGGCCTAGCCCCCTCGGGGGTTCGAATCCCCCCCTCTCCGCCACCGCCGCGGGTTTGACCCGCGGCGGTGGCGGCGATTGGTTGACTCGACGGCGGAGTGCCATTACAATTCCCGCCGCTCCGCCTCGGCGGGGCGCCGGGAATTGTGCCCGTAGCTCAACTGGATAGAGCGTCAGATTGCGGATCTGAAGGCTGCAAGTTCAAGTCTTGCCGGGCACACGAAAATCGGCCCGCCGCCGCCGAATCGCACGGGCGGGAGGCGGGCCGATTTTTGTTGGCAAGCCCTCCAGGAAGGCGGCGGCGGCGCGGCGGAAGGCGGGCGCTCCTTTGGAGCGGCCGCCCGGGGTTGCATGGATTGCCGGCTATTCGTCAGGGTCTCCCGAATGCGGCGGCGCAGCCGCCGCATTCGGGAGAGGTGCCGGAGCGGCCGAACGGGCACGATTGGAAATCGTGTGCCCTGGGCAACCGGGGCCGAGGGTTCGAATCCCTCCCTCTCCGCCATCGCCGCGGGTTTGACCCGCGGCGATGGCGGACCCTGAGCCCGGTCCGTTGCGCTTGGACCGCCCCGCCCCTGCGATGGGTTCCCTTTCTTGTTGCATCCCTTGACTCCCCCACCCTTCGGGGTAGAATCTCGCGATCGGACCGGCAGCGGGAGGGGGGCCGGCAAGCAGGAGGACGACCGATGGTGGACAAGCCGACGGCGGAAAAGCCGGCTGCAACCAAGCCGCAGGGGCGGCCCGCCAAGCCGGGCTGCAAGTATTACGATGCCGCCAGCCGCCTGTGCATGAACATGTATCCCTGCGATTACAAGCTGGACGGTCTGCAGTGTCGAACGAAAGGCACCGAGATGCCGGCCAAGATCGCGGCACGCCAGGTCTCCCGCCCGGCTCCGGCGGCGCAGAAAAAACCCGTTGCCGCGCCGCGGCCCGCACCGGCCCATCCGGCATCCCCGCCCAAACCGGAGATTCCCCCCGAGCAGGTCGCGCCCAAGGGAACCATGGCCGAATGCGCGGCGGGCAGCGAAGGATTCTACTACAAGGGCATCTGCATGGGGGGAGAGCACGACCATTGCCCGCATCAGACGCCCCTCCGCTTCCCCGTCAAGACCGCCGTCCCGTGTCTGCAGTCCGGCAAGTTCGCCAAGTGCATGAAGTACGGGATCGATCGATGCCCGCGCGGCGATCGAAGCCTCTACCATCTCCAGGCTCACGTCTGTCTCGCCACCGGCAAGGCGCCGTGCCGCCACCAGGTGAACAGCCTCATGGTGCCGCTTGAGGACGGCCGCGAGTACGCCTACTGCGACCGGTACGAGAAGGCGTGACCGTCATCCCGATGACCGACGTCTTCACGTCCTGTCCCGTCTGTGGCCGGCACGCGTGGCGGTCCTGCTTCGAGGCGACCGATCTCCATTATGGAGCGGTCCCAGGTCGGTTCGCAGTCGTTCGATGCGCCGGATGCGGCCTTTTTTCGATCCAGCCGCCGCCCGCCCCTGACGTGCTCCACGCCGCCTACCCGGCCGACTACGAGCCCCACCGGGGGCGGGCGTCGCGCCGGGAGACCCCGCTTTCCTCCTTCTGGTCTCTCGTCATGCCCCGCGCGGGGATGCGCATCCTCGATGTCGGGTGCGGGGACGGCCGTTACCTCGTGCGCCTGCACCGCTTGGGTTGCCGCGTCTGGGGCGTCGAGCCGACGGGGCGGACTCCCGCGGCCGTCCGGAACCTCGGGATTCCCATCCACGATGGCCCCCTCGAGACGGCCCCCTTTCCCCCGCCTCGGTTCGACGTGATCAGTTTCATCCACGTGCTTGAGCACCTGTCCGATCCGGTCGGGACCCTCCGGCGGGCCGCTCGGCTGCTCGCGCCGGGCGGGCGAATCCTCATCCTGACGCCGAATGCGGGCTCGCTGACATTTCGTTGTTTCCGAGCGGCCTGGTACCCGCTTGACGCGCCGCGTCACCTGAACCTGTTCGCCCCGAGGACGCTTCGCCGAGCCTGCCGCCGTGCGGGGCTCCGGGTTGTCCGCCTCCAGGTGCATCAGCGGCCGAAGGACATCCTGGGTAGCGTCCGGAGGTGCGGGCGGTTGGGGGCGGCGGTGGCCGGCTCGGGGGCGGGGCGGCTCGCCGCCCGCGCCGCTTCGGCGACGCTGGCCGGCCTGCTGCGCAGCGGCGATGAAATCCGCCTCGTGGCCGGGGCCTCCCGCCGGACGCCGGCGCCGGAGGGCTCTGCATGACGCGGGCCGGCCGAGTGGCTCTGGTTTTCGTGTCGGCGGCCGCCCTGGCTGTTGCCGTCGCCGTCGTCCGGGCTCGGGTGGAGGCCGGCGGCACCCCGCCGTGGGATGAGGCCTCGCACGGGTACCAGGGGTTCGCGGTCGCCTGGGATCTCGCCCGCCTGGACCTGCCGAATCTCCTGGCCGACGTCGTGGGGCGGCGTTTCCGGTATCCTCCCGGCCATCCCCTGCTGCTGGCGCCGGCCTATCTGGTCTTCGGTCCCACCTGGGGGACGGCCGTTGGCGTGAGTGCGGCGCTGTACGTGGCGCTCGTCGTGCTGCTCTTCCTGGCCGGTCGGGCGCTGGCTGCTCCCCCGCCGGGGGGAGGCGTCGCGGACGCCCCGCGCGGCGGGCCCCTCCTGGCCGGACTCCTCGCCTCCGCGCTGGCCCTCATCTCCCCCGCTTTCATCGGCCAGGCAGGCACCATCATGCTGGAGCTGCCGGCCGCGGCGCTCGGCGTACTCGTGGCTTGGCTCTACGCCCGCTCGCTGGATGCGCCGGATCGGGAGGGCCCGGTGCGGGCGGCGGGATGGGCGCTGACGGCCTTCGCGCTGACGGCCACCCAGTATGCGGCGCTCTGGCTCATCGCGGTGGCTGCTTGGGAGGCTTGGCGCTGTCCGGCGGACCATCGCCGCGCCGTGCGGGTCTGGGCCGCGGGGCTCCTCCGCTCTCGCGCCCTCTGGCACCCGCTTCACGTGCTGGCCGCGCTCGCGCTGCTGCTGGCGGCCGCCATCGTCCTGACCGGCGGGTGGGTTATCCCCCTCGGCCGCCGCGGGCTCTCCATGACGCGCCCCGGCGGTCCGATCGTGGTCGCCTTGCTGGCGCTCGGCGTGCGCGTCGCGTGGCTGGCGTGGCGCCGCCGCGCCTCGCTCCGCGCCGCCATCCCCGCCCGCTACCGTATCTTCTTCGCCACCCTGGTTGTGCCCCTTTACCTCTGGTTCTTCGTCCTCTACCCCTCGCGGTTCGCGCACACCCTGGACTGGGTGTCCAGCTCCCCGCCGTCGATCCCCCGCTCGAGCCTGGCCTACTGGACCTTTTACCCGGCCTACGCCGCGGCCGAGGCGCACCTCGGCGCGGGCGTCTTGGCCTTCGTCCTGCTGCTGGCCGCAGTTGCCGTCTTCCGGCGCGGGGCGCCGGAAAAGGTCCGCTTCCTCGGCTGGGCGGCGGTCTGCACGACGGCGCTCGTTTTGGCTCACCACGCCCGGCAGGAGCGCTTCATCCTGCCCCTCCTTCCCATCGCGTGGCTGCTGGCGGCAGCGGGGGCGGCGGCGGCGTGGGCGCAATTGCGGCCGCCGGCGATCCGACGGGGCGCGGCCGCCGCGACGGCCGCCGTCGTCGGCGCGGCGCTCGGCCCGGCCGCCGTCGATCTCCACACGGAGCGGCTCCCCCGTCTCGTCGCCGGCGTCTTCACCCCTGAGCGGCTCGGCTACCGCGACGTCCTGATGCGCATCGTCGACGAGGCCCTTTCCTCCCCGTCCGTCCGCGTCCTCGGGACCTTCGCCGGGCTCAGCCACCACCTGTTCGAGTGGGAGCTCGGCCGGCGGGTGGACATGCGGCGGCGCGTGCTGGATTTCGACCTGGACCACCCGCTCAAGAAGGTCGGGCCGGACCCCGAGGGGCCCCGGAAGGTTTTCGAGCGGTGGCTTGCGAAATCGCCCGAGGCGCTCGTGTTCGCGATCGAGCCGATCGATCTGGAGACGCGGCCTCCGAAGCCGCTCGAGGGCTTGTGGGAGCACGACCCGGAGTGGAACTACCGGTCCATGCGCCTGATGCGGGAGACGGACCGGTACGCGCTCGACGGGTCGTGGTCCTTTCCCGCGGCAGGGCTTCGGGTGCGGAAATACGCCCTGCGAGGCGCGCCCGGCGGATTTCCTTGAGCGGCGGACGCGGGAGCCCGATCATGGGGATGGCATGGATTCGCGACTACCTCGCCTTGCGGCGCCATCTGGCGAGCCCCCGGGCTTTTCTCCGCGCCCGCAAGGGGACCCTGCCCGACGGGAGGCTCGACGTCCTGCTCCGAAACGGCGTCTCGGTCCGCCTGCGCGACGTGCCGATGGACCGTCACATCTTCCACCGCATCTTCGCCCGGGACGAGTACCGGCTGGACGGCGTCGGCCCGGGGGCGTGGGACACGGTGGTGGATGTGGGGGCGCACATCGGGCTGTTTGCCGTGCGGGCGGCGCCGCTGGCCCGCCGGCTCTTCTGCTTCGAGCCGGATCCCGGGAATCTGGCCCTGCTTCGGCGAAACCTGTCCGGCGAACGGTTCGCCCATGTGGTCGTCACGGGCGCCGCCCTGTCGGGCCGGGCCGGGCGCCGGGACTTCCATCCTTCCGGGAACCCGTCCGCCGCCTCCCTTTTCGGGAACGCCGCGGCGGCCGGGGCGCCTGTCGAGGTGGAATCCCTCACGCTCGGCGACGTCTTCGAGCGGAACCGGATCGCGGCGTGCGACCTGCTGAAGCTGGATTGCGAGGGGGCCGAGTACGAGATCCTGGACTCGACGCCGCCCCCGCTCTGGGCCGGCATCCGTCGCGTCGCCATGGAGTACCACCCCGTGGCGGGGCATCCGGAATGGACGCCGGGCTGGATTGTGGCCCGCCTGGAGGCCTACGGTCACCGGTGCGAGGTGCTGCCGTCGCGGAAGGATCCAGCGAAAGGGCGGATTTTCTCAACCGCCCGGGATCTGCTGCGCGGCGGGTAGCGTCCCGCCTTCGCCGAGGTTTCGGCGCGTCCGCCATAGCCCGTACACGGTGCCGGGGCGGAGGCGGCAAGACCCGCTCGCGTCACTTCATCTCGCCCCGCAGCATCCGCAGCGCCTTGCGCGCTTCCGTCGCCCGTTTCAGCTCGTGGAGCAGCCCGGCGGGGATCGGCGTCCCGGCGCCTTCGAGCTCGACTTGGATTTTCTCGTAGAGGCCGATCGCCTCGCCGAGCAGCCCGTCGGCGCGGTCCGCCTTCGGCTTCAGCCCCGTCGAGCCTCCCTTCACGCCCGCCTGCAGCTCCTGGATCAGGGCGGTGGCCTGCAGAACCTTCGCGTCGGCCGTCCGCTGAGTCTCCGCCTGGGCGGGGGTCAGCCCAACCGGGGGCGGACCGGGTTCCGCGGGCGCGGCGGTCTCCGCCGGCGTCTCTGCGGGCGCCTCCGCGGGCTCCGGAGCGGGGGGCGGCTTCGCCGTGCGGCGCATCAGGTGGCTGGCCGGCAGCAAGCCGCACGTCAGCACGAACAACAGCAGGCTCAGCAGGCCCAGCAGCCGTGCCGTCCGAATTTCCCCCCGATACGGCCGCCAGCGGGGCAGCACCATCCCCATCCCGATCACCGCCAGCACCGGCAGGATATGGAGAAAGGTCGACAGCGGTGCGAGCGGAAGCGATAGCCCGATCGCCCGCCCCGCGGGCACGAGGAGGCTCGGGGACCACTTCAGGCCGGCGATCAACTCATTGAGGATCCACCAGGGCAGGAAGAGGAAGACCCAGCCCAGGAAGACGAGGCGGCAGAGCGCGCGGGAGGGGGCGAAGCCCTCCTTCGGCGGCGGGATCGGCGCCGGCGCCGTGGCCCCCTTCCGGGCGGACGGCTTGGACGGTGTGCTCGACAGCGGCGCCCATTTCACCCGCGGATACCGCCAGAGCAGATAGATCACGCCGAAGGCTGCAATCGCCACAACGGAGGCCGTCGCCATCCACAGGAACGGCAGCCGGGACACCGCCTGCTGCTCGCACCACTGGAAGGCCTCGACCAGCGCGGGGACCGCGGCGGCATCGGCCTGCGCCTGCTTGAACAGGTCCAGCACGGCCTGCGTGAGCGCCTCGAAGCGCATCTGGAGCGCCGTTCCCAGGCCGGCGCCCGTGATCATCCAAAAGACGAGCTGTCCGGCGTGCGCCCAGCGGACGCGGAACGGGGCGAAGAGCGCCGTGAGGATCCCGAGGAACGGGAGGAAGACGGTAACGCCCCAGGCGGCCACGTCGGCCCCCGCCGGGGGCAGGACGCGGGCGAACGGGTTGGGTTGGCTGCCCTTCACGACGTGGACGAAGGCGGCGTAGACCAGCGGCAAGCACACCCCGAGGGCGGCCAGCGCCAGCGCCAGCAGGATCAGCGCGGACGCCTTCTTGCGGGGCTTTTCGGGGGGGGGCTTGCCGGGGGGCGTCTGTGCGCCAATCGGTTTTTCCGGCGCCCCGGCGGGGGCGGTCGGCGCGACCGGCGCCCATTCCGCCTCGGGCTCTTCCGCCTCCTGGCCCTGCTGGGCCAGAACGTCCTCCGCGGGACGCGGACCCGAGGTTTCCGCCGGTGCCGCTTCCGCGTCCGGGGACGGCCCGGTCTCGACTGAAGTCTCCTCGGCCGGCTCCACCACGGTCTCCGCCGACTCGTCGACCGGGGCCGCCTCGATCGGGGCCGGTTCCTCGCTGAGCCCTTCCATCAACGGCGGCTCCTCGGGGATCGCCGAGCTCCCGGCCCCGGTCGCGAGAGCCTCCTTCTCTGCGGGCGCCGCCTCTGTTTCGGGCGACGCCTCTGCGGGCGCTTTCGCCGCGGCCTCGATCCGTTGGAGCACGTTGTGGAACGGGGTCTGTTCTCGTTCCCCGCTTTCGGGCTCCGGCGCCGCGGCGGCCTGCGCCGGAGACTCGTCGGCGGACTCGCCTTCCGCCTCCCAGGCCGTTTCCGCCTGCGCGGCCGGCGCGGCGGCCAGAAGGTCCGACAGCTCGGAGACCTCCTGGGCGGGTTTCCATGCGGACAGCCCTTTGTGCCAGACCAGGGTGGCCGGCGCGAGGCGTCCGTCGGAGACTAGGTCTGCGAGGGCATCCTTGCTGAACGGACCGAGGCGATCCCCCTCGTGGGCGACATACCAGCGGCCCGTCGCGCTCCCGCTGGCCGGCCCTCCGGTCTCATGTTCCGGCGTCTTCTTCGCCTGGATCTCCGGTCGGGCCTCTGCGGGGACCGCCTCGTCCGGGGCTGGCGCGGCGGTCGGTCGGGCCGCCAAGAGCGCCGCCACGTCCGGCACGTCCTTGGCCGGCTTCCAGTCGCCCATTCCCTTCCGCCAGACCAGCGTGTCCGCCTCGATGCGTCCCTCGCGGGCGAGCGTCTCGAGCCGGTCGAAGGGAAGCGGGCCCAACTTGGTTCCACCTTCCGCGACGAACCAAGCGCCGGCGGGCGCCGGTTTCGCTTCCGCGGGAGCCGGTTCCGGGGCGGGCTTCGGTGTCTCGGCCGCAGCCCCCGAGCCCAGCAGGGGGCGCATCTCCGGCACCTCCCGGGCGGGCTGCCAGGCGGACATGCCTTTCCGCCAGACCAGCGTCTCGGGCTCGAGCTTTCCCTCCTGGACCAACTCCGGCAACTGATCTTCGGGGAGGGGGCCGATGCGATTGCCCTGCACGGCGAGATACCAGCGATTGTCAGCCATGGAGGCTCCGGAAAATACGAGGGAAGGGTACCGGAGGGTCGCCGGCAGGTCAACCCATAAACCCGTGGCGCCCTTTCGCGTCGATACGCTATAATCCCGCCATGCGCATCGCGTTCGTGTCCCCGACGTCTTCGGGGCTCTTCGCGGAGACGCTCGACTACACGGGGGGGGCGGAGATCCAGCAGGTCCTGCTGGCGCAGGCGCTGGCGGCGCGCGGCATCGAGCCGGTCTTTGTGGTGGCGGATCGCCCCGGCTTGCGCGTCGGCCCCATCCGGCACGTGGCCGCCGCGATTCCCCTTTCCGCCCGCGGTCTGGCGGAGCGGGGCGACGGGACGCGCGCCCTCTGGGAAGCCCTCGCCCGGGCCGATGCCGATGTCTACGTTCAGCAGGGCGCCGGGGCGATCACGCTGGAGACGGCGCTCTTTGCCCGCGCGACGGGCCGGTCGTTTGTCTATGTCATGGCCAGCGACGACGACTGGTCGGGTGCTCTGTTCGGCGCGTCCTTCCGTCGGCTCCTGTTCCGTCTCGGCGCCCGGTGGGCGTCCGCGATCGTAACCCAGACCGAGCGCCAGCGCGAGCAGGTCCTCCGCCGCTGGGGCCGTTCCGCCCGCGTCATCCGCGGCGGCGTCCGTCTCCCGCCGGCCCGCCCGGAGACGGCGGGGCGCGAACGGGCCGTTCTCTGGGCCGGGGCCCTGCGCTGGCACAAGCACCCGGAGCGCCTGCTCGATCTGGCCGCCGCCCTGCCGGACGTCTCTTTCTGGGTGGCCGGCGGGCCCTGGATCGGGGCCGGGGCGCGGGATGCTCGGACGGCCGCGCTCGTGCGGGAACGCGCCGCCGGACTCCCCAATGTTCGCCTGCTCGGCCTGCTGGCCAACGACGATCTCCTGGCGCGCCTCCGCCGCGCCGCCCTCCTCATCAACACCTCCGACGTCGAGGGCTTCCCGCAGACGTTCCTGGAGGCCTGGTCCTGCGGCGTTCCCGTCGTCACCTGCGGCGTGGATCCCGACGAGATTCTCTGCCGGCACGGTCTCGGGATTCATGCCGCGTCGGCCGACGATCTGGTCCCCGCGGTCCGACTGCTCCTGGACGACGCCCCGCTCCGCCGGCAGATGGGCGAGCGGGCGTACGATTACGCGGCGTCGCACCACGACGTGGCCCGCGTGGCCGACGCGTACGCGGCGCTGTTCCGGGATCTGGTGCCGTCCGCCGGCCGGCGGATCGCGGCCGGCGCCCCGGCGTTCTGAGGGGGGCCCCGCCGAGTTCGGAGACCGCTGAGCCATGCGTCTCTGCGTCGTCTGTCCGGGCGCCGCCGACCTGTTCGCCCCCGCCGGGGGGGGCGCGGGCGGATCGGAGCGGCAACTGGTTTTGCTCGGCCGCGAGCTGGCGCGGAGAGGGCATGCGGTCACGTTTGTCGTCCGCCGCCGGGAGGGGCTGTCCGACCCGGTCTTCCGGCTCGTTCCGGTGAACGTCCGGCGAAGCCTCGCGCCGGGTCTGCGGAAGCTCGTGCACGCCGCGCGGTTCTGGGAGGCGATGGAGCGGGCCGACGCGGATGTCTACGTGCTGCGGGGGGCGGACACGCTTGCGTTGGATGTCGGCCTCTTCGCGCGGACGCGGCGGCGGACTTTCGTTTTCATGGCCGCCAGCGACGCGGACTTCCTGAGCGGCGGCTTCAACGCGGGCGGGGCCCGCCGGGTGCTCTTTCGCCAGGGGCTCCGGCTGGCCGATGCGGTGGTCGTGCAGACGGACCGGCAGCGGGCGCTGGCGCGGGAGCGGTGTCGCCGCTCGGCCGTGGTGGTGCCGAACGCGGTGGAGATTCCCGCGGCGGTGCCGCCGCCGGGCCGCGAGGTGCTGTGGGCCGGCGCGCTGCGGAGTTGCAAGCGGCCGGACGCGGTGCTGGCGCTGGCCCGGGCGCTGCCGCAGGTCCCCTTCACCGTGGTCGGAGGCGTTCCCGACACGGCGGAGGCCGCGGCGGCCCGGGCGTTCCTGCGGGAGGCCGGCCGGTTGCCGAACATCCGCTGCGAGGAGGCGCGGCGCCCGGAGGCGATGGACCTTTTCTACGCCCGCGCCGCTCTGGTGATCAACACCTCCCCCGTCGAGGGATTCCCGAACGTCCTGCTGGAGGGGTGGGCGCGGGGGCGGCCGGCGGTCACGGACGGGGTCGATCCCGATGGCGCGATCAGACGGCATGGCCTGGGGATCGTCGCGCGCGGCCCCGATGCCCTGGCCCGCGCGGTCGCGGGCCTGCTGGCCGACCCCGCGCGGCGCCTCCGGATGGGCGCCGACGCGCGGCGTTACGTCGAGACGCGCCACGCGCCCGGGCTCGTCGTCGACCGGCTCGAGCGGGTGCTGGCGGGGCTGCGGCCGCGAGGATGACATGAAAGTCGCGTTTGTCTGCCTGAATGCCGCCGAGCTCTTCGTGCCGGTCGGCCGGTTCGTCGGCGGCACGGAGCGGCAGCAGGCGCGCCTCGGCCGCGAGCTGGCGCGGCGGGGACACCGGATCGCCTTCGTGGTGCGGGAGGCGGAAGGGCTCGCCTCGCGCGACGTTGCGCTCGTTCCCGTCCGAACGACGTCGCGGCCGCGCGTGCTCGCTCGGGTGCTGAACGCGGCGCGCCTCTGGGGCGCCCTCCGTCGCACGGTGCCCGACGTCGTCGTCCAACAGGGCGCCGGCCCGATCACCCTCGATGTCGCCTGCTTCGCGCGCGCCCGCGGCTGCCCGTTCGTTTTCATGGCCGCGCACGACGACGACTTTCGTCTTCGCCTCCTCCATACGAACGCGTGGCGGAACCGCCAGTACCGCTGGGGGGCCGGGATGGCGGACGCGCTGGTGGTTCAGACGGAGCGGCAGCGTGCGCTGGCCCGCGCGTGCTTCGGCCGGGAGGGGGACCTCATCCCGAACCCGATGGAACTTCCGGCCGCCGTCCCCCCGCCGGGGGAGGAGGTCCTCTGGGTCGGCACCCTGCGTCCCGAGAAGCGGCCGGGGGCCCTGCTCGACCTGGCCCGCGCCCTGCCCGGCGTACGCTTCACGGTGGTCGGCGCGCATCCGCCGGAGGGGGCGCCGGGGGCGGACGAGGCGCGCGCCTTCGCCGCGCGCGCGGCCGCGCTGCCGAACGTGACGCTCGCCGGCTTTCAGCCGCCGGAGGCGATGGACGGCTTCTACGACCGGGCCGCCGTGGTCGTCAACACGTCCGTCGAAGAGGGGTTCTCGAACGTTCTGCTCGAGGCGTGGGCGCGCGGGCGGCCCGTCGTGACCGCGGACGTCGACCCCGACGAGGTGATCTGCCGGCTCGGGCTCGGCGTCCATGCCGGAAGCCTCGCGGCGATGGCGCCGGCCCTCGAGGGGCTGCTGGCGGACCCCGGCCGGCGGAGGCGCCTGGGCGAGGCCGGGCGCCGCTACGTCGAGGCGCAGCACGCCGTCGGGCCCGTGGCCGACCGTTTCGAGGCCCTCTTCGATCGGCTGATCCGCGCGCGGACCGGGGCGGAGGGGCTCTCGGGAGGGGTGCCCGACGGGCGCCCGGCGCATGGACACGCTTGACGCGGGTTTCCCGGCGGCGCCGGATCTCCCCCCGTTCGAGGGGCGGCCCGTGAGCCTGCACCGGCTGGCGTTTGATTTCGAGCGGCACGTCCGCCTCTTCGCCCGGTTTGTCCCCGTCGGGCGCGGGACGCGGATCCTGGACATCGGGTGCGGATCGGGTTGGTTCCCCGTCCTCTGCCGGCGGAACGGGATCGACTGCCGCGGGATCGAGGTCCGGCCGTACATGGTCGCGTACGCGCGCGAGTTGGGCCGGCGCCTGGGGGTCGAGCCGGACGTCGTCTGCGGCGACGTTCAGGCGATGGACCTCGGCCGGGAGGTCTACGACATCGTGATGGCGACGTCCGTGTTCGAGCATTTGCCGGGCTGGCGCCGCGTGGTCGCGTCCGTCTTCCGCGCGCTGAAACCGGGCGGGCTCTTTTACGTTTACGCGACGAACAAGTTCAGCCCGTCGACGGGGGAGTTCCCCATGCCGCTCTATGGATGGCTGCCGCGCGCTTGGCGCCTCCGATTGCGCCGGCTTCGCGATCCCGGCATCCTCCGGTGGGGCGGGTTCGACTGGAATCAGTTCACGTACCCGGAACTGCGGGCCGCCCTCCGGCGCGCGGGGTTCGCGCGGGTTCTCGATCCGATCGATCTTCACGACCCCGACCGGCTCGGCATCCCCCGCTGGTGGAAGGTCGCGGTCCTCCGTTTCTTGAAACGGTTCCGCGCTTTGCGCGACGCGGCCCTCCTGGGTGTCGAGGGCACGCAGTTCGTTTGTCTCAAGGGGATCTAGCGATCGATCCCGAGGTCGGCCTATGCATCTCGGCCTGGTTTGTCTGAACGCCGCGGACTTCTTCACGCCCGCCGGGCGCACCGCGGGGGGAACGGAGCGCCAAATGGTGCTCGTCGCCCGCGCCTTGGCCCGCCGCGGCCACACCGTGACCTTCCTGGTTCGCGATGAGCCCGGCCTGTCGGACCCGCAGATCCGGCTGGCGGCGTTCCGGCCTCGTCCCGGCCTGCCCCGCGGGATCGGAAGGATCGCCGACATCCGCCGGCTCCGGCGCGCCGCCGGCGACCCGCCGCCGGACTGCTTCCTGTCGCAGGGGGCCGGCCGGCAGGCGGTCGACACCGGGCTTCTCGCCCGCACCGTCGGCCGTCCCGTCCTTTTTCGAGGGGGGCACGACGACGATTTCCTCTGGAAGACGATCCATCGGGGGGCGTGGGGACGGTTTCTGTTCCGGCGCGCCCTGCGCCGCGCGGACGCGGTGATCGTCCAGACGGAGCGCCAGCGCGCCCTGGCGCGCGCCTTTGCCGGCGTCGACGCGGAGGTGATCCCCGACGCGGTCGAGTTGCCGGCGGAGGCGCCTCCGCCGGGGGACGAGGTGCTCTGGGTGGGGATGCTGAGGCCCGAGAAGCGGGCGGCCTGGGTGCTCGCGTTGGCGCGCGCCCTGCCGCGCGCGCGCTTCACGGTCGTCGGCGGCGCCCCCGCCCCGGATCTGCCCGGCGCGGCGGAGGCCGGCGCCTTCCTTCGAGAGGCGGCGGCGCTGCCCAACGTGACGTGTGCCGGCTACCGGCCGCCTGACGCCGTCGCCCCCTTTTACGACCGAGCCGCCGTTGTGATCAACACGTCCGTCGGCGAGGGCTTTCCCAACGTTTTCCTCGAGGCCTGGGCCCGCGGGAGACCCGTCGTCACCGGCGGCATTGACCCCGACGGCGTCATCGCCCGGCACGGGCTCGGCGTTTGCGCCGAGGGGCTCGGGGCGATGGCGGACGCCCTCGGCCGTCTCTTGGAGGACGGGCACCGCCGGCGCGAGATGGGCGCGGCCGCCCGGCGCTACGTCGAAACCCACCACGCCGTCGGGCCCGTTCTCGATCGCTACGAGGCCCTCTTCCGAAAGCTGCTCTCCCGCTGATCGGAGCGAACATGTGCGGCATCTGCGGCGTCGTCACGACGGGCGCCCCGGTCGACCCGGGCGTCGTTCGCGCCATGGTGGACCGCCTCCGGCACCGGGGTCCGGACGGCGACGGGCTGTACGACAGCTCGGCCCCCGTGGGGCCGGGGCCCGTCGCGCCCGCAGTCCCCGCCCCCGGGCCCCGCGCTGTCCTGGGCCATGCGCGCCTCTCGATCATCGACCTGCCGGGCGGGCGTCAGCCGATGGGGAACGAGGACGGCTCGGTCCAGGTCGTCTTCAACGGCGAGATCTACAACTTCCGGGAGCTGCGCCGCCGCCTCGAGGCGCGGGGGCACCGCTTCGCGACCCGGTCCGACACCGAGGCGCTCGTCCACCTCTACGAGGATCGGGGCGAGGGGCTCGTGGACGACCTGCGGGGGATGTTCGCTTTCGCGATCTGGGACGCGCGGCGCGGCCGGCTCGTCGCCGCCCGCGATCGGCTCGGCAAGAAACCGCTCTGCTATGCCGAGTCCCCCGGCCGCCTCGCCTTCGCCAGCGAGCTCAAGGCGCTGGCCGTTCAGCCGGGGTTCGACCGTGCCGTCGACCCCGAGGCGGTCCACCTCTTCCTGACTTACCAGTACGTGCCGCCGCCGCGGACGATTTTCCGGGCGGCGCGCAAGCTTCCGCCGGGCCACGTGCTGATTTGGGAGGCGGGGCGGCTGCAAACGCGGGCCTACTGGCGGGTGCCTGCGGACGAGGCGCCCGACCGGCCGGAGGCGGCGTGGGCGGAGGCGGTGCGCGCGGCACTGGAGGAGGCCGTCCGGGTCCGCCTCGTGAGCGACGTGCCGCTCGGCGCGTTCCTCAGCGGCGGCGTCGATTCGTCCGCGATCGTCGCCCTCATGAGCCGGCTCACGGGCGCCCCGGTGAGGACTTTCTCGATCGGCTTCCGCGAGGCCGCCTACGACGAGCGCCCTTTCGCGCGCGACGTGGCCCGGCGCTTCGGGACCGACCACGAGGAGCTTGTCATCGAACCGAAGGCCCTCGACGTCCTCCCCCGGCTCGCCTGGCACTACGATGAGCCGTTCGCGGACTCGTCGATGGTGCCGACGTGGTACGTCGCTCAAGCCGCCCGGCGGCGCGTGAAGGTCGTCCTGAGCGGGGACGGGGGGGACGAGGCTTTCGGGGGGTACGAGCGGTACCTCGGGGTGGCGGCGGCGGCCCGGCTGGACGCGGCCCTCGGCCCGGCGCGGCGGTCCGCGGCGCGCGCCCTCCAGTGTCTCCTCCCGCCCGTCGGCCGCGAGCGCAGCCTGCTCCGGCGCGGCCGGCGTTTCCTTCAGGGGCTCGCCGCCGACCCCGACGCCCGCTACCTGCGGTGGATCGGCTGCTTCGGCCCCGAGCTCCACCCCGATCTCTACGCCCCGGATTTCGCGCGGGCGGTCGCCGGCGCGCCCGCCGCCGGGCTGTTGGCGGAGGCCTACGCGCGCTTTCGCGACCGCGACACGGCGGGCGCGACCCTCCGCGTCGACCTGGAGACCTACCTGCCGCATGATCTCCTGGTGAAGGTGGACATCGCCGGCATGGCGCACGGTCTCGAGGTCCGCTGTCCCTTTCTCGACCACGGGCTGGTGGAGCTGGCGGCGCGAATGCCGACGCGGTGGAAGCTGCGCGGCGGCGCCGGCAAGTACATGCTCAAGCGCGCGATGGCGGACCTTTTGCCCCCCGCGATCCTCCACCGGCCCAAGATGGGCTTTGCGGTGCCGGTGCCGCGGTGGTTCCGGCGGGAGCTCCGGCCGCTCCTTCGCGACGTCGTCCTCGGCGACCGCGCCCGCGCGCGCGGCTACTTCCGGGCCGATCGCGTGGAGCGCCTCGTGCGCGACCACGAGTCCGGCCGTGCCGACCACGGCCCCCGGCTCTGGGCGCTGTTGATGCTTGAGCTCTGGCACCGCACGCACGCGGATCGCCGAGGTGAATGATCCTCAGGAGGCCACCGGCGCCATGTCCCCTCTGCTGCAATGCATCGCCGACGGCGCCCGGCGGGCGGCGGGCCGGATCTTGCCCCGGCAGGCCGTCTGCTGGCCGACCCTCGAGCAGGAGGTCGGCGAGTGGCGCCGCTACCTGACGGGCCGGTGCCTGAACGCCGGCGCGGGGGTGCGGGACGCCTCCGCCCTGGTCTCGGGCGAGCTGGTCAATGTCGACATCCGCGACGATCTGCCCCCCGGCGCGGTCCACCTCCGCGCCCCCCTTCACGACCTTCCCGTCCCCGACGGGCATTTCGACTCGATCCTCTGCAACGCCGTGCTGGAGCACGTGGACGATCCCGACGCGGTCCTGCGGGAGTTTTGCCGGGTGCTCGCGCCGGGCGGTCACCTCTACCTGTGCGTTCCCTTCCTCCAGCCGTACCACCCCGGCCCGGTTGACCACCAGCGCTACACGCTGGAAGGGCTCTGCCACCGCGTCCGAATGCACGGCTTCCGCGTTCTCGCGGCGGAGCCCGTCCACACGGTCTACCACACGTTGGGATGGATCCTGCAGGAGTGGCTCAACAACGAGCGGGGCCTCCGGGCCGCCCTGCTCCGGGCGCTGCTCTATCCGGTGCTTCGCCATCGCACCCGTCGTTCCCGGCGGACCTGCGCCGCGATCGCCTCCGCCGTCCGCCTCGTCGCTGTGAAGGACCGTCCGGGCACGGCCGGAGAAGCGGCCGCTTTCCGGAAAGGCGCCCCGGGCGATGGCGGGTGAGCCGGCGCTAGGGGGTTGCCGCGTCGCGCAGCGCCTGCGCCAGCACCGGCGCCCACCGCGCGACCGAGTAGCGAGCCTCGGCGCGCGCGCGCCCCGCCCGGCCCGCGGCGGTCCGGTAGGCCGCATCGGCGGCCAGCCGATCCAGCGCCGCCTCCCACGCCGCCTCCCCCTCCGGCAGCAGGCCGGCCTCCCCGCCCTCCAGGATCTCCCGGTTCACGCCCACCGGATCCGCCGCCGCCGGGATCCCCGCCGCGAGGTACAGCAGCAGCTTCAGCCCGCACTTGCCCCGGGTCCAGGCGGTGTCCGGCAGCGGCATCAGGCCCGCGTCGAAGGAACGAAGCAGCTCCACCTCCCGGTCCGCCGACCAGGCGACCGTCTCCGCGCGGAAGGGCAGCGTCGCGGGGTCGGGCGGCCGCTCGCAAACGATCCGCACGACGGCGTTCCGGCGCTGCGTCACCCGCGCCAGCGGGCCGGCGATCGTCATCAGGTGCGGGAGGTTGCTGCGCAGGCCGATCCAGCCGAGGACGACGGGGCCCCCGCCGGGGCGGGGCCCCGGGGCGGGGGAGATGCGGTCCGTGTCCACCGGCGTCGGGAGGAGGACGGCGCGGCCGCCGGCCTCCTCCGCCCAGGCGCGCAGCGTGTCGTTGCCCGCCGTGACGATGCGGGAGAGGCCGGCGATCCGGCGGAGCTTTGCCGCGCGCGGGGGGTCGGGTGTCCCGTCGGGCCGGAGCCAGAGCGCGTCGTCGATGTCGAAGACGAGGCGCGGATTGGCCGCGGCGAGCGCCTCCTCCAGCTCGGCCGTCTCGAGGAAGAGCGTCAGGTCCCGCTGGAGAAGGACGGCGTCGAAGCCGGCCGCCCGGGCGGCGGCGCGGCGGCGGTCGCGGAGCGACCGCCACCGCAGGAGCCCTCGCGCGATCCGCCAGACGCCCGTCCGGTTCCACGGGTGCTCGTGGCTCCAGGCGGACTTGGGGGGACGGGCCGGGTCGACAACGCACCGAATCCCTGCGGCCTCCAGCGGGCGGAGGTAAGGCAGCGCGCGGAACCGCGCCGTCGGCGCCAGTTCGCCTTCCGTCAACAGAAGCACGTGCATCATCCGTGTTGATCCGCGTTCCTGGGCGGCTTCGCGACGACGTCCCGGACCGCGTCGAGGAACGAGTCGGCCGCGTGGCGAATGCGCTCCGGCTGGCGCGCCCGCGCCTCGCGCTCCAGCGCCGCATCCGGCCCGGGGGCCGCCTCCCGCCAGACGGACGACAACTTCGCCTCCATGTCATCGACTTGCTCGGGGTCGAACCAAGTCGCCGCCGGCGGGTCCTGCTCGCGGTGGGACGGGATGTCCGAGAGGAGGATCCGCTTGCCGACGGCCCGCGCCTCCTCGACGGACAGGCCGAGCCCCTCGAAGCGGGAGGGGGCGAGGACGCAGGCGGCCTGGCGCATCAGGAGCAAGACGTCGGCGCGGGGGATGATCCCGAGGAGGGCGATCCGGTCGCGGACGCCCTCCGCCTCGATCCGCCGCAGGAGGGCGGGGTAGAAGGCCGGGTCGCGGTAGTCCGCGGGGTGGCCGCTGCAGGCGACGGCGACGTCGATCCCCCGCCGCCGCAGTCGGCCGAGGGCCTCGACGACGCGCGCATGGTTCTTGTGCGCCAGGAAATTGCCGGGCAGATAGACAAACTTCTCCGGGAGGCCGTACCGGGCGGCGGTCGGCCGGGGGTCGGCGGCGTAGACCGCCTCCGGTACGGGGACGGTCGTGCGGACCACGCGCGCCTTGCCGGCCTCGCGCGGGGCGAAGTCGGCGAAATCGCGCCGGACGGACTCGCTCATCACGACGACCCGGGCCGCCGTGACCGCGACCTCCCGGAAGGCCCGGTCCCGTTCCGCGCGCTCCTCGGGCGGAAAGAGATCGGGCAGGTGGCGGTGTTGGAAGTCGTGGATCCAGACGATGAGGGGGATGCCGTGATAGCGGGTGAGCGGCCAACCGGAGAAGACGGCGTCGACGCCCCGCGCCCGCAGGTCGCGGCTGGCGGCCGGCTCGGGGATCCCGAGGCGGCGGAGGGCGTTGTCGTAGAGCCACCGGCCGGTCCAGCGCCGCAGCGGGGGGATGTGAAGGAACTCGGGGGCCTCGGCGAGGAGCTCGGGGGGGGCGTCGGGGGTCTCGGTGCGGGCGAGGAGAGCGGCTTGGATGGGCCGGCCCGCAGCCCGGAGGGCGTGAAGGATCGCCTGGACGAAAGTCGTCCCTGCGGGCCACGTCGGGCTGCCGGCCGGTTGGAAGGCGATTTTCATCGGTGTCGAGGCGGCACGGGCCGTCCTCCTCGTTCGTTCTCGCGGCTCCTCGAGGGTTTGCCGGGCGTTGTCAGGGCGGTACCGCCCCGCCGGGGCGGGGGCCTCATGCGCGCGCGGTGGCCTCGAGCAGACGGTCGCACACGGTCGCGATCTCCTCGGGCGAGAGAGCGGCGGACGATGGCAGCATGAGCCCCCGGTCGGAGAGCCGGTCCGCGACGGGGAAGGACCGGCCGCCGGCCGCCGCCGCATGGATGGGAAGCCGGTGCATGGGGGGGAAGAACGGCCGCGTCTCGATGCCGGCGTCCGCCAAGCGCGCCATCACGGCATCCCGCGAGACCGGGACGCAGTCGTCCAGGACGACCCCGGTGATCCAATGGGCGTGGCGGGTGCCGGGCCGCTCAACGGCGAACCGGAATTCCGGGCGGCCGGCGAGGGCCGCCCGGTAGGCGGCGGCGTTGGCGCGGTGCCGCTCGAGGTGCCAGTCCGCGCGCTCGAGCTGCGCCAGCCCGATCGCGGCGGCGAGGTTCGTCATCCGGTAGTTGTAGCCGAGGATCGGGAACCAGTACCGGCGATCGAAGTCCTGCCCCTGCCCCTTGATCATGCGGGTGCGGCGGGCGAGGTCGTCGTCGTCCGTGACGACCATGCCGCCCTCGCCGGTGGTGAGGATCTTGTTGCCGTAGAAGCTGAAGGCGGCGGCGTCGCCCAGGGCGCCGACGCGCCGGTCCCGGTAGGCCCCGCCGTGCGCCTCCGCGGCGTCCTCGAGCACGAAGAGGCCCCGGCGGCGGGCGAGGTCCCGGACGGGATCCATGTCGACCACGTTGCCGAGCAGGTGGACGACCAGGATCCCTCGCGTCCGGGGCGTGACCCGCTCTTCGAGGCGGGCGACGTCCAGGTTCCACGTCTCCGGGTCGGCGTCGATGAAGACGGGGGTCGCGCCGCAGTAGACGATGGCGTTGGCCGAGGCCACGAAGGTGAGCGTCGGGACGAGGATCTCGTCGCCGGGGCCTGTGCCGAGGGCGCGCAGGGCCGCGTGCAGGGCCGCGGTCCCGTTGCAGCAGGCCACCGCGTGCCGGACCCCGCAGAATCGGGCGAAGGCGGCTTCGAAGCGCTCGAGGTAGGGGCCGTTCGAGGAGATCCAGGATGACGCGATGCAGTCCTGCACGTAGCGCGACTCGTTGCCGTTGAGCACGGGCGCCGAGACGGGGATCTTCCGGTTCATGGCGCCTCCGTCGGGGAAGCCAAGTCCAGATGCATCTCGATCTTCTCGTCCGCCTCCGTCCCGATCCGCGCCGGGACCCGCCCCGTTTCCCGGAAGCCCAGTCCGCCGTACAGGCGAAGGGCGGCGGTGTTGCTGGCGCAAACCGAGAGGCGCACCCGCCGGGCGCCCGCCGCGCGCGCCTCCGCGAGGGCGCGGGCGGCGAGGCGGCGGCCGATGCCCTGGCGTGCCGCGCGCCGGTCGACGAGAAGTCCCAGGCTGGGGACGTCGAAGCCCTCGTCCCATCCCCGCAGCAGGGCGATCGCGACCAACCGTCCGTCCCGGAACGCCCCGTAGACGCGGTCACGACGCGGCTCGCGTGCGATCCGCCGGGCCGTGTCGGGCGTCAACGGGAAGGGATGAAACTGGCGGACAATGTCGGGGAGGTTGTTGTCCGCGAAGAAGCGGACCAGGGCCTCCTCGTGTTCCGGGCCGATCAGCTCGATCTCCACGGTTCCGCCGGACGCGCTTCCACCCGCCGCCGCGCGGAGTGTTTCCACGTACCGGGCGGCGATCGCGTCCCACGTCGGCCTCGGGTCCGACGCCGCGCGCCGCGCCGATTCCCGGTAGTCCTCGTAAGCGTCGAATAGCGACTCCAGCGCCCGGCAGATCGAATCGGGCGACTGAGGGTCGAACCACGCGACGCGGGCGGACCGGCCCTCAAGCTGTTCGCGCAGCACCGGCAGGTCCGAGCAGGCGACGGGGACGCCCGCGGCCAGCGCTTCTTCCACGGGGTAGCTGCCCCCCCCCTCGGCCAGCGTCGGCATCACGAGGGCTTCCGCGCCCGCGATCAGCGCGTGCACGGTCTCGTCGCTTACATAGCCCAGCGCGTGGAAGTCGGTCCCCGGGCGCAGGCCGAGCCGGCCGATGAGCCCGGAAAGGCGACAGGCGGGGTCGGCGGCGGCGCCCGCACCGGCGCCGCCCCCGAGTCGGTCCGTTCCCCCGCCGCAGAGCACGAGCGGGATCGCGTTGCGACGGGAAAACCGGGACCAGGCTTGGAAGAGGGTCTCGTGGTTCTTGTGGGCGGTCAAGGTGGCCGGGCAGAGAAGGTAGCGGGCCGGGACGGAGGGAGGAGGCATTGCCTTCGCCGGGCCCCGGGACGCTGGGAGCGGCACCGTGCAATGGGGGATGAGCACCGGAGCCCGGCCGATCCCGGGAAAGAGGCGCGCCAGCGCGGCGGCCATGGCCCGGGAGGAGACGATGACTTGGGCGGACGACCTCAGCCAGTCTGCGGCGCTCGCCCGTTCCGCTCGGCTCGCCGGGCCCCCGAGGATCTCCGGGAACTCGATCAGCGTGGCATCCTGGAACGTGCAGACGAGCGGCCGGCCGGGGTCCTCCCAGGGGACGCGATGCGGCCACGGGGCATACACGACGCTCATCCCCGCCGCGAGGTCCCGAAGCTCCCGGCGGAACCGGCGGCGGCGCCATGCATGGATCAGTCGCCCCGTTCCCGGGAGCCCGAACATCCGGCGGCCCGGGAGCAGGCCGGGATTGCCGCCGACTCGGATCGTCTCCACGCCGGAGCCGTCCAGGTTTCCGGGGGGCAAGGGATCCGGCGCGCCGGCGGGCGGCGAGGGGCGGGCGAAACGGACGAGCGAGACGCCGGGCTGCCGGGCCAGGGCGGGAACGAGGCTGGCCAAGAGGCGGGCTCCACCGCCCGGGTTGATCTCCGGGCACCAGACCAGGATCCTCAGTCCTTCCGGCATCGTGCGTTCCCCGGGTCCGGGTATGCGGGGCCGCCCTCCGGCGGCCTTTCTCCGATCAGCGCCGTTCCAAGCCGAGCAACACGATTCCCGCCTCCTCCGGGTGTCCGAACCGCGGCGGGAAGCCGTCTTCGGGCATCCCGAAGACGACGAAGTTCACGTCGCGAAGCTCGAGCCCGGGGATCAGGAACCGCCGGGTCAAGTCTCCCGGGGCGTAATAGCGCTGCAGTCCCTCCGGATGCGATGCGTCCTCGATCGTCCGGGTGTGGCTGTAAGGCACCGAGATCAGGATCCGTCCCCCGGGGCGGCAGATCCTCGCCAGCTCGGCGATCGCCTCGGCATCGCCCGGCGACGGGATGTGCTCCAGGACGGAGACGCAGGTCACGCAGTCGAACCGGGCATCGGGAAAGGGAATCCGGCGGGCGTCGGCCGTCTGCCACGCGTAGCGCACGCCGTGGCGCTCCATGTGCGTCGCGTGCGCGCCGCTCCGATCGGTCCGGTCCATGGCCGTGGCCGCGCGGACGATTCGGGCGAGGCGCGCGGGGAACGGGGAATCGCCCGACCCGACGTCGAGCAGGTCGTCGCCGGGGAGCGTCCGGCGGGCTGTCCAGCCGTATTCGAGCATCCGCCCCCAGACCCGTTCGAAGTCCCGGAACCCGGCGGCGATCTCGACGGCGGCGCGCAGCCGGCCCTGGTAGCGGGCTTCCCAGGGGCACGCATAGGCGCCCGGAGGAGGCTCCGCCGGGCCGGCGGCGCGGTCCCAGGGCAGCCTGCGATCGGGTCCGCAAGACACCTCCCGGAAGGTGTCTTGCGGATTTGGGGGGAGGGGCCGCAGCAGGCGTCTCCACCAGCGCATGGGGGATTTATACTCGATTTGTCGGGGCCTGCCTACTGGAAGGCCGTCCATCGGGCCGGTCCGGCAACCGGATCCGTAGCGAGTTCCCCACCACCGTCAGCGAGCTGAGCGCCATGGCCACGGCGGCCGCCGCCGGGGGAAGCGTCCATCCGAGGAGGGGGGCGAGGGCGCCTGCCGCCAGCGGCACCAGCAGGAGGTTGTAGAAGAAGGCCCAGAAGAGGTTCTGGCGGATCGTCCGCATCGTGGCGCGGGAGAGGGCCAGCGTCGCGGCGACGCCCCCCAGGCTGCCAGCCAGCAGCGTCACCGGCGCCGCGGACGCCGCCGCGTCCGTTCCCGTTCCCAGCGCGATTCCCACATCCGCCTGCGCCAGCGCCGGCGCGTCGTTCACCCCGTCGCCCACCATCGCCACCACGCCTCCCGCCCGCTGGATCGCCCGGATCCGGTCGAGCTTGGCCTCGGGGGTGGCCTCCGACTCGACCTCTTCGATGCCCACCTGCCGCGCGACCGACTCGGCGGCGGCGCGGCGGTCGCCGGAGAGCAGGATGACCCGAAGTCCTGCGCTGCGCAAGGCGGCGACGGTCGAGGCCGCATCGGCCTTCGGGGAGTCGGCCAGCGCGATCACCCCCGCGGCGCGCTCCCCGAAGGCGACGCCGACCGAGGAACGGCCTTCCGCCGCATGGCGGTCGGCGATCGGCTCGAGGGCGGAAACGTCGACGCCCTCCCGGCGGAGGAAGGCGAGGCTTCCGGCTCGGACCAGGACGCGGTCCACGCCCGCGCGGACGCCGCCGCCGGGGAGGCTCTCGAAAAAGCCGGGGAGGGGCCGCTTGGGCCCGTGCTGCCGGGTTGGCGCGTCCCTGTGTCGGACGATCGCGACGGCGAACGGGTGCTCTGAAAACGAGAGCGCCGACGCCGCGAGCCCCAGCACCTCCCCCGCCTCCGCGCCGGGCAGCGCCTCCACCGCCTCCACGCGCGGGCGGCCCTCCGTCAGGGTCCCGGTCTTGTCGATCGCCACGACCGTGACCCGTTCCGCCCGTTCCAGCGCCTCGGCGTCCCGCACGAGGATCCCCCGCTCCGCGGCGCGCCCCGTCGCCACCATCACCGCCGTCGGCGTCGCCAGCCCCAGCGCACAGGGGCAGGCGACGACCAACACCGCCACCGCGGCGGAGGCCGCCGCGGCCAGAGCCGGGGCGGGCGCCAACGCCAGCCAGGCCGTGAACGTGATCCCCGCGGCCGCAAGGATCGCCGGGACGAAGAGCGCCGCCGCCCGGTCCACCGACCGCTGGATCGGGGCCTTCGTCGCCTGCGCTTCCGCCACCACCGATTCGATCCGAGCCAGCGCCGTCTCCCGGCCCACCCGCGTCGCCTCCATCACAAGCGTGCCGTCCCGGTTGAGCGTGCCGCCCGTGACGGCGTCTCCCGCCTGCTTCTCGACCGGGGCGCTTTCGCCGGTCAGCATCGCCTCGTCCACCGCCGACGCTCCCTCGCGGACGATCCCGTCGGTCGGCACGCGCTCGCCCGGCCGGACGCGGAGCCGGTCGCCGGGTCGGACCTCGTCGAGCGGGAGATCCATCTCGACGCCGTCCTTCCGGATCACGCGCGCCCGCACCGGTCGGAGCGACGCCAACCGCTCGAGGGCCGACGTCGTGCGCGCGCGGGCCCGCAGCTCCAGATGGCGGCCGAGGAGGACGACGGTGATGATCATCGCCGCGGCATCGGCGTGAAGGTGGTGGCTCCCGGGCGGCAGCGCACCCAGGGCCGTTGCGGCGGACGCCCCCGTCGCGGCGAGCGTCCCGAGGGTCACGAGGACGTTCATGTCCGCCCTCCCCCGGCGCAGGGCCGCCCACGCCCCGCGGAGGAACGGCCAACCTCCGTAGAACTGGACGACGAGGCCCAGCGCGGGCGGGATCCAGCGGGTCGGCCCTGCTGCCGGATCGTGCCATCCGGTTAGCGGGAGCATCAGGACGATTGTGAGGGGGAGGCAAACGGCGATCCGGGCGAGGAGGGGACGCGCCTCGGCTCGCGCGCGGTCGCGGAGGGTTCGGGCGAAGCCCGTCGCGTCCTGCAGGAGGTCGGCGTCGTAGCCCGCGGCGCGCACGGCCGCGAGCAGGTCGGCGGGCGGTACGGTCCCCGGATCCGCCACGACGGCGGCGGTGCGGAGGGCGGGATTGACCGCGGCGGACCGGACGCCCGGGACGGCACGGAGGGCCTCCTCGATGCGCTCGGCGCAGGCGGCGCAGTGCATGCCGCGAAGGGCGAGGCTCAGACGTTCGGGCGGGGGCATGGCCCCTCCAAGGTCGGCGGGTGGCGCCGGCGGGGCCGCGAAGGCCCGGCGGCGGCGGTCCCGGGATGCGGCCCGGTCATGACGCCGGCCGCTCTTCCGCCACTCGCCCGTCCACCAGCCGGATCTCGCGCTCGGCGCGGGCGGCGATCTCGGGATTGTGGGTCACGACGAGCAGGGTCGCGCCACGCTCGCGGCGGAGGCGGTCGAGCAGCTCGATGATCGCCAGCCCGGTGGCCCGGTCGAGCGCGCCCGTGGGCTCGTCGGCCAGCAGCAGCGTCGCGCCGCCGGCGAGAGCCCGCGCGATTCCCACGCGCTGCCGCTCCCCGCCGGAGAATCGCGTCACGCGGTCGTCCGCGCGGTTTCCGAGGCCCACCGCGGCGAGCGCCTCTCGCGCCCGCCGCTCCCGCTCGGCGCCCGGCAGCCCCTGGGGCATGAGGCCGACCTCGACGTTCTCGCACGCGGTGAGGACCGGGAGGAGATTGAAGAGCTGGAAGACGTACCCCGTCCGGCGGGCGCGGTAGGCGTCGAGCGTCCGGAGCGGGCCGAGCGGCGCGCCATCGATGAGGATCGTCCCGTGCTCCGGCTCGTCCAACCCTCCGACAACGTTCAGGAAGGTTGTCTTGCCGCTGCCCGACGGCCCGGTGATGGCGACAAAGGCCCCCTTCGGGATCGCGAGGGAGACGCGGTCAAGCGCCCGGATGCGCCCGTCCTCATAGGTCCGCGTCACGTCCCGGAGCTCGACGGCCGGCGGTTGCGTCATGGTCGGTTTCGACATGCGATCGCAAGCGGAGGCGCCTCGGCGGTCGTCGCTCGAGGAGGGTCCGCGGGGGGGCGGGGATACCGCCCGCGGTCAGCGACAGACGGCGCGGCGAGCCCCGAAGGAACGCGCGAAGCGCATCCGGCGGGGCGAGCGTCATTCATACCGGAGGGCCTCCACCGGCTTCATGCCCGTGGCCCGCCAGGCGGGGTAGAAGGCCCCGGCCAGCCCGAGCCCGACGGCGACGGCGAAGGCCTGGGCGAAGACGGCCGGGGTGTAGTGGACCAGGAACATTCCCTGGCGCCAGCCGCGGGCGAAGGCCTCCGCGCCCGCCACGCCGAGGACCGCGCCCGCCAGGGCGCCCAGCACGCAGAGCAGCACGCCCTCGCGAAGGACCAGGGCGATGACCGCGCCGCGCGACCATCCGAGCGCCCGCAGCGTCCCGATCTCCCGCGTCCGCTCGTTCACGTTGGTCAGCATGACGAGCAGGATCACGATCGCCGCCACGGCCAGCGCCAGCGAGGAAATCGCCCAGGCGAAGTATTCCGCCGTGTCGAGCGGGTCCCGAAATCCCTGCTCCACATACTCGGCGGCGCGGGTGACTTCCAGGCCCGGCCGCGCGGCGGCGGCGGCGCGCTGGACGGCATCGGCCTGTCGGGGGTTCTCGAGATAGAGGAAGGCGAGATGGACGCCACCGTCCCCCGGCATCAGTTGCCGGACCGCGGCGATCGTGGCGAGCGCGCAGTTGTTCTCGATCGGGATCGGCTCGATTACCTCGAACCGGCCGACGACGCGGAACCGGCGGTCCCGGAGCGTGACGGCGTCCCCGACCTTCAGGCCCTGCAGCTCGGCCAGCTGCCGGCCGACCAGGATAGCCTCGTCGCGGCCCGCCGCGAGCCCCTCCCCGTCCAGGATGCGGTACTTTTTCAGGAGCCGGGAACCCGGCTCCCGGCCGACAACCGGGAAGGGCATCGTGCCGTTCCTGACGATGGTGTAGGTCGACGCCGCGACCTCGGCCACGCCGGGGAGGGCGCGCAGGGCCGACAGGTCCTCGTCGGTGAGACGGCTGTGTTCGGGGCCCATCGCCCCGCGCTGCTGGACGACCAGCTCCGCGCCGGTGCTCACCACGAGGCGGGTGAACTGTTCGCGGAACCCCTTGGCGAGGCTCACGAAGGCGACGAGGGTCCCGATGGCCACCCCCACTCCGAGGATGGAGAGCGCCGTTCGCACGGGGCGGCGGAAGAGGTTGCGCGCGGCCAGGATGGCGCCGGTCATGGGGCTTGCGGATCCGGTTCGGGGGCCGTCGATCCCCGTTGTATCAGGACGGCGGCGGCATGTGAAGCGCATCTCGACGGGCGGCGGGCGCCCGCCGGCGGATCGTCCGAACGGCCTGCCGCGCCAGGAGGGCGATCGCGCCGAGCACCGCCGGGACGGACACGAGGGGATGGCGCCGGAGCCAGGGGCCGACATAGAGGCAGGCGAACCGGTCCAGCGACTCGACCGGGCTGTGGATCTCCGGGAGGGGGATTATCGCATCGGTCACCCGGTCGCCCTCGACGAGGACCTCCACGTAGTGCGGAGCGGCCTCCGGGCTGTGACGGTCCGCGCCGCCGCCGCCGCAGACGACGTAGTCGACCCCGTCGATCCGGAGGCGGCGGTACGCGTGCAGGTTGCCGCTGAAGACGCGGCGGATGGCGAGCGAGGGGGCGAGGTCGTACAGCCGCCGATAGGCGGGCGAGGGGCGGACCTCCTCCCGGTCTTTCGGGGCCACGAGCGGGGGATAGTGCAGGAACAGGAGGCGGTGGCGGATCGCGGGGTCCGCCGCGGCGGCCGCCTGCAGCCAGCGGTAGTCGGCGTCCGAGAGCCCGTTCACGCAGTTGTTCAGGATCAGGATCTGGACGCATCCGACGCGGGCGGCCAGCCGGTCGTCTCCGAAGAACCTCCGGAACCGCGAGGGATCCGTGCGGTTCACCAGGTCGTGGTTCCCGGCCCCGCAGAGGAAGGGCCCGGGGTAGGCGGCGTCCCGGAGCTGCCAGAGGAAGTAGCGGTAGCCCTCCTCCGTCGGCCGGTAGCAGAGGTCGCCGTTGAGCACGACGAAGTCGGGCGGGCGCTCGGCGAAGCGGCGCAGGGCCATCCGGAAGGTCTCGACGCCCTCCTCGATGTCGCTGAGGACGGCGAGCCGGACGGAGTCGCCGGGGCTCTTCGCGGGAAGGGCGGCGAGCACCTCGGGGGTGTTCCCGATCCGGACCGGCGGCCGGGTGGAGCCGGTGGCCTGAGCCATCGCGACGGCCCAGGCAATGAGGGCCAGCCCCGCGGCGGCGAGGAGCAGGATCGGCCCGCGGAGGACCTCGGCGGCCCGGCGCATCACGGCACCTCGACCGGGGCGCCTCCGCGGCCCTCCGCGGTGCCCGGTGCCGCATCCCGGCGCCGGGGAGCCAGCGTGTCGAACAGCTCCATCAGCGCCGACACCGTTCGGCCGGGGTCATGGCGGACCAGCGAGGCGGGTGACATGACGTCGGCAAGCCGGATCGTTTTTACACCGAGGGCGCGGATCGCATCGGGGTCCAGCGCCACCGGGTGTGACCGCTCCGCCGCGTAGGCGGCGAGCTGCTCGGCCGGGATCGCGCCCTGGTGGGCGAGGACGGCCTCCGGTACGCGGCCGGCGTACCGCGCGATCTCCGCGACGTGGCGCGAGGCGGGGTATCCGTCCGTTTCGCCGTGGCGCGTCATGAGGTTGACCATGCAGAGGATCTTTGCGCGCGTCTCCCGGAGCGCCTGGGGGATGCCGGCGACGAGAAGGTTCGGGATCGTGGAGGTGTAGAGGTCGCCGGGGGCGAAGAGGACGACGTCGGCCTCGAGGATGGCGCGGATGGCCTCGGGGTTGGCCTGCGCCTCCGGCCGAAGGAAGACGCGGCGGATGGGGAGGGCCGGCTCGCGCTGGCGCAGGCCGATGTTCGCCTCGCCTTCGATGACGGACCCGTCCTCGAGCTCGGCGTGGAGGTGGGCATGGTCCCAGGTGACGGCGATGACGCGGCCGCGGATTTTGAGAAGGCGGCCGACGGCTTCGTAGGCGCGGCGCTCGTCGCCGAGGACCTTCGTCAGGGCCAGGAAAAAGAGGTTGCCGAACTGGCGGCCCTCGAGCGGCGGGTCCTGGAAGCGGTAGGAGAAGAGCGCGCGCAACAAGGGGCCCTCCTCGGAGAGGGCCACCATGCAGCGCCGGGCGTCCCCCGGGGGGAGTACGCCGAACTCGTCGCGCAGCCGGCCGGAGTCCCCGCCCGAGTCCATCATGTTCACGACCGAGCGGACGTCGAGATCGGGCCGCTCCCGCAGCCCCTTGAGGATCTGGAAGGAGCCCGTCCCGCCGCCGATCACGGTCACCGCGAGCGTCACGTCGATCTCCCTGTGCGATCCGGCCGGGTTGGCGGCGGGGTCAGCGGCCCCGGGCCTCCGATCGGACGCGGCGCAAGAGCGCGAGACACGCATCCATGTCGGCCGGCAGCGGGGCCTCGAAGGTGATCGGGGCGCCGGTCGCCGGGTGCGTCAGCGTGAGCTTCGCCGCGTGGAGGGCCTGGCGGTCGAGGACCGGCTCCACCGTCTCCTCCCCCGACGCCGTCCGCTCGTCGACCAGGTCCGCCGGGGAGAGGGAAGCGCGCCGGCCGTAGGTCGCATCGCCGACGATCGGATGGCCGATCGAGGCGAGATGGACGCGGATCTGGTGGGTGCGGCCGGTTCTCGGGCGCGCCGCGACCAACGTGAAGCCGTGGAATCGCTCGAGGACCTCGTACTCGGTGACCGCCTCCTTGATGTCGCGCGCGTCGTCCACCGCATCGTAGACCGCCATCTTCTTCCAGTCGCGCTGCGAGCGGCCCATCGGTCGGTCGATGACGTCGGCGTCGCGCTCCAGCCGTCCCTCGACGATCGCGCGGTACTCCTTCCGGGTGGTCCGGTCGGCGAACTGGGCGGTCAGGGCCTTGTGGGCGGCGATCGTCTTGGCCGCGAGGATCACCCCGCTCGTGTCCTTGTCGATCCGGTGGACGATCCCCGGCTTGTAGATCTCGTCCGTCTCGGGCAGCGTCCCGCAATGATGCAGGAGCGCGTTGACCAGCGTGTCGTCCCAGTGGCCGGCGGCGGGGTGGACGACGAAGTTGGGGGGCTTGTTGATGGCGATGAGGTGTTCGTCCTCGTAAAGGATCTCCAGGGGGATGTCCTTCGGCTGGACCTGCGGCATGAGGATGAGGGGGAGCTCGAGGCGGATCTGGTCCCCGCGCTGGACGACCGAGCTGGGCTTGATGGAGCGGCCGGAGACGGTGACAAGCCCCTCCTTGATGAGGCGCTGGATGAGCGAGCGGGAGTAGCTGGGGCAGCGGCGGGCGAGGTAAGCGTCGTAGCGGTATTCGCCCTGGAAGTCCTTCTGGACCTTCAGCGCAAGGACGCGGCGGTGGTCGAAGTCGAGCTTGATGAAATCGGCGCGCTTGCGGGCCATGCGGAGCGATTATAGCGGCGGGGGGCCTGGATCGCACGAAGATCAGGCGGCGAAAAGGCCCCGTGCGCGCGGCGCACGGGGCCTCTCGTCCCGCCGGCTCAGGCCTCCCGGACGATCGTGTAGCCCATCGCCGCGGCCACGGCCTCGACGGGGGCCTGGAGGTCCCCGTAGGCGGTCACGCGGTGCCAGCCCCAGCGGTCCCACTCGGCGAAGAGCTTTTCCAGATCACCCACCGGTTCCCCGCACAGCTTCGTCCGGCACGCCCGGTCGCTTCGGTCGTTCCCGACCGCCTTCGCCCGGTGGAAGATGATCTCCTTCCGGTCCGGCTTGACCTTGATTGTCGTCGTCATGTAGCCGGCGGGCAGGATCGAGCGGACGGACGCGCCCTGCCGGTCCTCGGAGTGGGTGAGGATCTCGAAGGGGTTGGTTACGCCCTTCGGCCCGAACGCGCGGTTCGGCGCGACGCAGTGGGCGTAGATGATCTGGCGCTTCGCAACGTCGATCACCGGATCGGAGATGAACCCGGTCCGGCCGCCGGTCAGGGCCGAGAAGAGAAGCATGGAAGCCGTGGACGGAACATCGTTTTCGCAGGCCCCGACTAGGCCCTCGTTGCAGAGTTCGTGGAAGCCGAGGCAGGGGTAGGCGTGGATGTGGTTGCCGTAGAAGCCGCCGAGGCAGTTGATGGTGATGGCGTTGGCCTGGTGCGTCTCGAGGATCTTCTTCATGCCGAGGTACATCGCGGCCGACGACTCGAGGACCTCGCGCGAGACGCCCTCGACGGCCGCCGCGGATTTCCGCCAGCGGTCGGCGACGGCCTTCGCCGCTTCCGGATCCGCGGCCTTCCAGGCGTCGTTCACCTCGCCGAAGGTCACGTGCTCGAGCGGGATCTCGAAGAACGGCGCGGCCGGGCCGGACCGCTTGTTGTCTCCGACCGAGAGGATCTTCGAGGCCTTCAGGCGGCGGATCGTTTCGCCGGGCTGCGGCGCCTGGACGGGGTCTGGCGCGCAGGCGAGATCGCCGGCCGCCGGCGTCCGGGCGGCCCGGACCCGGGCCGTCGCCGCGGCGAAGTCGTATCCCGCGCCGCCCGCCTTCGCCGCCCCGAAGCCGCGCGCCGCCTCGACGACGTCCTCGAGGCGGGAGGAGGCGATGAACCCGACGTTCTTCGCGCCCTGGCGAAGGAAGGCGGCGGAATAGACGAGGAACCCGCCGCTGCCCGCGTAGAGGAAGTCGGCGTAGAGAACCGGCTTGCCCGTCTTGGCGATCTCCTGGACGACCCGGTTCCAGCAGTTCATCTGGTAGACCAGGTAGCCGTCGACGGGCGGATCGGCCTTCGCGTCCTCCTCGAGGAGGCGCTTCGCCTGCTCCGGTCCGGACGCCATCGCGGGGAGGAACGTGAAGCCGGGGCACCCCGCCGCCAGCGCGGCGTTGATCGCTTCCATGACGGGCCGGAAGTCGAAGCCCTTGTTCGGCCAGTCCGGCCGGTCCTGGACGGCGGCGTGGAGCGAATAGACGACGCGGACGCGAACCGGCGGGCCCGGGGGGGCCGGGGGGGCGGCGCCGCAGCCGAGGACGGGCGCCAGCGCCCCCGCTCCCGCTGCCCCCGCGCACCCCGCGAGGAACCGCCGCCGCGAGCAGCACGCGCAACCGACGGACGGCCTGTCTGTCGTTACCATCGCTCGACCTCCCAAAACAGGGGACGCGAAATCCGGTCTCTGCGGGGCGCCGCGCGTGCGGGCGCCTCCCCGGGGTCAACGGCGCCGCGACCTGGAAGGCGGGGCGGCGTCGGGACTTGCCGCATACCCGAGTCTCTCGGAGATGAGGCGGCCTGTCTCGATGACCGCCGGGCCGAGCGTGCCGGTCAGCTCCTTCACCGTGCGGAACGCGGTCAGCGTGGTGATGCCGACGGTTCCCGCGACCGCGCCGTCGCGGTCGAAGACGGGGACGGCCAGGCAGCGGACGCCGGGGATGTTCTCCTCCAGATCGGTGGCGAAGCCGCGGCGACGGGTCTCGGCCAGGTGGCGGCGCAGCGCGGCCGGGTCGGCGATCGTCCGGGGGGTGGTCCGCCGGAGGCCGGCGCGGAGGACGCGGTCGAGAAGGGACTCGCCGCCCCAGGCGAGCAGGGCCTTGCCGGGGGCGTTGTCGTGAAGCGGGTAGTCGTAGCCGACGCCGCCGGCGACCTGGACGGGCTTGGCGCGGGGCCGGAGGTCGCGGACGAAGAGGACGCGATCGTGGCGGAGCACGCCGAGGTAGACGTACTCGTCGATGGCGTCGCGCAGCGAGCGCATCGGTCCCTCGGCGGCGGTGACGAGGTCGAGGCGGTTGACCACGCGGGCGGCGGCTCGGAAGGGCTGCAGCGTCAGGCCGTAGCCGGCGCCCTCCGGCTCGGCATGGACCCAGCCCTCGCGGGCGAGGGTGGCCAGGATCCGGTAGGCCATGTTCTTGTTGGTGCCGACGGCGCGGGCGGCCTCGCTGACGCCGACGGGGCGTCCGCGGTCGGCGAGGCATTCGACGAGGCGGACCGCGAGGCGCACGGCGGGGGCGTCGTATTTGGCCTTCATCGCGCGGGGCGTCATGCGGCGTCTCCCCACTGGGCTGAACGTACTATACGTATAACATTATAATACTTATATAACGATCGTTCTGCAAGCGAAATCGGGGACGGGGGCGCGGCGGGGTCGGTGCGGACGGGCGGCTTGCGGGATCAGTCCAGCCAGTCCCGGTCCTTGAGCTTCTTCGGCAGGTAGTGCGTGGTGAGGTAGCGGAAGTCCTTGTTGGCCAAGGCGTCGAGCTCGAACTTGAGGCCGTTGGCCAGCATGCGCTTGATCTCCTTCTGCCACTCCTTCTTCTGGAACCACGGGTAGGCCATCAGCTCCTTGGCCCGGGCGATGTCCTTGTCGTTGAGCTTGATGCCGACGTTGCGGGGCAGCTTGTGCTTCTCGGGATCGAAGCTGGAGAGCCCGATGAACTTCGCGTCGGGGATCGCCATCCGCTGGCTCTCGAACGCGAGGTTGATCGAGCCTTGCTTGACCACCGAATAGATGTAGTACCCCCAGGGGTCGTTGTCGACGAGGACGTAAAGCGGCTTCTTCCACTCGTCGTGGATGCGCCGGCAGAGGCGGCGGACGCCCCGGGGCGGCTGGCCGTTGCCGGTGATGAGGATGCAGTTGTGGCGCTTCCAGAACTTGTCCTCGGAGAGGCGGTTGAACTGCGTCGCCTTCTCGACCAGCAGGATGAAGTCGGCCCCGCACCGCCGAATGCGGATGTCCGGTTCTTCGACGATCGAGGCGACGGTGTGGCCGCTCTTGCCCGCCCGGGTGCAGTCGATGGTGTCTCCGTCATCGACGAGGACGATATTGCCCACGACGCTGCCGCGGCCCTCGGCGGCGACGTGCAGCTCCTCGCGGAGGGCGCCCAGCGTGACCTCCAGATCCTCGAGGATGGGGTCGCTCTCGTCTTGCGCGTCGAAGGTGTTCTCGGTGGAGTCCCGGAGGGTGTGCTTGGTGCGGTAGTAGATCTCCCGGAGGGAGGTGGTGCAGTCGGTGCGCTGCAGCTCGGCCAGGGCGTCGGCGACAAGCAGGGTCTGCATGAACTTCTTGGCCATCCCGAGGTTGAAGAAGGTGCGGGCCTGGGTGGCGTCCTTCATCTCGATGATGCGCCGTTTCTCGTTGAATGCGACGTTCGAGAGGGCGCGGACGGGGATCACGATCTCGGGGTCGCGCTTCTTTTTCGCGGCCGCGACGACGAGGTCCGCCAAGGCGGTCAGGCGGGATTCGACACTGGACGTGGCCACGGGTCCGCTCCTCGCGTGAACGGGCTCAACGCTTCGCCGTGCGCTTCTGCCGGGGCGCCGCTCGACGCGCCCGGGCTTTCGCTTGGCGCGCGCCGCCCTTCGCGGGGGCGGCCGGGGCGGGCGACCCGAGGGACTCGGCCTCGGGCGGCGCCTCGGGCACGGCGCCCTGCGCGCCCTCCGGCGTCACGATGATCGTGCTCTCGATCGCCGGCTCCTCGTCCTTCCGGTTCTTCCCGAGCAGCGCGTCCGTCTTTTCGCCCCCGGTGACTTGCTTGGCGATCGCCTGGAGCTGCCGGATGAGCTTCTTCTCGTCCAGCTTGCCCTTCTTGAGGCGCTTGCAGGCCGCGGCGACCTCCTCGATGTACGCCTCGAAGACGTTGCGCCGCTTGTACTCGAGCTCCGCGCGGTCCCGGCGGCGGATGAAGGCGGAAAGGCGACGCCCGGCCTCGTTCAACGCCAGGCGGATCTCCTTGCGGATCTCGTCGTAGTCCGCCACCGCCTCCTTCGACTCGCTCGTGAAGGGGACCCAGACGCTGGCCATGTGAACGAAGATGACGAGCGGCCCCTGGGGGAGCGCGCCCCGGGACTGGGCGATGCCGTAGTTCCTCCACGCGGTGTCGATGGCCGCCTTCGTGATCGCGCACGCGCCGGGCTGGTAGAGGAGCGGGACGCGGTTGGCGAAGCGCATGAGGCGCGCCAACTGCACCTCGCCGGCCTTCTCCTTGTGCTCGCCCTCGGCGACGGGAACGGCCTCCTCCTGCTCGACGGCGCTCTGGGCCATGGCGGCCTGCCCGGTTCCGTAAGCGAGCCCGACCTCGATCACGAAGGGGTTGCCCCGGTAGACGGCGGGCGACCGGGTCACTGCGGTGTAAAAGTCCCCTTTGATCTGCTTGTAAAGCCCCGCCAGGATCGCCTTCTCCCCGATCGGCGAGAGGCAGTCCGTCGGCGGGTTCATGATCTTCGTCTGTTGGATCGCCTTATAGAGCCGCTCGGCCGCGTCGCCGTGGATCTTCCGGACCGGCGTCTTCGGGTCGATCCCGGCCTTCTCGCAAATCTCCTGGGCCACCTTGGGAGAGACGCGCGAGAAGTCGCTGGCGAGGAAACCGCCCACCCAGTGGCTCTTGGTGTCCTGCAGCATCTTCAGCAGGACGCCCAGCTCAATGCCGTAAGGATGGGGCTTGATCTCGCGCGGGGCGGGCGGCAGCTCCGTCACCATGCGCTCGAAGACGACCCGCTGGCCCTCCGGGTTGACGTAGATGATCCGGGCGTGCGGGTTGGCGACGGCCGTTTGCTCGAGGAACTCGTCCACCGACGTGCGGCCCTTCTGGTACCGCCCCTCCAGTTCGATCGTGACCTGCGTCCCGTGATGAAGATCCCACGGCACCTCCTCGCTGGCGAGGACGCGCGGCTCGTTCTTGGCGGTGTCGATGATGATCTCGACGTACCGGGCGGGCTTCTTCTCGCCGATGCGGGAGATGACCCGGACCGGCTTGCCGGTGGTGAGCTGGCCGTATAGTCCCGCCGCGCTGATCCCGATCCCCTGCTGCCCGCGGCTCATGCGGAGGCGGTGGAACTTCGATCCGTAGAGGAGCTTGGCGAAGATGCGGGCGATCTGCTCGGGCACGATCCCGGGGCCGTTGTCGGTGACGGTGACGACGAATCGATCGGCTTGGGAGACCGCGGGCTTGGCCGGCTCGGCGGGCGCCGGTTTGCCCTCCTCCGCTCCGGGGACGGCGTCCGTCTTGGGCGCGGGGGCCGTCGCGGCACCGTTCCCGTTGGCGGTCGTTCCTCCGTTCCCCCGGGCGATCTCGATCTTGACCTCGATTTCCGGGAGGATGCGGGCCTCCTCGCAGGCATCGAGGGAGTTGTCGACGGCCTCCTTGACGGCGGTCAGGAGGGCCTTGCGGGGGCTGTCGAAGCCGAGGAGGTGACGGTTCTTGGCGAAGAACTCGGAGACGGAGATCTCGCGCTGGCGCTCGGCGAGGACCTCGGCGGCGAGCCGTTCCCGGTGGGCGGACTTCGAGAGGGAAGCCTCCGGTGCCGCCGGTGCGGCCGCACCGGGTCGAGGCGTGTTCTTGTCCCCAGCCCTGGTCCCGGATTCCTTGACGCGGGCGGCGGGTCCTTTCCCCCGGGACGCCGCTTTCACCGCGGAGCCAGCGGCCATGTTGGGCGGCATTATACGGGTGGCCGATCGGAAGTCAACGGGGCTTTGGAAGGTGCGTTCGTTTTTTGCGGGATCCCGTCGGTCGGGGCGCTTTTATCGGTGACCGGGAGGGGGGAAAACCAAGCGCCCCGCGGGTTTTCCCGCGGGGCGCTTGGTTGGCCGGCGCGACCGGGTACGGTGAATTTTGGGCTCAAGCCATGGCCCTGGTGCTCGGCTACGCCGGTGGACCAGGGGGGGCTGAGCAGCCCCCGGAACCGGGGTTAGTAGGCGCCTCTTTCGAGGCGCCGTTCACCACGAACCAGGGTCGCGCCGTCCATAACTATCTATCGGCGTCCTGTCGGGGGACTTGAGTCGATTTGCGCTTTTCGGAAAAAAAAGGAATGGGTCTCCGCGTTTAATCTGCCGGCATCCGGCGCTTCGGCCGGGCGAGGCGGACCACGCCGGAGTAAACGCGGTTCAGGATCGAACTGGTGCGGATCGCCCGGCACGTTGTCCGCCGCTCCCGGATCGCGCGTTTCACGTCCTCCAAGTCCCGGGCCCCGTCGAGCACCGTCCGACCGCGGCCGATCTCCCAGAGAAAGTGGGCGTCGCTGCCGCCGGTGACGGCGAGGCCGTGCTCGCGGGCAAAGGCCAGCGCCTTCGGGGGGCTGTCCGACTCCCGTCTCCGACTCGCTCGGTTGTAGCGGGCGTTGAACCCTTCGCAGCCATCGAGCCGGGCTGCGAAGGCCGGGTCGACCGAACCCTGCCGTGCGAAGGGGTGGGCGAGGATTGCGAGGCCCCCCTGCGCGTGGATGGCCGCCACCGCCTCGAACGGATCCTTCGTCCGCACCGGTTCGCGCAGGAAGAGGCCGAGGAGGTGGCCGAATCGCGTGCTGATTTCCATGCCGGGGACGACGAGGAAGCCGGGGGGAGCGGCGTTCCGGACGGCTTCGACACCGCGGAAGGCGTCGTGGTCGCAGACGGCGATCCCGGCCAAGCCCCGGCGGAGGGCCGTCTCGACCATCTGGCCGGGGTCGTTCCGGCTGTCCCGGGAGAAGCGGGTGTGGACGTGAAGATCCAACTCCATGGGGCGTCTCACGGGGAAATAAAACGGGGCGACCGGCATCCGCCGGCCGCCCCGGGATTCGAAAGCGCGTCCGGACGGTCCTAGCCCTTGAGGTGCTTGTTGAGGATGCCTCCGACCTCGAACATCGTGATCTTCGGCTTGCCGAAGAGCGGCTTCAGTTTTTCATCCGCGCTGATCTCGCGGCCCTTGTTCAGCTTGTTCTTCTTGAAATACTCCCAGATCTTTTTGAGCGCTTGGGGGCGCGACACGGGCTTGTTGCCGATCACCGCCGCGAGCGTCTCCGAGGGCTGGTACTCCTTGCTGACCGCCTTGGCGAAAGCCTCGTTCATCTTCCGTGCCATCCGCGTGCCTCCTTCGCCTGGCCGACGCCCCGGCCCGCCGCGGGGCTCGGCCGATGGTGAAAGGGAAATCCCCTGTCTCGGTCCCCCGGGACGACGCGGGCGGTTCGTCCCGTTTGGTGTTTCCAGAAGTCGCGCGGACTCTAACGCCCCCCCGGGACCCTGTCAAGGACGTTCCCGGGGGGCGCGCCGGCGCGCACCCTGATTTATCGGCCGAACGCCCGCCCGGGTTGAGCCGTTTCGGGCTCGATCGCCCCCCCCTTCCCCGGGGCGGGAGGCGTTACAGCACGTCCCGGCGGTTCACCCGCCAGAGCACGAGAGCCAGGGCCAGGGCGGCCGTCGATGCGCAAACGCCCGCCGACCAGATCAGGTGCGCGTCGCGGATCTCCAGGTTGGCCGTCGCCGTCGCCGCGCCCTGGAGCCGCGCCAGGGGCGCGGCGAGCCACGAGGTGAAGAGAAACCGCTCGACGTCCGCGGCAAAGACGCCGGTGGCCCCCACCAGGCGCGCGAGGCTGACCCCCACGGGGGCGGCGACCGTGCGCAGCGCCAGAAACAGGAGCAGCGTTCCCCCCACCGCGGCCGCCGCCCCATCCACCAGCGCCGAGCCGAGCAGCCCGAAGCCGATGGCGGCCAGGAGGGGGAGGGGGATCATCAGGATCGCGCGGAGGGCTTGCCCGGCTAGATACGGTCCCGTGAAGTCCCGGTTCTCGGTCACGAGGGGGCTGTCGAGGCGTAGCCGCACGGGATCGCCCTCCTGCAGCGAGTCCGCCAGCCGGCGCCAGTCGTCCGCGGAGCCCAGGCGCGCGAGGGGCGCGGTGCCGGCGGCCGCGTGCGTGACGAGGTCTCCAGGCTGGATCTGGCGGGCCTCGGCGAGGCTGCCGGTCCGGACCTGCCCGATGCGCAGGGCCCCGAACGCCTCATCCCATCGCCCGGTGAGGCCGAGGCGGCGCAGGTCGGCCGGCCCGGGCGCGGCGGGGTCGGCCGCTTCCGCCAAGAGCCCGGTCTCCCGCTCGTTGTGGGCGACGGTCCGCACCCCCGTGTAGTCGCTCAGCGCGGCGCCCACGGCGGCCGCCGTGCCGAGGACGGCGGCCGCCAGCGCGCCGGCGACCGCGAGGAGCGCCGCGAACTTTCCCAGCACGAGATCCGTTCGCGTGACCGGGCGGAGAAGCAGCCCCGTGAGCGTTCCCATCGACGTCTCGCCGGCCAGGGCCGCGCTCGCCAGGAGGACCAAGAGCAGGGAGGCGAGAAAGAGCCCCGTATCCGACGCCGCGGCGAACACGAGCCAGGCGTTCAACTCGCGGGTCCGGTCGTGCTGGGCCTCGACCGACAGCGCGGTCACGGCCGCCTGCCCGAGCGTGGCGAGGACGACAAGGGCCAGGAGGGCCCACGCCGCCGGCCGGCTGCGCAGCTTGACCAGCTCGATCCCCGCGACCCGAAGGATGCGTTTCAGCATGGTTGTCTCAGGGGGAGGGGGGGCGCCGGAGCTCGGCCAGGAAGAGCGCTTCCAGCGTCGGCCGCTCGGGGGCGAGCTCGGCGACATCGCATCCCGCGCGGACGAGGGCGGCGTTAAGGGCGGGGAGGCGGTCGGCGGGTATCGAGACGACCAGGGCGCCGTCGGCGCCCCGCACAACGTGACCCGGACCCGCCGCGTCCCGGCAGAGAGCCTCCGCCCGGTCCGGGGGGGAGGCCCGGACCCGGGCGCGTCCCGTCGCGGCCCCCGCCAGCAGCGCGTCGATCGCGGCCTCGCGCACGAGGCGTCCCTCGTGGATGATCCCGACGCGCGTGCAGATCGTCTCGATCTCGTGGAGCTGGTGGCTGGAGACGAGGAGGGTGAGGCCCTCCTCGCGGTGCAGGCGGCGGATCAGGGCGCGGACGTCGGCGATGCCCTCGGGGTCGAGGCCGTTCGTGGGCTCGTCCAGCAGGATCAGTTGCGGGCGCGTCAAGAGCGCTTGGGCGATCCCGAGGCGCTGTCGCATTCCCTGGGAATAGGCCCGGACGCGGTCGTCCGCGCGGCGGGCGAGCCCGACGCGATCCAGAGCCTCATCCACGCACCGGCGGTCGGTGTGGCCGGCGAGGCGGCGGAGCAAGTCGAGGTTCTGGCGGCCGGTGAGGTAGGGGTAGAAGGCGGGGATCTCAACGAGGGCGCCGATGCGGGGCATGACGTCGAGGAATCGCGAGCGGGCGTCTTCGCCGAAAAGCAGAACGCGCCCGGCGGTGGGACGAACAAGCCCGACGATCATCCGGATCGTTGTCGTTTTTCCCGCGCCGTTCAGTCCGAGAAAGCCGTAGAGGTCCCCGGCTCGGACCTCGAGGTGGACCCCCGTCACGGCGGTGAATCCGCCGAATCGCTTGGTCAGGCCTTCGGTGCGGAGGACCGCGTCGCCCATGGCGGCTCCGGAGGGGCGGGGGGACCCGGATCTCGCCGGGCACGGGCCGATTCTACGGGCCGTCCCCAAGAAGGGTCAAGAGCGAACCTTGAACTCTTGACGCCCGCGCCCTATAGTAGACGGGCCACGCGGATCTGCGCGGCCCCGGCTGCAACCCTCAAACGCACTCGGCGCGCGCCACCCGGACCATGGAACGACCCCTCATCCGCGCGATCGAAGCCTTTCCCGTCAAGGTGAAGGGCAACACGATGATCGCTCTGCACGATCCCACCCATCTCGCCACCGGCTCCATCTGCGTCACCCCCGCCGCCCTCTTTTTGATCCAGCTCTTCGACGGCGAGCACGCGATCAGCGACCTCCAGAGCGCGGTCGTGGAGGCCGGGGGCGATAAGATCGAGAATCACGTCATCGAGGACTTGGTCCGGCAGCTCGACGAGAACCACTTCCTGGAAAGCCCGTCGTTCGAAGCCTACCGCGAACGCTTGCTGGCGGAGTATCGGGCCGCGCCCGTCCGTCCGGCCTCGCATGCCGGGACCGCCTACCCGGCCGACGCCGGGTCGCTGAAGGCGGACCTCGATGGGTACTACGAGGCCAAGGGCGGGCCGGGGGGGCCCCCCGCGTTGGGGGGGAAGGGCGGGGGGGTCGTTCGCGGGCTCGTCGCCCCGCACATCGACTTCAGTCGCGGGGGCCCCTGCTATGCCTGGGCCTATCACCGGCTGGCCCGGGGGGATCGCCCCGCCCGGATTGTCGTCCTGGGCACCTGCCACGGTCCCATGAAGCGCCTTGTCGCCCTTTCCCGGAAGCCATACCAGACCCCCTTCGGCCCGACGCGCGTCGACACCGGCTTTCTGGACGCCCTCCTCTCGCGCGTCGGGGATCGCTACCTGGAAGACGAGTTCGCCCAGCGCGGCGAGCACTCGATCGAGTTCCAGGTCGTCTGGCTTCAGCACCTCTACGGGCCTGACGTGAACATCGTCCCCATTCTCTGCGGAAGCCTCGACTGGTTCGTGACGAAGGGCCGGATTCCCTCCGAGACGCAGGAGGTCCAGCAGCTCTTCGGCGCGCTCCGGCAACTGCTGGCGGATGGAACGCCGACCTGCGTGATCGCGGGGGCGGACCTCAGCCACGTCGGTCCGCGGTTCGGGGACCGGAAGTCGTGCACGAAGGCCTTTCTGGACCTCGTCCGGCGGAACGACCACGAGGCGCTCGCGGCGGCGGAGACGGGCGAGGCGGATGAGTTCTACCGCGTCGTTGCGATGACCGGCAACCGCACGCGTATCTGTGGCCTCTTCCCCATCTACGCGCTTCTCGCCCTGCTCGACGGCATGAAGGGAAAACTGCTGAAGTACGACCAGGCAGTGGACGAGGACGGCAGCCAGTGCGTCTCGTTCGCCAGTCTGGTCTACCCCGCCTACCAGGCGTGAGGCGCGGGGCCTCGCACGGCAGCCCTGCCCCGCTCCTACCGCCTCCCGTCCAGCGCCTCGTGGATGCGGGCATGGCCCGCGAACTCGATCGAGTCGATGCCCGCCCGGCGGCAGGCGTCGAGGGTGCTGACCACGTACTGGAAGGGCACCTTCGGCGCCGCGTCGATGGACAGGAACGCGCGGGGATCCCGCTTTCGGTTGGCCCGATAGAAGGGGGCGGCCTCCTGCGCGATCCGGTCCCACGCCGGCGAGAGGCCCTCGAGACGTCGCGCATCCGCCGCGAATCGCCCCATCTCGCGCCCCTCGAGGTAGGCGACGACGACCGTGCCCTGCTCGGCCAGCCGGATCCGCAGCTCGGGGGAGGGCGGGCGGGGATCGAGGATCGGGTTCAGGCCTTTGTCCGGCAGGTACGACTCCAGCTTTCCCTCAATCTGCTTGAAGTGCGCGGCGCACATGAAGAAAATGACGAGCTGGAAGATCACATCGATCATCGGGGTCATCGGGAGGTCTTCCGCCGCTGCCTCCTCCGGGATCCGCCGACGGGTCGGGGGCATGGCCTTTCTCCTGAATGCAATGCGGCGTTCCGTTGCGTGCGTCCGTGTCCTCCGATACGAACGCGGGGGGCCGGAGAAGGTTCATGGCGATGAGGAGGGCCGTGGTCCAGGAGGACGGGCCCCGGACGGCCTGAATCGGGAGGCGACCGCGGGGCCGCGGCGCACAGGATCCATCCGGTTGTCGTGGGCGTTCGGTCCCTTTCCCCAGCCGATTTTTCCTTGTATTTATATAAACAAAGGTTAGAATTTCGGCCGTTTTTCAGGGACCCCTCGGGGACCGTTCGCCATGCCCTCCTATCTTGACACGCTCTTCTCCCTCGACGGCGAGGTGGCCGTCGTCGTCGGCGGCACGGGCGAGCTTTGCGGCGCGATCGCCGAGGGCTTCGCGCGCGCCGGGGCCCGGGTCGTCCTCGTCGGTCGAAGCGCCGAGAAGGCGCAGCGGCGTCTCGACGCCATCCATGCCGCCGGCGGAACGGCGATGTTTGTTCCCGCCGAGGTGACGAAGAAGGCCGACTTGGCCCGCGTGGCCGACGAGACGGTGAGCGCGTATGGGAAGCTGACGATCGCCGTCAATGGGGCGGGGGTGAACTCGCCGACGCCCTTCCTGGACATTGCCGAGGAGGAGATCCAGCGCCTCGTCGACACGAACTTCAAGGCGGTCGTCTTCGGCTGCCAGGTCTTCGGGCGCCGGATGATCGAGCAGGGGCAGGGCGGCTGCATCCTGAACCTCTCCTCCATGGCCGCGATCACGCCGCTCTCCCGCGTTTTCACGTACAGCGCGACGAAGGCGGCGGTGCTCAACCTGACGCACAATCTGGCGCGGGAGTGGGCGCCGAAGGGGATCCGGGTCAACGCCCTGGCCCCCGGCTTCTTTCCCGCCGAGCAGAACCGGAAGGTCCTGACTCCCGAGCGCGTCGCGGCGATCATGGCCCACACGCCCATGGGCCGATTCGGCGAAGCGCGCGAGCTGGTCGGCGCGGCGGTCTTTCTCTGCGCCCGCCAAGCCGGCAGTTTCGTCACCGGCTGTCACCTCGCGGTCGACGGCGGCTTCTCCTCCATGACCATCTGAGGGGGGGGGCGGCGGCTGGGCCTCCGGCGTAAATCGTGTGAATTCGCGCCCGATCACGGATAAGATCTGCGGTCTCCCGGCCGGGAGGCCCCCATTGCTCCAGGAGCGACCATGAAGATCCGCGATGCCGCCTCGACGCAGCTCGACCTTGTCTCCCTGGGCGAGTGCATGGTGCGTCTTTCTCCGAAGGGTCACCAGCGCATCGAGTTCGCCTCCGAGATGGAGGTCTGGGTCGGCGGCGGGGAGTACAATGTGGCCTACGCCGGCGCCCGCCTGGGCTTGCGGACGGGGTGGGTCGGGCGGCTTCCCGACAATCCCGTCGCCTGGATCATCCGCAACCACGCCCGGTCCGCCGGGGTGGATATCTCGCGCGTCGTCTGGGTGCCCTACGACGGGGTCGGCCGCGCCGACCGTGTCGGTCTGAACTGGACGGAGGTCGGGACCGGCGTACGCGGCAGCGTGACGCTCTACGACCGGGGCCATTCGGCGGCCAGCCACATGACGCCCCGGGAGGTGGATTGGAAGGGGCTCTTCGGCCGGGGCGTCCGGTGGTTCCACACCGGCGGGATCTTCTCCGCCCTCTCGCCGTCCTGCGCCGAGACGGCCCTCGAGGCGCTGAAAGCCGCCCATGAGGCCGGCGCCGTGACCAGTTACGACCTCAATTTCCGAAGCAAGCTCTGGTCCGCGAAGGAGGCCCAGGAGACCACGCGGAAGCTGATGCCCTATATCCGGGTGCTGATCGGCAACGAGGAGGACTTCATCAAGGTTCTCGGCATGAAGATTGAAGGGGTCGGCGAGGACTTCCGCGGGCTGAAGACCGAGAGCTACCAGCAGATGGTCCGGCAGGTCGTCAAGGCCCACCCGCAGATCGAGGCGGTCGGCACGACGCTCCGCGAGGTGGTCTCCGGCCTCGTCAATCACTGGAGCGCCATCCTCTGGTGCGAGGGGGCTTTTTACGAGAGCCGGCGCTTCGAGCACCTGGAGATCGAGGACCGGGTGGGCGGCGGGGACGGCTTCGCCTCCGGGCTGGTCTATGCCCTGCTCTCGGGGAAGACGCCGCAGGAGGCGGTCGAGACCGGCGCCGCGCACGGCGCGCTCCTGCAGTCCACCCGCGGCGACACCTCCATGGTGACGAAGGCCGAGCTCGAGCACGTGGTCAAGGGCGGCAGCGCGCGAATCGTGCGGTGAGCGCGCCGCGGCCGGTTTCCCGGATCCCCCTTTTCGGGTGCAGCATGCCACAGCAGGCTCCCATCGGTCTCATCGGGCTCGCCGTGATGGGCGAGAACCTTGCCCTGAACATCGAGAGCAAGGGCTTCCCGATCGCCGTCTACAACCGGACCGTCGAGAAGGTCGATGCCCTGCTGGCCGGCCGGGCGAAAGGACGGCGCTTCATCGGCGCCCGCACGATGGCCGACTTCGCCGCCGCCCTCGAGCGCCCCCGGCGCGTCATCCTGCTCGTCAAGGCCGGCCCCCCCGTCGACGACATGATCGAGCAGGTCCTCCCCCACCTCGAGGCGGGGGACATCGTGATCGACGGCGGCAACAGCTTCTTCCAGGACACCCGCCGCCGCCACGACGCCCTGAAGGTACGCGGTCTGCACTTCATCGGTTCCGGCGTCTCCGGCGGCGAGGAGGGGGCGCTTCGCGGCCCCTCCCTCATGCCCGGCGGGCCCCGCGACGCCTACGAGCGGATCCGCCCGATCTGGGAGAAGATCGCCGCCCAGGTCGACGACGGCCCCTGCTGCGCCTACATCGGCCCCGACGGCGCCGGCCACTTCGTCAAGATGGTCCACAACGGGATCGAGTACGGCGATATGCAGCTCATCGCCGAGAGCTATGACGTGCTCCGCCGCGCCCTGGGCCTCGAGCCGCCCCGGCTGGCCGAGATCTTCAACGACTGGAACCGCGGCCTTCTCTCCTCCTATCTGATCGAGATCACGGCGAAGATCTTCGAGCGGAAGGACGACATGGCCGACGGGTGGCTCGTCGATCACATCCTCGATGCCGCCGGCCAGAAGGGGACGGGCAAGTGGATGAGCCAGGTCGCCCTCGACCTGGGGGTGGCCATCCCGACCGTGAACGCCGCCGTCGAGGCCCGCCTGATGTCGTCCGACAAGGAGGCCCGCGTCCGCGCCCACCGCGTGCTGTCCGGGCCGAAGGCGGGGAAGGTCTCCGCCGCCGACGCGAGAGGGCTCGTGGACGCCGTCCGGGACGCGCTCTACGCCTCCAAGATCTGCTCCTACGCCCAGGGGCTCGTGATGATGCAGGCGGCCAGCCGGGAGTACCGGTGGGGGCTCGACCTGGGCGAGATCGCGCGCATCTGGAAAGGCGGCTGCATCATCCGGGCCCAGTTCCTCGACCGGATCAAGGCCGCCTACCGGAAGCGTCCCGACCTGCCGAATCTGTTGCTGGACCCCGACTTCCGCGCGTGGGTCGCGACGGCGCAGGCGCCCTGGCGCCGCGTCGTGCGGGTGGCTCAGGAGCTCGGGATCCCCGTCCCCGCGATGAGCGCGAGCCTCGCCTACTACGATTCCGTCCGCGCGCTGAGCCTGCCCCAGAACCTGACGCAGGCGCAGCGCGACTTCTTCGGCGCGCACACGTACCTGCGCATCGACCGGCCCGGCCAGGGGCCGTTCCACACGGAGTGGGTCGCCTCGATCGCCGAGGAGAAGGCCGCCGCCGCGCGCGCCGCCACCGCGCGCCCCGCGGGGAAGCCTGACGCCAGGCGCGGGGCGAAGGCCGCCCCCCGGAAGCGGAAGTAGGGCGTGGAGGGTGGAGCGTCCGGCGTGGAGCGGGCCGGATGCACGCTTTTCCCGTGTTCTCGTACGCGCGATCCGTGCGCGTGTGGCGTACCCGTACGCCGCACGCGTGCCTCGTGCTCGGCCGTTTCTCGCGATCCGTTATCGCCGGAGCTCCTATGCCTGCCACCCGCGTCCTCGTCACGACCACCTCCTTCCAGGACACCCCCGGACGCCACCACGAGATCCTGAACGGCGCCGGCTTCGAGCTCGAGCGCGCCCGCGGGCCGCTGCCCGAGGCGGAGATGCTCAAGCTCGTCGGGACCTTCGACGGAATCCTCTGCGGCGACGACGCCTTCACCCGGCCCGTCCTGCAGAAATGCCTGCCGCGACTCCGGGTGCTCTCCAAGTACGGGATCGGGACCGACAAGATCGATCTGAAGGCGGCCACGGACCTGAAGATCCCCGTGGGGTACTGCCCGGGCGTCAACCACGTGACGGTGGCCGAGCACGCCTTCGGGTTGCTGCTCGCCCTCGTGCGGAACATCCCGGCGCAGGACGCGGTCGTGAAGCAGGGCGCGTGGAAGCGCGCGACCGGCCGCGAGCTGAGCGGCAAGACGCTCGGCATTCTCGGCCTCGGCCGGATCGGGAAGGAGATCGCCAAGCGCGCGGTCGCCTTCGAGATGAAGGTCGTCGCGTACGACCTCTACTGGGACGAGGCCTTCGCGGCGAAGGTCGGGGTCGAGCGGAAGGCCTCGGCGGAGGAGGTCCTGAAGGCCGCCGACATCCTCTCGCTGAACATGAATCTGACGGCGGAGAATCGGGAGTTCCTGAACGCGGCGCGGCTGGCGCTGTTGAAGCCGGGGGCGTACGTCGTCAATTGCGCCCGCGGGGCCCTGGTGAACCAGGCGGACGTGGCCTCGGCGCTGAAAGCCGGGCGGCTGGCCGGATACGGGGCGGACGTGGTGGAGCCGGAGCCGATCGCGAAGGATAACCCGCTGCTCGCGGCGCCGAACGTCGTGCTCACGCCGCACATCGGGTCGCGGACGTTCGAGAGCGTGGAACGGCAGGCGATGATGGCGGTGGAGAACTTGATGAAGGGACTGAGGGGGGAGCCGCTGACGGCGCAAGCCAACAAGGTGTAGGGGCGCGGTCGTTACCCGCCTTCGCCTCCCCCGGGGGGGGCGGGCTCCGGTGCGGGCGGGGTCGGAGGGGGCGGCACCTCGCGCGTGATGCCGAAGGTCCCGACGATCGTCCCGGACGGATCCCGGAACGGCGCCTTGGTCGTGGAGACCCAGCGGATCGTGCCGTCGGGCAGCGTCTCCTTCTCGAGCTTGGCGACGACCGGCTGGCCGGAGCGCAGGATCGCCTGCTCGTCCTCGTAGGCCTCGCGGGCGTGCTCGGCGGTGAAGAGGTCGAAATCCGTCTTGCCCACGACCTCGGCGGGGTCCTGGAAGCCGTGCCGGCGGGCGAGGGCGCGGCTGACCCAGAGGAACCGGCCCTCCCGGTCCTTGAAGTAGATCGAGTCCGGCGTGTTCTCCTGCATCGTCCGGAGCAGGCCGGCGTGCGCGGCCAACTGTTCCTCGGCCTGCTTCCAGGCCGTGACGTCGCGGGTCAGCCCGAACGTGCCGACGATCTTCCCCTCCGCGTCGCGCAACGGCATCTTGGACGTGATGACCCAGCGGATGCCGCCGTCCGGGAGGGTCTCCTTCTCGAGCGCGTCGATGAGGGGGCGGCCGGTCCGGAGGATCTCCTGCTCGTCCGCGAACGCCTTCCGGGCGTGCTCCTCGGTGAAGAAGTCGAAGTCGGTCTTCCCGACGATCTCGGCATGGTCGGCGAAGCCGCGGCGGGCGAGCAGCGCCTTGTTGGCGCGGATGAACCGGCCCTCCCGGTCTTTGAAGTAGATGAAGGCGGGGAGGTGATCCATCAGGCTGTTGAAGAGGTCGAGCTGTTCCGCCAGCCGCTGCTCGGTCCGCTTCCATTCGGTGATGTCGCGCGAGACCCCGAACGTGCCCGTGACCCGGCCGTCCTTGTCCCGCAGGGGCATCTTCGTCGTGGAAACCCACTTGATGGTCCCGTCGGGATAGGTCTCCTTTTCGACCCGCCCGACCACGGGCATGCCGGTCCGGATGATCGCCTGCTCGTCCTCGAAGGCTTGCTGGGCATGCTCCGGGGTGAAAAGGTCGAAGTCGTTCTTGCCGATGATGTCGGCGCCCGCCTCGCCGAAGCGCTCGACGAGGTAGCGGTTGACGCGGGTGAATCGGCTCTCGCGGTCCTTGAAGTAGACGCTGTCCGGCAGCGTGTCCATCAGGCTGTTGAACAGGTCGAGCTGCTCGAGCAGCGATTCCTGGACCCGCTTCAGCTCGGTGATGTCGCGCGAGATCCCGAAGGTGCCGATGACGCGCCCGCTCCGGTTCCGGAAGGGCATCTTGGTCGTGGAGAACCAGCGCGCGGTGCCGTCGCGGAGGGTGAGGCGCTCCTCCTTGCCGACGATCGGGACGAGGCTGTCCATGATCGCCTTTTCGTCCCGCCGCGTCAGCGCGGCTTGGTCCGGCGGGAAGAAGTCGGCGTCCGACTTGCCGATGATCGTGGCCGGGTCGGCGACCCCCAAGAGCGCCGCCTGGGCGCGATTGACCAGCGTGAATCGGCCGTGCTTGTCCTTGAAGTAGATGCAGTCCGGGACGTTGTCCATCAGCGTCGCCAGCAGGTGGCTCCGCTCGACCAGGGCGTGCGCCGCCCGCTTCTGCTCGGTCACGTCCCAGAAGATCCCCTGCACGCCCACGATCGTCCCGTCCGAGTCCCGGATCGGGACCTTGACGACCCGGACGTAGATCGTCTCGCCGCCGGGGGGCTGGTTCGCCTCCTCGACGTCATACGTTTGGCCCGTCTCCATGACGCGGAGGTCGTCCTGACGGTATTTCTCCGCGAGGTCGCGGGGGTAGAGGTCGAAGTCGGTCTTGCCGAGCAGCTCCTGCAGCGGCTTCTTGAACATCTGGCAAAAGCGGGAATTGGCGAAGGTCAGGCGCCCCTCGCGATCCTTCCGGATGATGAACTGGGGGAGGTTCTCGACGAGGGAGTGGTAGAGGGCCTCGGTGAGGTGGAGGCGGTCCTTCATGCGGGGGCGGGCAGCCCTCGGGGTCTCCGGTCGGAGTCGGGAGGTCTCTTTCGTGCGCTTCGGCATCGGGTGCGGTCCCGGGAAGCGGCCCGAACGGGCCGAACGAACGGCCAGTATATCGAAATCGGAGGTCGTCATCCCGAAAAAACAGAGGGCGCGCCCGGGGGCGCGAAAGGGCCCCGGACCTCGCGGGGTCCCCGCGGGCGCACCGGCCGGGGCGGGAAGGCGGGACAGGCCGTCCGGCTCGCCGGGACGCCCGCCCGGCTGCCTCAGGCCGATCCACCCGCCGCCCGCTCGCGCAGCACGTCTTCGTACATCGCCTTCGTCTGGCGGGCGATCGCGGTCCAGGAGAAGCGCTCCTCGACGCGCGCCCGTCCCTTCGCCCCCATCGCGCGCGCCATCTCCGGGTCGCGGAGGACGCGGTTGAGCGCCTCCGCCAGGGCCTCCGGCTCGCCGGGGGGGACGAGCAGGCCGGTCTCGCCCGGGACCACGACCTCCTTGATGCCGCCGACGGCGCTGGCCACCACCGCGCGCTCGCAGGCCATCGCCTCGAGGTTGATGATCCCGAAGGGCTCGTAGACCGACGGGCAGCAGAAGACCGCGCAGTGCGAGTAGAGCTCGATGTACTGGTCCTCGCGCAGCAGGGTGTTGATCCAGATCACCCGGTCGGGGTGCTCGCCCACCTTCGCGGCGATCTCCCGCTCGATCTCCGGCGTGTCTGGAGCGCTCGTGCAGCAGACGAGGCGGGTCGGCGGGGGCACGTGCCGCAGGGCGTCCAGCAGGTGCGTCATCCCCTTCTGCCGCGTCGTCCGGCCCACGAAGAGAATGTACGGGCCGTCGATCCCGTAGGCCTTCCGCGTCGTCTCCGCCTCGGAGCGGTTCCAGACCGAGAGGTCCACGCCGTTGTAGATGACCGTGACGCGCTCGGGTTTGACATCGAAGAGCTCGAGGATCTCCCGCCGGGACTCGTTCGAGACGGCGACGATGCGGTCGGCGCTCGTCAGCGCGACGCGCTCGATCCAGGTCGAGAGGTGGTAGGACCGGCCGAGCTGCTCCTCCTTCCAGGGGCGGAGCGGCTCGAGGCTGTGGACGGTCGCCACGAAGGGCACGTGGTAGAGCTGCTGGGCGAAGAAGCCCGGCAGCGCGGCGTACCACGTGTGGGAATGGACGAGGTCCGCGTCGATGCGGTCGCGGACCATGGAGAGGCCGGAGGAGAAGGTGCCGAGGACGCTGTTGAAGAGCTTGTCCTCGCCCTCGAACATGCGGGGCCAGGCTTGGTAGCCGCGGACGCGCAGCGTCCCCTCCTCGCTTTTCTGGGGCCCGATGCAGCGGACCTCGACCTCCATCAGGCGCGACAGCTCGCGCGAGAGGTTCTTCACGTGGACGCCGGCGCCCCCGTAGACGTGGGGGGGGTACTCGCGGGTAAAGAAGGTGACCTTCATCGTCCGCCTCCCGCCCGCCCGGAGGGCCGCACGCTCGCCCCGGAGTTCAACGGCGCGGCGAGGGCCGATTCCGGAGTGTCCGGGTGCACGATGCAGTTCCGCCCGATCCGCGCCCCCGGCGGGATCCTCACATCCATCCCCACCACCACCGACCCGCCGGTCAACGACGCGGGCATCTCTTCCGACGGCCGGATCTCCCCTTCGCCCGCCCGGCAGTCGCGCCCGAAAACGACTCGCTTGTCGGAGATCACCCCGCGCAGCGACGCGCCGGGCTCGACGACGACGTTGTCCCAGAGGATGGAGTCGACGACCTCCGCGCCGGCCCCGACCACGACCCCGGGGGAGAGGACGCTGTCGCGGACGGTGCCCCGGACCACGCAGCCCGGGGCAAGAAGGCTGTTCTCGACGCACGCCCCCGGCAGGCAGCGCGCGGGGGGCGGGGGGGCGGCGCGCCGGGCCAGCGTGTTGGACCGAACCTGCCAGGCCGCCAAGTCGATGGCGGGGGGCTCCCCCAGCAACCGCCGGTGAAAGGCGTGGTACTCGTCGAGCGTCCGCGTGTAGGCCCAGTCCCCGTGGTACACCCAGCCGTAGACGCGGCGCCGGGGCATCATGCGCCGAAGGACTTCGTGAATCTGGTGTGTCGCCGTGCCGTCCAGGCCGCGTTCCGCCCGCCGCAGCTCCTCAATCAGGACGGCGCGTCGAAAGACATAGACGGACATGGAGGCGAGGTGACTGCGCGGCTGGCGCGGCTTTTCAGAGAAGGCGACGACCTGGCCGGCGTCGTTCAGCTCGCCGATCCCGAAGCGGTGCGCGTCGTTCGCCCGCTCGACGAACGCCATCGTGAGGTCCGCGTCCTGCTCGGCGTGGTAGTCCAGCAGCGGCCGGTAGTCCATGGCGTAGACGTGGTCGCCCGAGACGGCCAGCACGTCGTCGGGGGCGAGCCGCTCGATGAAGTCGAGGTTCTGGTAGAGGGCGTCCGCGGGGCCCCGGTACCACTCGCTCGAGCCGATGCCGAGGTAGGGGGGCAGGAAGCGGACGGCGCGGGTGGCCCCGACCAGGTCCCACGCCGAACCCGTCCCGACGTGGTCCATGAGGGGGGAGGGGCGGTACTGGGTCAGGATGCCGACGTGATCGATCCCCGCGCGGGCGAGGTTGGTCATCGCGAAGTCGATGGTCCGGTAGATGCCGCCGAAGACGACCGCCGCCTTGGGCCGGCGCTCGGTGAGGACCGACAGGTCCTCCACCCGACCGCCGGCGAATACAATCCCGATGGCCTTTCGCATGGCGCTCCTCGCAAACGGATCCGAGCCTCCCATCGATTCTAGCCGCGCGGGGCGGCGTTGCCAAGCCGCTCCGGCCCGCGGCTCCCGCGCTACCGCAGCGTCACCAGCGCGTCCTCCATCGCGTACCGCACCTCCCGGTCCTGCTCGTCCCGGTAGGCGGCCTCCAGGTCGGGGCGGATGGATGCATCGCCGATCCGTCCGAGCAGGTAGGCCGCGTTGCGGCGGACGCCGGCGCGCTCGTGGCGGAGCTGCGCGACGAGCCGGTCGCGCTCGCCCGCCGCGCCCACGTCTCCCAGGGCGGCGGCCGCCATGCGGGCGACTCCGTCGTCGGGGTCCGCCAGCGCACGGGCGAGCGGCTCGCGGGCCCGGGGATCCTTCGTCAGGCCGAGTTCCCAGGCCGCCTGCATGCGGGTACGGACGTCGCCGGTCCGGAGCCGGGCGGCGACGGCCTCAAGGGGGTCGCGGGGACCCTCCCGGGCGGCGGACGGACCGACGATCGACTCGGCCTCGCGCTGCCGCGCCGCCATCGCCTCCCCCAAGGCCGCGATCGCCTGGGACGTCCCCCCCGCCGCGGCGTTGAAGGGGGTGATCACGCGCTCCACGTACAGGGCCTTGATGGCCTCGCGCGCCTCCGTCCCGCACGCCCGGTCGGCGACGAGCGCGCCGAGCGGCTGGAAGGCGCGCAGGTCGGGAACCGCCCGGAAGAACCGGACCGCCTCGAGCCGCTCGGCGGGGCTCGACGACCCGAGCAGGCCGAGCATCTGCGGGACCGCCGGCCGGTGGCGGAGATCGGCGAGGATCCGAACGAGCCGGAGGCGCAACCGCTCGGGGGTCGGGATCGACAGGTGCGAGGCGTAGGCGTCCGCCAGCGCCGCAGACGGCCGGGCGTAGGCCCGCTCGCGCGAGGCCTCGTCCCGTCCCGCCGCCACCGCCGCCCGGGCCAACGCGAGCGCCCGGTCGCGTTCGTCGAACGTCTCCAGACCGTCCAGGAGGGCCCCGAGCGCGGCCAAGCGCAGCGCCGGCTTGGCGAGGTTCGATTCGATCAGGTCGAGCTCGCTCCGGCCCGTCAGCAGCAGGATCGCGGCGAGAGCCGCCAGGGCGGCCGCGGCGACCGAGCCGGCGGCGATCACAACGTGGCGCTGGCGCCGGAGGGCGCGCCGGAGGCACGCCCAGGCCGGCAACGGCTTGGCCGTGACCGGCTCGCCCTGCAGATACCGATCCAGGTCGTCGGCGAACGCGGCCGCGGAGGCGTACCGGTCCTTTTTCTCCTTTTCCAGCGCCTTCATGCAGATCGCCGAGAGCTCGGGCGGCGCCGCCGCGTTGAGCCGGGTGGGCTCCGCGGTGTAGTCGTTGACAACCTTCAGGAGCGTCGCCGCAATCGTCGGGCCCTCGAACGGCGGTTTCCCCGTCAGCATCCGGTAGAGGATCGCCCCGAGCGCGTAGACGTCCGTTCGGAAGTCCACGTCGTGGACGTTCCCCATCGCCTGCTCGGGGCTCATGAAGGCGGGGGTGCCCATGACATCGCCGGTGACGGAGAGCATCGAGCGGGAGCCGATGTCCTTGGCCAGGCCGAAGTCCGTCACGTGCGGATTGCCCGCGCGGTCGAGCAGGATATTTCCCGGTTTCAGGTCGCGGTGGAGGATGCCCTCGTCATGGGCATGCTGGACGGCGCGGGCGGTGTCGCGCAGGATTCGAGCCCCCGTCTCGAACGGCATCGGTCCCTCGGCCAGGAGGTCCTCCAGGCTCTTCCCCTCGATGTAGTCCATGGAGAAGAAGGGGAGGCCGTTGTACTCGCCGACCTCGTGGATCGGGACGATGCCCGGATGGCGGAGCCGCGCGGCGGCGCGCGCCTCGCGGTGGAAGCGCTGGCGCATTTCCGGGGTGGCGTGGGCGCCGCCGAGCAGCATTTTGATCGCCACCACGCGGTCCAGTCCCTCCTGCCGCCCCTTGTAGACGACGCCCATCCCCCCCCGTGCGATCTCGCCGTCGATCCGGTAGCGGCCCAGCCGGACGGGGATCTCCCGCGGCACCTCGGGCTCGTCCTTCAGGCGAAGCGCCGGCTCGACGGGGGGCGAAGCGGCCGGTTCCAGCGAAAGCCCGCAGGCGGGGCAGACGGCCGGCTTGTCCGCGGCGCGGTTGCGAACCCGGTAAGCCTTCCGGCACGCGGGGCAACGGAGGACGTTGTCCACGGGAGGCATGGCGCCATTATCGCGATAACGGCGCCTCGATCAAACCATTCTTTCTGCTTGCCCGATGCCCCGCTTTCGGGTAGTCCGTTCTCATGTGCCGCTGCCCCCCCGGGCCCTCGCCCTCCCGCCTCCGCCTGCCGCTGGTGCTCGCCCTGGCCGCCTCCGCCGCAGCGTCCGCCGCCGAGCTTCCCGTCGGCTCTCCTGCGGATCTGGCCCGCGCCGCCGCCGCCGCCCGGCCCGGCGACGCCCTCGTCGTCCGCAACGGAACCTGCCGTGATTGGGAGGTCGTCTTTCGGGCGTCCGGCGCGGCCGGGAATCCGGTCGTCCTTCGTCCCCAGACGCCGGGAGGCGCAACCTTCACCGGCCGGACCCGCCTCGCGATCGAGGGGGCGTACCTGGAAGTCTCCGGTTTCCGTTTCGACAAGGCGCAGAACGGCCGCGGCGTCCCGATCGTCGAGTTTCGCGGGGCCTCCGATTGCCGCCTGACCGACTGCGCGTTCAGCGCCTGCGGCGACCCGCACGCCACCTCCACCCGCACCATCCAGCTCGCCCACGGCTCCGCCCGCAACCGCGTCGACCACTGTTTCATGACCGGCACCCTCTCGATGGGCATGGGCATCAAGGTCGGGGACGACGCCGCGGGGCGCGGCAATACCGACAACCGCTTCGACCGCAACTACTTCAGGGATATCCGGCGGCTTTCCCCGAACGGACAGGAGCCGGTCCAGCTCGGCCAGGACCAGTCCGCGTTCGGCGAGATCCCGATCCGCGCCGTCGTGGAACAGAACCTCTTCGAGGCGGCCGACGGGGACAGCGAGGTCGTCTCCAACAAGTCCGCCGGGAACATCATCCGTCACAACACGCTGCGGGACTGCCAAGCCGGCCTCTGCCTCCGCGGCGGCCGGGACTGCCGCGTCGAGGGAAACTGGTGCTTCCGCACCGAGGGGCTGCGCGTTTTCGGGCGCGGTCACGTTGTCGTGAACAACTACTTCGAGGAGACGGAGGATGGCATCGGCCTTCCCGCCGGCCAGTACCGGGCCGGCGGTTTCGTCGACCGCGCGTCCTCCGGCTCTTACGAGGCGGCCAGCGGCGTGCTCGTGGCCCACAATACGGTCGTCAGGCCGAAAAAGCGGGGGATCGACCTCGGACGGGACCGGGGGCAGGTGCACCAGGGCGTCCCGAAAAACGAGCTCCCCCGCGATGTCGCCGTGGCCAACAACCTCGTGGTCGGCGACCGCGGGATCCTGGTCCAGGTCTCCGGCGCGGAGAACGTGCGCTGGCAAGGCAACCTCGTGTGGGCCGCCGGCCAGGCCGATGCCGGCCTGTCGGACCCTGGCATTCGCCGCGCCGACCCGGGGTTGGTCCGCGACGGGCGGCTGTGGCGCCTGCCGCGGACCGGCTCCCCGGCGGCGGACGCGGGCGTCGCGCTGCAGGAGGTTTCGCGCGATATCGACGGGCAGGACCGGACCGGCCCGCCGGACGTCGGTTGCGACGAGATCTCCGGCGGCGACGTTGTGCATCGTCCCCTGTGCCCGGAGGATGTCGGCCCGTCGTGGATGCGCGGGAAGCCGTAGCGCGCGTCCGCCCGTTCCCCTGATTGTGAATCCGGAGACCGTCCATGCGAGCCCACCCCACCCGGCGCGACGTCTTGGCCCTCGGCGGCGCCGCCGCAGGGTCGTTGCTGGGGCGCGTGCTCCCGGCCCAGGAGCCGGGCGAGCGGCCACCCCGCACGGAGGGCGCCCGCGTTCTTAACCCCCGCGCGCGCGTCCCCCTCAGCTTTATCATCGATGACTCCACCTGCCTGGTCAACCTCGCCCACTTCGCCATCCCCCAATTCGCCGAGGTCTTCCCCGACCGGTACCCGCAGGACTGGCGGCGTCTCCCCCGCGAGATTCCCGACGCCTTCGTCCGGAAGTTCATGGGCTTCTGCCGCGAGCACGGCGTCAAGGGGAAGTACAGCATCGTTCCCTACCCCGCCTGCGTCGGCTGGATCGACCGCGGAATGCCCGGCTGGACGCGGAAGGAGCTGGAGGCGAGCCTCCGGTTCGTCCGCGAGGAGGTCGCGCCGTATTGGGACATCCACCCCGAGATGGTCTCCCACACGTGGGGGATCGACACGAGGACCGGCCGCCCCTACCCGGACCGCACCGAGAAAAATATGGAGAACTGGGGGTTCAGCGTCGGGCGGTCCGCCGAGTTCCTCGCGGACTACCTCGGCTACGCGCTGCGGCTCCTGAAGAATGTGGGGCTTCCCTGCGAGGGCATCACCACCCCCGGCGGCTTCGGGAGCCGCGTCATGCCCGCCCTCGCCCAGGGCACCCTGATGGCCTGCCGAGACGTATTCGGGGTCGACGTGGCCCACTATTTTCGGGACCTCTACACGGACGGGCGGAGCGTCGCCCCGCTCGTTCAGAATGCCGCCGGGCTCGACACGGACGATCCCCGGTGCGTCGTCTCCCTGATCGGGTGCACGGGGGACTGGACGGGGGGGTGGGACGGGCTGGAGGAACCGGAGCCGGACAAATTCATCACGGAGGATCTGAGGGGGGGGCGTCTCCCCGAGGTGATCGCGCGCGGCGAGCCGGCGATTCTTGTTTGTCACTGGCCGGGCATCTACGGCAACGGCGACGAGCGGGGGCTGAAGGCGTTCCGGACGGTGGTGGAGCGGCTCGAGAAGGCGTACGACCACTTGCTCTGGATGAAGAACGCGGAGATCGCCCGCTATTGGGCGGCAAAGGCGTGCACTCGGATCCAGCGGGAAGGCCGCCGTCTTTCCTTCCAGGCGCCCTTCGCCTGCCCCGCCTTTACCGTTGCCGTGGAGGCGCCTCCGGAAGCCGTCCCGCGGCTCGTTGCGGGCGGTGCGCCCCGCCCGCTCCGCGAGGTGCCCGGCCCGCTGCGGCTTGAGGCGGATACCTGGACGCGCGACGGGCGCGAAACGATCGTCTGCTTCGACCTGCCGAAGGGGGGGAGCGTCGTCGAACTCTGATCGGGGCCGGGCGGCACGCGGCGGTCGGTCAGAAGAGGACCTGGAAGGCGGCCAGCTTCTGGCGCATGGCGAGCAAGTGCTTGAAGAAGGGCGTCACGTGCAGGCGATTCTCCTTCACCTCCAGCAGGTACATCTCCAACAGGTACTTTAATCGCGGCTTGACCGACTCGCCGAACTGGGCCACCAGATCCGGCAGCGCGGAGCCCCGGTCCATCTCGCACCGCTTCAGCAGCGCGGAATACTCCCCCGTCTCCTCGAAAATGGCATTGTAAATGGCCTCCCCGATGAGGTGCTTCTCGACCGGGTTCCGCGCGACCGGAACCCCGGTTTCTTGTTCCCAGATGTCGTAGAGGAACGCTCCGCGGTCCTGGATGGGGGAGAAGATGTCCAGGTCCGCGTCCAGCCGGATGTCCGAGTCGTTTAATTGGAGTCCGCGCAGGCCCATCGTGACTATCCCGCCAAACGAGGCATGTTGGCGCATTTATTATACGCAACGTGACGTCAAAGAGTCAAGTTGGCGCGGGCTCTCAAGTTACCCTGGGTTTTCGATAATCACCTGCATCCCGTCGAGCGGACGGTAGCGCATCGTTGAACGCGACGCCGGAAGAATCCGGCGCATCGAGTTGGCGCGTGGATCCGGAGAGCCGCCCGTCGGATTCGGAGCCGAGGGGCGGCTGGCCCGTGCCGCCCGGGATCGGTCAATCGGTGAACGTGCAAAGCGGGGATGGAGAGGGAGAGTGGCGCAGGGCCGGGGCAAAGTTCGCAGCCCGAGGGGCGGCACGCCTGTGCCGCCCGCGGTCGGTCAACCTGCCATGCAACGCGGGGACTGGAACAGGGGCGCAGGATCGAGGCAATGTTACGATAAGTAACATCGTACGAGAGGCCCGCTGGGGCTCGGATTCGTCTTAACTCCATTTGGCAAAGCGACTTGTGCAATACTTGAGATTGTGGCACGCGATTTGCTTATACACCCTCTGCCGTTGCTCCGGTCCCCCGACGGAGTGGGAAAGGGCT
>Ga0101944_10000562_pt1 | contig 106194 bp, 94 predicted proteins | sample DewCreD2012metaG_FD_75245 | JGI IMG/M metagenome (GOLD analysis project Ga0101944, IMG submission 75245) | Hot spring sediment bacterial and archeal communities from British Columbia, Canada, to study Microbial Dark Matter (Phase II) - Dewar... ... | reverse complement strand
AACATACAGGATGGCTTTATCCTTCTCGCAACCCCACCATTTTTTGTCTTCATTTCTATCCTCTCTTAAACCAACTTAGCTAGACCGGGTAACTGTTTATTTCTCTCTTGGGGAATTACTGGGAGATCCTTTTTTTACTTGCTTTTATCGATACTTTTTTTCGCTTTCTTATTTGGATGCGATTTATTGCAGAACCTTACGCTTCCCCGTTCTGCTTCTATCGACGAAGACGCCGCTCAAGACGTAGGTGGCTTACCCCCCCGAACGTTTCGCCTGATATCTCCCCCAAACGGGGCAACCGACGTGAGTCTTACCCCAACGTTACAGTGGGAACCTTCCTTGGATCCAGAGGGAGGATCTATCCAGTACACGGTGCGTTTAAGCGCGGGACAGGGTGGGGCAAAAGTCACCACGGTCAGCCAGAACTTTTATACCCTCACAACGCCCTTGCAGTCTTCTACCACTTACTACTGGCAGGTGGAAGCCCAGGATTCCGCGGGGAATGCCAAGAAAACCCCCTACTATGCCTTCACGACGGGAACAGGAGAAGGGAGCGGCTCTGGGGGAACGGGAGGGGGAACAGGTGGAGGCGGGGGCGGCTTCTCCATTAACACACTTGCTGGATTTTCTCAAACGGATGTGCGGAAAGGTGTAATCCTACATAATCCCAATTTTAGTATTTATCCCAACTACCTGGTGTACGTGTATATCGATAGTTCTCTTTCAGTGTTTTCCCGGGAGAGCTTCGATGGGGGAAGCACCTGGGGTGCCGCTTTACCTATTTCCGGCACTTCTTACGCTCGGGATCTGGCTGCAGCTTTGGATGGAAACGGCAAAACCGTCGCTTTACTCATCGATAACGCTAGCGGTGATTCCGGTACCGGTGCAAGAGTAGTCTATTCCACTCATGACTATGGCGGCACATGGCCCTTTCCCACTGCTATAGAACCTTCCGCCCCCCCTGCCCTGCGACGCCTGCCCAGCGTGGTACCCACCACGGGAAACGAGTACCTCTTTGCCTACGGGTATGATATTAATGGAGCAGGAGCTGGAAACGATACGCAGGCCAAGTCGATCCTTTGGAACGGAACTTACATGGATGCGCCAATCAGTGTGGGCTTGTCAGGGGAAACCGACAACCCCGTCGTGTGCCAGCAAATCGCCTTCGATCCTTCCATGGGACAGATGTACTACCTATATTATGATAACCACTTAAACTGGGAATTGGATGGAGGGGATTTGTTTGTAATTGAAGGCTCATACCCCTCTACCTGGTTCGGGTCAGAAACACGGGTTGTGGATGCCGTCAATGACCAGAGGCCGGGACAAGGGTACTTGTTCCACTGGAATGGGGTGGACTTCATCCTCATCTATGCTCTGGAGGTGGGGCCTCCTATGAACCCCATCGGGAATACCCTCTACCTCAAGCATGCCCCGACCCTCGCTGCCCTGGAGGCGGCTTCCCCTACTACCCTTGAAAACGCACTCCAGTACGCAGTCGATGCTTGGTCTCGCTACCGCACCGTGTATGCCGTGCAGGATAGTTCTGGAAATGTTCACGTGGTGTTCCAGGATCAGGGGAACACCATCAAATGGGCCAAGATCAACTCTAGCACCTACGCGGTGGACACTCTCCAAACCCTCGCCACCGGCCAGTGGCTGGACAGTATTTCCCTGCGGGGAAATAAACTGTACGTTTCCACCTTAAGCGATGTGAACCCGGGGAATAGCGCTTCGATTATCGTGGTGTCTTTCTAGGTCTACACCGGCACGATCCGCTTGTTCTTCACCACCACCTTGATGGCTCCCTCGATCCGTTCCCGGGCGTACTTGATGGCCGTGGGCAGCTCTTCCAGGGGGAAGGTATGGGTGTGCAGGAGCTTCGCTTCGAACCGTTTCTGGGCCATGAGGGAAGCGGCTCTATGGGTAGCACTCTGCCCTTCACCCCGGATCCCATACACGTAGATGTTGTTCCGCACCAGGGCAGGCACATCCACCATGACCGGTTCCGGCGGGAAAGCGGCCAAACAGATCCTTCCTCCCCGACGGATCATCTTGGAAGCATCGTTCAGGGCGGTAGTGGCACCGGAGCACTCCATGATGTAGTGGGCTCCGTATCCCCCGCACAGTTCCTTCACCTTGGGAACGGGATCTTCCTTACGGATGTTGATCACGTGATCGGCCCCCAGTTTCTTCCCCAACTCGAGGCGTTCGTCCCGCGTACCCGTGAGGATCACGGGATCCGCTCCCAGTGCCTTCCCCACCGCCACGGCCATTAGGCCGATGGGGCCCGGACCCATCACCAGGAGGCTTTTTCCCGCGATCAGTCCTCCCAGTACATCGATCCCGTACATGGCAGTTCCTGCCGTCACGATGAGGGTAGCCTCCTCGTCGGTCATGTCATCGGGAACATGAACCAGGGTGTTCACATGGTTGATGGCGAACTCGGCGAATCCCCCATCGGTGGTGAATCCGTTGGCCCTGTGTCCCTTGTTCTTGTCTCCGTAATTCATCCCATAGTTCAAGCAGCTCGTGTACATTCCTTCCCGGCACCGTTCGCACCGGCCGCAACCCGCGTGTACCTCTACGGCGACCCGATCCCCCACCTTGTACTCGTCTACCCCCGGTCCTAGTTCCACGATCGTTCCCATGTACTCGTGACCGATGGTGAGGTTCTTGTTGAAGGGTAGTCCCCCTTCCACCATAGCGGGGAGCCCTCGTTCTAGAATCTCGATGTCCGTACCGCAGATGGCAACGGCATCCACATGAACCAGCACCTCCGCAGGTCCCGGATGGGGCACCGGTTTTTCTACCAGTTTCACTTCTTCCTTGTTCCCCAACACCCATGCTTTCATCGTCTTGGGGATCGTATACTTCTTTCCATTGTGTGCCATGGTATTCCTCCTCTACATTGAATCATGATACGGGATTCTACCCCTGAATCCCCTGTAAGATATAGGCGACCTGAGCGGTATGTTCCACCAAGTCAGCCGTATGGAAGGCTCCATTCAAATCGGCTCCCAGGGCAAGAATCCCGTGGTCTTGCATCAATAAGGCTTTGATCCCTGGTTCCGCCTTCAGGGCCGAAGCCACACTCTCGGCCAATTCCTTGGAACCGGGATTGAAACAGGGAATGCAAGGCACGGACTTCAAGATCACCCTTGCTGAAACCGTAGCGAGGGGAAGAGGTTTGCCGGTGCAGGAATAGGCAGTGGCATAGGGAGGATGTAGGTGGGCTATAGCCAGTACATCCTGCCGGAGTTTATAGGCGGAAAGGTGAAAGGTTGTTTCCTTGGAACCCTTGTACCCCAGGGGAGACTCCACGATGTTCCCCTCCAGATCGACCAGCACATTCATGGCAGGCTCGATTTCGCCCAGCGAGATTCCTGTGGGAGTGATGAGAACTGTGTCGGTATCCGGGATACGGAGGCTCAAGTTCCCTCCGGTTCCTCCCACCAGGCCTCGTTCGAAGGCAATCCGTGAATACCGGGACAATTCTTCCCGATAGTAGGCAAGGATCGTTTCTCGTTTCATCCTTGTTTCTCCATCATCCGAAGCAAGGCTTCCACACAGGCAGAAGCGAATGCCGGATCGTTTATGTGATAATCCAGTTCCCTGATGGGAATGGAAGGCTTCAACTTCTTCTTCAGGGTTCGGAGCAGCGCTTCGTTCCCTTCCGGTTCATACAGGGGGCCTCCGGGAGCGCCGTACACCGACCATCCCCGCAAAGGAATCAGCACTTCTATAAGGCCTCTTCCTCGATTCAACCTTTTAGCCAATTCGTAGGCGGCTTTCTTCATTTCCGCTTCCGAAGCTTTCACGTTGGCATTCAACGGGTTGTGCATATAGATCTTTCTTTTCCGTAACCTGCGGGGAATCGTTTCCCGGGGTCCAAAACAAAGGTACTCCAGTCCCCCCAAAGAGACTACCAGAGGCACACCCTTCGCGGGAGCCTTGGTAAGGCGTCCAGGTTTCACCGGCACATAGGCTCCTGCCCCTACCACCTCCTCCACCAGCTCATGGGTGGTAAGATCGATCACCCCGCCGAACACCCCTTGTTCGATCAAATCTTCCATCGCGGTCCCCCCCGCTCCCGAAGCATGGAAGGTAATCACCTCGTACCCTTTTTCCTTCAGGAGAGCGGAAATTCTAGAAGCGGCTGCCTCTGTGTTCCCCAAGGCTGTCAACGCGACTGTTCTGGATCTTTCGGTGATCCGAATCGGTTCGCCTTTTTCCACCATCCCCACGATGGCAGCGACGGCATTCCCCAGGATAGAACGGCTTACCGGATTAGGACCACCCACCAGGTCGGACACGGAGAACATCACCATCAAATCGGTCTCCCCCACATAGGGACGAATGTTCCCCGAAGCCACAGTGGATACCAGGACTTTGGGAAACCCGATGGGAAGTTTTCGCATCGCCGTTGCCGCGATGGAAGACCCCTGGTTTCCTCCCATACCGATGGCTCCCTCGAGGGAACCCCCGGTAAATAGTTCCAGGAGGATCGCCCCCACCCCTTCCGCCATGGCGGCCATGATGGTTTCCCGGTTCCCCTCTTTCACCAACCGCTCCAGTTCCCAACCAGCCTTCCGGGCTACCTCGTGGTTGGGGTACCGCACAGGTGTTCCTGGCCCTGTCAAGGGACCCGCGTCGATCAGGATCCCCTCGTGCCCGTAAGAAGCGATCCTCTCGGCGACGTAGCGCATTTCCAGAGCCTTGGTGTCATAGGTTCCAATGATGGCGATCCGTTTCCCTTTCATATACTATTTTTCACTTCATAGAAAAGCTTCCCTCCCCTATCGGAGGAGGGAAGCCCAGGCAACTTTTTGCATTTTTTCCCTCAAGTCTCGCGCGGTCACACCGGGCATGTGCCCACCAACCGGTCGATTGTTAAGCCCTGTTCTTGAACATACGGGCTTCCAGGGGCACCTTGATGTCCCATTTCTTCACTTCTTCCAGGAAGGCTGCCAGAGCCTTTCCCGCCATTTCGAAATACTTCTGCCCTTTCTCCTTGCTTCCCCGGAAGGGATTTCCGATGGTGGCGGTGTCGCTGTACTCGTGGTGTTCCATAGGAACCCAGATGTTCTCCGACCCCATGAAACTCACGTCCCCTGACCCGTCCTTCTTGGAGAACTTGGGCCCCATGTAGCGGGGCGCGTGGGTACGATCCTGCTTCGCTTTGTCCATGTCGATCAACGTTTCGTCCCAGGCCCACACGGTAGAGGTCTCAAGCTCACCCGCGTGCCAGCCGGGAGTCTCTTCCGGAGGCCCTTCCATGATACCCCCGACGATGGAGTAGTTCCGTTCCGTGGGAGTCTTGTACCAACATACGAAGCAGCCCGTCTCGTACCGGATCTTCCGCAGCACCTCGTCGATCACCTTGGAGTTGCTCCCATGGTGGCTGACGAACACGATCTTGTTGAACCCATGGTAAATCATGCTCATGGCCAAATCGTACACTACTGCGCGGTAGGTGTTTCCCGAAAGAGTCATCGTACCCGATCCCGAATTGACCTCTCCCATGTGATGGGGAGAGTAGCCCACCGGAATGATCGGGGAGTACATGACTTGGGCCAGCTCGGCAGCCACCTTCACCACTCCCATCGTAGTGAAGGTATCGGTCCCCAGCACTACATGCGCGCCGTGTTTCTCATTGGATCCCATGGGGATCATGATCACATCGGTCTTCTTCAGTTGTTCCGCTACTTCGTCGAAGCTTTTCTCGGCGATGTTCCAACTGAATCTTCTTGGCATATTCTTACCTCCAAACAATTAAGTTTCCATGAAATGGCCTAGGGGCCTATAGTTGCCTTTTTCGGAAGGATCCCATGCTCCAGCAGAATCGTGAGGATCGTACCCATGATGACCCCATTACTGATAAATCCCCTGGCCCAGAAAGGGACCCCCCTAAAGAGCTCGGGAGGCAGGTACAGGATTCCAATCCCAGTGAGAACTCCCATCCCTACGATCAGGGCCTCCCGTTTTCCGAGGGGTTCCGCTGTCATGCTTCGTACCCCAAAGGCAATGAGGGATGACACTGACACCAGGAGAACCGCTCCTGCCAGAGAAAGGGGGATACTGCTCAAAAGGGTGCCCAAGGGTACCACCAAACCGAACATCATGTAAAGGATCGAGGCTATCAGAAAGGCCTTTGGGGTATCCCGCCCGGTTACGGAAACAAGTCCCGCCGAAATGGCCATGGGAATCGTTCCGATGCCTCCGGTGATACCCGCGATCCCGCAGGTGATCCCTGTCACCGACAAGCCCCTGTCGTAAGACTCGATGGGAACCGGTTTTCCCTGCGCACCCTCCATGGCCTTGATACTGCCCACCACGTTCAATACCAGGAGTAATCCCAGTACGCAGAGGGAAAACACCGTTCCCGGATCGAAGGTCGGGTCCCCCCAGAGAAAGACGGGGGGAAGGGATAGTAGCGAACCGGTTGTCCACCTGGGACCTTTAGCCACACCTAACCCCAGGTAGGCTCCCCATCCCACAAGCACTCCGATGAGGATGGCACTCTGGGAAAGGAACATTTCCTTTCTGAACAACAGGAACAGGATGACCAGAAGGGACAGCACTCCCAACAGGAGTTCCACCCATCCATGGGACACAAGATTCTTGATCCCTACCCCCCCCACCTGTACCCCAAAGAGAAAGAGCATGATCCCCGTGATTCGTGGCGTAATGTACTTTCCGAGCTTGCGAATGATTCCAGCCAATCCCAGGATCGTTAGAAGAACTCCGGCCAAGATCATCCCACCCTCGATATCCGTTCGTACTACCTCGATGGGTTTCCCGGAGGCTGTTCCCACCACCGCCAAACCGATGAAGCTTCCCCACCAGGGAGGCGCGACCCCTTCCAGCAAGCTCAATCGATGTCCCACAAGGTACTGTAGCAGGCTTCCCAAACCGGTAATGAAGAAGGAAAGCTGCATCAACACCGCGGTTTGCCCGGGGGTCAACTGCAGGGCTACCCCTAGCACCACCGGCGCGGAGACGATCACCCCCGCGTGGAACACCACCCACTGCAGTCCGAGAACGAACCTTCTCATGCCCGTTTCCCTGCGGATACACTTCCTCCCCGGGCGGCCAGGAGGGACCTGCGTACCTGCCCTGCCAGGACGAAGATCGTAGCCAGGTAGAAGAACCAGCTAATGGGACTGTTCAGGAAAATTCCGAAATCCCCTTGAGAAAGGATCAAGGCTCTCCGGAAGTTTTCTTCCATCGGGGGACCCAGAACCAGGGCCAATACCGTGGGAGCTACGGGATACCCAAACTTCATCAGAAAGTATCCCAGGAAACCGGCAAAGACCATCACGTAGATATCGAACTCATTGTTGTTCACCGCGAAGGAGCCGATGGTGCATAGAACGAGGATGGTCGTGTAGAGGTAGGACTTTCGAAAATTCAGCACCTGCACGAAAAGCTGGATCCCGAATCCCTGCATCACCAGAACGATCAGGTGAATCACGATAAGGGCGGCGTACATCCCGTAGATGAAATCCGCATGCTGGGTAAAGAGCATGGGCCCCGGTTTTAACCCATGAATCAACAGCGCTCCCAATAGAATCGCCGTTGCCGGATCCCCGGGAATCCCCAGGGTCAGCATGGGAATCAACGCGCCGCCCGTTACCCCATTGTTGGCCGATTCGGGTCCCGCAACCCCTTCCAGGGCAGGTTCGCTGTGTCTCGTTTTTCTCTTTGCCTGATCATACCCTAGGAACGCGGCGATCGGCCCTCCTGTTCCAGGAATCGCTCCGATCCCGATGCCGATGAAAGCGCATTTCACCATCAAGCCGAACATCCGTTTCAATTCTGCCAGGCTGGGGTACTGGGTGGAAACCCTGGCACTGATTTTCCGGGTCAGGAGGGATTCATCGATAGAAAGAATCTTGATTACCTGGGGAATGGCGAACATCCCGATCATGAAGGCCAGTAGATCCACCCCGGAGATCAACTGACCGATTCCAAAGGTGTACCGGGACATCCCCATCACCGGATCGATTCCTATGGTAGTAAACAAAAGACCGATGAACCCTGAGATCAGACCCTTGAGGACATTCCCCATGGAAATCCCGCAGATTGTGGAGAATCCAAAGAACACCAGGGAAAAAATCTCGGCGGGTCCAAACTTGAGAGCAAACTTGGCAACGATAGGTGCCACTACCATGAGGGTAGCCACACTGAGCAAACCCGCGAAAATCGAGCTAACCAGGGCCGTACCTAGGGCTTTTCCCGCCATCCCCCGCTTGGACAGGGGGAATCCGTCCAGACAGGTGGCCGCCGCGGAGGGTGTACCCGGGATTCCCAACAAAATAGAAGAAACCGATCCGCCTGTCATTCCCCCGATATAGACTCCTAACAGGAGGGTAACGGCCATGAGAGGGGGCAGATGAAAGGTGAGGGGAAGGAGAAGAATAATCCCCATCGAATAGGTGAGACCGGGAATCGCTCCAAACACGATCCCCACGAAGGAGCCCAGAATCATGATAAGAACCATCTTGATGCTCAATACCTGGGCGAAGGCTCCTAGAACCAAGCTCATCTCTTTCCTCTCAAAAGAGTTTTCCTGCCGGCAGATTCACCTGCAGGGCAAGGGTAAACACACCGTAGATGGCAGCGGTGATGAGAGCCGTAGGTAGTGCCAATCTATACCAGGGAGTCTTCCCTTTCACCGCAATGAACAACCCGAAGAACACGGCGGGAATCGTAGCTGGATAGAACCCCACCAGATCTATTCCCACTACGTAAAAGAGAATCAATAGAAAGGATGCGATAAGGGATCTACGATCTGGGACTAGATCGTCGGGATCCACGCAACCTCCTGAAGCCTCTTCTATCTCTTCCTCCCCTGTCCCCTCGCTGGCAGAAAAGGGGCGGATCGGGACAGAGGTGGATGGGGGAACGGTTTCCTTCGGGTGGCGAAAGGATAGGGCAAACTGAAGAAAAGCGAAAACCGCCAAGCATCCCATCACCAAGTAAGGAAAGAATTTTGGGCCTGGCGCTCCTGGCATCGTCGCGGGTGGGATACTACGACTGTTCAGAAACCAGAACACACAGAGTCCCAGTACCAGTACGGAAAAGTACCGATCCTTCTTCATGGGGAAGCACTCCTATTCCAGCCTGCTTTAATTCTCTATTTTACACCGGGGGAAGCCTTCCCTTCCCCCTTATTTCCATGCAATAGATATGGTTATCGTTTGCTAGCTCCGATCTTCTTCATCAGCGCGCCCGTGAACTTTTCGTCAGCCTCGATGAACTTGTCCATCTCTGCGGCAGGCAGGAACGCGGGAATGATACTCATTTGGTCACAGAACTTCTTGAACTCTTCGCTCTCCACCACTTTCTTGGCGGCTGCTTCCAGTACCGCCACCACATCATCCGGCGTTCCTTTTGGCACAGCAAGCCCCCTCCAGAGGATCAATTCGATGGGAATTCCTTTTTCCATCAAAGTGGGGACTTCAGGAATCGATTTCACCCGTTCCTTGCTGGTGACGGCAATGATCCGGACCTGCTTTGCCTCATACTGGGCCATCACTTCCGACGGAAGTTGGGAACTCGCTTCGATCTGCCCTCCCAGGAGGCTGGCAAAGGCCAGGCCCCGCCCAAAGGGAACATGCACTACCTGAGATTGGGCGTAGTCCTCCAGGGCCGCGGCTGTCAGATGGGTAAAGGTTCCCACACCGGAGTTTCCGATTCGTACTTTTCCGGGATTTTTCTTGATGTATTCCACAAACTCGACAATGTCCTTCCAGGGAGCATCGTACTTCACCGCGATACTCACGGGCTCGTAGGAGATCCGGGCGATGGATCGGAAAGCTTCCTGCTTGAAATCGATGTTGCCCTGGTAGTAGGCGGTGATCAAGCCGTTAGAGGTCCATACGATGTTGTAGCCATCGGGTTTCGCGTTTTTCACGTACGTGTAGCCTACCGACTGCCCACCACCCGTTCGGTTCACCACCGGAAGGGGTACGCCCAGAATCGGGGAAGCGAGATCGGAGAACTTTCGGGCGATCAGGTCCGCCGCGCTGCCGGCCCCAAATAGACAGGTCACTTCGATCGGTTTTTCCGGGAACTTCGGCTTGGCGGCCGCCTTTTCCTTACCCCCTTCTGCGAAGAGCGCCCCCGAGAGCAGGAGAACCAACATCACCAACCCTAACCGTTTCATACTTCGCACCTCCAATTCTTGATTTTAAATCCTTGATTTTACATTGCCTGAGTTTCGGTCATAGTAAGCCTATGCCAATGCCCACGCTTCTTTGAACACTCGTTTCGTGTTGGCCAGTACCAGTTCCGAAGTTTCATAATGAAGCAGGGGCCGCACCTCCGCGCTCACGATGGGCCGCTTATCCTTTCCCAATAGACCTTCGTCCAGTAAGGTCCGGAAATAGGCAGCCACATCTAACGTATCCAGCACGGTATCCTCCATCCCGAAGCGAGGCTGCAAATCCCCATAGAGGAAGTGCCGTTTGTTGTCGGGGTGCACGCAGTTCCCGATATGGTAGTGGACCAGGTACTCCTTAACCAGTTTCACCGAAGTGGCAGGATCCTCCCGCAATAGGGGGAAGTGGGACAGATCGGAAAGGAGTCCGAACTGGGGGTAATGAGCCCGAATTACCCGCGCGATCTCCAAAGCCTCCTTGAAGGGCCCGATAAGGAACTGCTTGTCCACGTCTCGGTCGAAGATCTTGAGGTGTACTTCCATCCCATCGTACTCTTTGGCCCAATCACAGATCTGGATCAACGAATCGATCAGGAGTTTCTTGGCCTCTTCCCGCTTGGCATCCCCCGGGTCCTTGCCCGAAAACACGTTCACTGATTTGGAACCCAGCTGATACGCCTCATGGATGCAGTTGCGGATCTGATTCAAGGCTTTCTTCCGTTCTGCGGGATCCAGATGGTTCAGGTTCAACTTCTGGGAGAACATCGCTGGTTGACACGCGTAGGCTACCGTGATGTGGCTTGCCGCAATCACCATTCTGGCTTCGTCGCGAACCTTCACATCCTTCATCCATCCCACTTCCACCGCCATCCAGAAATCATCCTCACAGATTTTTCTTAGGGTTTCTACAATGGGGCCTTCTCCCAGCGCCACTTCCGGGTAGGCTTTGAAGTGCACAATGCCCGGTTTCATATACGCATACATGGAATCCTGCATGTTCTACCTTCCTCCTCAGGCTTTGGAAAAGGTTTTCCTTGCAATGGAAAACCTTTTCCATTATACTATACCCAAGGAATGGGGTTGTCAACCCTAAAAAAATCATTTTGGGGGTCGGAAGAATCGTATGGGTGTGCCTTCCAGAGACTCGGTGACCATCCTGGATGTAGCCAGACTTGCCAGGTGTTCCATCACTACTGTTTCCAGGGTACTGAACAACAGTTCCCATAAGGTGAAGGAGGAAACCCGTAGGCGGGTACTGGAAGCGATCCAGCAACTGGATTATCGTCCCAATGCGCTGGCAAAGAGTCTCCTCTCCAAACGGACGATGACCATTGGAGCGGTGGTCCCCGACATTTCCAACCCGTACTACGCGGAAGTCGTGCGGGGTATTCAGGATACCGCGGACTTGGAGGGATACACGGTTCTTATCCAGAATACGGACCGCTTGTCCGAGCGCCTGTTACGCGGCATCCATATCCTTCGGGAAAAGAACGTGGACGGATTCATCTTCACCGGAGGACTCCATGGGATGGAAGGAATCGGGGAGCTTTTGTGCGAACTAAAGGAGCGTACCGTAGTGATAGGCCGCTTGGAGGAAAATCTTCCTTCCGTTCGAGTAGACAACGAACGGGCCTCGATCCTGGCGGTGGAGCACCTGGTGCAGAAAGGGTATCGACAGATTGCCTACGTGAGCGGAGCCCTCCACTCCACCACCATGGTGGACCGCCTTTCAGGATTTCGCAAAGCTTTGAAGCAGTTCTCCCTTCCGGAAATCCCCGGCTACATCCAGGAGGGCACACAGACACTCCAGAGTGGGTATGAGGCCATGAAACGGCTATTATCCTTACCGAAAAGGCCGGAAGCGATCCTCTTTGCCAACGACCAGATGCTCTTCGGAGCGATGAAGGCTCTTTCGGAAGAGGGGTTACAGGTGCCAAGAGACTTTGCCGTTATCGGTTTCGACAATGTACCCCTCTGTTCCTACTTCGATCCCACCATCACCTCCATCGAGATCCCGAAGTACGAGCTAGGGCAGGCGGCCACCAAGATCCTTATCAGTCTGATCCGGGGTGAAAGTCCCGAGACTCCCCTTTGGTTTCCCGTTCGATTGATCGAAAGGGAATCCACAGGAAAGCCAAAACCCCAAACATACCCTAAAGAGAAAGGAAGGAAACACCATGGAAAAGTCCTGTGAAGAATGCCTGCGGTACTTCAATAGCGGAGGTGAAGGCGGATGGAACTGCGCGGAATCTACCGTGTACGGACTTACGACAATTCTAGGCCTGGAATCCGAAGACATCTTGCGCATGGCTACCCCCTTCGGGGGGGGATTGGGAAGAAACGGGTACATCTGCGGGAGCCTTCTCATGGGAGTGCTTCTACTGGGGTACCGATTCGGCCGTTCCAATCCGAACGAATCCCGTGCACCTGCCTACCAGGCGGCAGACACTCTCTTGCGGAAGTTCCAAGCCAAGTATGGTTCCCTCAACTGTCGGGAACTTACAGGTCTAGATCTCAAGAGAATCGACAATACGGGGGAAGAAAAGCAACGGGTGCATGAAACTGTCTGTAGACCCATCGTAGTACAGGTGTGTGAATGGGTTCGAGAACTCTACGAAAACCCCTCCCCCCATCGAAAGGTCTAACCTAGTTCTGTCCTGCCCCCTTTCTCCTAATAGTATCGAGATGCTCTGTTTGTAGAAGCGCATACCTCTACTGGTGTACGCGCCTGAACATCCCCCTCTGCCGTGATCGGTCTGGAAAGGATCGGGAGCCTTCAGGAAGCCGACCCCAAAATAGCCCTGCTGAAATCTGGCTAGAACTGTTATGGACAGCTATCCGAGAATAGATTTTTTTTCTGTCTGCGTTATATTAAATAATCAAAACACAATTTAAAACACAACACGAGGTGTAGAATGAATTTAAGGGAAGGCTCGGGAATCCTATTATTTTCATTTATCCTTGTATTATTTGCTGGTTGTGATCTAACACAGACCTTGTTTAATTCCTCTGCCACTTCTAATGGAGGCCTTCCCCCGCAGGCTTTCAAATTATTGTATCCCCCAAACGGGGCAACCGACGTCAGTCTTACCCCTACGCTGCAGTGGGGGTCTTCCATCGATCCGGAGGGAGAATCTATCCTATACACGGTACGTCTAAGCACAGGTGGGGGTGTGGCTAAAGTCACCACGATCAGTCAGAACTTCTATACCATCATAACTCCCCTCAGTCCCTCTACCACCTACTACTGGCAGGTAGAAGCTCAGGATGCCGCGGGAAATACCAAGAAAACCCCCTACTATGCCTTCACGACGGGAGCAGGGGGTACAGGTGGGGGAACAGGGGGCGGGGGAGGCGGAGGTGGAGGCGGCGGCGGGGGCGGCTTCTCCATTAACACTCTTACCGGATTTTCCCAAACTGGGGTACGGAAAGGTGTCATCCTACATAATCCCAATTTTAGCATGTATCCTAACTACCTGGTGTATGTGTATATCGATAATTCTCTTACCGCCTTTTCCCGGGAAAGCTTCGACGGGGGAAGTACCTGGGGAGCCGCGGTACCCATTTCGGGCACTTCTAATGCGCGCGACTTGGCGGTTGCCCTCGATGGAAATGGAAAGACTATCGCTCTTATTATCAATAATACAGGCGATGACTCCTGTGTAATCGCGGATGTTATGTATTCTACTCGTACGTATGGCGGAACCTGGACCACACCTGCGATGATAAAATCGATCCCATACCCAGATATGGGACGCTTACCCAGTGTTGTGCATACCACAGGCAATGAATACCTATTCGCTTTTGGATATGAAACTACCGAAGTGGGGGGGGTGGGACCGGATGAGCCAGACGATACCTGGGCTATGTCTGTTCGTTGGGACGGAAATGGAATGATCCTCTCTTCTGAGAACAATATAGGTTTACCTTCCTATGTTGTTGATGCTCCTGTAGTATGCCAACAAGTTGCCTTCGATTCCTCTATGAACAAGATGTACTACCTTTACTTCGATAATCACTTTAATTATGAAACCGAGGGAGGGGATATGATTGTAATTCCAGGCACGTATCCTTTGTCCTGGGATGGTGCCGGCTCTGAGGTGCGGGTCGTGAATGCCGGTAATTACCAGAGGCCGGGACAGGGATACCTATTCCGCGGGAACGGGGGGGACTTCATCCTTCTGTATGCCCTGGAGGTAGGGCCAGTTGCCAGTCCCACCGGCAATACCCTCTACCTGAAGCACGCTCCCACCCTCACTGCCCTGGAGGCGGCTTCCCCAACTACCCTTGAAAACGCCCTACAATACGCAGTCGATGCTTGGTCCCGTTACCGCACGGTGTATGCCGCTCAGGATGATTCAGGCAATGTCCACGTGGTGTTCCAGGATCAGGGGAACACCATCAAATGGGCTAAGATCAACTCCAGTACCTACGTGGTGGAAGCTTCCCAAACCCTCGCCACGGGCCAGTGGCTGGACAGTATATCCCTAGGGCAGCACAAGCTGTATGTTTCCACCATTAGCAGTACGTATTCCGGGAATAGCGCTTCGATTATCGAGGTTTCATTCTAAAAAAGATAAGCATGTCCCGCCTATGCCCCTAGTTAACGGGGCCTTCGGGCCCCGATAATCGATTCGTTTACAAGCATCGATACCTAGTGTAGCATCTGGATGTATGCGCATGCACATCCCCTGTGCCGTGATCGGATTGGGGAGGATCGGGAGCCTGCTGGAATCCGACCCTCTCCGGGAGAAGCCCTGCACCCACGCGGGGGCCATTGTGGATAACCCCCAGTGCAAACTGGTAGGGGGCTACGATATCGATCCAGAGCGGAGGACCCAGTTCAGCGAAACCTGGAAGGTACCGACAGAGTTCCCTTCTGCCGAAGCGATGTTGGATACCCTCCGCCCCCAGATCCTCCATATCGCTACCCATCCGGATTCTCACGCATATTACGTTGCGCTGGCGGCCCGGAAGAACGTGAAAGTGGCGGTCTGCGAGAAGCCTCTAGCGGATTCACTATCTCATGCGAAACGAATCGTACAGTTGCATCGAGGGGGAAAAATCAAGGTACTTACGAACCATGAGCGACGGTATTCGGCCGATTACCTCTACGCCCAGAAGCAGATTCGTGACAACACCTTTGGAAAACTCCTTTCCCTCTACGGCCGGTTATACTTCGGCCGAACCACCTCCCTCGCCACCCAGATGCTCCACGACGGAACCCATCTGGTGGATATCATCGCCTTCCTTTTGGGAAGCCCCCTAAGCAGGCCCACCGTAGTGGGAAACCTACGCCGGAAGAAAGGAACCGCTTTCATCCACACAAAGAGTGAAAGGGGCGGTATCCCGATCTGCATCGAAGTGGGAGCCGAGCGGGACCATCTAGTGTTTGAACTGGTGTTGAGTTTCACCGAGGGCCGGATCGAAATCGGGAATGGGATCTACCGGGAATACAGTAGTCGGGAAAGTCCTTACTACAAAGGGTATCGATCCCTCCTGCCCCAGGAAGCTCCCTCCTTTCAAAAGACGGGGTACTTCCGGAACATGATGGCCGATGCGGTAGCCTGTGCCCTGGATCCAGAGAGGAATCCCGTATCCAGTGCCGTGGATGGATTTGAGGCTCTACGCTTTATCTTTTCCTTAGGTATCTGATACAATACACCATACACATATTCCTGAAGAAAGGAGTATCGAAATGGGTTGCTTCCTCGGCCTCGATGTAGGTAGTTCCTCCATCAAAGCATGTCTCCTAGACGGTACAACAGGATCTTCCATCGCCTCTGCTTCCTCTCCAAAGACTGAAATGGACATACTGGCCCCGAAACCTGGATGGGCGGAACAGCATCCAGATACCTGGTGGGCTCATGTGCGCTATGCTATCGAAGAGCTTCGTCAAAAAACTCCCGAAGCCCTCCACCGGCTGGAAGCGATCGGGATCTCCTACCAGATGCACGGCCTGGTGCTGTTGAATCGAAGCGGCGAGGTACTCAGAAATGCCATCATCTGGTGCGATAGTCGGGCGGTACCCTATGGGGAACGGGCCTTTCGGGAACTGGGGGAAACCTTCTGTCTCTCCCATTTTCTCAACTCTCCCGGAAACTTTACCGCTTCCAAACTAGCCTGGGTGAAAGAACAGGAACCAGACATTTTCAAAGTGATCCATAAAATACTTCTGCCTGGGGATTACATTGCCTACCGGCTTACCGGTGAGGCTACCACCACACCTTCGGGGCTTTCCGAAGCCATCCTCTGGGACTACCAACGGGAGGGAGTGGCGCAAGCTCTCCTGGATTACTTCGGATTCTCCACCTCCATCCTTCCTACCATCCTGCCTACCTTTTCCATCCAGGGAAAGGTCACCCCTGATGTGGCAAGAGAACTGGGAATACCTTCCGGGATACCCGTTTCCTACCGAGCGGGGGATCAACCGAACAATGCCTTCTCCCTCGGTGTACTGGAGCCTGGGGAACTAGCCGCCACTGCGGGAACTTCCGGTGTGGTATACGGTATCATGGATCAGCCAGCCTACGATCCCCAATCCCGAGTAAACACCTTTGTCCACGTGAACCATAGACTACAGTCGAACCTTTCGCTATCGGTGCAGAAAACACAACAAGCCACACCCCCGAAGGAGGGGCAACAGGTGGCCGAACATGACCTACCACGCCTAGGGGTCCTCCTCTGCGTGAACGGCACAGGGATTCTCTACCGCTGGTTGAAGCAAAACACCCTGGAAGGCTCGGGCGGGGGTGAGTACGAACGGATGAACGACCTTGCCTCGAAGGTTCCCATCGGTTCCGAGGGACTTCTGGTATTTCCCTACGGCAACGGAGCCGAACGCACTCTGGGCAACAGGAACCTGGGAGGTTTTTTCCAGAATATCAACTTCAACCTTCACCGAAGGGAGCACCTCTATCGGGCTGCCCAGGAAGGGATCGTGTTCGCCCTGCAGTACGGTCTGGAAATCATGCAATCCATGGGACTCCAGGTCAAAACTGTAAAGGCCGGGTACACGAACATGTTCCTAAGCCCTATCTTCCGGGAAGCATTTACCGCGGTCACGGGAACCCGCTTGCTTCTTTACGAGACCGATGGAGCCGAGGGAGCTGCCCGGGGAGCTGCGTTGGGATGCGGCTACTACCGGTCCTTCGAGGAAGCCTTCCGGGGCCTGAAGAAAAAAGGGGAGGAGGATGCCAATCCTTCCGCGCGAGAATCCTACAGAGCCGCCTATGCCACCTGGCGAACCAAACTGGAAGAAGCCCTCAAAATCGCATGAGGAACTCTTCTTCCGCCTTCTTGTGCTGATACTTGATGGTGAAGATCCCCAGATCTTCCAGGAAGAAAGACCCTACAGGGTACCGCTCGAACCGCGGATCGTTCCTCCAGGAGATGCCCCAGATCTGGATTTCCCGGTAAGGTTTGGCGCCCTTGAAGATGAAATGATGGATCTCTCCCACGGGGAAGCGGAACCGGAACCTCCACTCCTCGGGTTGGATCGAAATGAGGGAAAGATCCGCCGCAATGTAAAGCCAGTTCCCCCGCCCCAGTTCCTTCGAAAGACTGACGAACCGGGGGTAAAAGGGATTGTCCTGGATGAGAGGGTAGATTTCTTCTGGGGCGATCTTTCCTTCTGTACCCTTGAAACTATCTTCTGAAAAAAGGATACGCTGGGGCAAGAACCCCTGCCTGTCAGCCAATCCCAGCGCGGAAAGGATCAAATCCCGTCCAATGGAGCGGAGAACCTCGTCCTTGGCGGCATTCCCCGCCTGCAGAAGGATTCTCCCCGCCCGAATAGAGGCAAACAGATCGATCTTACCCGGTTCCCATTCAAGGAAAAATCCATCCTGTACCTTCACGATGGCGGGGAACACGATCAAGTTGATAAGGGAGTCGAACCGTTCGAAAGGCTTCAACAGGGCAGGATCCACTGTGGCAGCATTGTAGTAGGAAGCTAGCATTCCCACCGCCACAGGAAGTCCAATTTGCTGGAGATCCACCTCTCCCGCAAAACGGACCAATTCATCCCAGAGTTGAGGAGTACCACGGTCAGCGGCAAACTGAATAAGGTGGGTATTGAGAAACACTTTTGTATCCTTCTGCCTGATCTGCTCCAGTAGCCTTCCCGAGGTGGCCTCATCATCCTGCCTGATTCTCCCTGCCCAGGTAAGGAGGTTCCCGAAGTACACAGAGGAAAAGATGGTGAGCTGATCCGCATGGAGGACAGCGGCCTTCTGAAGGGTTTCCAGAAGAACTCCGTACTCGTTCCTGCGGACCGCTTCGGCCAGTAGCGCAGCGGCTGTGCTTTCCCGGAATTCGCTCGTACCTTTCTCCGTGACCCAAGTCCCTGTGTCGGCCTGGTACCGACCACTCTTCCACCCGAGATAAGCTCCGCTTACGTACTCTTCCACCCTTCGGTTGTACTGTTCGGAAGAGGTAGTGCTTCCTTGCGTGGCGTACCACTGCCGGAAGGAATCCTTTGTTCCAGATGAGGTGGGAGCCATGGTGAAGAGGATTCCTTGCCAGGGTTGCTGTCCGATGACAAACCGTTGTCTTGCCATATCTACCTGAGAGTTCTTGGGCAGGGTCAGGAAGTAATCTTTGTCCTTATACTTCACCGCAACGATAGGCATCCGTTCTACACTGTTGGCCTTCGCTCCATCCACCACAGAAAACCGAAGAATCAGGCTCTTGGGTTGGAGGGTCGAAAGAGCCTTCCCCGTTCCCACCACAAGGGCATTCCGTTTTGGATCCAGGGAGAAGTCCAGACTTACCTCTCGCTCGAACGCGAGCTGGAATCCCCGATCGTTCTTTTTATAGCCCAAGAGCCCCAGGGTGATGGTTTCACCAGATGGTGTGGTGACCTCCAGCTTCCAACGTTCCCCAAAAGGGAAATCGATCCCCTGGTAGCGGACATGGAGTTCCGTTATTTTTTTCTCCTTGGGATCCGGACTCCTGGTACCTATGATCTGCAGATCATTGAAAAAATCGTTGAACTTCTCTGCCCGTCTCCCGAACTGAAGGTAAAGCAAGCCGAGGATTACAGAGATATAGATCAATGGGACAAGGAAATACGTTCGTATGTTTCGAACAACCATCGGTGCATTGTAACCAGAACAATCGTAGATGGTAAAGTAGGATGAATCACTATATGATACCCGGTAGGAGGTGATAGGGTATGCGTGGAAAACGTACGGCTGTAGTGGCCATCGGAGGAAACTCCCTTATCAAAGACGAAAGAAACCCCACCGTGGAACACCAGTATGAAAGCGCTCGGGAAACTTGCATGCACATTGCCGATATGATAGAGCAGGGATGGGAAGTTTCCATCACCCATGGCAACGGCCCGCAGGTAGGCTTCATCCTTCGCAGGTCCGAAATTGCCGCCAAAGTAGCAGGGATGCACGAAGTTCCCCTCGATGTGTGCGGAGCCGACAGTCAAGGAGCCCTGGGGTACGCGTTGCAGCAAAACTTACAAAACATCTTGTACCAACGGGGAATCCGGAAGAATGTCGCCACCATCATTACCCAAACTCTTGTAGACAAGGACGACCCTGCTTTCCGCAATCCCACAAAGCCCATCGGCTCCTTCATGTCGAAGGAGGAGGCGCAAAAAAGGGTCGAAGAGAATGGCTGGACAGTGATGGAGGATGCCAATCGAGGGTACCGGCGGGTGGTCCCCTCCCCCCTGCCCAAAGAGATCGTGGAACTGGAGACGATCCAGACCCTCATTTCCCATGGAATCGTGACCATCACTACGGGGGGAGGGGGGATTCCCGTGATCGACCCGGGAGATGGGAACTATCGGGGTGTAGCAGCGGTAATCGACAAGGATTACGCCTCTTCCCTTCTGGCTCGAGCTCTAAAGGTGGACCTGTTCGTCATTTCCACAGCGGTGGAGAAGGTTGCCCTCTACTACGGCACGCCCCAACAGCGATGGGTGGATCGGTTGACCTGTGAGGAAGCGAAGAACCTCCTGGCTGAAGGAATCCACTTTGCCAAGGGTTCCATGGCGCCCAAGATCCAGTCTATCATCTGGTACCTGGAGGCGGTTCCCCAGGGCAGGGCCCTCATCACGAATCCGGAAAACCTCGGGAAAGCTCTAAAAGGGGAAACAGGAACCTGGTTTGTCCCGTGATTTTCATAGGCGGCCCTTTTCCTTTAAGGAAGCAGGCGCCGCCCTCCCTACTGCGCCCTACCGGCGGGGGTGCCGCCCTCCCTGCTGCGCCCTACCTTGCCTGAAGGGAGTCCTGGAGTTCCTGCAAGCGAATGGATCGATCCCTGGCAAACCGTTCGATCCCTTCCAGGATATGGGCAGGATCCAGGTGTGCTTCTTCCAACACCTCATCAACCATCCCTCCCGTTCTCCAACGGTTGTCCCAATCTGGACTCAACGCGTACCGTTCAGAAACTTTGTTGAAGAGCCATTTATGCATCAGCCACCGGGCAGAGGTAGTGATGACGGTGGAATCCATCTGATCCTGGGCGCTGAGGATGGTTTGCTGGTAGCTCTTGCTTTGGAGAGCGAACAGTTCTGCACTCACCGCTACCACGATCTTTACGTTCAACCCCCGTTTGTCCAACTCGGGCAAAACTTTGACCGTGTTTGCCACAGCGCTGGCTCCCTGCACGATCAACACCCCCATTTTGGGGAGTTCCGGTTTATAGTCCCGCATGAGGTAGGCCCCTCTGGCGGCTTCGAAGTGGCTGGCCATCCCGATCTTCTCCCGGTCTGGCACCTCGATATTGGGCCGAGTGAGATGCAGGGCAATGATCGGGGCTTTTTCCTTTAAAGCAGCCGCAAGCACTACGGGAACTTCGTTGTATTCCCAGGGATGCAGATTGATGATGTGCCCTTCCGGGAATAACTGCGTGACACCGGGAGAGAAGATTCCAAAGTGTGTTCTGCTGTCATCCGCCGTTTCAGGTCCCGAATGGCCTGCCACGTAGATAACCTTCCCCACCTTTAGCTCACAGTCCTGCGCGAGCTGGCTATAGAGTCGAAGAGGCCCATAGAGGAGGTAGGAGAAGCTTCCGTAGGTGGAGGTCGCTCCCCAGAACCCGTCGAACTCCTTTTCCGGATCTTCTGCAAGGTTGACCGATGCTATGCCTATCATGATGCCTGCATTGGTGAACTCCGTGATCTCTTGAGGCAGCAGGACTCCTTCAGGCCCGCCCACACGTTCATAGTAGCCGTACCCTTTGAAGTCCCCATAGGCAGATGCGAAACCATTGATATTGGTTGAACCGGAAAGATCGGCAGAACTCACCAGGAAGAGGGGCCTTCCATACTCCTTATACCCGAAGGCATTCACCCAGGCGCCCCACTTTCCAAACGCCGCGCGGTTGGGAACCTGCGCACCCGGAGCCGCGAATAGATCTTGCGGGTAATTCTTGAAATCGTAAAGGCGTGGATCCTGAAAGGGAGTACGGTTTTTCCCCTGGTTTTTCAACCGGAAACCAGGCATCTCCTTTGGAATGCTTTCCCCGATGGCCACGAGGCGTTCCGCCAAATACATGTAGAGGTCCGTATCTTCCTGCAGAACCTTTATCACCACTTCCAGGTTGGAGCGGAACTCTTTCATCAATTCTTCGGGATCTTTCGGCGCCGGGCCTCCGAAGTTCTGGAAAGTAACCCCGTATTTTTCGGCAAAGGGCTTTTTCGTTGCCCAGAAGGCCTCACTGTTCAGTCCATGAGGCACTCCGTGAGAGGCATAGTCGTACTTACCGTATTCACGACCCTTTCTTGTTTTGAACCAAAGCGCGCTGGGGGCCTTGCTTGGATTCGGAGAGGAAAGCATTTCTTCCATGGCTTTTACCAAGGAAGCCCAATCGGATCCCTGCTCTGTACCAAACACTCGCCATCCATGGGAGCTAAACCAGTCTTTGGGAGTACCATAGACAACGGCACTCACTGGATGATCGTCGATTCCAAAATCGTTCCAGTCAACCAGGTAATAGAGATTATCAAGGGCAAGACCCCAGGCAGAGTTGAGGGTTTCGTGGGTCGCCCCAGGAGTCAATCCCCCCTCTCCTTCCATGATGAACACCTTCGCATCCACTCCTGCCCGCTTCAATGCCAGGGCAATCCCTGCGGATGGAGGGCTTCCGTGGCCGGATGGGCCGGTGTTGGCCTTCAGAAAGAGGGTTTTTCCGGCAAACTCCGCATGCCCGGAAAGCCCTCCCCGGCGGCGGAATTTCAGTAGGTCTTCCCAGCGGAGGATTCGTTCTGAAGGCTGTGGATTCAGGAACCGTTTGTCCTTCGTTTTCCTGTAGGCCAGATCAAGAGCTTCATTTAAAACCGCCAGGGTGACATACACCATGGGAACCGTATGCCCAGCCCCCAGTACGAACCGGTCGGCGAAGCGATTTTCCGGATGCCGAATATCCCACCGCATGGCCCCGCTCAACAGGGTGGTGAGAAATGCGTGCATCTTCGACCTGGAACCTCCCGGATGCCCACTCTGCCTATAGTTCAGCATCACATCCAAAAGGTTGTCCGCGATGTCTTTCGTTTTCTCCCAGAACTTGAATTGGTTCTGCAGTTCTTCCAACCTGTTCATCTTTGCCTCCTAATCCTTGTAATCCTTATAGTTTTTGTTGGTTATAGTCCTTCAATAAAGGTTCTTTCGCCTCTAGGATATGGCGCCGCATCGCTTCCTCGGCATCGTGGGGGTTCCCTTCCGCGATGCTTTTTACCAGCACTACATGGGAATCCTTCGACTGCACCTGGTGTTCCCGTTTCGAGTGGATTCCCCTCCAAAGGAGCCAGAGGAAGTTCGCCCTACGTAGAAGGCTCACAAGGGATTCATAGCCGGTGGCTTCAGCCAGTTGGATGTGAAACTTGTAGTGCAGGTCCGAGACGAATCCTTCCTCTTTAGAAGAATACAGAATCGCGTCCAGATGGGTTGCAGTTTGCAGGAATTGCTGGATCTGTTCTGGGGTAATTCGTTGGGAGAGGATACGTGCAACCTGGCATTCTAGGGCTTCCCGCAACACGTACATGTCCAGGATACGGTGCACGGTAGGGACGGCTACGATACATCCACACCGGGGTCGGTATTCCACCAATCCCTCCTGCTCAAGTCTTTTCAATGCTTCAAGGACAGGGATCTGGCTAACACCCGTCAACTCTGCCAGTTTTCTACGGGGTAGCTTGCTTCCCGGGGGGAATTCTCCCTGGATGATCTTTCGGAGGATCGTTCGATATACTCGTTCTGCTGAGGTAAGGAAGGGATCGGAGTCGACGGCCGCTGCTTCGATAGGCTCGTAGGGCGAGGGGTCTATCAGCATATCCGCTATAGATGCTATAGCGGATATAGCAAATATGTCAAGGATTTTCTACTACTCGAGTAATTTATTCTGTTGCAACCTATGGGGCCGGTTACGCCGTCCACTCTTTTCACCGAAGACGTAGGGGTTAATTCAGAAGGTGATGTAAGTGGAGGAGGACAGCGCGACGACTACACAGTCCCTTCTCCCGCTTCTACTCCAGGGGGCCTTCGAACATGGGCAAATTTAGGATATTTTTTATAAACGATTTCTCGATCCACCCCCGCTAACAGTTCCCTGCGAATGTTCTGTTCGATCTCTTCGAGTTTTTCTCCCGCTACAAGTACTTCCTCCACCAACTCTTTCGGAATCACCACCACACCATCCCTGTCCCCTACGACAAAGTCCCCCGGCTGCACCACTACCGTTTTGGTTAATTGCCCCGGCATAGAAATCGGTATTTGAAAAGCCTCCATCCGAAACCTGCCCTCGCCGAACACAGGAGTCAAAAACTTACAGAAACAGGCAAAATCCCCCAACTCGCAGATGGGGTTCGCGTCCCGGGTTGCACCATCCATCACGATTCCCTGCGCGCCGGCTCGACGGGCGGTAAGGCTAGTATTTTCCCCCCAGGGCCCTGAAGCGGTATGATGACCCATATCCATTACAATCACGCAACCCGGGTACAGTTCGCGAAACATCTGAAAACTGGACACAGCGGCTTTTGGTGCACCTTTTACAGTATCAGCACCTTTGATGGTATACGCAGGTCCCGCCACTACCATCTTGGGGTCCAAGGGTTTAATTTCCGCTGATAACGCCTGATACGGATATCCCATTTTATCTAGGATATCGTAGACGACGGGTGTAGAAAGCTTCTTGTACCGTTCAATCAACTCATTCAACGAAATTGCCATCGTGAATCCTCCTGAAGACTGCATCATTAGTTCGATATTTTGGGAAGCCTCAAGGCTTCCTGGAGTGTTCTAGAGAGGCACCACTCGTACTGCTCATCCGTTAGATGTAAGGTTTCATACTTCTCCAACTCCACGGGAAGGTTATCCCCATGGTCTGAAGCGAAGATGATCTTTTGAGCGCCAAGTATTCGAATCATTTTTCTGATATGGTGAATACCACACCAGCTCGTTTCCAGGAACACATTGTCACATCGCTTGGCAGTCTCTATGGCCGCGTCGGTAAAAAAATTAGCTCCCCCATGGGCCAGGATCACGGGAGTAGAAGGGTTGGATTTTGCGGGAACTTCCACGTTAAGACAATCCGAAAAAGGAATTCCCGTGCCCGTATGCACCATGACTGCGATCTTCAGGGAGGCTGCGGTTTCAAACACATGCATTCCATCCCTACTCTTGGGATTGCAGCCATAGGCCAGGGGATGCAATTTCAGGGCAACGAACCCCAGATCCTTCACGCATCGTCTTGCTTCCTCTTCATACATGGCCCAGGGAAGATGGGGGTGTATGGATGCCATGCCCCAGATCCACAAGTCGCGAATCCCTTGTCTTCTCCATACATTTGCCTCCCGGCATAGCTTGTGGATACGATCATGGGCAGAGGTAATATCCGGAAGGGTAGGCCGGGGAATGTAAGGTTGGACTACCATTCCCTTAACACCCGTTCGATCATACCAGGATACGAGTTCCTCCTCCGTTTCTGCCACGTCGTACACACAGTCTTCCCCTAGATGAGCGTGTGCATCGATAACTGAAAACCTCGTTGTTAGAGTGTTCATCGTAACCCTCGTATTTACTTTCCCATAAATATGCTAGGCAAGAACAAACTGATCGATGGAATGTAGGAGACCAGTAAAAGAACGATCACCATGGAGAGAAAGAAAGGAAATAAATCTTTTATGACGGAAGTAATGGAAGTTTTCGCAATGGCGCAAGCCATGAATAAACACACCCCTACAGGAGGCGTGAACAGTCCTATCCCTAAATTGATTACCATGATGATCCCAAACTGTACCGTATTGATCCCAATGGCCTGAGCGATAGGTAAGAGAATGGGGGTAAAAATGATCATCGCGGGGGCGAGATCCATCCACATCCCGATGAAGAGGAGTAACACATTGATCAGCAGGATGATAACGATCTTGCTGGAGGATAACGAAATGATGAACTGGCTGATCGTGTGGGGAACCCGTTCGATGGCAAATAAATACCCCATCCAGGTTGCCGTTGCAATCATCAACGCCACGATTCCTGTGGTGATTCCTACTTCCAATAGGATGCCTGGAATGTCTTTCAATTTCAGTTCCCGATAGTAAAACAATCCCAATAAAAAGGAATATAGTACCGCGATACCCGCTGCCTCCGTGGGGGTAAAGACCCCGCTGATGATTCCTCCCAGAAGGATTACCACCGTCATCAGAGCGGGAAGACTCCTAAGAATGGAAATTACGATCTCCTTAAGATTAAAAGTCGTCTCCACCGGATAATTGTGCTTGCGGGAATGAATCCAGGTGACAAGCATCAGGGCAAAACCGATCATCACACCGGGGATAAAGCCCGCAAGGAACAGTTTCCCGATGGATTCAGCCGCGGCTACCCCATAGATTACCATAGGAATACTGGGAGGGATCACGATTCCTATGGTAGACGATGTGGCGGTTACGGCTACCGTGAACTCTTTCGAGTACTTCTTTTCGATCATCGCGGGAATGAGAATGGCCCCAATGGAGGCAGTGTCCGACGAGGCAGATCCTGTAATACCCGCGAAGAACATAGACGCTACGATGTTGATATACGCCAATCCCCCGCGCAAAAACCCCACAAGTGCTGTGGAGAGGCGGATTAAATCCTTCGTTATCCCGCCCAACGCCATCAGCCGACCGGTAAGGATGAACAGAGGAATCGCAATGAAAGTGAAGGAATCGAGGGCGGTAACCATCTTCTGAGCCAATATCTCTAACGAGAATTTCCCCATCACCAGAATTCCCGCTGCCGTTGCCAACCCTGTGCAAAAGGCAATCGGCAAGTTTATGGTCATAAGTCCTAACGCAAGGATCAGTACAAATACCGCAATCATACTGTTTGTTTCACCTGTTTTAAGATTTCAACGCTTGAAAGAAGGCAATAAAACATCCCTACAAGGGGTACAGAAGAAAAATATACGGCAGACGGCCATCGAAGGATCTCCGTTTTTTGATCTATCGTGGTAAGTAAGAGTTTGTATCCATAGTACAGGAGAAGAAGACCGAACAGAAAGATGAATAGATAAATGATGATTTCTAGCCGCTTTCTGGACCTCAGGCTCAATTTGTTGTATATGAAATCGATGCCAATATGCAATTTACGCTTCAATGTTATCGTACTGGAAAGCATGCAAAACCAAATAAATACCAGACGGGAGAACTCCTCTGTCCAGGAGAAAGGGTGGTTCATGGCATACCGGGCAAGAATCTGAAGCAAGATCGTGAGCACCAGCACTCCCCCCAGAAGTTTGACGATGTTCCCTACGATTTTTTCAAACAATACATCAGTTAACCGTTCCATAATTCCCGTTTCCCTCACTGTTGAGGAGAAGGGAGACGCTCATTGGCGCCTCCCTTCAACTAAGAACCCGTTTTTGCCTTACTTTCCCCGCACTTCTTTTCGAAGGGCAAAGAAGCGATCCATCACGTCCTTACCGATCTTAGGTCCATACTCATCATGTAAGGGTTTTACCAATGTTTCGAAGGGTGTTAGATCCGCAATATCGTTGATTTTCATTCCCTTCTCTTCTAGAATCTTTCGTCCCGCATCATTCATCGCTTTGTCCGTTTCGATGGATACTCGCTGACATTCCTTCGCCGCCTCGTCCATGATCTGTTTCAATTCCGCAGCCGCATTCTTGTATATCCGGTAATCCATGATGAGACAGTTGGGGGTATTGAAATGCCCAGTCATGGACATGAACTTTGCCACCTCATACTCTTTTTGATTGATCACCAGGCTGAATACCCCTTCTGCCGCATCCACTACCCCAGTCTGCAGAGCCATGTACCGTTCCGAAGCGGCAAGGGGGACTGGTTTAGCCCCAAGAAGCTCCATTGTTTTTACCATGATCGGGTTCTGCATGACACGAATTTTCATCCCTGCCATATCCTTAGGAGAATTGATAGGGCCCTTGTTCCCGTACACATTTCTCGGTCCCCGGACAAACCAACTGGCGACCATGATTTCGGTTTTGGCTACAAGTTTGTCGCTGAGGAACTTCCCAAAATTTTTCTCCAGGATTTTTACCAGTTCCTCCTGGCTCGTGGTCATGTAAGGTAGGTCGAAGATCATGAAGGATGGCTCGATGGCCGACAGGAGGGAAGTATTGATATCCCACCCCTGGACCGTACCCATCTTGATCATGGAAACCGCCTCTTTATCCACCCCCAGCTGTCCGGAATCAAACACATCTACCTTGATTCGACCATTACTCTTCTTCTCCGCATACTCTTTGTACGCCACCATAGCTTTGTACTGGGCACTTTCCTTGTTGCTCTCCAATCCCAGCTTCAGGTAGATGGGCTTGGCCTCTGCCCCTTCCTTCGCGCCTCCGGCCATACCTAGGGAAGCCCCCACAAGAGCGATGACCAGAAGCATTGCGATGGTTTTCTTACTCATGCTTTTCCTCCTTCAAGGTCTAAATTTAAGATTCTCCCTAACGAGAATCTCATGTTCCTATTAAGTTTTTAGGCCTTTCCCCCTGTACTAAGCGCAGTAAATTGGCAAATACGGCACTCATTTTTTCATGCAAAGCGTCCACGGTTCCTGCGGCAATGTGGGGAGTTACAATTACGTTGTCCATGAAAAGCAGGGGGTTATCCTTCGATACGGGTTCGGTCTCAAACACATCCAAGCCCGCCCCGGCAATTCGCTTAGTCTGCAGGGCTTCGATCAAGTCCTTTTCCACCACCAGTTTTCCCCGGGCTGTGTTAATCAAAATTGCGGTGGGCTTCATTTGGGTAAATACGTTCCTATGAATGATACCCCTTGTCTCCGGGGTAAGGGGTATGTGAAGGCTCAGGATATCCGCTTCCTGCAGAAGGGTGGGAAAATCAACCTCCTTTCCATAGGATTGTACTGTTTCTTTCACAGAGGAGGGCAAATAAGGATCATGATAGATGACTCTCGCTCCAAAGGCTAGGGCCCGCTTGGCAGTCTCTTGCCCGATTCTTCCAAACCCCAGGAGCCCCAAGGTTTTTCCATGCAACTCAAAGGAGACGGATCGGAGTCCAAACTGCAGCCACTGACCTTTCTGGAGACTTGTGTGGGCGGTTACCAGCCGTTTGTATACGGCAAGAATCAGAAGGATAGTATGCTCTGCCACACCGATGGTTGTCCCTTCGGGAGTTAGGCCGATAAGAATCCCTCTCTTTTTTGCCTCTTCCACATCCGTTCCATCGTATCCCACTCCCTGATGCTGGATCATTTTCAATTTTCTGGCGATTTGGAAATGGTCTTTTGTAACCTTTGCGGTGGCAACCACCAAAAAATCTACTTCCGGGAGAATCCTCCGCCGTTCATCTTCACTATCTTCTTTTAAGGTTACCAGTTCAAATCCCGCAGGTACATGAGACCGGATAATCTCGTATACATCCTCAGGGGCATAGTCGAAGTACAAAACTTTATACATTTCAGCTCCTTTATGTATACAATTATGGTATCATAAAGATATTTAAATGTCAATATTTATATTTTAATCAATCAAAATATGTATTCTTAAATCTTGCAAAGCTGTACAAAATTATCTATAATCAACTATTGAATAGATATGAAAACCGCAGAACGCATTTATTTGACGTTGAAGCAGGAAATTCAGAACCATGAGCTGAAGCCAGGGGCTTCGATTTCTATCGTGGAAATCGCAAAACGGCTACATACGAGTCCTACACCGGTACGGGAAGCCTTAAGCAGGCTCGAACAGGAAGGGCTGATCATTTCTAGAAATGGGAAGAAAATCGTATTCATCCTAACGGTAAAGGAAGTGAACCAGATCTTCGACATAAAAAAGGCATTGGAAAGTTCCATTGCTTCCCTCGCAGTGGAACGGGGGAAAGACACGCAGTTTAAAGAATTGAAAAAAGTAATCTCCAACATGGAAGCTTTTTTAGAAAAGATCAGGGAAGATTCCCCTGAAACCACCACCGTGTTGAACAGTTGGTTAACTCTGGACAGAGAGTTCCACGAGCTACTCTACCGTATGGCAGATAACCAAAAAGCCAAAGAGATGGTTGCCCTCCTCAACTTCCAGTGGCACCGTTTCCGCCTTGCCCTTCTCTCCCTGCCTGGGATGTTGAAGAAAAGCGTGGAAGAACATATAGGAATCGGGAAAGCGATTGTGTCTCAGGACTCCCCGCAATGTGTTCATCTCATGTCGCTGCATTTGGAACAGGTACGGAAGTCCCTCATCAACGTGATCAGCCTTTTTAGCCCTATTTCGAACTAAACACCTATGGTTCAGTGAGACTCTCCGCTGGGATAATGGAAATAACTCATGATAGAAATGATCGATCGTTTGAGATTCTCCAGGTGATTCACCATCTGTACCCGGGCGCCCTCGGCATCCCCTTTGAGAATGGTTTCCCCCAAGTCCAAATGCTCCTTGATGCTTTTTTCGATTCTTCCCTCCATGGCGTTGATCCCCATCCGAAGCCGGTGCCATTGCCGGTTGAGGTTTTGAATATAATCTTGAGCTCGCCGATTTTTCGCCATCTCATAGAGGATCTCATGGAAGGCCTCATCGATTTCGAGCCATGCCATGATCCTCTGCTGGTGATCCTTTTCGGTAAGGATCACCGTTCCATTTCCAATAGGAAATTGTTCCATACGGTCCATCACGGACCGTAGCCGGATTTCCTGGGGCGGTTCTTTACGCAAGGCAGCAAGATAGGCTACGTACCCTTCCACGGCGCACTTCATGTCGAAGATTTCTTCCAGTTCTCGGATGGTTAGGATGTACACCCTCTTTCGGTGATTCTGATTGATGATGAGCCCTTCCTGTTCCAGCTTTTTGAAAGCCTCCCGTATGGGTGTTCGGGAGATTCCTAGTTCCTTCGAAAGGATCACCTCGGAAACCAGTTGGCCAGGCTTGAGTTCCATATTGAGGATCCGATCCCGAATGGCGGTGTAGGCCTTTTCCCAGGCATTCCGTTTCGATTCTCTTTTCATCATGGGTTCTTCACTCTTATGTACGCCAATCGAGTCTCCTTGTCAAACCATCTAAACGAAGAAACACGCCCCCCGCTCGAGGACCCACAACAAGCCAGGAAGTCCTTCGGCTAGGCAGGAGGGGGTGGGTTCTTTCCCTACCCTTTTACCGCGCCGGCGGTAAGCCCCTTCACGAACCGATCCGCAAAGAGGATATAGAGGAGGAGAATAGGGATCATGCCCACCACGATGGCCGCTGCCGCCATGGCATAGTTGGACGCGGATTCTCCCACAAAGTTCATCATGGCCACCGGAAGAGTCCGCAATGCCGGGTCCGTTACGATCGTGATGGCCAACAGGAGCTCATTCCAATTATGGAGGAAATTCAATAGAATCACCGAGGTAAGTATCGGTTTTGTGAGAGGCATCATGATCCTTAAAAAAATCGTAAAGTCTCCCGCACCATCGATCCGGGCGGATTCTTCCAGTTCTTCCGGAAGTTGGGAGTAGTAGGTTTTCAGCAAATAGGTACTCACCGTAATCTGATACGCCGTATACAGGAGCACCAGGGCCAGCCGGGTATTGAGCAAATTGTACGTGCTCATCAACATAAACTGGGGAATGTAGGTGGCCTGCATGGGAAGCATCAAACTGAACAGCAATATCCCGAAGATCCATTCACGGTACCGAAAGGCATACCGTTTTCTTCCAAATCCATATCCCCCTAAACTGGAAAGCGTTACAGTAAGGGTAATCGCGGAAAGGGTTACCACCACGGTATTCCAGATGTACCGGTGAAACCGAATCTGCGGATCCGCAAAAAGTTTCACGAAATTCTCCCATTGGGGGGAGGTAGGTAACCCATATGGATTCGCTAAAATGGAGGCATTATCCTTAAAGCTCAACATGATCATCCAGAGGAAGGGAAAGATCACCGCCAGGGTGAAAATCATTAAAAAGATAGTGAGCAACCCTTTAACGAAGACCCTACGCATACTGCTCAACCTTTTTCCGTACCCACTGCTGGATAAAATGTACTCCCACTATGACGACGATGAACCAAACCACCGCAATTGCGGACGGGTATCCGAGGTCCAGGGTACCCCACTGAAACGCACGCTTCTGAATGTAGGTGGCCACCGTTTCCGAGGCATGCATCGGCCCCCCTTCGGTTAACACCCATACCACGTGGAATGCTCGCATCTTCCCTAGAAAACTCAGCATCAATGTGGTTGAAAATACGGGGAAAATGATGGGAAGAAGGATCTTCGTGCAGAGGGTCCATCTAGTGGCACCATCCAGAGAAGCACTTTCCTTTACCTCTTCGGGAACGGCGGAAAGTCCCGCCAACAGGATCACAAAGGAATACCCAAAAGTGTTCCAGAAATGCACGACAATGACCACCCAAAGGGGTGTGTGTAGGTTCCCCAGCCAGTTTATCGCTAAAGCTCCTAGGCCGATTGTTCTCAGCAGGGTGTTCACCAAGCCCCAGTCTGCGTTAAATACCCATTTGAAGATCAACCCTACGATGACACCCGTTACCAGCATGGGGGAAAACCACGCTACGCGGTAAAAAGAACTCCAGGGCACTTTGAAGTACACAATCAGGGCCAAAAAGGTAGCAACAAGCATTTCCAAGGCCGGTCCCACAGTAGCCCAGATCAGGGTGTTTATTACCGCTTTATGAAAGATTTCGTCCTCCAGCAGGAGTTTAAAATTTTTCAGTCCCACGAACTGTATCCGAAGACCTGTAATCCCTGGATAGATCTCGAGAAATCCATTGAGCACCGTTTGAATCAATGGATAGATAATAAAAGCTACATAGAATAGGGTAACAGGCCCGATGAAAAGGAAAATCATGCCCCACGGTTTTTTTTCGGTTCGTTTCATGGGATGTCCTCGTACAGAAAAAAGGGGATGACCCCGGAGGGCCATCCCAGTTGTTTATTTCCCAATGGCAGCGTCAAGCTTCTTGATCGCTTCATCTACAGTGATCAGCTTCAAGGGAATTCCTTCGTTCAGCACACTTTTCACGGCATCTGTCCACGCTCCCGAAAGACCCCATTGGTTCCAGATGAACTTTTTTACAGGACCGTAGACCTTGTTCATCTCTTCATGGTACCAGGACCAGGTTTTGTCCATGTCCGGTGGCAGGTCTTTCTCCGTGTACTTGATCGCGGAAGGGCTATTGGTGATGGCAGTCCACAGGGCCCCATACTTCGGCTGACTGGCAAAGGCCAGGATATCCCGGGCAACCTCTGGGTGTTTGGTTAAAGAGCCGATCATGTAACCAGATTCAAACCCTGCCAGGATGTACTCATGTCCTTTCCCGTTTTTCATCTTCGGGTACCGTAGCATACCGAACCGGAAGTTCGGATCTTGCCCCCCTTCCTTCACGGGTTTGAATGCCCGACCGGTGTACCACGTGGGAATCAGGAGCATGGCCGCTTTCCGTTGAGTATGAAAATACACATGAAACTCATCGATCCCCATGCTGGCAAAGGAGGGTGGCCAGATTCCCGCATCCCGTAGCTGAGCGCTAAACTCCAGCACTTCTCTCGCTTCGGGGGTATTCCAGGATTTCTTTCCTGTTCGGTACAGCTCGAACTCTTCCGGCCCCACCTTGCTCAACAGGAGGTACTCTACCAGGTACGTGGCGGGGAAGGGACGGTTCCCGATGGCGTTTGCAAGCCCCGCGTACCCTTTGGCATTCGCTTTTTTGACAATCTCCAAGAACTCTTCCGCTGTAAACTGGTAATCCGGCGGTACGGTGACCCCGATCTCTTTGAAAATGTCTCGGTTATACAGGATCATCTGCAAGGGCATGGAGATATGAAAGAGGTATTCACCCTTTACCCCCTCGAATTTGTTCCCAATGCTGCGGACTTCGGGGTAGAAGTTCTGCCAGGGGAACTTGTCTCCCAATTCGAGGAACCATCCTGCCTTCAATTGTTCTACCACCTTTTCCGCAGGATCCGTTACAAGATCAGGAGCACCCTTTTTCGCCGTCATAGCCACCCGCCAGGCGTCCTGCAAGGGATTCTTGTCCCACCATACGAGCTCAATTTCCACGTTCGGGTGAGACTTCATGTAATCAGCCTTGATCGCTTCGATCACCTGTCTTTTGGCCGGCTCATTTGCCCAGTGACTCCACCATAGAATCTTTACCGGCTCCTGTTTCCCTACAGCCTTTTTCTCGGCCCCTCCTCCGGCAAACAGCAAACCGTGCGCAACTAGGAGCAGAGCCATCAATCCGACAACGAATCGTTTCATATCCAACCCCCTTCGTTTAAGATTTTCTATTTTTTCTGGTGATAAGGATTCCCCTCACCAGAGAAAAAGCCGTACCCAAGGGCTATTCGCCCAGAAGCACCTCCCGTACCCTGCGAAACCCTGTTTCCCCACTGGTAAGAACAGGGGCTCCGAACTCCTGTTCCGCTAGCCCATCAGGCCAACTGAACTTGAAGACTGCCATGGAGAGCTGGGCCAGCACGATGGTGGAAAAAGGTCCTTCATTCTTCCTCGCGTGGTGAATGGCCTCCGCCACGGCCTTGTTATGTCCTTCGATCTCACCCTCCCCCAGAAGCTCAAAGGCTTCTTCCACCGTAGCCCCGGAGAAATCGATCTTTTTCCCCAAGCGAACCGCTGTTTCCTGTAAGAGGCTTTGAGTGCTTTGGACCGTGGGGCCATGGGTGGCTACCACCAGTACTTTCCCTCCTCGTAACACCGCTTCCTCCATCATCGCCTCATCGATCTGCACAACCGGCACCCCATAGGACGCCATCGTGTTCCGTACCGAGCCGGCAGACCGATTCATGGTAGAGCAGGTGATGAGAATGGCATCCACCCGGTACAATCGGTAGAGATCTTCCGCGTACCGGCAAAACAACTCGATATTGATCTGGGGTGGGCAAGGCTCCTTCCTGTGAAAGGCCTCCATGAAGTTCAACTGGACCCCCTCGTTCCCCACCTGCACCAGTTTCACTTCTGGAATGATCTGTTTCCCAAACCAGGTAGACCAAAGGCTGATCCAGTTGCTTCCATTTACGATTCCCAATTTTTTTCCCTGAAGCCTGGGATCCCCGATTTGGGGAAAGGACAGAGTAGGGACCCCCGTCAATTTCATGTAATCTCCAAACAAACGGAAAGGATCGATGTTTGAATAATGCATAGTGGTTCTCATTAGCGTTTCTTCCCCTTCACTCTATGCACCAGTGCTATCGCTCGCTGTACGATATCTTCAGGACGCATGCCGCAGCGTTGGAACAGCTCGTTGGTGCCTCCCGACTCCACAAAGGTATCGGGTACACCCACCCGTTCCAGGGGAACCGGCCAGGACTCCGATAACGCCTCCAGTACGGCGGCCCCGAAGCCCCCCACAATGCTTGCGTTTTCTGCTGTCACCGCGCACCCCGTTTTCCGTACCGATTCCAGCACCAAGTCTTTATCCAGGGGCTTGATCGAAGGCATGTGAATCACCTCTGCCTGGACCCCCCCTTTTTCCAGCTCGGTAGCGGCTAATACGCAAAACCAGCTCATGATTCCCGTTCCCAGAAGGGTTACATCCTCCCCTTCCCTAAGGCGGATGCCTTTCCCCCAGGTAAAATGATATTCAGGGGGTAAAAACTCCGGCACTGCGTACCGGGCTACCCGAAAGTACACGGGACCAGGAGTCTTTACCGCCTCTTCCATCAGGGTGAATAGATCCCGGTAGGAGCCAGGATCTGCCACTTTTACGTTTGGAAGAGACCGCATCACCGCCAGGTCCTCGATACAGTTGTGGGAAGCTCCCGCTCTGCTGGTTGGTACTCCCGCATAGGAGCCAGGAATTTTGACGTTCAACGCGGGATAGGCAATGGAGATAGCAATCTGATCCAGGGCTCTGCGGGCAACAAAGGAGGCAAAAGTGGAGGGAAAGGGGATGAACCCTTCCCAGGCAAGCCCCGCTGCTGCCCCGAACAGATTCTGTTCGGCAATTCCGAATTGATAGAACCGGTTAGGATACCGTTCCTTGAACACCACTGCCTTTGTGGATGTGTGTAGGTCAGCATCGAGAAACAGTACCTGGGGATACAGCTCTCCTAAGTGCAGCAACGCATCCGCAAAGGCATCCCGCAGTTCTTTTCTAGCACCCCCTATCGGCTGCTTTCCTTTTTCCGCCACCATGGTCTGGCTTTCTTTATTCCCCACCATAGAATGTCTCCTTCTTCACCGGTTCGTTTACGCGGCTATACCCTATTTCAGGTTTCCCGTACCTTTTGGCCAGTTCCCGGATCATTTCGTCCGCTGTTTTGGGATCAGGCGCATGGGTATGCCATTTATAGTTGAACTCTGCCCGTTCCACACCCATACCTTTTACAGTGTGGGCAATCACACAGATAGGGGATCCGCTGGGCTCGATCCATCGGGCTCGGTAGAAGGTTTCCGCAAGGGCTTCCACGTCATGCCCATCTGTTTCTATCACCTTCCATCCGAAGGATTTCCACTTCTCCGCCACCGGTTCGATCCCCATCTCTTCCCACACGAATCCTTTCGCCTGCACCTTGTTGTAGTCCACCACGGCAATGAGATTGTCCAGTCGGTAGTGGGACGCCGACATGGCCGCTTCCCACACGTTTCCTTCATTCAACTCTCCGTCTCCCAGGATACAGAACACACGGGAGCGGGGATTTTCCTTTCTACGTAGCCCCAGGGCCATTCCCACCGCCACCGATAACCCCATACCCAGGGGGCCTCCGGCAGTTTCCACTCCTGGTGCTCCATGGGGATTCGTATGCCCTTCCAACCCCTCAGGTTCGCAGTACTGGTAAATCTGTTCCACTGGATAGAATCCCCGTAGAGCTAGAGCGGCGTACAATGCGGGAGAACCATGGGCTTTGGATAGGACCAGACGGTCCCTGTTCTCCGCTTTGGGATTGCGAGGATCTATGGTCATATGGTGGAAGTACAGCACCGCTAGTATTTCCGCCATGGAAAAGGAACCCCCGATATGCCCCCATTGCCCATAGGCAATCATCTCCACTGAAAGGCGGCGTATCTCGAATGCCTGGTCCTCGAGGTATGACACAATTTCTTTCGATAATGGTTTCATATAATCTCCATATATGTATCCAATTTCAATTTTTTATTGTATACATTAATTGATAGAGTTGTCAACTAGAAAACCGCGGGAGTAAAAAGATCAAGCACGAACAATCGGAAAATTGGAGGAAAGGATACTGTAAAAAAGATACTCTAATTGAGGGAATAGACGGTAATTCTGGAAATGGATAGTTTTTTTAAAAACCGGTGGCCAGGATGCCCTCAAGGAACGGGGTCAGAATCAGTGCACCCCTCGGTATCCCATCCCGCGCGACGGAGTTCCTCCTGTAACTCTTTTGAAGCGGTTTCTATGATCCGGGAGGTGATCTCCGCCGCGAGGGAACAATTTTTAGACTCGAATGCCGCAAGTAATTCTTTATGCCGTGCCACAGAGGCAGTAGCCCACTGCTGGCCCCACTCCACATCGCTCTGGGCCACGCTTCGGGCCTGCCTGGTTCTGGACCATAGGAACTCGATCACTTCTTTCAATTGATCGTTGGGACAATACTCAAAAATGGCACGATGGAACTCCCAGTCCTTTTGAATGAACTTTGCGATATCTCCTTTCCGGATATTCGCTTCCTGTTCCTTGATCAACTTTCGTAATTTCGCGATACCCCTGGCGTCCATCTGGGCACAGGCGGTTTGCACCGCGTAGCTTTCCGTGATCCTCCGGACTTCGAACAACTCCTGCACCGTTTTACAGGATACAGGCCGCACGATATCCCCTTTGTTAGGGATATTCACCGACAGACCCCTGCGGCGCAGTTCCATCAGCGCATCCCGGATCGCCACACGGGATACATTAAAACGCCTGGCAAGCTCAACCTGTACCAGCCGCTCACCCGGTTTCAATAATCCCTGTTCAATCTGCTCCGCCAGTCTATCGGTGATCAAGGAACTGAGAGTTTTCAAACTGGAAAGATCTAGTTCTGTGTCCATCGATAGGCTTTACTATAATCACTTTTTTCTTTTAGACAATACTCCAAACAGTTTTTGACCCCAGGGGAACTGTTTCACCACAGTGAGTACGCAAGCCAGGAAAAAGATGAAGCTAATGGGTCGATCGATCAGGCTGAACAAGTTTCCATGGCTGATGTACAGGGCCCGGCGGAAAAACGCATCCGCCATATTCCCTAAAATCAAGCCCAGGATCAGAGGAGCGGAAGAATACTTCATCTTGTCCAATAGATACCCTGCAATGCCGCATACGAATACAAGGGCCAGATGAAAGGAGTTCAGATTGTAACTGTATACGCCGATCACACAGAGAACCGCAATGATAGGAATGAGTATTTTTTGTGACACTTTCAGCACCAGTACCATGAGACGGGTGATAGCAATCCCCAGAATGAACAGAAACACCGTTCCCCACAGGATGATGGCACCCAGTTGGGGTATGATCGTGGGATGCTCCACGCTCAGCATGGGTCCAGGCCTGATTCCATGGAGCATCAGGGCCCCTAAAAGCATGGCTGCGGGAGGGCTGCCGGGGATCCCTAAACTTACCAGGGGGATGATCGCACCCCCGATGGCGGCGTTGTTTGCCGTCTCGGGAGCCATTACACCCTCATACACACCCGTACCGAAGTCCTTCCCGTTTTCACAACTTCGTTTCGCGTCCCCATAGGCAACCCATGCGGCAATATTTTCCCCAACACCGGGAACGGCCCCTATCCCTACACCGATAAATCCCCATCGGATGATTCTCAAAATATTCTTTTTGATGAGGGAAAACAGGTGCAACTTCTTGGAAGAATCTTCCGCGGTAACGACAACAGTTTGTTCCTCCCCTTTCATGGATTTGACGATTTGGGGAATCCCGAAAAACGCTATGGTCATGGGAACAAAAGGAATCCCCGTGATCAAATCCCGGATGCCGAAGGTTAGCCGTTCGAACCCCTGGATGTCTTCCATGCCGACCATCGCCATCAGAATCCCAATGAATCCGGCTATCCAGCCTTTGATGGCAAGCTCGGGGGCGGAAATGGCACCGCAGATCAGAATACCGAAGATCGCCAGCCAGAAGAACTCTGGAGAGGTGAACTGCAGGGCGATCCTGGTCATCAGGGGGGTAAAGAATAAAAAGATCACCATTCCGAAGAAGGTCCCAATCACCGAAGCTACCCTTGCAACGGTATTGGCATTCCCGCTTTCCCCTTTCAGCGCAAGAGGGTACCCATCCAGACACGTCGCCGCGGCCGACCCTGTACCGGGAATGTTGATGAGGATAGCGGTAATGGAACCCCCATAGATGGCTCCAATGTACACACCCATCAGAACGATCAAGGCGCCATCCAGCTTTAAAGCGTAGGTAAGCCCCGTAAACATGGCGATCCCTACCGTAGCCGAGAGTCCTGGAAGCACGCCAAAGGTGATCCCGACGATCATGGATCCCAGCATGAGGAGCAGGTTTTGCAGTGTGGCGAGGCTCACGAGAAAAGCACCGAAGTTCTGTACTGTATCTTTCAAAAGTCCTAGAAATTCCATCTCTCAAACTCCTAACTACGGCAGTGGAATTCCGACAAAGTAGCCGAAGAAAAGCTGAACCGAAGCGGTGGTTACGGCACTTACCAGGAGGATCGTTTTCGTAGTCGCGGCTTTGAAGGTTTTCATCATCCCGAAGAGAAACAGGAAGGTACTTAGCCAAAAGGGAACTCTGATACGGGTAAAAGGAACAGTTTCCCAAAACACCCACATGTACAAACACAGGTAGAGGAACACGAGAAAGGTTTCCTTGAACTTCCGGGAAGTATAGACAGTTTTTAGATAGTCCCCTGTCAGCCACTTTAAACTGCCGCCTTTGCGGAGGGCGCTTACCCCTAGGGAAACGGAAAGAACCGATAGAGCGATTCCAATGACAAAGGTTGCGAATCCCGGCGCGGTGTAGAACACCGCGTCGGTAATCCGCATGGCTTGTAAGGAAATTTGCACAGAGTATAAAATCAACGCGCCACTCGTGAGGAACAGGATGATCGAAAACAGTACATCCCAATCCTTAGTGGGATCCTGTGCCTTCTTTTCCCCATTCATAATCAAATCCTTACTCTTTTGGCTTGGGAATTCCCAGAGCTTCCGGATCCTTTTTCGCCAACCCCAGATCCTTCGATACCCAGGATGCAATGCTTTCCATGTTCAAGGCCAGCTCCTTCGCCTCTTTACCCCAGAGAGCGATTTTCCGAGCCTTCTGCTGCTGGATGAAGGGTAAGGTGGAGGGATCATCCATGGCCTTGACGAAAGCCTTCCCGAAACGCTCCAGTACTGCCTTGTCGGTATCGGCAGGCATCATGAATCCAAGCCATTGAAAGAGATTCTTGAATCCGAACGCAGCCTTCGGATAAGGTGTCGCTCCGGCGGGTACCTGTCCCGCTCCTTCGAAGAACATCTCAACGGTTTCCGTCATTACCAGGGGACGCGCCATCCCTCCCCGTACATACTCGGCAATCTCCCCCGCGGAACAGCTTACCGCGTCCACTTCCTTGCTCAGGAGGGCAGTGATGGCCGGAGCACTCCCATTGTAGGGGACATGCTGAAACTGGACCTCCGCGCCTTTTTCCAGTTGCATCGCCTTGATGTGCCACAGCTTTCCGCGACCGGAGTTGCTGATTTTGATCGTATTTGGCTTCTCCTTTGCCGCCTGCACGAGCTCCTGAACGGTTTTATAGGGGGAATCCTTGTGCACGGCGATCACTCCAGGGGAACCTCCACCGATGAAGAACTCCCAATTCTTGGCTGTGGGAGAGACGTCATTTACCCCAAAGAAGAGGGCGGTTTCCGAGGCTCCCAGTATGGTATACCCATCATGGGGACTGTTCCACACCTTCATTCCCGCTGTTCCCCCATTAGCGCCGGGCAAATTATGGCAGAGTATCGAAACACCCAGGTCTTTTTCCATCAAAGCCGCCAGGTGACGCACCCACACATCCGTTCCGCCTCCCTGGCTGGAAAAGATGTACACGGTGATCGGTTTTGAGGGATACTTCGCCTCCGCTTTGCCCGCGGCGAACCCCCAGGGAACTATCATCCCAAGGATCAATAACACCACACAAACCTTCTTCATATCAAACCTCCTACCCTATGTGTATCCCTTGGCTACCCCAAGGTTAAAATACCGTATCGTACAGGACCCGCAGCGAGGCTACGGGATCCCTCCGTTTCAACAGTTGATTCATCCTTTGCGGATCGATCTTTTCCGTGAGTTCTTCCACCTTACGGGTGATCCGCACCGCGGCCTCGAAGGTCTTATAGGTATCCACCTCTTTGGACATGATGTCGTAGGCGTACCAGTCGTCGGTGTACCCCAGTTCTTTCAAGTAATAGAAGAACTCTACCATTTCGATTAAATTGAACGCTCCAGGGAGCATATCCCAGTCCCAGTTTCGATCGTTGTCATTTAGATGGAGGTAAAATAGCCTTCCCGCTCGGTGGAGGAGCGCCACTGCCTGGGCCGGACGCTCTCCCGCCAGAATGGAATGCCCAAAGTCTAGAGTGACCCCCAGGTTCGGGACCCCCACGGAAGCACAAAAGAGGGCCGTTTCGCCCGCGGAGGCAAGGAGACAGCGGGTCCGCGGATCGTTCCATTTATATTCGATGCATACCCGTATATCGGGAGAATCGGCGCATATCTGATGGAAGGTCTCGGTGGCATACGCATAGGCATCCCGGTAGTCCAGTTCAAAGGGGTAATCATGGCCATCGTTCAAGGGACAGGTGGTGATTCGATTCACGCTCAATCTACGAGCTTCTTCACACGCCAGTTGGAACTCTTCCCTTACCTCCGCTCTTTCCTTCGGATCTTCCGAGGTGAAAGAGCCCCTGAGCCATTTACCGTCCCGCCGGGATCTGACATTGATGGCAGAAACCTTGAGCCCTGTATCGTTCAGGAGCTTCTGGAGTTCCTTCGGATTCTTGAAATCCTGCGGATAACAGAGCTCTACCCCTTCGATCCCGGGAATTTTGGCCGCCAACTCCAGTTTTTCCCGAATATCCCGTTCGGGCTGATACTGCATATAGCGGTTCTTGACACCCCCCAAAAAGGCAGTGATGATAGCGATCTTATTCATGTGCAACTCCTTGCTTGGTTTCAACATCGGGAAGCGAACACTTAAACCGGGAGCCTAGGAAGCCTCGATGCGCCTTTAGCCAGTGCAGGCCTGCTTCTACCCACTCCCGCTCCTTCCTTTGAGTTTCTTTGTCCTCGGATAGCGGGTCCATCCAGCTTTCAAGCAAAAGACTTTCCAGAGCGGCTGGTAGGCTTTGCAGGTACTCCTTAAGGTTCAGCTTTCCCATCCCGAGAGGACAGCCTGTAACGAGCCAGCCTGTCTTGTAACGCTCGATGGTCGCGTCCTTCACATGGGCGGTTTTCGCGAAGGGTGCCAATTGGCCGATAACTTCATCAGGACCCTTGAAAAGGGAAATGGAGTTAAGCGGATCCAGACAGACCATCACCCGCTCATCCGCCACGGAACGGATCAGCGTGGCTATCTGGCTCGGGAAAAACCGAAAATGGTTCTCCAGGCACAGGGTGATCCCTCCCTCCTTCAACTGGGGAAGGACCATGCGTATGGCTTCGGCTACCTGTTCCACCGTAAGCCCATCGGAATCCACTACTGCCCGGAGAAGGGTAGCCCCCAATTTCTCTGCCGCCAATATCCCCTGGCTTAATACCTCCGCCTTCCCCCCCGAAATTCCCACTTCCAGGAAGATTCCCAGTTCCTCGGCCTGACGACGAAAATCCCCTAGTTCCCGGTCTGTCCTGTGCAGGATGTTGGTATTCTCGCAGAGCTGTACCACCTCCGCCCCGAGTCGGGACGCCGCCTCCAGAAGACCTGGCACTCCTAACCCCGCTGCTAGGGTGTGACGAAAGGCAAAACTCGTGATTCCAATTTTGACCTGTTTCATACGATATTACTGTAATACAGTATACATTAAGAGGGGTTTTCTTGTCAATTGGATTTTTATAAATGGGATGAACCACATCAGGAACCATTTTGACTCACTCCGAATTATCAATTATATTCATAACATGAATAACTATAATTCAAGTCCTGAATTCTATTATGAACGATGGATCACCCCAGCACTTAGGGAAGCCGTACATAACCACCCCGTGGTTGTCCTCACCGGAGCACGGCAGGTAGGAAAAAGCACTCTACTTATAACTGCAGAGCCCTTTAGAAGCTGGCGATACCGTACCCTCGATGACTACGATGTCCTCGATCAGGCAAAGCGGGAACCGGAGTCCCTCTGGGCAGGTACTAACCAGATCATTCTGGATGAGGTGCAGAAAGCTCCCGAACTTTTACAAGCCGTGAAAATGGCTGTAGATCAAAAACCGGGGAAATACCGTTTTGTGCTTTCAGGATCGGCCAACTTGCTTTTGATGCACCGGGTGAGTGAAAGCTTGGCAGGAAGGGCGGTTTACTTTGTGCTTGACCCCATGTCTATGGGAGAGATCCATCGTCTTCCGCCGCCGGACATATTGCCTCGACTGCTTGCGGGACATTTTCCGGAAGAAGGGGCTCTGAGCGAAGAGCCGGAGGATCCTCTACATCTGATGATGCGCGGCTTTTTACCCCCCCTCCTTACCCTATCCAAACCTGAGTCATGGGTACGCTGGTGGGAAGGGTATGTCGCCACCTATTTAGAGCGGGATTTACGCCAGGTATCCCAAATCGATGCCCTTCTAGATTTTAGGCGCATGATGGAGCTACTTGCTCTGCGTTCCGGGCAGCTCTTAAACCAGTCGGAAATCGCGCGGGACGCTGGATTATCCCAACCTACGGTACATCGATACCTTAATGTGCTCGAATCTACCTATCTTTTTGAACGGCTTCGACCTTATATGAGGAGCCGCACGACCCGCATTCTGAAATCACCAAAGATCTTTTTCAACGATCCCGGGTTGGCGATATTTCTATCTGGCTTTTATACTCCCGAGGATCTGCAAAAGGCGAGGGAATACGGATCCTTTTTTGAAACCTTTGTGTACCATCATCTCCGTGTACATGCTAGACTTATGAACCCTTCGGCACGCATATTTTTTTGGCGCACCCGAAGGGGAATCGAAGTCGATTTTATTATCCAACACGGCAGAAGGATTGTTGCGGTGGAAGTCAAAAACACGAAAAACCCCGGTTTTCATGATGCTACGGGTCTCCGGTCTTTTCTCGATGAGCATGGGGAAACAGAAGCAGGGATTCTAGTGCATAGAGGACGGGAAATCATTCGGCTAAGTGAAAAGATCATCGCACTTCCCTGGAGCCTATTGACTGGTTAGAGTAAAATCCCCACATCCTACCCCCCGACTCTTGCCACGCTGCAAAAGCCCCGTTACTATACCCACTAGCTATGCAACACCCGAGTATCCTTCGACACGCCTTCCGTTATGGCATCGCGTTATTCCTCGTCGCGGGGATGGTAGGGATACTATCCTGTAAAACCGCCCCGTTGCCGCCGGAAGCTCCCCCAAAGGTCCCGCCCCTGGAATCGCCCCCCCCTGAGGAAGACCTCTACGAAGGTGTGGCCACCTACCTTTCCCTGGGTGATCCGGAGGCGGCATTGACTGCCCTGGAAAAAGCCCAACAGAAAGACCCCCACTCGCGGGAAACCCAGCGGCTGTTCGCGGAGGTCCTCCTCATCGCGGGCAAACTCCAGGAAGCGAAAAGGATCCTTTCCGAACTTCTCCAATCGGATCCTCAGGACACGGAGGCACTCTACAATCTAGCCATGATCGAAGCTGCCTCGTCGAACCTATCTAAAGAGAAAGAATTGCTGGAAAAGATTCTCAGGATCGATCCGGCCCACCCGAAAGCCCACGCCGCCCTGGGGGAGCTTTTCCTGAAGCAAAAAAAACTGGAGGAGGCCGAGAAGGCCTTCCATGCGAGCCTCGCAAAGGATCCCACCAATATCACGGCTCTTATCGGAAAGGGGAACCTGGAACTCCGACAGAAAAAACCCGCGGAAGCGGAAAAAACCCTCACGAAGGCGGTGGAAATCCTACCCAATTATCCTTTTACCTACGTGGATCGCAGCAAAGCCCGGACGGAACTGGGCAATTTCGAGGCCGCCGACTCCGATCTTACCAAAGCGATAGAACTCGCTCCCGAGTATGGGTGGAACTATTACGACCGCGGGAGACTCCGGGCCAACATGGGCAAAACAGAGGAAGCCCTGGCGGATTTCAACAAAGCGATAGAGCTGGAACCGGAGTTGTTTCTCGCCTATATCTACCGTGCCCGGATCCTCGATGGGAAAGAAAAATACCGTGAGGCGCTGACAGACTACCAAAAAGCGCTGACCCTCAACCCCCAGTACCTTCACGCGCACGTGCCGATGGGAATCATCTATTATAAGTTAGGCAATTTCCTCCAGGCTGGAGAGTCTTTTCGGAAGGCCGCGGAACGGGATGAGACCGAGCCCGCCTACCATCTCTTGGCAGCCCTCTCCTATAAATGCGCAAACCAGGAGAAGAAAGCTTCCGAGTATCTGGAAAGAATTCTCCCTGCCCTGCCCCGGGATTCCCTCTTCTACCACATGGCCCGTTACTACCTGCAACCTTCTTCCGACTTCTTCATCGTACAGCAGGTAAACAGTGAGAAAAATCGAACCTTGAAAGCCCGCATGTTGTTCTATTTAGCCATTCAGTATAAACTGCAGGGGAAAGTGAACTCGGCGCGCACCTACCTATTGGAAGCTGCCGATACACGCACCAGCGGCTACATCGAACATCGATTGGCTTCATGGGAGCTGCGGATGTTGCCAAAGGATCGATAGGTTGATACAGATAGATCGTATGCTACTAACCTTACTGGAGCATCTGGATCGAACGCACCCGGTGCTCGTGCAAACCCATGATTTTCCGGATCACGATGCCATCGGCTCGGGTCATGCTCTTCATTGGATACTAACCCAACGAGGATACTGTACCTTCCTCTGCTACAATGGGGAATTCCAAAGTGAAACCCTCAAGGTAACCATAGAGGAACTGGGGATCCCGCTGATCCCGGCGCAGAACTTGCATCTCCATGAAAAGAACCAGATCATTCTGGTGGATGGTTTCGCGGGAAATACCAATGTCACCGATTTGATGGGAGAACTGGTGGGGATTATCGACCATCACACTCCCCCCGTTCCCGCCACCTGCCCCTTCATCGACATTCGCACTTCCCATGGGTCCTGTTCAACCATCCTCTATACCTATTTGAAGGAGCACGGAGCACCCATTCCACGCTCCATTGCCACCAGCCTCCTCATGGGAATCATGACCGACACAGCCTTCATGACCCGGGGTGTCTCCCCCATCGACCTGGAAGCCTTTTCCGCCCTCTTTTTCCAGGGAGACTGGCAGCGGGCTTCCTACCTTCTCAAAAACTGTCTTTCCCTACAGGATCTACCCATCATACAACAGGCGGTGAACCACTACCGAGTCATCGACGACGTCTGTTTTCTCGAACTCGATTTGGAGTGCACTTCCGAGTTGCTGGGTCTGGTCTCCGACTTCTTCCTGGGATTGAAGGAGGTCATCATTGTGGTGAGTTGGGCCTTCGAAAAGGACATCCTCCACGTCTCGGTCCGAAGCGAGGATACTGACCGCCCTGCGGACCTGATCGTTCGAAAAGCGCTAGCGGGGATCGGTTCAGGAGGCGGTCATGTTCACATGGGTGGGGGAGCTATCCCTCGGGACCGCTTTCCAGGCCCAGAAGCTCTCCGCTCCCGGTTCCTCGAAGCCATTGGAAAAAGGAACATTCATGAGTGATACAATTACCCGGTTACAACTCGGCGATAGGACCTTCATCCTCGTCGGCACAGCCCACATCTCCAGGCACAGCGTGGAAGAGGTGGAACGGATCATCTCCGAAGAAAAACCGGAACGGGTATGCATCGAGATCGACCCTTCCCGGTATAAAACCCTCACTGAAGGGGCACAGTGGTCCTCCCTCGACATCTATCGAGTCCTAAAGGAAGGGAAAGGGTTCCTTCTTCTCACCAACCTCGTGCTCACCTCGTTCCAGCGCAGGCTAGGCCTGGAACTGGGTATCCGGCCCGGGGAAGAGATGCTCGCCGCCATCCGAACCGCGGAGAACCTTGGAATCCCCACCGCCCTTTGCGACCGTGACATTCAGATTACCCTGCGGAGGGCCTGGGCCCGTTCGAGTTTCTGGGGAAAGAACAAACTGCTCGCCGCTCTACTGTCTTCCGTGTTCAGTTCTGAAAAGTTGACCTCCGAGCAGATCGAGGAATTGAAAAAGAAGAACGAGCTGGAGTCGATGATGGAGGAGCTTGCGGGGTACCTCCCCTCGGTGAAGGAAGTGCTGATCGACGAGCGGGACCAGTACCTTGCCCAGAACATCTATACCCAACCGGAAAAGAAAATCCTTGCCGTCGTGGGTGCTGGACACGTTCCAGGAATCGTTCACTGGCTTGAGACCTTACACCGAGGGGAAACATCGATCGATACTCAGGAGTTGGAGGCTCTTCCCCCGCCGGCCAAGACAACGAAGGTTCTACCCTGGGTCCTTCCCGCCCTCATTGTCGCGTTGATCGGGTGGGGATTCCTGCGCTCCGGATGGGTCCAGGGAATGGAAATGGTATGGGTATGGGTTCTGGTGAACGGTGGGCTGGCAGCCCTCGGCAGTCTACTGGCCCTGGCTCATCCAGTAACCATCCTTGCTTCATTTCCCGCGGCTCCCATCGCCACTCTGAATCCTGCCATCGGCGTAGGAATGATTACGGGACTCCTGGAAGCGTACTTCCGCAAACCCAGGGTGGAGGATTTCGAGCGCCTCAGTGAAGATATCACCTCCCTGAAGGGATTCTTCCGGAACCGGGTGACCCACGTACTTTTAGTATTCTTTTTCTCCAACATCGGGGGGATGATCGGAAACTTCATCGCCCTGCCTTACCTGACCCTGTTAGCCCGGAAGTAAACACAGTCCGCACCGCCTCCCCAATGGTAGCCACCTCGATCCATGTCGTGTGTTCCTGCTCTTCCTCCCAGGCCTCGGGCCCTATGCAGGTGGAAAATCCCAACTCTTGCGCCGACCGAAACCGTCTCCTGATATGGGATACGGGCCTCACCTCTCCTGCCAGGCTCACCTCCCCTACCACGACCGTATCTGCCGGGAAAGGGATACCGGTTCGGGCAGAGTACAGGGCAAGGGCCAGGGGAAGTTCGATTCCTACTTCGCTGATACGGATTCCCCCCGCTACATTCACGTAGATGTCCTGATCGGTGAACCGCACACTCGCGTGCTTTTCCAACACCGCCGCTATCCGGGAAACCCTCCCCGCATCCAGTCGATCGGAAAAAACTCGGGAAAGTCCCCCCTTTGCGGGGACCACCAGGGCCTGGAGTTCCACTAGCAGTACCCGGCTTCCCTCATACACGGGGGCTACCACTACCCCTGCCGGCATAGCACCTTCCCGCCGAACCAGGAACACCGAGGAAGGATCGCTCACTTCCCGGAGCCCCCGTTCTCCCATGGAAAAAATACCGATCTCATCCACAGAGCCGAACCGGTTTTTCACTGCCCGCAGGTATCGGAGGTCCCCTCCCCCCTGATCGAAGTAGAGAACCGTATCAACCATGTGTTCGATCACCTTCGGACCGGCGATGAACCCTTCCTTGGTGATATGGGCCACAAACACGAGGCCCGCACCCTGCATTTTAGCCCATTCTGATAGCTCATGGCAGCAGTACTTCATCTGGTTCACCGTGCCGGGAAGGGAGCCTATTTCCGGCGAATAGAGGGTTTGAATGGAATCTATCACAAGAAACTCTGGCTTGAGCTTTTCCAGGCACTGAAGGATCCGATCCAGTTCCGTTTCCGCGTAGATGTGGATCCGTCCCGGGTGTACCCCCACCCGTTCGGCCCGCTGACGAATCTGGGCTGGGGACTCCTCCCCGCTTACATAGAGGGACTTACACCCTTCACCCATGGCTCCCGCTACCTGGAGGAGGAGAGTGGATTTTCCGATTCCCGGCTCCCCTCCCAAAAGGATCGTGCTTCCCCTGAACACTCCCCCGCCCAGGACACGGTTCATTTCCCCTATCGTTGTATCCATCGCCTCGGCCCGGGAACTGTCTACAGCGGATAGAAGTACCGCGGAATCCCCCTCCCCCGATGACTGCCCCCCTGTTGCCGCTCCACGAGACCCTTTCCCTGAACCTTTACGGGCGGATTTGGTGGAAGCCCCTTCGATGAAGGTGTTCCACTCCCCGCACTGGGGGCATCGTCCCAGCCAGCGGGGCTCCTCATGGCCACAGCTCGTACAGGTAAAGGCAGTCTTCGGTCCAGCCATCCCTTTTCTATCCTTCCCCCTCTATTTTTCTCACCCGGATCACCCCCTCGATCGCCTGGATTCTCTGCAGTGCCTCTGCACTCAAATCGGAATCCAGATCGATGATGTTGTAGGCGATCCCATCCTTATGCCGATTCAGCAGATCGGAAATATTGATCTTTTCCTCCGCGAGGATCGCGGTGATCTGCCCAACCATGTTGGGGATATTGAAATTGGAAACAGTCAGCCGCACTTTCCCCGTTCGTTCCAAAGTGCAATCGGGGAAATTGACCGAACGGGAGATATTTCCTGTTTCCAGGAAGGTCTTCAATTGATTGGCTGCCATTATCGCACAGTTTTCCTCGGCCTCAGGGGTGGAAGCTCCCAGATGGGGAATGCAGAGGACGTTCTCTACCTTGAGCAGTTTTTCCTCGGGAAAATCGGTGACGTACTTCGCTACCTGACCCGTTTTCAGCGCTTCGATCAGATCCTCGTTATTCACCAGACCCCCTCGGGCAAAGTTCATGATCCGTACCCCCTTCTTCATGACGGCAAACCGCTCCTCGTTCAAAAGTCCCCGGGTCTTGTCCGTCAGCGGGGTATGGAGGGTGAGAAAATCACTCTGCCTTAAAAGTGATTCCAGGCCTTCCGCCCGGATTACCTCCCGGGATAGCCGCCATGCAGATTCTACGGAAATGAAGGGGTCAAACCCGATGACCCGCATCCCGAGCCCGATAGCCGCATTCGCCACCATCACGCCAATGGCCCCCAGCCCGATGACCCCCAAGGTTTTTCCTAGAAGTTCAGGGCCTGCAAACTGATTTTTGTTCTGCTCCACCATGCCGGGAATGTCCGTGGTCTGGCCAAGGAGGGACTTCGTCCAGTTGATCCCCTCATGGATCCGCCGACAGGACAGGAGCAGTCCTGCCACAACGAGTTCCTTCACCGCATTGGCATTCGCTCCCGGAGTATTGAACACCACGATCCCCTTCTCCGTGCAACGCTCAACAGGTATATTGTTGGTCCCCACTCCCGCTCGGGCGATGGCCTTCACGGATGCTGGAAACTCCATCTCATGGAGAGGGGAACTGCGAACGATGATCGCATCAGGGTTACTGAGTTCCGAGGCTACCTCGTATTGATCCCTGGGGAACAACTCCAGTCCCCGGGGAGAAATTTTATTCACCGTCATGATCTTGAACATACCTACGCTCCTTTCCCCTGCTTTGCTTCAAACTCCTTCATGAAACTCACTAGGGCTTTCACTCCTTCAATGGGCATCGCATTGTAGACACTGGCACGCATACCCCCTACGGTTCGGTGCCCCTTCAAATTGATGAATCCCCTGGCCTCCGCTTCCTTCAAGAAGAGGGCATCCAGTTCTTTGGAGCCCGTAACAAAGGGAATATTCATGAGGGAACGAACAGCGGGATCCACCGTACCCTTGAACAACCGGGATTGATCGAGGAAATCGTACAGCACCTTTGCTTTCTCCAGGTTTCGCCGGTACATTTCCGCAACGCCACCCTTCTCCTTCACCTCTTCGAGCACGATTTTAAGGATATAGATCGCATAGCAGGGAGGGGTGTTGTACAGGGAACCATGCTCCACATGGATATCGTACCGAAGCATCGTAGGGGTGGAACTCCGATGCTTTCCCACCAAGTCTTTTCGAATGATCACCACGGTAACGCCGGCAGGCCCCAGGTTCTTCTGGGCGCCGGCATACACCAGGGCAAACTTGCCTATATCCATCGGCTCGGAAAGAATGTTGCTGGACATATCGGCTACCAGGGGGGTGTTCCCCGTATCGGGAATGCGGGTGTATCGGGTTCCATAGATCGTGTTGTTGGTAGTGATATGGAGGTATGAAGCATCCTTTTCCGGAAAGGGCACCGGGGGAATATAGCTATAGTTCCGATCCTTCGAAGAGGCGGTGATCCGTACCCTGCCGTACCTGGATGCTTCTTCGGCGGCCTTGGAAGCCCAATGCCCGGTTTCCACGTATTCCGCCACTCCTCCCTCCGGGAGCAGGTTCAGAGGAACCATGGAGAACTGTAGCGAAGCACCTCCCTGGAGGAAGAGTACTGCGTAGGTATCCGGTATGCCCATAAGCTCCCGAAGTAGAGCCTCCGCTTCCTGGATGATCTCCTCGAACCAGTGGGACCGATGACTCATCTCCATTACCGATTGACCGCTACCCTTGTAGTCCAGCATCTCTTGGGCTGCCCGCCTCAGCACCGACTCCGGAAGCATCGAAGGCCCCGCGGAAAAATTGTACACTCTACCCATGTTCTTCCTCCTGTTGATAAAGATATGCGGAAAGTATGTTGAGTTCTCCTGCCAGGGAGACATTCCTTACCACCACCCGGTCGGATGTTACAGTGAGCACCACCGGTGCGAAGTTCACGATTCCCCGGATCCCGGAGCGAACCAGTCGGTCCGCTGTTTCCTGGGCAGCCTCGGGCGGAACGGTAAGGATCCCGATTTCGATCCGATGCTTCCGTACCACCGCTTCCAATTCACGGGCGTGATAGAGGGGTACCTTTGTGGAAAGGAGTTCTAGACGATTCTCGCTGCTGTCGAAGGCAGCCACCAACCGATACACCCCCTCCTGCCAGATTTTCCGATGGAGGATAGCCACACCGAGGTTCCCCAACCCTACAAGACAGGCGGTTCGAGGACACCTAAGGCCCAAGCGTTCGCCAATAAGGGTACGTAGGGAATCCAGAGGATACCCCCTTCCCCCCCCTGCGCCTGGTTTATCCATTTGCGCCCATTCTGTATCGGCAGGCTTTTCCCTGTCGCCGGGAATTTCCGTTCCAGCCCCTCGGCTTCCGCCGGCCTTCCCCTTGTCGAATGGCTTTTCCTCGAATGGTTTATCCCACCCCAATCCTTCTCGTAGGCAACTGAGGTCTTTCCGGATCGTATGGTCCGGCACACCGAGAAGTTCGCTCAACCGCTTCGAGGAGACTACCCTAAACCCCTGTTGTTGGAGTTTCCCCAACAGTACGTACAGCCGAGCGAGTCTTTCCAGTGTAGGGTGTGGAAGACTGAAGTCCTTTTTCATCCGTCCTCCGGATCTCTATCTGACCGTATCCGGTGTCTAACGATTTACGCACTCCTTGAATGGCCTACTTTTAACTGTGAAAATTTTCACATTTATTATGAGCGATTGTTCTCCCTTTGTCAAGTTAGACACAAATGCCCCCGCGCCAACCGTGTAGGCGCATCTCCTTCTCCCCCCTTGCCGCTCGCTACAAGCAGGAGGTAATTCAGGGGTACACCCCGGTTCCTTGCTTTTTTCCGAAAGACTCCCTATCATTACTTCCCGATGGATGGAAAACCGCTCCTGGTATCCTGCGGAATCCTGCAACACGGGGAGAAAATTCTGGCTCTCCGTAGGAAGGAGGGAACCGAGCTGGGAGGCAAATGGGAATTCCCCGGAGGGAAGATCGAACCAGGTGAATCTCCCGAAGCCTGCCTGATACGGGAACTGAAAGAAGAGCTGGATACAGAGGTAACCATAGGAGAACCCCTCGACCCTGTGCCCCATACGTATCCTCATCGCAGGATCGTGCTTTACCCTTTCATCTGCAGCTCCCCGCTTCCGATCGAATCCCTTGTAGATCACGACGGGATTCTCTGGGGCTCCCCGGAAAATCTAAGATCCCTCGATTGGGCAGAGGCGGACCGGCTGGTCCTGGAAGCGTACATCCAGCGAAGGAGAAAACATCAATGATTGGTCCCTACTGTTATTTCAACCGTCGCCTGATTCCCATCGAAGAGGCGGTAGTACCCGTGGACGATCTTGACTTTTCCTACGGGTATGGGGTGTACGAAACTCTCAAGGTACGGCACCGGATCCTCTACTTCCCCTCCCTGCACGAAGAACGGTTATTCCATTCAGCCAGGGTCATCGGGATTCCCCACCCCTTCCAAAAGGGAGACATCACCCGGGGGATCCAGGAACTGGTACGGGCCAACAGAACGGAACACGCCAATATCAAGGTACTCCTCATCGGCGGAGACACGGAGGAACGAGCCCGGTTGTACATCATGACGCTGAATCCCCTGTTCCCTGACCGGAAGGACTACAAGCAAGGGGCTGTAGCCCTGATCTATCCCGGCGAGCGAGTGTTTCCCGAAGCGAAAACCCTCAACATGCTGGTCAGTACCCTCGCCTTTCGGGCGGCCAGGAAGGAAGGAGCCTACGATGCGGTATTGAAGAATCGGGAAGGATACCTCACCGAAGGGACCCGGACGAACCTCTTTTTCGTGCAGGGCGATGTGGTATACACCCCCCCGAGACACCAGATCCTGGAGGGAGTTACACGAATCACCCTGCTAGCGGCTCTCAAGCAACATAGCATCCCCCTGGAGGAACGCCCCCTCCACGAATCGGAGATCAGTTCCCAAGGGGGATTCTTCCTCACCAGCACTTCCACCAAAGTCATGCCCCTCCGGAAGCTCGGTCCTCACGATCTACCTATCCCTCCCCTCATTCGGGAGATCATGAAGCTCTACGACGCATACCTGGATACCTATGCGTCCACCCAGGAGGCATTGTTCTAACGATGGTTTCTCCTCCCAACCATCCACCCAACTGCCTTCAGTGTGTCTTTTTCTTCGTTACCTGGGATCCTCGGTTTCCTCGCGGCTGTACCATGTTCAATATAAAGAGCCGGGAACTCCCCAGCTACGAAGTGTTCCGTGCCACGGGGAAACACTGCCCGGCTTTCCAGAAATCGGAGCGGATCAAAGGATAGGTGTTGATGAAAAACAGTACTAACCCCGCAGCGCTTGCCAGCGGTAACGCGCTTCGATCCCTCAGTGTGCTTCGCAACGGGAGTACGCTTCGCGGCGGAAAGGGCCTTTTACTGGTACCCCTACTCGCACTTCTTTTCTCCTTTGGGCTTTCAGGCTGCTATGTCCTGAAGCAGGGAACGATCCTTCTTTCCTACCAGTCCAGAGCAGAGCCTGTGGAAGAGCTCCTGGCGAAGCAGGACCTGGATCCGGGGACACGGGAATTTCTGGCTCGCGTTCAGGATATCCGTTCCTTCGCAACCGGAAAGCTGGGCCTTTCGACAAACTCCAACTACACCCGCTACGTGGAGCTGGATCAGGGCCACCTGGCCTACGTGGTATCTGCCGCGGACAAGGTTTCCTTCACCCCCTACGAATGGAGCTTTCCCATTGTGGGGAAGGTCCCCTACAAAGGTTTCTTTCGAATGGAAGACGCAAAGGAGGAAGCGGAAGCCCTTCGTAAACAGGAACTCGACGTATGGGTACGAACAGTGGACGCCTTCAGTACCCTGGGGTACTTTTCCGACCCCCTCTATTCCTTCATGAAAACCTACAAAGTTCACCAACTGGCCGAGCTGATCATCCATGAGCAAGCCCATGCCACCCTCTACCTGAAGGGGCAGTCCCAGTTCAACGAAGATTTTGCCACCTTTGTAGGTCGTGAAGGCGCGCGGCTATACATTCTCTCCCGGTTCGGAGAAACTTCTCCCGAATATGCCGCCCTCGAGGCCCATGAAAAAGACCAGAAGACCTTCCTGCAAGAAGTTCGTCGCCTGATCCGGATCCTGGAAGATCTGTACGTCGCTCCCCTTTCGAGGGAAGAAAAACTCAAGAAAAAGGCTATCCTCATCCAGGGCTTCCAGCGGGAGTTCCTCGCTTCCTACGACCGACTGTTTCTGACCGAGGCGTACAAACCCTTCGGGAGACTGCCGGTGAACAACGCCTACCTGTACCTCTACCGCCTGTACTATCCGGAGAACCAGTTCTTCGAACAGCTTTACCTGAACATGGGGCAAGACCTGCCCCGGCTTATACAGGCCGCCAAACGGATCAAGGGGAAAAAAGGAGACCCCTATTCTTTGCTGGGAAGGGAAGCTCTTGGGGAATAGCAGCCTTCCCCTCGGTTCCCCACAAGCTTCAGGGTACAATAAAAGGTATACAGATGGATAGAAAACAAAGCGACCGCCCCCTGGTGTCTGTCATCATTCCCACCTATAACCGGAAAACCCTCCTACTGGAAGCGGTGGAGTCGGTCTTACAGGGAATTTACAGGAATTTCGAGCTGATCGTGGTGGATGACGGATCCTCCGACGGAACGGTAGAAGCTCTGGTGCAACGGGGGTTTACGGTAGAGTTTTCTGGTATTGATAGATACACCTCTGCCGCGTTTTCTAAGGATGGCCCCGCCCCTCCCCTGGATCATGTTTCCTCCTCCTCATCGATCTCCTCTGCGTATCGAGATAGCCCCTCCCCACCCCTGATCCTTTTATCCCTCCCCCACACAGGATTCCCCGGACTCGTGCGGAATCGGGGAGCTCGCGTCGCCCGCGGAACATACCTCGCATTCCTCGATTCAGACGATCTCTGGCTGCCCCAGAAACTGGACCTTCAACTGAAAGCCCACCGGGAAGCTATCACACGGGGACAGCGGTACCGGATCAGTCATACCCGGGAACTCTGGGTCCGAAAGGGAAAAATCGTTTCCCAGCGCAAACAGAAGCACTGCCGGGAGGGAGACGTGTTCCGTGATGCCCTGAAAAAATGCATCCTGGGACCTTCTACGGTAATGATGGAGAAGAGCCTGTTTCTGGAAGCGGGGGGCTTTCGCGAAGACATCCAGATCGCAGAAGATTATGAACTCTGGGTACGAATCACTTCCTTTGAGCCGGTTCTTTACCTGGAGGAACCGTTGACCATAAAACGGGGAGGGTCTCCTGATCAACTTTCCCAAACATACCCCTTCATCGAACCCTTTCGGCTTAAAGCCTTGAAAGACCTCGTGGACCAGGGGTTCTTCCTGCATCGTGCGGACAGGCAGAAAGAAGCCCTCAAAGAGTTAGCGCGGAAGTGCCTGATCCATGCGGAGGGATGCCGAAAACGGAAAAAACTGGAGGAAGCAGCCTACTGGGAAGCACAGGCCGAAAAGTATCGCACCTAAATAAGCCATCTGGCCCTGCAGGGAAGCACATAGGGCCAAAGGAAACACTAGCAGAAAAGTATCGAACCTAGGGTTCAACTTGTCCGCGGGACGAATCTGGGATACATTCCTACTATGAGAGTCCTCCCCCTTCCAGTGCTGCTACTTGTCGCGGTGTTTCTCTTTCCCCGCTGTACCACCCAGACCGAGTTCACCGTACACTCCGATGGTTCGGGGAATGCATCCCTTCGGATCGAATTGTCCAGCATTCTTGTTCGCTACTATTCCGATCTAGCCACGGGGTTCATCCCCAACTTCGATCCTAAAAATCCTAGGATATTCGATCTGGAAGCGCTACGGGCTCGCTTTGCCCGAGAAAAGAATCTGACCCTTACCTCCACCCGCACTCCCACACCAGAACGCTTGGAGGCAACTTTCTCTTTCGAGAACTTGGAAACCCTCTTCTCCGACCCTAAAGTGGGAACCGCCCTTTCCCTGGAGAAAAAGACGGGGGAGGAAACGATCCGCATTCGGCTGAATCGTGACACCCTGAAAACGATCCTCGCCCTAGCCCCGGACACACAAACGAACCTGTACCGGATGCTGTTGCCGCCGGAAAACAAGATGATAAACCCGGGGGAATACCGGAAGCAACTCGTCTGGGCATTGGAGGAGTATGCCCCGGAAGAAGAACTCCATACGGCCTTGGAGAAGTCAAGGATCGAAGTACGGATCCACACTCCAGGTCCCATCCTTCGGCAGAAAGGAGGGTCTCAGGAAGGGCCTTCCACAGTTCGTTTCTCCCTGCCCTTGCTTGCCCTCCTGACCACCCCTATGGAGTATGAGCTGACCTATAAGAGATAAACCAGGAAACTCCTCGAATAGCCTGCGATACAACACGTAGAATGGTGCTCTCTAAGGTGTGGGGATCCTGCGGCGGCTCAGGGAAAAAATTCAGAGCCGCCCCTCAATAGAGAAGTAACACGGGATTCACCGGTCGTCCCCACCGGAACACGGAGAAATGCAGATGGGGCCCTGTGGAATATCCCGTGCTGCCCACTTCTCCAATTTTCTGTCCCTCCCGCACGTACATTCCGGGGGTGACGTGTATGGAGCGAAGGTGGGCATAGAAGGTCGTGTACCCCCCTACATGGGAAAGGAAAATATAGTTTCCCGCGCTCTCGTTGTACCCTGTTTCAACCACCCGCCCATCTAGAGCGGCCCGTACAGGATCCCCCTCGAAGCCACCGATATCGATCCCATTATGGAAACGCCGCGCTCCCGTAATCGGATCCGAGCGCCAGCCGTAAGGAGAAGAGATCCACCCTCGAACCGGGTATCGGAATAGTTCTCCCCACACTCTGCGGAGTTCAATGGCGGGCAGCTTCGCTTCCGGGATGAACAACCGCTGGCCGACCTGGATACTGTCCTCCTCCAGTTCGTTCACCTCCCGAATGGACTGCGCGTCCACCTCATACTTCCGAGCGATGGAATCGAGAGTATCCCCCGCTTTTACCTCGTGCATCAGTCCGTTCATGTTGGGAATCTGTAGGATCGTCCCGATTTGCAGGGTGCGGGCTTTCTCGATACTGTTCCAACTGATGATGGAATCCTGGGTGACGTTGTACATTTCAGCGATTCCCGAAATCGTATCTCCTGGCGCCACCTTGTAGGGAATGAAGGTGAGGCGTCGGGGCGCGGGTTCTGTAGATTCCAAAGCCATGGGAAGGAGTGCCGGCTGCCCCTGCCCCGGGTGGGAATGAGGTAAACGATGGGGAGCCATCCACAGGAGGATCGCTAAGGCAGGCAAGAACAGTCCAGCATATCCTATATGAAAGTACTTCTCTTTTAGCTGCATATGTCTCCCTCTTACCTCTGTAGTATATATTGGTTTTTGGTGGTCTTCAAAGAAAAATTGCACCAATCCATCACCCTCCTATCCCATTACCCGCACGACTTCCTCCGGATGAAGAGAAAAGTACCCATCCACAATGGTTCGGATTTCTTCCCACCCCGAAGCATTCCATACCTGGGTGAAGAACTGGTGGCCGAAGAATAGGTTTTCGGAAAAGTACTTGAAAAATCGCTTCGCCCTGCTTTCCAGGAACTCTTTCGGCTGGTAACGGGGCAATAAGTCGAGGAAACGGAGAGCGATCTCATGGAGATTTACGGTGAAAGGGTTCTGCGGAAGAGCCTTTTTCTCTTTGTACCGGATGTAGGCGAATATCCAGGGTGCCCGTACGGCGGCACGGCCGATCATCACTCCATCGGGATGGTAACGCTCCCGGACCCGGCAATAATCTTCGTAGCTCCGAACATCCCCATTCCCGATTACAGGAACGGAAAGGTGTTTCTTCAATAGAGCGACATACTCCCAGCGGGCAAAGCGACCGAATTTGTCCTTCCGGGTACGAGGGTGAAGGGTGAGGAAATCGATCCCTTCCTGTACCAGAGCCTGGCAGAAGGAAAGGAGGTACTCCGGATCCTCCCGTTCTCCCAGTCGAAGTTTTACGGACAAAAGCTTGCGCTTCACCCGAGCCCTGGTCCCGGCCAGAAGCCTGCGGGCATCCGAAATGGATCGCATCCACCGGATGCCGCCTCCTGCACGGATAATTTCAGGAGCCGAACACCCCATGTTCAGATCGATCCCGAACCCGGGAATCCGGTCGAGGTACTCGGCAGCCTTCCACAGGGTCTCCACATCCCCTCCCACCAGTTGGTGCACGAGCTTTTCCGGCACAGGGTCGCCCATCAGGTAGTAGGATTCGAAGGGTCCCCCGGTCAAAAGGGAGGCGGCGTTGATCATTTCAGAGCCATACAGATCGCAGCCCCCCAATTCCTCCAGAAGAGTCCTGAAGGCAGGAGTGGAAATCGTTGCCATGGGAGCAGACACCAATACATCCTTGATACACACCGCCGTCCGATAGTACTATCAAACCCACTATGGATGCAACAAGTATCAAGAAACAAGTTGGCTTCGCGGCAGCAGAGGAGTACGTAAAGAGCGGCATGAAGATCGGTTTGGGCACGGGTACCACTGCCATCTGGTGTGCCCGCCGGGTGGGAGAACTCCTGAAACAGGGAAAGATTTCCAACATTCTTGCGGTTCCCACTAGCACCCAGACAGAACTGGAATGCCAACAACTGGGCATCCCTCTGCGCACTCTGAACGATCCCGATATCGGGGGGGAACTGGACCTCGCGATCGATGGAGCGGACGAGGTGGACTCCACCCTCTGCCTCACCAAGGGAGGGGGAGGAGCCCTCCTGATCGAAAAAATCGTAGCCTATGCGGCCAAGCGGTTCATCGTGGTGATCGATTCCTCCAAGCTCGTGCCCCATCTGGGGATCACTTTCCCCATTCCCATCGAAGTCCTCAGGCAAGGTAGGGTCCCCGTAACCAGGGCCTGTGAAGCTCTGGGAGCCAAACCCGAAGTCCGCATGGCAGTAAAAAAAATGGGGCCTGTTATCACCGACAACGGGAACATCCTGCTGGATTTGACCTTCTCCACGCCCTTCGATCCCAAAGAGATGGAAAAGGCCCTTTCCCTCATTCCCGGTGTATTGGGAAACGGGATTTTTGCCCGGGTACGGCCCATCGTGATGGTGGGACATCCCGATGGAAAGATAGAAACCCTCACATGAAACCCTTCTACACGGAACAGGACCTGGTATTCAAACATACGGAGATCGGGGGTCTTCTCCACGATGTGCAAACCTACGGGATCCTGAATCCTGAACAGCGGAGTACCCTGGTTCGTCTATTGGAAGAAGCCCGTACCAGTGGGGAACTGAAAGAGTTCCCCGACATCAACGCGCACGTGGGTGTGGACCAGGAAAAGGAGGAGTTCGTTCTGGCGATCCATGATGTGTACGATCCCCGGAACCTCCTCACCGTCCTGTTCGAACGCCTTACCTCTCGGGAAGAGGAAGACCCGCAGATGGACAAAGAACACGCTCTGAAACTGATCGAGTCCTACCTGGGGGTAATCGAAAAACGGGAACGGGTCAATCTGCAGGAAGTGAAAAAGAAACTAATTCAGCTCACCTCTTCGATGAAAGATACCATGGCCCTCTTTCAGGGGGACGAGTTCAGCGACCAGGATCTAGAAAAACTCTCCCAGGCCCTGGACAAAGCGTACTTCGAACCCCTGTCGGAACTCTTGGAGGGGATTTTAGTCACCATTGCGGGGAATTGACCTATGGAAATCAGTACCGTACATACACCCAAACCGATCGAGGAACTGCCGTCTTCTTTCTGTAAGAGCCTTTCCATCCTCTTCACGGACATCGACGACACCCTCACTACCGATGGCCTTCTTCCTCCCTCCTCCTATACGGCTTTATGGAAGCTCTCGGAATCCGATATAAAGGTCGTTCCCGTAACGGGGAGGCCTGCAGGTTGGTGCGATCACATCGCCCGCATGTGGCCCGTGGCTGCCGTGATCGGAGAAAATGGCGCGTTCTACTTTGCCTACGACCGGTTAAACCGAAAGATGCGGCGAGAGTTTTTCGATTCCAAGGAAAAACGGAAGGAAGCGGAGGCTGGCCTCGAGCGGATTCGGGAGGAAGTGCTACGGCGAGTACCGGGTGCGGCGGTAGCTGCCGACCAGCCTTTCCGCATCGCGGACCTGGCGATCGATTTTCGAGAGGACGTGCCTCCTTTAGGTGATGATGCTATCGAAGAAATCTGCCGGATTGCCCGGAGCCACGGGGCAGTATGTAAGGTTTCCAGTATCCATGTGAACATCTGGTACGGCTCCTACGACAAGATCTCCTGCATTGGAGCGTACCTGGAACGGGAGGGAGGGAAACCCTTTTCCCTATGGAAGGATCGAATCCTCTTCATCGGCGACTCGCCGAACGATGAACCCAGTTTCAAGCACTTTCCCGTTTCGGTTGGGGTGGCGAATATCCGGACCTTCCTGCCCAAACTTCAGTCCCCCCCCCGGTATATCACCTCCCGCGAGGGAGCGGAGGGGTTCGCCGAAGCAGTCGAACTGATTCTTAGCCGGCGAAGCCGTTGAGGCACGGGCCGGCTCATTGATATGCTGCCTAAACAAAGTCAAGGTGCACACCCAACGGCGCTGACTAAGGCCCTCCCCTCGGATCCCCACAAGCTTCGGGGTACTAATTAAATCATACGGGGGCCTATGAATGGTGTGAAATGCCACCGGTTAAGGCCAGCTACCTCTTTTTCCGTTTCCGTTTCTCCCGGGAGAGTTTCGGGGTAAAAGCCAGTTTCGCTCCCGTGGCAACAGGCGCGGGTCCGGAAGTCGCATGGGAAGCTGCCCCCCCTTCCCGCGCGGTTCCCAAGGCAGAGTCAGCGGACTTGAGCGCTTCGCCTGTGGCGCTTTCAGGTTCCTTTGCCACAGCCAACTCCACGGCTTCCTGGGGTTTTTTCAGTTCCGTAGAAACCTTTGCCTGGGGGACAGCTTCCTGCTTCGACTCTTTCTTTACCGGAGCCTTACCCAACTCCCGTTTCTGTCGCCACTTTTCCCCCAGGTTTTTCAATTCCAGCAACACCGGCGAAGCGATGAAGATAGAAGAGTACGTTCCCACTAGGATACCGACGATCACATTCTGGGCAAAATTCTGCACATCCCCGCTACCGAAGATGTACACTGCAAGGATCGCTATGATGGTCGTGAGAGAGGTGATGATCGTACGGCTAAGGGATTGCGTGATACTGGTATCGATCACAAGGGGCAAGGGAGTTTCCCGCATGAGACGAGCGTTTTCCCGGATACGGTCGAAGACTACGATGGTATCGTTGATGGAATACCCGATGATGGTGAGTACCGCCGCCACGGTGGCGGTGGACACTTCCATCTGTGTGGCACCGATGAAACCGATCATGAATAGGGGATCGTGGATCGTTGCCGCAATGGCGGCCAGCGCGTAAGCCAGTTTGAATCGGAACCACGCGTACAGCATGATCAGCAGCAAGGCAAACAGGGTGAGGAACAGAGCCTGGGTAGCGAGATCCGCAGAGAACCGCGGTCCCACGTACTCGGTCTGAAGGACCTGCACCCTCCCTTCACCGAATCGCTGGCCCAATGCAGACCGTATCTTACCCTCTACCTCGGTACTGAAGGTCTTGCTTTCCCCCACCTGCTTCACCTTGATGGCATACTCCTGGTTGGTTGGATTTCCAATGGTCTGGATCTGAGGATTCTCCAATGCCCCTAAAGCGGACCGTACCACATCGATGGGAGCGTTCACCGAAGAGTCTATCTTTACCTGAATTCGGGCTCCAGCCTGAAAATCCAAACCCAGATTGAAGCCTCCCTGGACCCAGGTGAGGGCAAATCCTGCCACAATCGCTAGAATCGACGCGGCAAAGGAAATGTATCGGTATCGTAAAAATGGAATTACTTTCTTCATGTCGCTCGCAGCCTCCAGCTGATACTAAGCTTGGTAGTGCCCATTACATCGGTGAGGAAGTCGAAAATGAGTCTTGAAACGAACAGAGCAGTGAACATGGAAGTGATGATTCCTACCGAAAGGGTAACGGCAAATCCCTGGATGGGCCCCTTCCCTAGCTGGGAAAGGAACAGGGCGGCAATCAGGGTAGTGATGTTAGCGTCCATGATGGTCCAGAAAGCCTTGGAAAAACCCGCTTCGATGGAGGCCACTGCTGATTTTCCCAACCGGTACTCTTCCTTGATCCGTTCGTAGATGATCACGTTGGCATCCACCGCCATACCTACGGTAAGCACGATTCCCGCAATGCTGGTTAAAGTCAGAGTAAAGTTGAAGACGGATAGGATGGCGATCATGAAAAACACGTTCAACAGAAGGGCGAGATCGGCAATCAACCCCGCACTCTTGTAGTACAAAGCCATAAATACCACCACTAGGAGAAAACCCCAGAAACTCGCCTGTAATCCCGCCTGAATGGCATCGGAGCCTAGAGTCGCACCCACCGCCTGCAGGTTGATGATCTCGAGGTCTACAGGGAGGGCAGCCGTTCGAAGAACCAGGGCGATGTTCTGCGCCTCTTCCTGGTTGAACCCCGTGATGCGAACCGACTCCCGGATGGCTTCCTGGATGCGGGCGTAGGCCTTTACCTTGTTGTCCATCACGATGGCGAGGCTCTTTCCCTTGTACCGGTCTGTCAATTTGTAGAACTTGTCTCCCCCTTCCTTGTCCAGCACGAAGTTTACCGTGGGCTGGTTGGTAATGGGATCCCGGGCTACCTGAGCGCTCTGGATATGGGAACCGTCCAGCCCATTCTCCTGGATGTCCTCCAAAATCACGATGTACCGTTCCAACTGGTCGATCCCGTACTTGTCCTTCGTGTAGTACCCCCGGATAACCGAGCCGGGAGGGATAAAATCTACCTGGTATCGAGGATCTTCCGGAGTGTAACCGGGGTTTGCCCTCTGGTACTCGATGAGCTTTGCCGTGGCTTCTTCGTCCACGATGTGGAAGTTGAGGCTGCCCTTCCCCATGAGGAAGGCACGCACCCGATCGGGATCCGCGTCCCCCGGGATTTCGATGATAATGGTGGTATCATCCGCTCCCCGGCGAATCTGGGGCTCCGTAACTCCGAACTGGTCGATCCGGTTGTTGATGATTTCCAGAGCCCGGTTCATCGCATCCTTCCGTTCTTCCAGGGAAGGTTCATGCCCCAGCCGTTTGGCGAGAGACTCCATGTCCGCCTGCAGTACCACCGTCATCCCCCCGGAAAGATCCAGCCCCAACTGGAGGGACCGGCTCCGCAGATCCTTCAGATCCATGATTTCTTTCCGGTAGTAGTTCTCCAGCTCGGTGAACACTTCCCGCTCATTCCTGAAAGCTGCCAACACGGTGGAAAGGGTCCATCGATCCGGTAACGCTTTTTTCGAGATTTTGTAGTTCTGCTTCGCCCGATCGATCAGAAAGGATAAAGATTCCGGTACAGATCCGTTGGGATCCTTCGCCACCGCTTCCTTCAACACATCGAGATCTTTACGGGCCTTGACTTGAGCGTACTCTCGAACCTGTTCACGGGAACTACCGGCCAGGAGCTTCTTTTCCTGTGGAACTTTGAAGTACCACTGAAGGGTGGGATAGATAAAGGATACTCCCATTCCCACAAGGATAAGGATAATGATAAAGCGTAGTCTTTTGCTCATGCTTACAACTCCACTCGAAGAACTACCGCGAAGGACCCGCGGGACAATCGATCGTTACTTTTCCGAAGACGAGGACTCGGCTTCCAATTTTTCCGGTTCCTGCTTATCAGGCTTCGCGGGATTTAGAACAGCCGCCACCGCAGTTTTGTTGAACTCGATCTTCGTGTTATCGTCTACCTTCAAGACTACCGCATCATCCTTGACAGCCTGTATGGTGCCCCGAATTCCTCCGATGGTCACCACCCGATCCCCTTTCTTCAGGTTGGCCAGCATCTGCCTGGCTTCCTTCTGTTTTTTGTTCTGGGGCCGAATGATGAGAAAGTAGAAAATGAGGAATACCAGACCGAAGGTGATGAAGGTGGTAGCCAATTGGCCGCCTCCCCCTGGGGAAGCCTGGAGCAAGGGAACATAGAAAGGTATGTGATTCATACTGGGTTCACTTCCTTCATGGTTAGATTTTCCATAGAAGCTATCATGGAACGGGGGGATAGTCAAGGTTACCGCAGACTTTACCCTCCCACCCTTTTTCCCTATAATCCACCCCCATGAAGACCATCCACGACAGAAAAGACTTTCTCCTGGGGCTGTTCATCGGCTGCCTCATACTAGCCAACACCCTGGGGACCAAAATAACCACACTCTTCGGGGTACGAGTATCGGTGGGTATCTTTTTCATCCCCATTCTATTCCTCGTTACCGATATCATTTCCGAGGTGTTTGGGAAAAAAGAGGCCCAGAAGTTCGTCTCGATTTCGGTGATCCTGCTTCTCATCACGGTAGGAATGACGGCCCTTTCCATCGCCCTGCCCCCCAATCCAACCTGGGGGAACCAGGCGGCGTACGCTTCCGTATTTGGAGCTACCCTCAGGATGACCCTCGCCAGCATCGTAGCCTTCATCTTGAGTCAGTATCACGACGTATGGGCCTTCGAGTTTTGGAAGCAAAAAACGAAAGGCAAGCACCTCTGGCTTCGAAACAACGCCAGTACCATCGTAAGTCAGTTGATCGATACCACGGTGTTCATGTTTCTCGCCTTCTACAAAATCAACCCCAAGTTCACCGTGGGGTTTCTCGTCACGCTGATCATACCCTACTGGCTATTCAAGGTAGTGTTCGCCCTCCTCGATACTCCCTTCTGTTATCTGGGAGTCCGGTGGCTTCGGGGAAAGGATCCATCTCCATCGGAAGGCGAAAGGGTGACCCCGCCCACCCAGTCCCTTAGCCCACGATCCCTGAACCCACGAATGGAAACCACCGATGCGCCCTGAGCCTCTAGACAAACCCGATCCTGTAAATAAAAGGGAGCCGGTTGCCCTCGGCCTTGCCCGATCTGCTGAACATTCCACCGGTCAGACCAACGCCCCCAGCCCTACAAAATCCTTACATAACTCCACCGATCAAAACAACGCCCCCCCACTGTTCCAGCCTGCCTACGATCCTCGAAAGAACCTTTCCTCCCCTCCCTCGGAACTACCCGAAGGGTACTGGTTTGTTTTCCATAAAAATAGCCTCCTCCTTCCCGTGGGAAGCACTTCGGTGCCGGTGGTACAATCGCAGGTATTTTCTGACACTTTGACAACTCCAGCTCATGAAACGCTCAGGGGAGAGTTGCATGCGTCTTTTATGTTACCCCCTGCATTACCCAATCGGCCCCCAGTGAACTCCCCTTCCTATCAAACCTCCCCTCCAGCCCTATCCTGGATCCTTCCCTTTATCCAGAGAGTCCTCTACTTCGGCACCCTGAAGGGTACACCCTGCTGGGCCTGCTATCTTTCTGAATCAAGCTCCCTACCCCCTGCATGGGAGGCCGTGAACCTGCGAATGGCCTACGGACGGCTTAGCGCGGAGGAACTGCAGGCTGCCCGATTCGCCTCTCACCTCCTGTTCTGGGACCGGAATACCCGATTCTGCGGAGTCTGCGGTGCTTCGACTACAGACAAGCCAGATGAACGAGCCAAAATCTGCACTGATCCCGCCTGTGCTTCCGTATTCTATCCGAAGATTTCCCCGGCGGTCATCGTCGCCATTTTAGATCAAGACCGGATACTTCTAGCCCACAACCGCAGGTTTATCTCCAAGTTCTATAGTCTCATCGCGGGGTTTGTGGAAATCGGGGAAAGCCTGGAGGATTGCGTGCACCGGGAGGTGAAGGAAGAGGTGGGGGTAGAAGTGAAGAATATCCGTTACTTCGGCAGTCAGCCCTGGCCCACTCCCGATTCCCTCATGATCGGATTCCTGGCCGACTATGCGGGTGGGGAAATACGTATACAGGACGATGAACTTCACGATGCCCGGTGGTTTAGCCCCCCCGATATGCCCACCCTTCCCCCCAGCGACAGCATCGCCCGCAGGATCCTCCGCTGGTACGAAACCGAGTACGTACCCCTCATCCGAGGGAAGGCGCACGGATAAGGTGAGCCGATACAGGCCTGCTCCCAATCTTTTTCAGATAATTGTATCTTTCACTGGACTTGATATCCGCACAGGCCGTTCAAATGCCGTACGTATCTATTCTGGCGGCGAGTTTGATAAGGAAATCGCTCTTGCACACTATGGCCAAGATCACCATTCCTATTCCTGCGGTGGCTTTCATCCTTGCTCCTTTTGAAAAAATGACGTACATTTTGAATCAGAACAGAGTTTTGTATTGTTGCTAGAGGTGTGAAAGAGTCAAAAAGGAAACAGGGTATGCCCACATCGTCCAAGTTCGATAAGGTTGCAGAGGCAATTCTCCAACTAGCGCAGGCGGAACAGCGCACAGCCCAGCGCTTTGAAGAACTGATAACCGCGCAGATACATACCGAGGATCGCCTGAACTCTCTAACGAATCGCCTCGAAGAGATTGCGGCAATCCAAAAACGTACTGAGGCAAGGCTTGCCGAGTTGGCTGAGGCCCAGAAACGAACTGAAGAACGTGTGGATCAACTTGCCATTCACATGGAAGAATTCGCCGAGGCGCAAAAACGCACCGAGCAAAGATTGGAAGCCTTGGCCATTCGGGTAGATGCATTAGCCGAGGCGCAAAAACGCACTGAAGAACGGGTTGATCGGCTCTCTATACGCATGGAAGAACTTGCAGAAGCGCAGAAACGTACCGAAGCAAAGCTTGCCGAGCTGGCGGAGGCACAAAAGGAAACGGAAAAGCGGCTTGAGGAGCTGGCAGAAGCGCAGACCAAAACCGAAGCCAGGCTTGATGAAACCAACAAGCAGCTCGGCGGTTTAGCCATGAGCTTCGGTTACTTCCTCGAAAACGAAGCCTACAAGTACCTGCCGGCCCTATTGGCCCGGGACTACGGGATTTCTGTCCAGGGTGAACTGATCCGATCCTACATCCGAGACAACCAGGACAAGTACCTGGAGGTGAATATCTTAGGGGAAGGGGTACGAAACGGAGACCGGTTCCTTATCATAGGGGAAAGCAAATCTCAACTATCGGTGAACAGCATCGAAAAGTTCATGTACAAGAAACTGCATCGGATCGATCCCCCCGCGGGAATGAAGCTATTTCCTATCCTAGTCTGTCACATGATCAGTGGTCCGGAAGTTGCCCAGTACGCGAAGGACAAAGGGATCGCCCTGTACTACTCATACCAGTTCAAATAATCTTTGCCTACCAAAATACTAAAGCTCCCCACCCGAAGGGAGGGAGCCTTATTACTCAGATCTAGTTGCTTCTATGCACTGGTTGCGCGGCTGACTTTCCGCCACCGCGGAATGCAATGTACTTTAAAACGCTACTGTAACTTCAAAGTACATGCCGCCCTGTTTCAGAGCCGAGCCTCCGTTCCCGATCCGGGTAAGGTCTGCATTGATCCAGGATGAGTACCCTTCTTCTCCCAGGTACAGGTACCCGAGTCGTACCTTTGTAGCACCCAGCATCACAAAGCCGCTGATGTCCAGGTCGTTGAGAGTGCTAGATTTTCCGGTCGTGGGGCTAACATACATATCCTTATCCAGGTTGAACACCGCGCCGATATCGATTCCGGCACTCTTTACGGGAGTCAGGAGAAGACGTGCTTCCATCCGGTTCGCATTGGAACCGTCCATTCCCAAGAATCCCGCGCTAACCGAGGCGATTTCCCCATACCCCACTTTCGCCGCTACCGCGTAGTAGTACTGTACGGCCGCGTCTGAATCGAGGGCATGCAGGTACTGGGGTACGATGGCAAAGGAAAGACCGCTCGCATCCATCGCGTACTTTACCGCTACGACCAGGTTTCCCTTGTCGGCAGTAACACCGTTATTGGCAGAAAACACTACCTCCGGATAGAGGGTTCCGGGTCCGACCGACAGGGAACCATCGGCTGATACGAACCACCCGCCCAGACCCTTACTGAAGTCGTTCGGCGCAACGGCGAATCGAAGGTTCCAAACGTCCGCGATAGTTAGTACATTGGAAAAAACCGCCTGTTTTCCCCCTCCCATGGCAACGAAGTTGTCGCTATCCAGATCTGCGACTTCGAAGGGGGAAATGCCGTCGGTAAGGTCTGCCGTTGAAACATAGCTAAATCCGCTGGTCAGTACACTCTTTACCAGACCTTTTATCCCCAAAGCTCCCGTAATGTCCGTAGTCAGGTATGCCCGATCGACGAAAGGGGCATCGGACGAAAGGAGCCAGAAGTCTTTCCATTGATTGGCGCCCCCTGTTCCAATGGCCAGGTTCGTGGAAGAATCGTAGTTCCGCATCCGTAGTCGCACCGTAGCGGTGTTGAAGGCGTCTATTTTCTGGGAGAATATGAGCTGATTATCCCATCCAAGCCCAGGCGCGTCATCAAAATTCGAAAGCACTCCGTACTGGAACTGACCAGATACGGAGAGTTGTGCGAAGCCCATCCCGGACAGAACGAGTCCAATCACCGTAATGAACATCAATCGTTTCATCGTTACACCTCTCATGTTTTAAGAATAGAAGAATGAAAGTAGATTACATCGGAGGGTATACTCGCTGTCAATAGTGCGGGCGAATTTACACAAATGAGGTTCCCTTTACCGGGACTATCCATAAGTAGCCATAAGGATAACGGGAAAGATAAAGCGCTGGGAAATGCACCCTGCGGGGGTGGAACAAGGCCCCTTAAAAACCACTAACTGTAGCAAAACAAACGTTTTTCAAGCTACCGTAGCGTAATCAATCCACCACAAAAAACGTCATGCAAGGAAGGAGACTACCCTCCTGCATAGCACCTTGATAGGGACGCAGGGTTCATAACATAAAAAAACCCCCTCTTTCGAGGGGGTTTTGATCAAATGTGCTGAAGCTTAGAAGCTGACAGCGGTTTCGAAGTACATACCACCCTGTTTCAGGGAGGAAGCACCGCGTCCGATTTCAGATAGGTCGGTGTTCAGAGGATCTGCGAACCCTTCTTTTCCAAGCGCGATGTAACCGAACTTGAACCGGGTTCTACCAGCCATGACGAAAGCGCCGATATCAATGACCTGCAGAGCGCTCTTAGCGGTACCTACTTTATACTCGTCCTGATCGAGGTTGATGATGGTTCCCACTTCTACCCCGAACTGCGGAACAGGGGTCAGGAGAAGGTTGGCTTCCAGGCGGTTGGCGGCGGAGCCGTCGTACCCAAGGAACCCAAACTTGAAGTTGGCGAGTTTCGCGTACTGGACAGCACCTGCAAGAGCGTAGTAGTACTGGATCACTTCATTATCGGCATTCTTGTATTTCGCCTGGGGAGCAGCGAGGTTGCCACCGTTCACCTTATCATCCAGGTTATAGCGGAAAGCGGGAACAAGGGTCAGTCCGATATCACCCATTGCCTGGGTATATTTTGCGGCAAATATAATTGTGCCTTCGCTAGCTGTTACATTCGGACCATTCCCTTGCGGAACACCATAGGTGAACTGGGGGTACAGTTTGCCAGGGCCCACAGGGATATTGGCCCCCGCGACGACCTTCCATCCACCGCTTTTTACTGTTTTATTATCATTTGGAGCGACAGATACGCGGAGATCCACCATTTTTACAAAGTTCAGGTTCAGGTCGAACACAGCCTGCTTTCCGCCGGTTCCCAAATCCATCTGCGTCACGTCGGCTACGTCAAAGGGAGAAACGCCATCGCTCAGATCGTCCAGGAACACCCAGTAGTAACCGGTATTCATAACAGCGGTTACGGGCCCGTCCTTCATGCCCAAAGCGCCGGTGATGTTGGTGGTGAGGAAAGCGCGATCTACAAAGGGCGAATCCGAGGAGAGGAGCCAGAAGTCTGCCCATTCGTTCTGTACACCGGCTGTTCCCCCATACAAAGCTGTAGAAGTACCAAAGTTCCGCATCCGGATCCTCGTGACGGCCGTATTGAAATCGTCTACTTTAAAAGTAAAAATGGATCGCAGATCCCAACCGATTCCAGGAGCATCCTCGAAGTTAGAAATTGCCCCATAGTAGACCCTACCGTTGTAGGTCAGCTGCGCGAATGCCATGCCGCTGGCCAGTAGCGCAATAAGTGAGACTAGGATAATAAGTTTTTTCATGTTAACCTATCCTCCGTTATAGATTTGGGGAGAGCCAACGGCTCCCGTGCTATTTGATTTCAGTATAGCAACCCCCATTTTTGCTGTCAAGCTTTTTTGATTGAATAATTTATGCCGCGTTTTTGGAAGCCGCCCACTGAAATCGTTGCCCATCTTCGTGGATAAGTATCGGCACATGCTGGGTTAAAATTCAATGAGGGAAGAATTAAATTTGTGTTACGCGCAGTAACAGGACCCTGCCTAAAAGAGCCTTTGACCCTTTTCCCCCGGGCGCCGCGTAGACTAAATCAGTCCCCTTAGAACCCTGAGCAGTAGTGCGCTATAGGACTGAGCTTCATGTAAGAAGGCAGTATTTTCCGAGAGGAACCGCGCTTCTACCAAGTACATCTATGAACCTAGCCCGCGCAAGATACAAAGGAGTGTAAAGAACTATCTAATAGCGGTTAAAACTATTTCAGCACGAAAGGGTGCTACAGGGGGGAGAGAGGAAGCGGGGAGGAGAGCAAGCATCCCACAAGTCCACAGTCCGGCCAAGAACATAACAAAAGGGCAGGGAAAAAAGCCTAAGCTCCTACATGCAGGATTCAAGAAGCCTATATTTAATAAACCTTCAAAGGGGTTTCGTGAAAGGTTCACATTTCAATCTCATAGGAAAGGAACAGGGCTACTGATTTTTCCTGTGCGTAGGATTCCACCTCAGGACGGATAGAGTAGGATACCAGGAAGGGGAACAGTTCCCCTTTTAACGCTCCGAGGGACTTAAGACGTTCTACCTGCTTTAGGAATCGATCGATATGCTTGACCGAAAGGTGGGCCTTCGCCTCTCCCACCAAGGTTACAGGATTGCCTTCCCGCTCCGCTTCCCCATAAATGTTCACTTCCTCGCTACCCCCCTGATAGAGAAGGTACTTGCGGCACAGCTTTCCCTTAACCTGTAACCCGTACCGTTCTTTCAGAAGGGGGGATAGACTACGGATCGCCCGATCCTCCAGCCCGTATCCTACGGAATCTGACAATCCGGCCACCATTTTGCGGGTTTCTGTGAGGGAAGCATCCAGGAAATCAACCTTCGTCAACAATCGTTCTTGGACTTCCACTAAGCGATTGATCTGCTCCTGGGTCCGCTTCTGGGCCTCGGCCAGTTCCTCCATCCTGGCAGCTAAGGAGTCAACCCGAATGGCCAGGGAATCAAGACGTTGCTCCGTTCTAGTCTGCGCTTCCGCGAGTTCTTCTATCCGGGCAGCTAAGGAGTCAACCCGCTGCTCCGTTCTTTTTTGTGCCTCTGCGAGTTCTTCCACTCGCATGGTAAGGGAATCCAGACGCTGTTCGGTGCGCTTCTGGGCCTCGGCTAGCTCTTCCACCCTCGCCTCGGTGCGCTTCTGGGCCTCAGCCAGTTCTTCCACTCGGGCTTCGGTTCTTTTTTGAGCTTCGGCTAATTCTTCCACTCGTGCTTCGGTTCTTTTTTGGGCTTCGGCCAATTCCTGCACCGTGGCCTTTAACTGGTTGAAGTCTTCCCTGCGGACGGCATCGGCAAGTTCTTCCTTTAGAGCAGTGAAGGCCTTGATGAGAGGAAGCTGGAAATCCTTGGGAAGTTCGCTGAGTATTTCTATTACCATCGACATCTCCTTCTATGATATACTCTAAATAACGATTCAACAATACAGTTTGCTTCAATTGCAGCAGGCAAATCACACCAGTGTTTCTTAATCACTCCTGCAAGTTTGTATTGACCGGCGGGCATGTTCATTCTACATTCAACCCATGCGTAAAACACAGAGATATATGCCCCACCTAGTGGTGTTCCTTTCCAGTATGGGAGTGATGATCATCGAACTGGCAGCTAGCCGCATTATCTCCAAGTACTTCGGGAACTCCCTCTTTACCTGGACAGGGGTTATTGGTGTGGTGCTGGCCGGAATCAGCGCGGGGAACTGGATAGGCGGAAAATGGGCGGACAAATATGCCCCGGAACGAATCATGGCCCCCCAGTTGTTCGCCGCATCCTTCCTGGTATTTGGAATCCTCGCTCTGGATTTGCTGATCGGCTGGTTCATGAGCGGAAGCGGCGGATCGGGGATCTCTTTCTGGCTTGTCCTGCAATCCCTTCTGGTGACAGGAGCCCTCTTCTTCCTCCCCGCGGGGTCTTTGGGAACCATATCTCCCGTAATGGCCAAGTACGCTCTTTCCCAGACCGACCGAGTGGGGGGGACGGTGGGAACCATCTATGCCCTTTCCTCGGTGGGGAGCATCCTGGGTACATTCCTATCGGGGTATGTGCTGATTCCCCTGTTGGGAGTACGGGCCATCGTGTTCGTGGTAGCGCTGGTAATCGCCTTGTTGGGAGTGTGGGTGTCACGGATCAGTTCCTCTCGGATGGGCACTTCTCTGGGAGTGGGGTGGACTGCAGTGATCCTTTTAGGACTGTTTCTCTGGGGAATCGCCCCCGCGGAAGGCAAGGGGAAAGACCCGGAAAACCGGGAAGAAGGGGTACTGTACATGCGGGATTCCCCCTACAGCCACATCACGGTGAAAAACACTGAAAAGGGAACGAAACGGATCCTCATCATGGACGGTCTGATCCACAACATGCACGATCTCACCAACCCCGACAACCTTCTGTACGAGTACGAACGGATCTTCCTGGCCCTTACCGAAGCTTTCCTAAGGGATCCGAACCGATCCACGGGCGGGGGTAGCGTCTCGAAGAACAGGGAACAGGTGCGTGCCGAATCTGCAGGACCTCTTCCTTCCTTTCAAACCCTCACTCTGGGCGGGGGAGCCATGACCTTCCCCAGCTACCTGGCCCGGAACTATAGACAGGCTCGCCATACAGTGGTGGAAATCGATCCCAAGGTGGTGGAGGTAGCCTACCGGTATTTCGAGGTTCCTAGAACGGAAGGTCTCCAGATCCACACCGTGGACGCCCGCCTCTTTGTCCAGGCTAGGCAACGGATCGAGACTCCCTGGGAAGTGATCTACCTGGATGCCTTCAACAGCTTCAGCATCCCCTACCATCTCACTACCCGAGAGTTCACCCAGGGGGTAGAAAAACTCCTTCACCCCGAGGGGCTCCTCCTGGCCAACGCGATCGACATTCCCAAGTACGGCCGCTTCCTCGGAGCCTATTATGCCACCCTTTCCGCGGTATTCCCCCACGTGGTGATCTACGGGAGCCCCCTGGTGGACCGGGCCCGGCGGAGCACCTTCGTTCTGGCCGCGGCCCGTTTCCCCATTCCCTACGAGGAACTCCGCGACCCCCAGGGAAATCTCGTTGCCAAAAGGTTAGACCCCGGGATCCAGGCAGACATTCTTGAGAGGAACGGGAAACGTCCCCTTACGGATGACTACGCTCCGGTAGAAAACCTCATGATCCCTGTATTCCTCGACATGATTCGATAGTATCTTATTCCCATGGAACAGAGAATAGTCTGGGCATTTCCGGGCTCCACCTGGCTATTCGCCTCCTCCCTCTTTTTACCTTCAGCCTCACTTAAGCGGTTCTGGTTCTTCCTGTGGATCGGCTATTTCCTGTTCCTGAGCGGCCTCTCCTCGCCCCTGTACAGTTGGGGCATTCGGGAGGCGCGGGAACCTGAAATCGAGGGGGTATCCCCCCTATCCGACACACCCCTGCCGAAGGATCCTCTCCTTCTCCAAGGAACGCTTTCCAACGGCCTCTCCTACTATATCCGGCGGAACATCAGGCCAGAGAACCGGGCAGAACTTCGCCTCGTGGTAAAGGCAGGTTCGGTGCTGGAAGAGGAAGACCAGCAGGGTTTAGCCCATTTCGTGGAACACATGGCCTTCAACGGTACAGCTCGGTTCCCCAAGAACTCCCTCGTGAACTGGCTCGAATCCATCGGAATGCGCTTCGGACCGGAAACCAACGCCTACACCAGCTTCGATGAAACGGTGTACCAACTGGAGGTTCCCCTGGACAAGCCGGAAATCCTGGACACCGCCCTGGACATACTGGCGGACTGGGCAAGTCAGATCGCTTTCGAGCCGGAAGACATCGAGAAGGAGCGGGGTGTGATCCTGGAGGAGTGGCGACTGGGCCGGGGCGCTTCCTCCAGGGTACGGGACAAGCAGTACCCTCTGTTATGGAAAGGGTCCCGGTACGCGGAAAGGCTTCCCATCGGAAAACCCGAGGTGATCCGGCAAGCCCCTCCCGAACGACTTCGCCGTTTCTACACATTCTGGTACCGTCCTGAATTGATGGCCATCGTGGCAGTGGGGGATTTCCATCCTGCCGAGGTGGAACGGCGGATCCGGGAGAAGTTCTCCTGGTTGGGAACGGATTTTAGAGCGGAGGCCTCAAGCGCGTCTAGGGGGGCGGCGGCTTCCGCTACTCCTTCAGTCATCTCCGCTACCTCATCAAGAGCAGCCCAACATCGACCCCTGCCGGTTTTCCCTGTCCCCGAGCATCCTGACACACTGATCTCCATCGCCACAGACCCGGAACTTCCCTACTCTTCGGTGGGAATCTACCTCAAGCGGGACCCCACTGTCCCTGTAACCTTTGCCCAGTACCGGACAGAACTGGGGAGAGAACTATTCTTTTCGATCCTCAACACCCGGTTCTCCGATATTTCCCGAAAACCGGGTTCCCCCTTCCTCTTTGCCGGTGGGGGGCAAGCCCACCCGATTCGTCCCAAAGAGCTCCTCTACGTGTCCGCCTCTGCCGAGGAGAGGGGCATAAAACGGGCTCTGGAAGGGATTCTCACCGAACTGCGGAGGATCCAACTGTATGGCGTGAACACCCAGGAGGTGGAACGGGCAAAAGCGGACATCCAGAGACAGGCGGAACAGAGGGCGAAGGAACAACATACCCTTTCTTCCGCCTCCTTCGTACGATCCTACGTCAACGCCTACCTGAAAGGCACACCCACGATGGGGCCCGAGTATGCCTTCCGGGTGATCCGACACCTGTTAAAAGACATACACCCTGAGGAGGTGGCCCAATGGGCCAATCCGTTCCTCGAACCGGCAAACCGGGTTCTCCTGGTAAGCGCCCCCGAAAAGGAAGCACCCCACCTGCCTTCCGAGGCAGAACTGCGGGCTCTTCTGTCGGAACTTGCCCAGGCTACTCCTCCCTCCTACCAGGAAGAGCCTTCCATTACGAGTCTCCTGGAAGCGGGCACCCTGAAGGGAGAAGGAAGGATTGAACGAAGCAGAGGGAATGTAGTGGATCGGTACGGAGCGATCGAATGGAAGCTCGAGAATGGAGCACGGGTGGTCCTGAAACCCACCGAGTTCAAGGCAGACGAAATCCTCTTTTCCGCCTTTTCCCTGGGGGGCACATCCCTGGCGGAGGATGAAGATTTTCTCTCCGCTAGCTTCGCCCCGGATCTGATCGAGCAGTCTGGATTGGGAAACTACTCCCGCACCCAGATCGAAAAGTACTTGAGCGGTAAGCTCCTATCCCTTTCGCCCAGTATCGACGAGGTGGCTCTCCGGTTCAACGGATCTTCCTCCCGAAAAGACCTGGAGACGTTTTTCCAGCTTCTATACCTGTACTTCACCTCTCCCCGCTACGACGAGGAGGCTATATCGCGCTACCTGGATCAGGTGCGAAGCTCCCTACGCAAACAGGAGAACTCTCCTGAAGAACGGTATGCCCAGATGATCCAGGAAACCTTGAAGGATGCCCACCTTCGTTCCCTACCCCTCACGGCCGAAAAACTTTCCCAGGTTGATCCGAAGAGAGCCTACGCTTTCTACAAGGCACACGTGTCCCGGCCTGACACTTTCACCTTCGTGTTCGTGGGTAGCGTAAGGCCCGAAGAACTGGAACCTTACCTGAAGCGCTACCTGTCCGCTATCCCGGCCGCCCAACCTGCCTCGCCCTCCCCTGGTTCAGCTCCTGGGAAAGGAAATCTCCATGACCTTTGGGATTCAGCCGCCCAACCTGCTTTTCGAACAGTTGCGGAACGTGTGGGGACCCTCATCGATCGGGGTGTACGGTTCCGAACGGAACCCATCAAGAAGACCCTCAAGGCGGGGAAAGAACCGAAGAGCCTCGTAACCCTGTACTTCACCGGAAGCTGGGATTGGTCCCTCAAGGAGATGTCCTACCTGAACCTTCTGGAAGACTACCTCGACATTCGGCTCCGGGAAGTGATCAGGGAAGACAAAGGGGGCACCTACGGGGTGAACGTTTCCATCACTCCTCGGAGAGCCCCGGTCCCTGAGTACAGTATCGAAATCTCCTTTGGCACGGACCCTTCCCGAGTGAGCGAACTCCTGGGTCTCCTCCAGGAAGAGTTGTCGAAGCTCAAAAGCGTCCCTCCCCTGGAGACAGACGTGGCCAAGGTACGGGAACAACGGCTGCGACTGGTTGAACGGGGGCGGAAGGAAAACGGCTTCTACCGATACTTTCTCACCCAGGAACTGTACTACCAGGAGGTAGACCGGGTGCAGGGGAAGACAGAAGAAGGTATGCATATGCAGAGGACCAATCGTAGCATCCAGGCATTGACCGGAGAACTCACGGGGCACGAAGAAAGAAGAGCGGACACTACGGGAAACACCAAGGGCTCTGTGCTTTCTCCGATTTCAGGCACCCTGTTCGATCTGTGGGAAGAGACTGCCCGCTCCCTCACCCCCCAGATCCTTCAGGATAGGATCCGAAGATACTTCGATGAATCGCGGATGCTGCAATTCACACTGGAACCAGAAGACTCTTGAAAAAGGTAAGGAAGCCGCCCCCATTGGGGCATGGTTTCGGGGAGATCACGCTTACCAAGGATCCTGCGGTCTGCCCGGAGGCAGCCCACTCCGCCAGGATTTCGGGGCTTTCAATCCCAGTGAACCGGAATGAAAGCTCCCAGGAGGAGGTAGAACCCACTGAAGGAAGTGTCCTTGTCTTTCAGGATAAGGCTGATGGTGCGGGTGTATCGGACTTCGAATTGGACCGAAAAGGCTGTAAAGGGGAATGCGTACCCCCCTCCCAGCAGGGCACCCACCACTACCCCATAGTAGGGAGTGTTCGAACCTTTCGAAAGACCGCTGGTCGATTCCATTTCCCAATCGATTTCCGTGAGAAATAGATTCAGCGATGGCCCCGCAAACCCGTACACAGCCCCGAACCGTAGGGGATACCACACTTCGAAGGATAAGGGGAAGTGGAGTACTTTCGAGAAAACATCCAGCTCCGCTGTGGAGGAAGAACCGGCCCCTCGGGGAGTCATCAACTGCACTTCGGGGCGAAGCTGAAAAGCCACCGAACCCCACTGGAACAGGGGGACCCGTAGGAATAGCCCGTAGAGAAACTCGGTAGAGTGGTCGTCCGACATTCCCGAGTTGGAAAGGTCGTCCTTCCAATCAGTGCCCCCGATCCACTCTACCCCCGGGCCGAATACAGAACCTACCTCTAACCCATAGGAGACTGTGGGAACAAACAGGGTAAGAACCATCCCACTGAGAAAAAGTACACGGAGCCGGAGCATGGTACCATGCCAGGGCCAACGCCCCCTTCCTTGCCGTCGTCGATTCCACCTTCTCACCCTGTGTCTCCCTTTTCCTTCAAAGTGTCTTCTATGAGAAGCGGCAGCCCTCGTTAAACTACCTTAGTGATACCCTCTATTGAATGTTACCCTTTATTCTAATACCCATCCTTCACCGGTGCAATGGGAAGGAAAGGAATAAAAGGGTCGCGCTGAACCATTTGTCAAAAAATAAAGGACTTAATGGGTCGCCCCCTTCCGGTGTACCCGCCCCTGGACCCCTACCGAAAGACCGTACAGGTTGAGGAATCCGGTGGCATCTTTGTGGTCATAGGTGCTTTCCCCAAAGGAAGCGAGGTCCATACTGTAGAGGGAATACTCCGACTTTCGACCCGCCACGATGATGTTCCCTTTGTAGAGTGCTAGGCGAATCGTTCCGCTCACGTACTGGGAGGCCTTTTCCATGAAGGCTTCGAGGGATTCCCGGTACTGGGTGAACCATTTCCCCGCATACACCGCCTTCGCATACAGTTGGGCCAGGTGCTGCTTGATGGCCAGGGTTTCCGCGTCGAGGGTAATCATTTCCAGTTCCCGGAGGGCATTGTACAGGATCGTTCCACCCGGGGTTTCATACACCCCGCGGCTCTTCATCCCTACCACCCGATTTTCCACCAGATCCACTCGGCCGATTCCATTCTCCGCGCCCAGTTTGTTCAGTTCCTGGAGCAGTTCCACCGGATGGGGCTTCCGCCCGTTCAACCCCACGGGGAATCCCTTCTCGAACTCGAGGGTGATTTCCGTCTCCCTGTCGGGAGCCTCCTGGGGACTCTTTGTAAGAAGGAACACCTCATCCCTCGGCCGGTTCCAGGGATCCTCCAGCTCGCCCCCCTCGTGGCTCATGTGCCAAATGTTCCAGTCCCGGGAATAGATGTTCTTTTTCGAAATATTGCCCAGGGGGATCCCGTGCTTTTCCGCATACTCGATGGCCTGTTCCCGGCTGCGGATGTTCCATTCCCGCCAGGGGGCGATCACCTTTAGGTGGGGAGCGAGTGCCCGGTAGGTCAGTTCGAACCGAACCTGATCGTTCCCCTTCCCCGTACACCCATGGGCCACCGCATCACAGCCTTCCTCCAGAGCGATCCGCACCTGGTGGGAAGCTTGGAGGGGTCGGGCGATGGATGTACCCAAAAGGTACTTGCCCTCGTAGACAGCGCCCGATCGTAAGAGAGGCCAGAGGTACTTGGTCACGAACTCTTCCCGCACGTCCAGGATGTAGATCTTGGAAGCTCCTGAAGCAATGGCTTTCTTTTCGATGGCCTTCCAGTCTTCCTCCTGTCCCACATCGCAGGAAACGCATACCACCTCTGCGCCGGGGTAGTTTTCCTTGAGCCAGGGAATGATGATGGAGGTATCCAACCCTCCCGAGTAGGCCAGCGCGATTTTCTTTACCTGTCTTTTCTTTCCTTCCTCTGCCATTGGTTTTCTCCTATTTTGTTATTGTTTTTATTATGGTTTTGGGCACCTCGTTTCTTCGACACCTTCGTTACATCTGCGAAGCAACGGACTGCAGTGCCCGCCGGAGTTTCTCGACCCCTTCCTTTATCTCTTCCCGGCTGATCACTAGGGGTGGGGCAATACGGATCACATTCTTTCCGGACCTCAGTACCAGAACCCCCTCTTTCCGGGCGGCCTGCAGGATCCGCTTCATCCAGTCTCCGATATCACCCTTTTCGATCTCTACCTGTAGCCCCCGTAGAAGCCCCATGCCCCGTACCTCACTGAGGCGGAAGCCCCCGGTGGACCACTCTTTCCGTAGGGACACCAATTCAGCTTCCAGGAACTCGCCCTTTGCCCGCACCTCCTTAAGGAAATCGGCCTTACTTACCGTGTCCCAGAGGTAGGAAGCGACAGCGGTAGTGACAGGCCCACCCCCAAAGGTAGTTCCATGGTCACCCACCTTTAGCAGGGAGTTGATCTTTTCCGGGATCAGGGTGGCGGAAAGGGGCAGGCCTCCTGCCAAAGGTTTGGCCAGGGTGATGATGTCGGGTTTCAGTCCCACCGCTTCGGAGGCGTATAGGTAGCCCGTTCGTCCCAGCCCAGTCTGCACTTCATCGGCAATGAGGACTAGATCGAAGGCATCCCGCAGTTCGTTCAGGGCTTGGGCAAACTCCCCCTTCATCACTTCCAGGCCCCCCTCACCCTGCACCACCTCCACGATGATGCCGGCAAACCGTTCATCCACTGTCTTTTTCAACGCCTCCACATCGTTGTAGGGGCAGACCTCCACTCCGGGGAGGAGGGGTTCGAAGGGTTCCCGGTAGGCCTCCGTAGGGGTCACCGACAAGGCCCCCAGGGTACGGCCGTGGAAGGCATGAGAAAAGGTCAGTAGGGTATGGTGACCCTCGCCCCGTTTCCGCTTGGCATAGAGACGGGCGTACTTCAAGGCTGTTTCGTTAGCCTCGGTTCCACTGTTGCCGAAGTGCACCGCCTGGAATGGACCGGATGCGATGAGTTTCGACGCCAGGGTTAAGGTCGGTTCGGTGGTAAATAGATTGGAGGTGTGCACGATCTTGCGCATCTGATCTGCTGCCACACGGGCGATGTCTTCCCGGCCATACCCCAAGGCGTTTACGGCAATTCCCGAACCGAAATCGAGGTACTTGTTCCCCTGCACGTCCCAGAGGTACACCCCTTTCCCCTTCTCGAGGACCAGGAGTTCCGTACCGTACTGTTTGGGTAGGGGAGGCTCATGGACGATCCCCTCCGTATCCAGATTCCATGTTTTCATACGATTTTCGTCCCTTTCGCTCCCGAGATGAGAGCCTTTAGATCCCCTTTCGCGTGATACTCTCCGATTCCCACAAATCCCACTCCCCGTTTCACCGCCTCTAAGGAGGAGATTACCTTGGGGATCATTCCGCCTGTAATTCCCCCTCCCTCGATCTCTCGGGCGGCTGTTTCCGCATCGATCCGTTCCATCACCGCACCGGCCTTCAGCACGCCAGGGATATCGGAAAGGTAGAGTAACCCTTTGGCTTGTAAGGATTTGGCAAGTTCCAAGGCAACCTCGTCGGCATTGATGTTAAGCCCTCCCCCTTCCCTGTCCCGGGATACGGAAGCCACGATGGGGAGGTACCCATGATCCAGAAGCAGGGTGAGGACCCCTGGGTTCACTTCCACGACCCTTCCCGTTCGGCTTCCCTCCTCGATGGGTTGGGCCAGAAAAAGATCCCCATCCACACCCGTTAATCCGACCGCCGGAATACCTCGCGCGGAAAATAACCGCACCAGGGCCTTGTTCATCTTGCCGGCCAGCACCATGTCCACGATGTCCATCTCCGCTTCACTAGTGAGACGGATCCCGTTCCGGAACACAGGCTTTAGGCCGAAGACCTCGGAAACTTTCGTAACTTCCGCGCCCCCCCCATGCACGAAGACGAATCGGGAACCCTTCCCTAATTCCCCCAACTCCTCGATCAACTCGATAAGGGTTTCCTTCGAGGAGGCTGCCCTGCCTCCCATTTTCAGCACATAGAGCGTATCCACTGGTGTATCCTTTCCTCTCAAAACTCGCCATGCAAGGGGAGTCCCGCGGTCTCCGGCAACCCGAACCGGATGTTCATGTTCTGTACCGCCTGCCCCGAAGCCCCTTTTACCAAATTGTCCAGCACGGAGAATAGGATGAGTCTCCTTCCCTCCCGATGCCAGGCGATATCGCACCGGTTGGAGTTGCGGACTTCCTTGGTTTCGGGAATACGGGTTCCGCGAATCAGAACAAAGGGCCTACCCTCATAGGCTTCTCTATACAGGGAGGCCAACTCCTCATCGGTAAGTTCCCTTTCCAGTTCCACCACGGTGGTCACCGCCATGCCCTGCTTTAAGGGGACCAAGTGGGGAGTGAAGAATAGATCCCCTCCACCCCCCACTCTTTCCAGGATCTGGCGGATCTCTAGTGCATGTCGATGGGTCGTACCGGGAGAGTAGGCGTTGGTATTCTCCGAACGCTCGCAGAAGAGGTTGTTGAGTTTGGCACTCCGGCCAGCCCCCGAGATCCCCGAAAGGGCATTCACTACGATGAATCCCCGAACCAAATTTCGTTTGACCAACGGAACGAGGGGAAGAAGAGTGGCCGTGGGGTAACACCCTGGATTGGCAATCAGATCGGAGGCGCGAATCTCTTCCGTAAACACTTCGGCCAATCCGTACACCGCCTTCTCCAGAAGGTCCGGTCTAGGGTGAGGTTCTTTATACACCCTCTGGAACAATTCCGGATCACGGAACCGAAAATCGGCCGAAAGATCGATGATCACCGAATTACCGAAGAATGGTTCCAACACCTTGGCGGATGTGAGGTGGGGAAGAGCGGCAAACACCACATCGGGTTTCTCCGCCTCCACTTCCTCCACCGTAAGGAGTTTCCCTTCCTTTCCTAATTTTTCCAGAATCGTGGGACTGAGGGCCCCGTCCATATCCAGGATAGAGGTTCCCGCCTGGGAAGAGGAACCCGGAAGGATTCGACTTACCGCTTTGTGCTCCGAGAGAAGTCTTATCAAGACCATTCCCGTGTATCCCGTGGTGCCCAATACCGCAACTTTCACTCTACTCCTCCAAATCTGGGATCTTTTCCCTCAATTTCGTCAGGAACTCTTCCCCTGTTACCCCCTCACGGAGGACCAGCATGACCGTATCGTCCCCAGCGATGGTACCGAGGATTTCTTCCATATTCATATTGTCCAGTGCCAGGGCTACACTGTCCGCGTGTCCCGAGAGGGTACGTACCACTCCCACATTCCCGCTGAATTCGATGGACACATAGCCTCGCTGGAAATCCTGGATATACCCCCGTTCCGATTCTTTCCGTTCCTCCTCACCGGGCAGGGTGTAGTAGTACCCGTTCTCTCCCTGGGAGACTTTTCCCACCTTCAAGAGCTTCAAATCCCGGGAAAGGGTGGCCTGGGTAACATTGAAACCCTCTTCCTGTAGGTACCCGAGAAGGGCTTCCTGGCTGGAAACTCGATTGTTGCGAATAATCCGCTTGATGGCTTTCAATCGAATGTGTCGTTCCTTCATACGAGACCTACCTGAATAAATATGCCGATAATATGTATAAACTTACACTAAAGTTCATACTTTTGCAAGTTGGTCCAGTTACCGATACACAATACAGGAGCCCATGAAACGAGACGGATACGCAGAACTCCATCCTTCGGAAGATGGCTTATACCTCCGCTGTACCTTCTATCCCCCCATGGAGGGGGGGCAACTCGTTACAGTGGAATACATGGAGATCCTTCTGCAGCAGGCGGGAATCACCAGCGGGATCCTCTGGGATGCGATCTCCGAAACGATCTTCACCTGTAATACCGAAGGACGAATCCAAAAAGACGTCCTCATCGCCCAGGGAGTGCCTCCTGTGGAGGCAGTCCCCGAACATATCGCATTGAAAAGCAGACTCCTCCATAGAAAGACAGCGGACGAGCTGGACAAAGGGGGAAGGGCCGACTACAAGGAACTCCGATCCTACATTACAGTCCAGAAGGACGAACCCCTGGGAAAAGTGATCCCTGAAAAAGAGGGAAAGGCCGGAATCACCATCTATGGGAAACCCATCCCGCCGGCGAAGAAACAGATCAGGATTCTGAAGCCTGGAAAGAACATTACCATACGGGACGGGATCGTGTATGCCGACCACGATGGACTCTTTGTCCTGGAAGGGGACACTTTCCGGGTGGAAGAGTCATTGGAAATCAAGGGGGATGTGGATTACTCGGTAGGACACATCGAGTTCCCGGGGGATGTGCTGATCCATGGGGAAATCCATGACGGGTTCAACATCTCTGCCACGGGTACGATCACCTGCATGAGTACCGTAGATGCCTCTGAAATCTTCACCAAGAAGGATTTCATCGCCAAACAGGGAATCATCGGAAGGGGAAAAGGGATCGTACGGGCGGCAGGGTCCATCACGGCAAAGTTCATCGAAAACTGCACCGTCGAAGCCCTGGGAAACATCACCCTGCAGGGAGGACTTTTCCACTGCCAGACAGCGGCCCTGGGGGACATCGATCTGGGGGACAAGGGCCGAGTGGTGGGAGGTTCGATGCGGGCGTACCGGAACATCCGCTGCGGCAGCGCGGGGAACCAGGCTCAAGCCCCTACCTCCCTCTACGGGGGGATAAACTTCGTGGTGGAACGCCGGCTTCGGTTCGTGGAAGAAAAACAATCCTCAGCCACGCGATCTCTCCAGGAAGTGGAGAAAAACCTCCGTCACAAGGCTACGGAAAAGCTCTTTCAACTGAGGGAAGAGCTGAAACAGTCCATCGAGAAACTCCAGAAGCTCTCCTCCGAACTCCTCGCATCCCTCTACAACCCGGAAGACGTCACCATCACTGTGTACGGAAAAGTGTACCCGGGAGTGATGGTCTTCATGGGAGGGGCCTCCTACCTGGTAGAACAGGAAGCTACAGGAGTGGTGTTTCGATTCGATAGGGGCGCCATGAAGGTACGGATGGAGCCTTTACAACCCAAGATCCCGCCTATAAAGCCGCCGAAGTGATTCTACCGTCTCCACCTCAGACTATTTCTTGGCTGCGGCCATCCAGGGGCCGCATAAGTAGCCGCCCGGCCACTTTCAAAGTGAAGGTGTTAACTACGGCACCGGCAGCCGCCGAGTAACGTTGTAGCTACAGTCCCTCCAGCACCCGACGATACAGGGGGTCGGCAATGGGAACATCCACCTGCTCCAGCAGGATTCCCCCATCGGAGGGGAACTTCAGGGGTCTTGCCAGCACTTCCTCCTTGCCGAAAAAAGCCCTTCCCATTCCCTCGGAATCGAATCCCCACACAAGGGGATCGGAAGAATCGCGGAAACGGAACACCACCTGCACCTTCTCGCCCTGTCTCGAAACAACCTCAAGCTTTCTCCCCTCCTCTTCCAATACGCAACGTACCCACGTAGCATAGTAAAACCGGAAAAGTTCAGAAGGACCAGACACCTCTAAAGAAATGACATAGGGAAGAAGATCCATAAGAGCCTTCTGATCGAAAACTTGAGCCGTAAAGACCCGAAAAGGTCGGATCCGTTCCCAGGTAAAATCGGTAACCTGGACGCCTGTTTCGATCAACTGCTTCCTCACCCTCTGAATATATTCCTGCAAAGGAAGACCTTTCTTTAAAAAAAACTCCCCATCCAGAAGGAACTTGTCCGCCTGTTCCCGGGCAAAGGAGAGGGGGTCTACAGCCTCCTCGTCGGGAAGGGCAGTTTGCCAGAGCACATACACCGGTAAGTCCCGAATGAGGAACGCAGACCAGGAGCCCGGCGCCACTCCCGCGTGGTCCGAACCGTTCTCGATGAGGATCTCCTGGAAGCACACACCCATATCTTCACGGTCCGGCGCGCACCGGGCGGAAACGGAAACGGATGTTTCTCCCGAATGCCCTAAAGAGATCCGGATGATTCGGGCTGCCCGCTTCCCGAGAAGGGGGATCAGGAAATTTTCTTCGATGGACGCCATGTCCTCCCGGTTAGCAAAAATCACTAAGTTGAACAGGACTGTACGTGTCTCGGTAAGGGAGTATTCCCGTTCCAGGATCCGGAGATCCCGTTCGATTTTTTCCGGGTCGAAGAGAGCCTTCATAACTTCCTCCATCGGGTGCTGGGTTCCAGCAAGTTCTTCGCTTCCTCGGGGCCGGAACCGCCAGGAACATACTGGGGAATGGGGGAGGGATCCTCCTCCCATCCTTTCAGGATCCGGGTAATGAAGGTCCAGGAAGCTTCGATTTCATCCCGCCGCGTGTAGAGGGTGGAATCCCCCGAAAGGGCATCCAGCAGTAACCGTTCGTAGGCTTCAGGCGGAGTTTCGCCAAAGGCAGAGCCGTAGGAAAAGTCCATGTTCACAGGCCGCATGTTGAGGGTATAGCCCGGGATCTTCGCGTTCATGATGAGAGAAATTCCTTCGTTCGGCTGTATGCGGATGATGAGAGCGTTACGGCCACTGTAAGCCCAGGCCCGGGGAAACAGCTCGAGGGGAGGAGCCTTGAACCGTACCGCAATTTCACTGGTACGCCGGGCCAAGCGTTTCCCCGTTCGCAGATAGATAGGAACTCCGGACCATCTCCAGGTGTCCAAAAACAACTTCAGAGCAACGAAGGTTTCCGTCCGTGAATCGGGGGCTACCCCAGGCTCTTCCCGATACGCGGGAACCGGCTTTCCATCCATGTATCCCCCCCCATACTGCCCCCGCACCGTATATTGGGAGGTCTCCCGGAAGGAGATGGGACGTAGGGATTTCAGTATCTTCACCTTCTCCGTACGGATCGTATCGGGGTGCAAATCGTTGGGGGGTTCCATCGTGGTAAGGCAGAGAAGCTGGAACATGTGGTTCTGCACCATGTCCCGCAGGGCACCGGCTGTTTCATAATAGTTCCCTCGCCCTTCCACGCCGATCTTTTCCGCCACGGTGATTTGAATATGATGGATGTACCGATGGTTCCATACGGGTTCGAAGATCCCGTTCCCGAACCGGAGGAGGATCAGGTTCTGCACCGTTTCCTTTCCTAGGTAATGATCGATCCGATAGATCTGGTCTTCCCGAAAGTATTGGGAGAGCTGATCGTTCAGCTTTCTGGCCGTGGAGAGGTCCCGGCCAAAGGGCTTTTCCACCACGATCCGGGTGTGCCCCCTCTTCTCCTTTGCCAGACCCTGCGCTCCCAGGTGTTCAATGATGGTACCGTAAGCATCCGGCGGGGTGGAAAGGTAGTAGATTCGATTGAGGAATCCCTCGCACACCGAGTCGATCTTCCGGTACCCTGCTGGGTCTTCAAAGGGGGATTGTATGTACTCCAAGGTCTTTAGAAAGGCTTCCAGGGTTTCCTTCCCGTAAGAAAGAAGCTCCGGCTTCTGAAGCATCCCCTGAACCTCGTTCCGGAAGAACTCCTGTGTCCAGGGCCTTCGGGCAAAGCCTACGATCTTGAACCGGTTGAGGTGTCCTTTTGCGTAGAGGGAAAACAGGGCAGGCATAATTTTTTTCCGGGTCAAGTCTCCCGTTACACCAAAGATGAAGAACACGAAGGATTGGGCTTCCCGGCTAACGGATAATCCTGAGCGAAATGGGTTGAAATCCATGGTTACAATATGAAGCCCTCCAGTTGAAAAATCAAGGGTAACTGGATAGTATCCCTCCCATGCTGGAACTAAAGATCCCTACGCCATTTAAAAACGCGCCGATTTTCTTTAAACCAGAAACAGAATCCACCATGATCGATGCCCGGAACCTAGCCTCCCAGGGGTTTCCCACGGGCACCCTGATCGTCACCTCCTACCAGGTTGCGGGCCGTGGAAGATTTCCCGATCGAAAATGGGAATCCCCCCCGGGAGAAAGCCTCCTCTGTACCCTGATCCTTCGCACTGCCGATGTTCCGGATCCACTCGCCCCTCTCTCCCTAAAAACCGCCCTCGCTATTGCCACCCTGCTGGAAGAAGAGTTCCAACTGCAGCCTGCGATCAAATGGCCCAACGATGTGCTTCTGAAAGAACGAAAGGTGGCAGGCATCCTGGCTGAAACGAAAGACCAGGCCATCCTCATCGGAATGGGGATCAACTGTCTGCAGAAGTCCTTTCCCAAAGAACTGCGGAATACAGCCACCTCTATCCGCAAGGTGTCGGGCAAGAAGTTCGAAGTCCAGGACCTGATCTCTCCCCTGCTTACTCATCTACACCGATGGATTACAACGACGGAATCACCCGGTCTCGCCGCCACCCCCGACTCCTCCTGGAAAACCGAGTTGGAAAACCGACTCTACCGAAGGAACGATTCGGTTTGGTTTCTGCCGGGGATTCCCGGCCAGGAAGAACCTTTCGCGGGAACGATCCTGGGAATCACGGAGGAGGGTCTGTTGTTGATAAAACCTGAAGGATCCGCGGAAATACGACAGTTTGCCGCTGGAGAAATTCTCTTTCGCACAAAAAAATAAAAATTTTACTTGGCGATTTAGAAAAAGATTTGTATCTTTTTTTACAGATCAAGAATCAACCCTATATCACATCACATACTGTCAAAGTGAGGGAGTAGAATATGGCTAAGCAGTTGAAATTCGAAGAAGAAGCACGCCGCGCACTTCTCCGGGGTGTGGAGAAAATGTCCAACGCGGTCAAGGTAACCCTGGGTCCAAAGGGAAGGAACGTCCTGCTGGACAAGAAGTTCGGAGCACCCACGGTTACGAAGGACGGAGTATCCGTCGCGAAGGAAATCGAACTGGAAGATCCCTATGAGAACATGGGAGCCCAACTCCTGAAAGAGGTAGCCACAAAGACGAACGATGTAGCGGGAGACGGAACCACTACGGCAACCGTACTGGCCTACAGCATCATCAAGGAAGGGCTGAAGTCCGTGGCAGCGGGCATCAACCCCATGGGCATCAAGCGGGGGATCGACAAGGCGGTAGAGATTGCCGTCGAGGAAATCAAGAAAGCCTCTAAAGAAATAAAGGAAAAAGAAGAAATCGCTCAGGTAGCCGCTATCTCTGCCAACAACGACATGGAAATCGGTAAGGAAATCGCCGATGCCATGGAAAAGGTAGGGAAGGACGGGGTAATCACCGTAGAGGAATCCAAGACCATCGAGACCACCACCGAGTACGTGGAAGGAATGCAGTTCGATCGCGGGTACATTTCTCCCTATTTCGCCACCAACCGCGATACCATGACCACCGTGCTGGAGAACCCCTACATCCTGATCCACGACAAGAAAATCTCCAACATGAAGGAACTCCTTCCCGTACTGGAGAAGGTCGCTCAGGCAGGTAAACCCCTCCTGATCATCGCGGAAGATGTGGAAGGGGAAGCTCTTGCCACCCTTGTGGTGAACAACCTCCGGGGAACTCTCAATGCCTGTGCCGTAAAAGCTCCGGGCTTTGGTGATCGTCGGAAAGCGATGCTGGAAGATATCGCCATCCTCACCGGCGGACAGGTCATTTCCGAAGAACTGGGCCTCAAGCTGGAGAACACCGAACTGAGCCAGATGGGGCGGGCCAAGATGGTGAAGGTAGACAAGGAAAACACCACCATCGTGAGCGGCGAAGGGAAACCCCAGGACATCAAGGACCGGATTGCCCAGATCAAGGCTCAGATCGAGGAAACCACATCCGACTACGACCGGGAAAAACTCCAGGAACGGTTGGCCAAACTAGCCGGTGGAGTGGCTGTGATCAACGTGGGTGCCGCAACCGAGACGGAGCTGAAAGAAAAGAAACATCGGGTAGAAGACGCTCTTTCTGCCACTCGAGCGGCCATCGAGGAAGGTATTATCCCGGGTGGGGGAGTAACCCTGGCCCAGATCGTACCGATCCTGGAAAAGCATGACATTTCTTCCTTAGATGAAGAGGAAAAGGTGGGCTTCCGGATCGTGATGAGGGCTCTGGAGGAACCGATCCGCCAGATTGCCGAAAACGCGGGGGTGGATGGTTCCATCATCGCCGAGAAAGCCAAGAACGAGAAGAAGGGTGTGGGGTTCGATGCTCAGAAGATGGAATGGACCAACATGATGAAGGCAGGAATCATCGACCCGGCAAAGGTTGCACGAAGCGCCCTGCAGAACGCTGCCTCCATCGCGGGACTCCTTCTAACCACCGAGTGCGCCATCACGGAGATCCCGGAGAAGGAGAAGGCTCCCGCGGGCGGCCATCACACTCCGCCGATGGATTACTAATCGATCATCGCGATCTCAACAAACATACGATCAAACCAGAAAGAGGGGCGGCCTGCGGGCTGCCCTTTTTTTATGTCAGCGAAAGGTGTCGCAGCCGAGTACACCCATCCAGGCTTTCGGAGAGGCATCGCACGGTTCGAGGATAGGCGTTACTTTAAAGTCGATGCGGCGAGGGCCAAAAACCGGCGAGTAACGGGCATCGCTAGTAAGTACCTGATGGTAAGGTGTATCCGGCTACTGAAACGCCACCTGGGATAGAGTAGATCCGTTGCGGGGCTTCATCCGGGACAGTAGGATAAAAAAGCCGCTCCCGGAGGAAGCGGCTCTGCATGATGTTCAAAGAAAACCGGCACCGGTAATATCAAAAATCGGCCGCCTCCAGCTCTGCCAGGGTAAGATTTACGGTATACTTCAATGTATTCGCATTGTCGTATACCTTAAGAGATGCAGTGGTTGACTGTAGCTTCTGTACTAGATCGGTCTCCAATCCTGCAAAAGCTGATTCTTCGTCAAAACTAGATAGCGCTATGCCGCTTTTCGAATACTCGAAGGGGAAGGATACTATGAACTTAGCTCCCGCCCCTGTGGAAGAGCCGACCGACATGGCCACACCCATCTGGAGGGTGATGGAATAACTGAGCTTCAAGGAGGACTCGATGGGATCTCCATTGGCGTCCGTGTTACCGGAAATCGTTACCTTTACAGTGACTTTATATACGTACTTCCCATTTACCGTGTAGGTTGGGCTTCCCTGCAGGGGGACAGTGACAGTGGCAACCGTTGCCGTGATATCCTCTTTTATTGTATAAGAAAAAGAGAAAGAACTGTTGGGGTTAATGGTATCAGGCTGAGAAACAGATTCTTCCTCAGATCCTTTCACTGTCACTGTCCCCCCGCCTAAATCGAATGTTTCATTTATAGGTTTTGTATAGGTTTGGGTCACCTTTGGTTTTAAAGCCTTCGATAGGGTCCGCGAGGGATGCAATGAAGCCTCCATCTGGGTTTCAAGATAATTGCCAATTTCCGTATCGAGGGCATTCTTCGCGTTCAGGAACAGGGTCTTGCTAGCATCAGAAGAGGAAGGTACGGTACCGCTGAATGCAGACAACTGGCTCGCAGAACCCACATCGGGAGCTGCGAGACTGTCTTCCTCCTTTTGTAACAGGTCGCACCCGCCCGCTAGGAATGAAACTAGAAGAACCAGTACCGCTAGCCAGGGCAGGCACCCTTTCGAGACATTTTTAGCCATATAAACCTCCAAAAAAATTAGATAGTCTAACTATACCACGCAGTTGCATATTATTCCACCCTTGATCCTTCCCCCTCCACCCCTTACAATACACCCCATAGGAGAAAGGCAGAATGAAACGGGAAGAGTTCATTTTCATCATCGGATACCAGGGGAACGTAGCCATCATAGACGGGAAAGCAAAAAAGAACTATGGATCCTACACGACTCGACAGCTAGCCGAAGCAGGCCTTTTCAAGCCAGCCTTTTGTTCTGCCCTCTATTCGGGAGATCCCAACGAAATGGAAGAGTTCCTCCGCATCTTCAACGCAGCTCATCCAGGTCCGCCCTACACGCAGGAACAGTTAAGCCGACTCTTCGGAGTATTCGAAGTACCCAAAGAACCTATGCGTTTCAAGATCCTTTAGTAAAAATTCATTGACGGGTGAACAATTCTCGGCTACAATGTCTCTGAGTATTGCAAATTAAGCAATTTGGCCATGCATAATTCACAACATAAACGAGGTCCTATATGGAGCTGATTCACAACGAAATCCCCCTGGAGTTCCTGCACGCTCTTCCTGAGGGGATCAAATACGTAGTCCGCCATGGGAAAGACTTTCTTGTGGTAGAAGAAGTGACCTGCCCCAACGGCCACTCCCTCATGAGCGAAAATGTCCGTATTCACGGCGAACCTTCCCTCAAGATCGGAGTGGAAATCGGTAACGAAAAAGGCCACTTCTTCATCGACGCTTTCTGGGGAAGCCACAAGAAGCTGTTCGACTTCATCCCCCCTTTGGGCCCGGCTCCCGTGATCGTCAAGTCCTTCTGCCCAACCTGTGGTACCAGCCTCATTGTGGAAGATCTCTGCAATATTCCCGACTGCAAGACGAAGGAACACATCCTCCTATTCCTGCCGGGAAAAAAGAATCGGATTTTAGTCTGCGCACGACTGGGGTGTCCCGGGCATCGGCTGGAGGTGCAGGAACTTCCCCACGAGGTTACGGAAAAAATCAGCGGGATCAACTACTTTGGCACAGGAATCGACGATTACTTCGGAGGAATCTAAGGAGGGATCCAATGCAGGAAAACTATATAGAAATAGAAATCGAGCAGTGCAAAGGATGCCGTCTCTGTGTGGAGACCTGCCCCCACCACTGTATCGTCCAGGGATCGGAGATCAACAAAATGGGATACCAGTACATCCGATTCGTACAGAATGGCTGTACTGCCTGCGGGTTCTGCTACTATATCTGCCCCGAACCGGGGGCTATCACGGTGATCAAAGCGGAGAAACGGGAGGCTGTGCATGGCTAAGCAGTTGATAAAGGGAAATGAAGCGGTTGTGTACGGAGCCCTCCTGGGAGGGGCCACCCACTTCTTCGGATACCCAATCACTCCTGCCAGTGAAATTGCCCACGCCGCGGCGGAATACTTCGTATCCACCGGCAGGTGCTTTCTCCAGGCAGAGGATGAGGTGAACGCGGTAAACATGCTCTATGGGGCCGCCGCAGCAGGAGGAAGGGTAATGACAGCTTCCTCAGGGCCTGGAATCGCCCTGATGTCCGAAGGGCTATCCTACCTGGCAGGGGCAGAGTTACCCGCCGTCATCGTAGATGTGCAACGGGCAGGCCCCGGGCTCGGGAACATCTGGCCTGAACAGTCGGACTACAACATGGTGGTGAAAGGGGGAGGGCATGGGAACTATCGGAACATTGTGCTAGCCCCTTTCTCTGCCCAGGAAATGTGCGACTTTGCCTACCGAGCCTTCGAACTGGCAGACCGATACCGAATGACCGTGTTTATCCTGGCGGATGCCTACATCGGTCAGATCATGGAAGCAGTGGAAGTTCCAACCAAGGTTCTCCATGCGCCGCGAAAGGATTGGGCCCTGTATGCCGATCGGGAGAGCCGGCACAATCTCATCACCTCCATCCTGATGAACACTGAAATTCTCTACCACCACAACCAGAAACTACAGGAAAAGTATGCCAGGGTGGAACGGGAACTGGTGGAGTGGGAAGAGTACGATACGGTAGACGCCGAGTTTCTTTTCGTGGCCTACGGAATCAGCGCTCGGATCAGCCTGTCGGTAGTGAGAGAACTTCGCAGGTTGAACCTGAAGGCGGGTCTACTGCGGCCCAAAACTCTCTATCCCTTCCCCAGTGCACGGATCGCGGAGCTGGCACAGCAGGTGAATCAGATCGCTGTGGTGGAACTGAGCAACGGGCAGATGGCTGCCGATGTGGAGTTGGCCGCTAAAAAACCCGTCCTCAAATACAATTGGATGGGGGGAAAAGTGCCTTCCATCCAGGAAGTGCTGGATCTGGCCAAGCAGGATATCAAACAATCCGTTACGGTAAGAGGATAGCCCTATGGTGAAACACGCAAAACCAAAAACCTTCTACGACACCTTCGAGCGCAGAGGACGTGGCGAAAAAAATACCACCTACTGTCCTGGCTGTGGTCACGGGAATGCCCACAAATTGATTGCCGAAGTGATCGCGGAACTGGGGATCCAGGACCGGGTAATCTTTCATTCCCCTGTAGGCTGTAGCGTTTTTGCCTACTACTACTTCGACACAGGAAACATTCAATGTTCCCACGGACGGGCCCCCGCCGTAGCCACAGGAGTCTCCCGAGCCCGGGACAACGCCGTCGTCATTTCGTACCAGGGAGATGGGGATCTGGCGGGCATCGGCATGGGTGCCATCATGCATGCCGCCAACCGGGGTGAACACATGGCTGTGTTCTTCATCAACAACGCCATCTACGGGATGACGGGAGGCCAGATGGCCCCTACCACCCTGGTGGGTCAGAAGACTACCACCACTCCCTTTGGCCGGACCCCGGGAAGGGAAGGATACCCCATCCGGATGTGCGAGCTCGTGAATGAGCTGCAGGCCCCTGTGTACATCGAACGGGTATCCCTGGGGGACGCGGCCCGCATCATACGGGCCAAGCGAGCGGTGAAACAGGCTCTTCTCAACCAGGTACATAAAAAAGGGTTCTCCTTCGTCGAGATTCTCTCCCCCTGCCCGGTCAACTGGAAAATGACCCCCATCGAAGCCCGGAAATGGCTGATCGAAACGATGGAACCCCTGTTCCCGGTAAAAGTATTCCGCAATATGGAAGAACCTCCGGTAAAGTACGAAGCGCCCAAGGTCCTTTCCGATGAAGAACTGGTGGCTCTTTTTTCGGCTACCAAGGAAATCGAGATTCCCGCCACACCCCGAGAGGTGGAAGATCAGTACATCAAAATCGCAGGTTTCGGAGGGCAGGGGGTTATGTCCGCGGGGGTATTCCTTGCCAACTGCGCCATCAAGGAAGGGTTCAACTCTACCTGGCTCCCCTCATACGGGCCGGAAATGCGGGGGGGGACTGCCAACGCCAGTGTCATCATTTCCAACAACCAGATCGGTACACCCCTGGTCAGCAGTCCCAACGTACTGATCGCCATGAACGCTCCGTCTTTAGACACCTTCGAAGAAACGGTGGTTCCCGGAGGATTGGTGATCGTGAACTCCTCGTTGGTGCCCCGTAAACTCAAGAGGGAAGACGTACAGGCCATCTACGCGCCCGTTACTGAGATCGCCAAGGATGTAGGGTTGATCGCTGCCGCCTCTGTAGTGGCCCTGACCCTCTACGCCTGTGCCTCCGGGGCTGTGCAGATCGAAACGATCGAGAAAGTGATCCCCCTGTCCCTGAAGAAGAAGGCCCTGGTGGATGTAAACCTGAAAGCGGTGGAAGCGGCGGTGGAGTATTACCAGAAGAACCTGAAGGAGGAGCTATCCTACAGTACTCATAGATAAGGGGCCTCCCTTGTCTATTCATATAGATAGGCGGGTTGCGTTGGTAACTTAGTACCCTACCTCTAGCACCCCTCCATTTTTTGCGGCCTGGATTCAATCCAGGCCATTTTTTTGAATGCTTACCTATACTCTCGAGGGCTCACCTTGCCCTGGAGAACTCGTAACCCATTGTAGGCCAGGGCACGCAACTCATCCTCCCCCGGGTAGATGAACACTGGCCCCAGGTGCTTGATCCGTTCGATCAGGTCCCGGGTGAAGGTTTCACTGTAGGCGATGCCTCCGGTGATCAGGATCCCATCCACCTGTCCTTTCAGCACGGTAGACAGGGCACCGATTTCTTTCGCCACCTGGTACACCATCGCGTCTCGAACGAGCTTGGCTTTCGCATCCCCGGCGGCGACGCGCTGTTCCACCTCCTGGGCGTTGTTGGTACCCAGGTACGCCACATACCCACCCTTTCCAGTGATCATCTTTTTCACCTCTTCCAGGGTGTACTTTCCACTGAAACAGAGCTTGGCCAGATCTCCTGCCGGAAGGGTACCGCTCCGCTCCGGGGAAAAGGGCCCTTCCCCATCCAGTGCCTGGTTCACATCGATCACCCGACCCTTGTAGTGGGCACCCACGCTGATTCCCCCTCCCAGATGAGCCACGATGAGGGACAACTCTTCGTAGGATTTGCCGATCTTTTCCGCATGGAGACGAGCGATGGCCTTCTGGTTCAACGCATGGAAGATGGATTTTCGCTCGAACAAAGGGTGCCCCGAGATCCGTGCGACATCCTCTAGTTCATCCACCACCACAGGATCCGCTATGTACGCCCGGGCTCCCGGAATGGAGCGCGCGATATCCCGTGCGATCAGACCTCCCAGGTTACTCGCGTGTTCCCCCAACAAGCCCGCCCGCAGATCTTCCTCCATCCGGTCGTTCACCTCGTATACCCCGGAAGGTAATGGCTTGATCAACCCTCCCCGCCCCATCACCACCTGGATGGCTGAAACATCGATGCCCGCCTTTCCCAGTTCCGTTAGAATCGTTTCCTTCCGGAAATCGTACTGATCGGTAATTCTCTTGAAGGGAGCAAGTTCTTCCGAGGAATGTCGGATCGTTTTTTCCAGGAGCAGTTCCTGACCCTGAAACACCCCAATCTTGGTAGAGGTGGAACCAGGATTGATCGCCAGGATAAGTGCCTGTTTCATGAATGAGGTCTCCTTTGGGGTAAAAGATATCAGGATGGTGTCCGGCTGAGGGCAACCGCCAGGGCAATGGAATAATGTTTGCTCTGTTCCGAGTCGGCCCGGCTGGTGAGTACGATCGGGGCAGCCGCTCCGAGAATTACTCCCGCAGCTACCGCACCGCCCAAAAAGTTCAGGGCTTTGTAGATCAGGTTCCCGCTTTCGATATCCGGTACCAGAAGGATATCCGCATCCCCTGCTACCTCACTATCGATACCCTTGTGCTTAGCCGCCTCTTTGGACACTGCATTGTCCAGCGCCAGGGGCCCATCGATCACGCATCCCTTGATCTGGCCGCGTCGGTTCATCTGGGTAAGAAGGGCTGCATGGACTGTAGCGTCCATCTTCGGGTTCACCGTTTCCACAGCGGCCACCACCGCTACCTTGGGTATGGTGATCCCGATTTTATGGAACATTTCCACCGCATTGGTGAGGATCGAGACCTTCTCCTCGAAGGAAGGGGCTACGTTCATTCCCGCGTCGGTGACCCCGAAGAGTTTATGGTAATAGGGTGATTGGAACAATCCAAGGTGACTTAACAACGCTCCTGACCTGAGCCCTCTTTCCTTGTCCAGTACGGCCTTTAGAAGGGCTGCCGTCTGCACCAACCCTTTCATCAACACATCGGCCTGCTTGTCCCGGATAAGGCCTACTGCCTTGCTCGCCGCCTCCACCGGATCGGATGCGGGGATCAGCTCTGCCCACGAAGGGTCAAACCCGATCTCGCTCATGAGACGCTCGGTTTCGGCCTTCGATCCTACAAGGATCGCTTCCACGATCCCCTCTTTGATGGCATCCCGGACAGCTTCCAGCACATGTTTATCCTCCGAAGCAGCCACAGCAACCCGTTTTTTCTTCCCTTGTTTTGCCTCTTCCACGAATTCTGCCAGATTTTTCCGCATAGGGCACCTCTCAGAACACGGTAAGTTGTAGGAAATTATAAGGGGAGGTATGGATTTCCGTCAAGAAAAATGTTATCTACGCAACACTACATTGCGATTTCAACAACAATTTCGTGTCCAGAAGTCCCCGACAGGCGCCTGCATCACCTTTTTCTGGCAATCATGCCCATGCAGGAAATCGTGCTGCGGCACTTCCTTTGAGGCATTCCTTTAGAGTAACTCCCTTTACCACATTTCGCCAGGGTATCGCCTTCTACTGTTTGAGAACCGTTTCCCGGGTCCGGCGCAGAGTGAGGTTCTTCCCAGGCAGGGAAAACACATACTTTTCGGTAAAAAGATGTTCCTCCCGTATTCCGTCGGTCACGATGACCTTCTCGAACCGATCGTACACCACGAAACTTAGACGGCAGGGTTTGAAATGAAAGGATTTTCCCTCTAGCCGCACCCGGAGAGTATCCCCGGTATTGGTGACCCGAAGGGAGAACTCCGTGCGAATTCCCTTCCGATACCCGAAGGTTTCCCCATCGTCGAACCGATAGGAGTACTGCCCCTCTACCCTCGAGTCCTTCCGGAGGAAGAGGTGAAACTCTACGGCAGAAAGATCCTTTTCCATCAACGCGGCTTCCGCTGGCTGCAGGGGGAGGACAGCTCCCTCCCGGATAAAGATCGGGGTACCGGTAGGGGTCGCTTTTACCGGTAGCCGAGCCCCCCCTTCCTCCCACTGGTCTTTGAACCAATCGTACCAGCGGATTCCTGCTGGAAGATACACCTCCCTTTCCTTCCCCTCCATTATAGGAGCCTGCAGGATAGACGCACCCACCAGGAACTCGGTATCCAGAAACGGAGCGGCTTCTTCTCGATCTTTGGGGAACTCGAGGAATAAGGGACGCAGGAGGGGAAGGCCTGTTTCCTCCTCGTCGGCAAACAGGTTGTACAGGTAGGGCAGTAACCGGTAGCGGAGACGAATGTAGTCCCGGATAATGGAAAGAGGTTTTTCTCCAAACTGCCAGGGCTCCTGTGGCCGGCTTCCTTTTACCGAGTGGTTCCGGAACAGGGGAAAGAGGAAACAGGCTTTGTACCAGTCCACTGCCAGCTCCGCATCGGCATCCCCTCCAAACCCCGGGATATCCACCCCACAGAAGGGTTCCCCGCTTAGGGAAAGGCTCAAACAGAGGGGAATGGACAGGGCCAGATGGTGCCGATTGGACCAATTGTCTCCCCCCCAAATGCCCCCATACCGGCTGGAAGAAACGAAGGCGCTCCGGCTAACCAGGAAGGGCCTGCGATTGGGGAAGGTTTTCAGGAAGGCTTCCCAGACCGCTTTCTGCATACCGAGACAGTACGCGTTATGGTAAAAGCTATGGGGCTTTTTCCCCCGCTGGAACAGCATGCTCTGGGGATCCACAGGACCCGTGGAGGGATCGTTCATGTCGAGCCACAGCCCTTCCACACCGGAACTGAGGAACTTCCTTACTCGTTCGGCCCACCACTCTCGGGTCTCCGGAAGAGAGAAGTCGGGAAACACCGTTTCCCCTGGCCACACGAACCCGATGAAGGGCGCTCCTTCCGGGGTCAGGCAGAGGAGATCTTTTTCCTTCGCTTCCCGATACACTTCGAAAGACTCTTCTTTCTTGATTCCGGGATCCAGGATGGGCACAACCCTGCGGGAACGTTTCTTTAGATCCTCGATCTGGTTCTTGGGATGACTGAACTTCTTTTCGTCCCAACTGAAGACTCTGAACCCATCCATATAGTCGATGTCGAGCCACAGCGCGTCGCAAGGGATATCGTGCTTCTGGAACAACCGGTCCAGTTCGTCCAGATCCGTGTAACTGCCGTACCCCCACCTGCTCTGATGGTAGCCGATAGCCCAGAGAGGAGGAAGGGGTACCGTTCCTTGAAGCCTTTGGAGACGGGAAGTAACCGCTCGGGGGTTGTCCGCAACCAGAATGTACAACTCCGGCTTTCCCCCTTCCGCACCCAGGGAAAACCACCTGGGCAGGGAACTCGGCCCGTGCAGGGAATCGGCAATGGCATCATCCACCATGAGGGAAGCGAACGCGGGGTAGGAAGTTGTCAGGAGCACACCCACCCATGCGGAGCCGGTATCTATCAGCACATAGGGAATGGAAGCGTACAGGGGATCCGGGATGCCCTCCCTATGGACGGGGGTAGGGAAATCGGCCCACACATCGGTATTGTAGAACTTCGTTCGAATACCTGATCGTTCCAAAGGGAAAGCCTTTTCCCCCAGGCCAAAGAGGCGGAACTTCGCATCGGGAGTGAAGTTCACCACCCAACTCTGCCCCAGTACACCAAACCCCTTTTCCTCCAGGGTCGACAGAACCCGTTCGCCTCCCCACTGCACTTCGAAGCCGTTGCCTTTGGAAAGGACATTCCCCCTCTTTTCCCTCCTCCACCCCGTTTTTGTCAGCTCCGCGGGGCTTTCCTCAGAAGCCCATCGGGGATCGTCCCACGCCACACGATACACATCCTCTCCCAGATGAGTAATGTCCAGGCGAATCGATGCTGATGCACCATAGGTAAAGTTTATAGGGTGGAGGATCTTGTGGAAGTACATAGGCTAGAACAGGTGCCCCATTTTTTTCTTTTTCGTCTCGAGATAATGTTTATCGTAGGGATTTGGCGGTATCACCAGGGGAAGCCGTTCGGTGATATGGACTCCTTCTTTTTGTAGCTTCTCGATCTTGTCCGGATTGTTGGTAAGAAGAGCTATGGACCGGATTCCTAAAAGCTGGATGATTTTCGCGGCCACCCGATAGTCCCGTGCCTCTCCCGGGTAACCCAGAAAATGGTTCGCTTCCACCGTATCCAGGCCAAGATCCTGCAACTGGTAGGCCTTGATCTTGTTCAACAATCCAATTCCACGCCCCTCCTGCATCAGGTAGATGAGCACGCCGACATCTCTGCTTCCAATGTAGCGCAGTGCCGCTTCCAATTGATCCCGGCAATCACACCGTAGGGACCCCAGCACATCTCCCGTGTGGCACTGGGAATGAACCCGCAAGGGAACTCCTTCCTTTCCCTGTACATCTCCCCGCACAACGGCAGTATGCTCCTTATCTTCCCTCCCATCGTAGAAACCATAAAGGGTGAATTCGCCAAAACGGGTAGGAAAATGAGCTCTAGCCACCAGTTGGACGCAGAGGTCTTCCTCCATGCAGTACTGGCCGATCCCTTTACAGTAGAACTCTTCGGGAACGAAATCGGGGTTCCCTTTCATTTTTTTTAAAAGTTCTCCCCGGGAAACCACCTTGTCACAGTTAGAGAACAGTTCGGATTTTTCCATGGATTCACTTCTTCTCTTCTACGATCATCAGAGTCTTGGGGTCAAGCCGTACGCTCAGGTCCTTCCTGGGATAGGACTCACGATCCTTCACCAGACGTATGAGGATATTTCCCTCTGATTCACCCAAGGTGATGAGCACATCGATCAGGTCCTCGAAAGACTTCAGGGAAGGGGGGACATCCCGGTTCCAAATTTTTTCGTTCTCCGGTTTTACCGTAGCACTGAACCAGATGGTTACTCCCATCTCCTTGGCGAATTCCTTGATCAACCGAAGATCCTCGGGAGTGGCTAGATAGAAATTGTACCCATCCACGATAATAAGATCCGCCTTGAAGTTCCCATCCCGAATCATCGCCGTAAGGCTTCGAATGATCTGCTGGGTTTTCACCCCTTCTTGGTTGAAACTCATGATCACTCGATGTTTGATGATCTCCTCATGAACCTCCATCGCGGAGCTCAACTTACGCGCAACTTCCTTGAATATATCTTCGTACCAACTGATGATATGATCGGTGCGGGTAGAAAAGGATACGTGAATCACCTGCTTTTCTTGCAACAGGCTATCGGTGGCAATGTGCACCAGACACCCCGTTTTGCCAATACCCTTTGGGGAGGCCACAACAGCGATTTCTCCCTTTTGGAGCGGCTGCTTCAGAGATTTCTCCAACCCCCGCAATGGGCTTCGACGGATTAGTTCTTTTTTAACCATTATTGACCCTCCAATTATTTCTGTTCCTTTCGGCGTTTTTCCTGGTATGCTTTCTTCAATTCTTCTCCAATTGCATTAGGCACCCGACCATACTTCAAGAACTCCATGGAAAACTCCGCCTTTCCCTGGGTGAGGGATCGTAGTACGGTAGAATACCCGAACATTTCACTCAAAGGCACTTCCGCTTCGATTCTACAAAAGTTATTCTCTTCTGTGGAACTGACAATGATTCCTCTCCGCTGGTTCAGGCTACCGAAGATGTTCCCCTGGAACTCCGAGGGACCTTCCACCGTGACTTTCATGATGGGTTCGAGGATTACGGGCTTGGCCTTTTCATACGCCTGTCGGAAAGCTCCGATGGCAGCCTGCTGGAAGGCGATGTCGGAAGAATCTACCGGATGGGTGCTTCCGTCGTTGATCACGCACCGAATGTTCACCACGGGAAAGCCGATCAGAGTACCCTTCATCCGGGCAGCCTGGAAGCCTTTGTCACAGGAGGGGATGAACTCGTTGGGGATCACTCCTCCTTTGATCATATTGACGAACTCGTACTCCTTGTCTTCGCAGGGCTCCATGTAACCCGCCACTCTTCCGAACTGTCCGGCTCCCCCCGTCTGCTTCTTGTGGGTATAATCGAAATCAGCCCTTTGGGTAATGGTTTCTCGATAGGCCACTTGGGGCATTCCGGTTTCCACTTCCGCCCGGTACTCCCGTTTCATCCGCTCGATGTACACATCCAGGTGGAGTTCTCCCATTCCCTGGATGATGGTCTGGTTGGATTCCGGATCCACATAGGTATGGAACGTGGGGTCTTCCTTGGTAAAACGTCCCAACGCCTTCGCCATCTGATCCGCCGAAGTTTTATCCTTCGGGAACACTGCCAGGGAAATCACCGGCGCCGGGATGTACATCGATGTCATCGAATAGTTGATACCCGGGCTGCAGAACGTGTCTCCCGAAGCACAATCGATCCCGAACAGCGCCACGATATCGCCGCACACCGCTTCGGTAATGTCTTCCATCTCATGGGCGTGCATCCGAATCAGTCTCCCCACCTTGAACTTCCTCCGAAGACGGGGATTGTACAGCTCGTCCCCCTTTCGGAGCATTCCCTGGTAGATGCGAATGTAGGTCAATTGTCCATACTGCCCTTCTTCCAACTTGAACGCAAGCGCTACGAGAGGCTCCCGGGGATCCGAGCGTAGTTCCACCTCTTTTTCCCCGTCATTCAGGTCCAGAGCGGTATTCCGTACCTCCGAAGGATTGGGTAGGTAATGAATCACTCCATCCAAGAGGGGTTGCACCCCCTTGTTCTTGTAGGCAGAACCCATGAAGACAGGAATCAGTTTTCGGGTAAGAACCCCTTTACGGATAGCCGCGTAGATCTGAGCTTCCGTTTCCGCCCCTTCGAGAAAGGCCTCTGCCAGCTCGTCGGAAAAGAGGGAAGCCGCATCGATCAGTTCCTCCCGGCGTTTCTCTGCCTCCGCCTTTAGTTCGACAGGGATCTCCCGTTCGACCACATGCTCGCCATTGGCCCCTTCGAAGAACAGAGCCTTCATCTGGATCAGGTCCACCACACCTTGAAACTTGTCCTCCAGTCCTATGGGGATCTGCACCAGTACGGCATTGTGCCCCAGTTTGTCTCGGATCTGCTCTTTCACCTTGTAGGGATTGGCACCCGTCCGATCCAGCTTGTTGATGAAGGCCACGAAGGGAACGTTATACCTTCGTAACTGCCTGTCCACCGTGATAGACTGGGACTGCACCCCGCCGACAGAGCAAAGGACAAGAATCGCTCCATCCAACACCCGTAAGGACCGTTCAACCTCGATGGTGAAATCCACGTGGCCCGGTGTATCGATGATGTTGATGGTATGGTCTTTCCAGGTAACGTTGGTGGAAGCCGAGGTGATGGTGATTCCCCGCTCCCGCTCCAACTCCATGTAATCCATCGTGGCTCCCCGGCCATCCTTTCCCTTAACCTCGTGGATCATATGGATCTTGTCGCAGTAGTACAGGATCCGTTCCGTAAGGGTGGTCTTGCCGGAATCGATATGGGCACTGATCCCGATGTTCCGCATTTTAGAGATGTCCATCATACGTATTTCATCCTCTTTCTATAAAGTATAATATTCCCTAGCCATGAATACCGAGAACGATATGGACTGCTTTAGGGGTTGCAGGCTATTTAAACTCGTTGAAATACACACTGAAAACCAGAAACACTTCCTTGCTCGTCATTTCTATTCCTTCCGCCTTCAACTTTTCTCGGGCTTCATCCATCGTCAACTTCGGTTGTTGCTTCTTTAACTCGACGAGCCGGTTGATTCCTGCTTCGGAAGGTAGGCGAATAGTACCGAAAAATCCACGATTGTTCAAGACCAGGAGAGCATATCGGAGTAGCTGGAACTCTGTGGACAAATCCGATACTTTCTGTTCCAGACTTTGCTGGGCTTGAGTACTCTTCTGGAAATTCCTGTCGACTTCCTGTTTCAGCGCACCTAAAGAATCCCGAACTTCCCGTATCTCATTCCCTACCGCGGTACTGATCTTTTCCCCTTCCATCAGCAATCTATCCAATCGCCCCTCGATGTCCTGGAATCGTTTCAGGATATACTCCGGATCCTGGGACTGGATGTAGGCATAGGGATTTAGCACCGCGGCTAGAATCTTTTCCGCAAACTCTTCCTCTTTGAAGAATTGCCCTTTGATCCGCAGGAACAGGTTCTCCACCACGATACGGAAATCGAACTCGAGAAAGTCGGTATAAAAAAACTGTATTCCCGAAGGCATGTAGGTAGATAGCTCCCGACCCTTATACTGGAATGACCGGGGAATCACTAAAATTTCGGCCCGTTCATCGGCAAAGATCACCCGCACAGAGGAAGGAAGGAGAATCCGAAGGTTCTGGTAAATGGCCAGGATTCCTCGAAGTCTTTCTTGATCAGTCTCCTTGAGCTCAGCCCCCTTGAAGGATACACTCACGTCCATGTTCCCCGGCGCCCTGAACTGATACACCGTATACGGTCCTTCTTTCGATTGGGATTTGAGCTGCAGCCCGAGGGTAGCGTAGTCCTGGGCCCAGAGGATCGTAGCCATTCCCAGGGAAAGAACCATACTCCACACGATTTTCTTCATATCGGTCTCTCCTACTGCTCTTCTACCAAAACTTTATCGAAGGGGCGAATCGGGTTCTGCGGATCCTTCAGCTCCAGCACAACCCAGGAGGACTTCCCCGCCTCCCCCTCATAGCGAATCTTCCCGATGTATTCATCGTCCCTGCGGAACACCCTTGCCACCGAGCCTGGGCTAATTAGGCGAAGTTTGTCCACCACTACCAGGAGATTCTTTGGTTCCCGCGGATCCAGCACATACCCCTGCTCGCGATTAGTAAGCATCAGTTGTTCGATCGCATAGATATATTTCCCCAGCAGTTGGCTCTGTTCAGCTACCTGAGCGTTCAATCCCCGAATCCTTTCCTCCTGAGATCGGAGAATAGCGTTTTTCTGCTGAAGGCCCCGGTTGAAAGCATCGAGGATCTGTTCGTAGAGGAGGGCTACTTCCTTCTGCCGGGCCTCGAGCTGGGTAATGATGGAAGGAACGGCATTCTGAAAGGGAATTTTTTTCAATTCTCCCAGTACAATGCTCAACTCGGAGAGTTTCTGGGAAAGCCGTGAAAGGGCCTCTACATCGAGGAGCCCTTCCGCGGTGAGTAGCGAGCTATTGAATCGAGGGAGCCTTGCATTGAGAACCGCAGGATCGATGGAAGCCGAAAGAAGGGGAGCGGCTGCCTGGCTCACCGAGGTAGGGTTGTATTTCAGGATCAGGCTGGCAATTTCCCTTGCATGGTTCGCTTTTAAAACCGCGAGGAGATCCTGTTGGTACTTCTTCAGCCCTTCGATCTCCCGGGTGTACCGTTGGTTCAGTTCTTGCAATTCCCGCTGGTGAGCTTTTACGGTACGTTCCATTTCCATTTCATGAAGCCGCCGTTGGTTGTTCAGCACTTCCTCCTGCTCCCTCGCCTTCTGCACCTGCCGGGCATCGTAGGAATCGATCTCTTTCTGGATTTGCTGGATTTCTTTCTCTTTGGTAGCGATCCGCGGCGCGTAGGAAGCCTGGATGGCGTTGAGTTGGCGATTCAGTCTAGCCCGGGCTGCCTGCAAGCGTTCGCCTTTCATAGCTTCGGTAAGATCTGTAGCGGTACCGATGAGTTCCGCTTCCCGTTGAAAGACTAATCGCGCTTGTTCTACCTCCGAGTTCTGGCCAAACTGCAGGTTCTCAAGCTCCTTCTTCGCGTTGGCAAGGTCGGTCTCCAGCCGTTTTGCCGTGTCCAACACTTCCCGGAGGTTCACCGATTCGAAGGCCTGGGCACCCACCTGCACTTCCCGACTCTTCTTCTCGATGTAGAGGGTTACCCCTACCGCGCCCGCGAGGAAAAACAGAACGATCCCCGCCACCACGATGGGAACCAGGAGACTCCGATTCCGCTTCGTTTTGGCAAACTCTGTCTCCAGATTGTACTGAGCCTGCCTCTGGCGGAACTCACTGGCCAGTTCCTGGAGAAAGAGGGACTTGCTTTTTTCCACCAGGTCATGCACTTCGCTGTTGGTTCCTTCTATTTTTCTTTCATCGCCCATATGCCATTCCAATCCTTTGGACACGGGTAGGAACCGGTCCGGTCTTTGAATACTTCTGCCAGAGGCAAAGCGCAACGGCTGAAGTATCGGTTTGCCTCTGTCCAGTCTCCCTCATAGTACAATTCCAGTCCGATGCGAAACTCTTCCAAATCTTTCTTTAGGTCTTCGTCGATCAACGACCGCTCGATGGGCCAGTAGATCTTCTTACCGATGGTTTTCCCCTTCACTTGAACCTGATCCAGTTCGGCGAACACGTACTGATTCGTGCTGGATTCCACCTCCTGTCGGATATAGTCCGAAATGATCACAGGAACCTTATAGATCCTCGTCAGCCCTTCCAGCCGGGACGCGGAGTTCACGTTGTCGCCGATCACCGTATTGACCATCCGTTCGTAGGACCCGATGGTGCCGTAGAAAACCTCACCCCCATCGATCCCTACCCCCACCTCGAGGAGCACAGCCCGGTACACCCGTTCTTCCGCTTCCGTAAGGGCTCCTCTCCTCTTCACGATCTCTTCCCTCCGCTTGGTCATTTCCTGCCGGAGGGAGGAAGCCACTTCCTGAATCTTGTAGGCCGCCTGAACAGCCTGAAGACTCTTTCGTTCCTGCTCCAGTAAGCCGAATATCGCCAGGAGGGCATCCCCGATGATGGAACCGATATCCCCGTTCAGTTGATGGATGTATCGAATTGCCCGATCGTAGTGGAGGTTAAGAAGCTTGATG
>Ga0101944_10000561_pt1 | contig 106396 bp, 75 predicted proteins | sample DewCreD2012metaG_FD_75245 | JGI IMG/M metagenome (GOLD analysis project Ga0101944, IMG submission 75245) | Hot spring sediment bacterial and archeal communities from British Columbia, Canada, to study Microbial Dark Matter (Phase II) - Dewar... ... | reverse complement strand
GAAGTCGTGTGCCCGGTCGCGCAGATAGGTGCAGATGACCTGCTTCGCAGTAGGCGGAGGCGGCGGCTGCTTCTCCTGAGCGCCCGGCGCCTGGGCAGCCCAGACCATCGCGGCCGGCGCAGACAGCGCCGCGGCCACCAGGACTGCGAGAACTCTCTTCTGCATGCTCAGTCCCCTAATCGGGTTTCCGGAAGCCTCGCACAACCACCCGCCCACGGGGGCATTATAACCGCCCCGCCGGGAATGTCAAGCCGTGCAAGGCCTGACACGCCCCCAGTTTCCGGCCTCTCGGTCTGTGCAGCCCCGAACGGGCGAACTACGATAGCCCAGGGCGAAGCGAAGCCCTGGGAAGGCTGGCCATTCCCTCCCGAAGGTTCCAATACCTTCGGGAGGGTAGGGCTTAGGCGCGGTGGCGCGGTGGGGCGTTACCCTCCCGAACGTATTGGAACGTTCGGGAGGGAGGTGGGGACGGTCTCGCCCTTACAGGGCTGACCATTCCCTCCCGAAGGTTCCAATACCTTCGGGAGGGTAGGGCTTAGGCGCGGTGGCGCGGTGGGGCGTTACCCTCCCGAACGTATTGGAACGTTCGGGAGGGAGGTGGGGATTATCTCGCCCTTACAGGGCTGATTCCCTTACAACCCCAGACCCAGGGCTTCGCTTCGCTCCGCCCTGGGCTATGATAGACCGCCCTTGCAGGGCTCCAAGCCACAAGACTAACAAACTGGGGGCGTGTCAGCGCCTCCCCTCGCTCCGGCAGAGCGGGCGGCGCATCGGCCCGAAAGGCGCTTGACTGCCGCTCGGCGGCAGATTAGACTCTTGCCTTTGCCATCGCCTCCTCAAGGAGTGCCCCCCGGTGCTGCGCTATGCCCTGGCGATCTTCCTGAGCGCGTTCCTCCTCTTCCAGGTCCAGCCCCTCATCAGCAAGTTCATACTCCCCTGGTTCGGCGGCACGCCGGGGGTGTGGACGACGGCGATGCTGTTCTTCCAGGTCGTGCTGCTGGCGGGCTACGCCTATGCGCACGTGGTGGCGACGCGGCTGGGGCAGCGGCGCCAGGTTATAGTGCACGTCGTGCTGCTGGCGCTGGCAGTTGCGACGCTGCCGATAATCCCCAGCGACCGCTGGAAGCCGTCGAGCGGCGGCAACCCGGCCTGGCAGATTCTGGCGCTCCTGGGCGTGTGCGTGGGGCTGCCGTACTTCGCCCTGGCCACGACCAGCCCGCTGATGCAGGCGTGGTTCAGCCGCACGCATCCCGGCCGCTCGCCCTATCGGCTCTACGCCTTGTCGAACGTCGGCTCGCTGCTTGCGCTCCTGACCTATCCGTTTCTCTTCGAGCCGGATTTCACGCTGCGCACGAACGCCTGGCTGTGGTCGTGGGCCTTCGTGGTCGCCGCGGGGCTGGCGGTCTGGTGCGCGCTGCGTGCGTGGGGTCTCGGCGCGACTGATGTGGCCCCAGCTGAAGTCGGCAATCGGCAATCGGCAATCGGCAATCCCGACCCCGCTCCGGGCCTCGCCCGCCGCCTGATGTGGCTCCTGCTGCCCGCCTGCGGCTCGGTGATGCTGTTGGCGGTGACCAACCAGATGTGCCTCGACGTCGCCGTCATCCCCTTCCTGTGGATCGTGCCCCTCGGGCTTTACCTGCTTACCTTCATCATCTGGTTCGACGAGGGGCGGTGGTTCACGCGGCTGACCTTCTGGCTCTGGGTGCTCGTGGCGCTGGGGGTCATCGGCTGGGCGGGCTACAAGGGCTGGGGGGTGCTCGGCGACCCGAAGGTGGCCTGGGAGGTCGCGCTCGTGCGGCTCGCGCCCCTGGTCGGCGCGGTGCTCTACGCCCTGTCGTTCTTCGTGTGCTTCGTGCCGCCGCGCTGGTACACCCAGGTGGTCTTCTGGCTCTGGCTGCTCACCTCGGCGCTGGGGATAACGTGGCTGCTCCACCAGGGTGCCGAGGCTACCATCGAGGACCAGATCATCTACTACTCGCTGGGACTGCTGGGCTGCTGCATGGTGTGCCACGGGGAGCTTGTGCGGCTGAAGCCCGCGCCGCGCTACCTCACGTCGTTCTACCTCTCGGTTTCGGCCGGCGGCGCGCTCGGGGGCCTCTTCGTGTCGCTCATCGCGCCCGTGGTCTTCAACGCCTACCTGGAGCTGAACTACGGGCTGTGGGCCACGTGCCTGCTCGCTCTGGTGGCCTTCTGGCTCGACGCGCGCCCCCACCAGCGCTGGCCGGCGCCCTGGTACGCCGCGCTGGGCGTGACCCTCTACTTCCTCGTGGCGGTCGGGGTCCTGGTCTTCGGGCCGTTCGATTGGCTCAGGGCGCAAGGCAAGCCGGTGCCCAAGGACATCCTGCTGAGCGTCTGGGCAGCCGTGGGCGTGCTCGTGGCCGGGGCATGGACGTTTATCGAGCGCCCCACGCGCCGCCGCCTCTGGTGGGTCGGCGCCGCGGCATACTTCGTCCTCCTCGCCGCGATCTTCTACTTCAAGCCCTTTGAGGTGTTGGCCTCGACCCAGGCGGACGGGGCGACGGCGAACGACGAGCTGGGGCTGCCCTGGACGGCTCAGGTCGCGCAATGGCTCGCAGGGGTCGCCGCCCAGGTGCGCCCGGAGCACATCGTGGGCGCCTGGGCGCTCCTGGGCGTAATCGTGCTCGGCATCTGGCAGCGCGCCTGGCTGTGGGTCCTGTGCCTCCCGGCCTTCCTCGCCTTCCTCGTCGTCCTCGGCAACGACCTGCGCGCCCTGGGCAGCGAGGCCGTGAGCCGCGAGGGACGCGGCTTCATCTCGCGGAGCTTCTACGGCGTGCTCAAGGTCGGGGAATACTACACCGACGACCCGGAGCGCCACCAGCTCATCCTGAGCCACGGCCGCATCAACCACGGCGTCCAACTCCTCTCCGACGACGGCCGCCGCCGGCCCATCACCTACTTCACCGAGTCCAGCGGCATCGGCATGGCCATCACCCACCACCCGCGGAAGGCCAATGGCCTCCGCGTCGGCGTCCTGGGCCTCGGCACCGGCACCATCGCCGCCTACGGCAAGAAGGGCGACGTCTACCGCTTCTACGAGATTGACCCCAGGGTCCAGCAGTTCTCCGGCCGCAAGGGCACCGATGCGGCAAACCCCGTCTTCACCTACCTCACCGACAGCGAGGCCGACTGCGCGGTGGTGCTCGGCGACGGGCGCCTCTCCCTGGAGCGCGAACCTAGGAGCATGGAGTTCGACATCCTGGCCATGGACGCCTTCTCCAGCGACGCCGTGCCCGTCCACCTACTCACCCGCGAGGCATTCGAGGTCTACCTCCGCCACATCAAGCCCGACGGGATCATCGCGGTGAACATCACCAACCGCCACCTGGACCTGCGGCCGGTCGTCTGGGCACAGGCCGACCTCTTCGGACTACAGGCTATCGCCATCGAGGCACACCGCGACTATGGCCACGAGGGCTACTACAGCCATTGGATGCTCGTCACCCGCAACGAGGCATTCCTCCAGGACCCCGCCATCGTCGCCGCCCGAGTAGAGAAGGAGGACGACGGCTCCGAGATCGCCCGCCGCACCATCCTCTGGACCGACGACTACAGCAACCTCTTCAGAATCCTCAGGTAGGGCTTGACACCCACGGCCTCTCATGCTATCCTTCTCGGTTGTCTTGGGGCCGACCTTCCTTCTTGTGGGGATCGCTCGTGGCACAGAAGAGACGCTACGTCCGTCCGCTGCTCCGCCGGCGCGAGAAACTGGCGAGGGTCGCTGAGGCAAGCGACGACCTGCTGCTCGCTGTGACAGACGGTCGCCCGGTTGTTTAGCCGCGCGCCGGTCAGCGCCACGGCCCGACCTTTGCCTTTCCGGGGAGCACGCATGGCTCACAGGAGGCGCTACGTACGCCCTGGTCTCTGCCGGCGCGAGAAGCTCGCCAGAGTGGCTGAGCAGGCCGACTTGTTGCCCGTGGTCACGGACGGCCGCGACCGGCTCTAGTAGGGCAGTCGAGCGGCGCATTCCGCACCCCTCGACTTCACAACCCTTACAGGAGAGGTTGCTTGGCAAGGAAGAAGCCCTACGCTCGCCCGACACTACAGCGACACGAGAGGCTGGCCAGAGTGACCGAAGGCGATAGAATCCGGGTCACAGATGGCTTGATTGAGACGTGAGCGAGCGCGGCGGGGTCGCGCCCGCGCAACGTCGGGGCGGGACGCCCCGAAGGCCGGGCAGTGTCTTCCCGCCACGGAAACCACTTGGACAGGAGAGCACGAATGGTCCAGCGCAGGCGTTATCTCCGCCCCGTCCTCCGGCGGCGCCAGAAGCTCGCCAAGGTGGCCGAAGGCATACAAATCCAGGTCACGGACGGCTTCTCCAAAGTAGCCTGAGGGCCAAACCGCGCCCGGGGTTCGACCACGGGAGCCACTCGGACAGGAGAACAGGCATGGCTCACCGCAAGTGCTATCTCCCCCCCGCGTTCCGCCGCCGCGAGAAGCTCGCCAGCGTGCTTGAGACGGCCGCCTCGCCACTCGTGGTGACCGACGGCCGCAGCGAGCTGCCCTGAGGGCCGTCCAGCAATCCAGCGACAGCGACCGCAGCCACCCGCCGGCACGGGAGAATGAAGACGCTTCAGAGGAAGCGTTATCTCCGCCCCGGCCTTCGGCGCCGAGAGAAGCTCGCCAAAGTCACCGAAGACGGCCGCATTCAGGTCACGGACGGCATCGGGGAGAGATAGCCGAGAGGCTGCCGCACCCAGGTCATCATCGGCGACACCTGTACAGGCGGGAAACCGGGCAGCGAGCCCGACGCGGGCGCGCCGGCCCCACCGCCCCCAGGCCGCGAGGGAACCATGCGAAGCAACAGGCCGAAGCGCGCTTACCGCAAGCCCCACGTCGAGCGGCGCCTGCGGCTGGCTGAGGTCACTGAGCAACTGGCTCCCCTGACCGGCGTCGGCCTCGAGGAATAAGCCGCCCACAGGCCCGGGCGGGTCCGAGAGCGAGGGAAGCATGCACCGCGAGGAGCGGCAAGCCAGGAAGACCTACCAGAGGCCGCGACCGCTGAGGCGCGCTCGATTCGCTCACATTGCAGCGGGCCCCAGGCCGGCAATCACCGATGGGCGCAATGGCAGCTTCTAGCAGCCCGCCGCAGCTCCGCGACGACCCCCCCGCCACCTACGCCTTCTCCATCCATGGCGTGCGCCTGACCTACAGGGCCGACACCACGGCCCTCGTCCGCCGCCTCCGCGCCATGATCGGCCCGTTCGAGGTCCGGGCCGGCTCGGAGCCCGAAGACTTCCTCCTCGAGGTGCTCCACGAGCCCGGGCCTTACGCGCCGGCCGCCCCGCCGGGGATGGCCGAGCACTGGCGCGGCCAGCTCCCCGACGGCACGCCGGCCGTCTGGTATCGCGGCGCGGGCGCGCAGGAGACCGTCCTGCCCGGCCGGGCGCGCATGCGGCTCACCGATCGCGCCGCAGTCGTGCGCGTCGCCCCCGACGCCGATTGGTGCCTCAACCTCGGCTGCATCCTGCCCGCGCTGTGCATCTTCCTGGGCCGCCGCGGGCACTACGTCATCCATGCCGCCAGCCTCTCGGTCGAGGCGGCGGGCCGGCGGCGCGGCCTGCTCCTCTCCGGCCGCAGCGGCCTCGGCAAGACCACCACCGCCCTCGCACTCGCCCACGCCGGCATGCAACTGCACACCGACGACGCGACGTTTCTCCACGCCCCCGAGGGCGCGCCCGACGCCGCCCGCATCTGGGGCCTCCCGCGCCCCTGCAAGGTCCACCGCCACACCATCGAGCTGATGCCCTGGCTGCGCCCCCACTGCATCGGCAACCGCACCCTCGACGACGAGCACATGGTCGAGCTGGCGGCCCTCGCCGGCCCCGGGGCGCTCGAGCGGGCCGAGCCGGCGCTCGTGCTCTTCCTCGAGCAGCGCAACCCCCACGCCCACCGCCTGCGCCCGCTCCCAAAGGTCGAGGCCGTCACGCGCCTGGTGGACGAAAACGTCCGCGCCGTGGACCCCCGCGCGCAGGGGCCGGCAGGCCGCGCCTTCCGCGCCATGGCCGAGATGCTCGGGCGCTGCGACACCTATGCACTGAGCGTCGGCCCAGACCTCCCCACGCTCCACCAACTCATTCGTCCGCTTGTTGTGGACCCGAGGTGACGCCGTGGCCACGGGCGCGTTCGACGCCTGGTTCTTCGCGCTCGCCGACCCCGCGCTGGGGTCCCCGCCCCCGCCATGCCCCCCGCCCCTCGATGCCGCGGAACTGTGCGAGCTGGCCGACTGGCACGGCGTCCTCCCCGCCGTCGGCCGCAACCTGCGGCGCTTCGCCCCAGCCGATGCGCGCGTCACCGTCGTCCTCGGCGTCGCCCACGATCGCCTTGTCCGCCGCGTGGCCTTCTCGCTCGTCCTGCGCAAGCAGCTCGAGGGGGTCAGTGCCGCCCTCACCGCCGCCCGCATCCCCGCCCTCGTCATCAAGGGGGCCGAGTTCGCCGACCGCCTCTACCCCGAGCCCTCCCTGCGCCCGTTCACAGACCTCGACCTCCTGCTGCCCCGCGACGCCCTCGGCGACGCCGGCGCCGCCATCGCACACCTCGGCTACCGCCGCGACCCCAACCCCAGCGGCAAGCACCGCGACGACTATGGCGAGGAGACCTGGCGCCTGGATGCCCCCGGCACCGGCGCGCTGGAGCTCCACTGGAACCTCGTGAACTCCCCCCCGCTGCGGCGGCGCTGCTCGGTGGAGCTGCGCGACCTGGCGCTCGAGAGCCCAGGCGGCGGGGCACCAGCGCCAGCCACCCCTCCACGGGCCACCGCCGGCTCCCTCCTCCTCATCGCCGCCGTCCACGCCGCGATGAGCCACCGCTTCGACAGGCTCCAGCCCCTGGCCGACACCCTTCAGGCCGCTCGCGGCGCCGCCGGCGCCGTGGACCGCGCCTGGCTCGCCGAGGCCGCCAACCGCACTGGCAGCGCCTTCGCCCTCGCCACCGCGCTCCGCCTCGCAGGCGCCATCTTCCGCGAGCCGGCCTGCGCCCAGCTCGGCGCCGCCGTGAGGCCGAGGGGCGACGGCTGGCTTGCCCGCATCCTCGTCACCCCGCGCACCGTGCTGCGGCCCAAGGGCCTCGCCGCGGGCATCCGACGCCAGCTCTTCAGGGAGTGCCTCAAGCGGCTATGAAGGCGTTGCTCATCCAGCCCGTGCCGCCGCGCACCCACTGGCCGCGCGGCTCGTTTCTCTCGCGCTGGGTGCCCACCGGCCTGGCCTACCTGGCGGCCGCGCTGCGCCGCCGCGGCCACGAGGCCAGAGTCCACAACCGCGAAGAACAGCTCATCAAGGACGGCTTCGACTGGGACCGCGCCGATGCCCGCCTGCGGGCGCTCCTGACGGAGTTCCGCCCCGACCTCGTCGGCCTCTCCGTCACCACCCCCTATGTGCCCGAGACCGAGGCGACGGCGGCGTTGGCCAAGGAGCTCTGCGGCCCCCAGACCCTGGTCGTGGCCGGCGGCCCACACGTCACGGCCCTGCCGGAGCGGACGCTGGCCGACTGCCCGCACGTGGACGTCGCGGTAATCGGCGAGGGGGAGCACACCCTGGCCGAGCTCGCCGAGCGCGGCGTCCGCGGCGACGTGGCCGGCATCTGCTTCCGCCCCTCGGCAGGCTCCGGGCCGCCTGAGCCGGGCGATGGCCGCAGCGCGGGCCAAGCCATCCGCACCGCCCCGCGCCCCCTCGAGCGCGACCTCGACTCCCTCGGCCCCATGCCTTACGACCTCTTCGACATGGAGCACTACACCGCGCGCGACCGCTGGATGACCCGCTGGCTGCCCCTGCGGGCGACCAACCTGCGCAGCGGTCGCGGCTGCTCCAACGCCTGCCGCTTCTGCGCCGGCCACCTCGTCAATGGCGTCGGCGTCCGCTTCCACTCCACCGACTACGTCGTCAGCCAACTGCGCCTCGTCGTCGAGCGCTTCGGCGTCGAGGGAGTGCACTTCGAGGACGACACCCTGGGCGCCTCGCGCGCCTACCTCCTCGAGCTGTGCGAGGCCATCTGCCGGGCCGACTTGGCACGCAAGGTGCGCTGGCACGGCTGCCTGCGCGCCAACCAGGCCGACCCCGAGCTCCTGCGCGCGATGAAAGCCGCCGGCTGCTTTCAAGTCGAGTTCGGCTTCGAGAGCGGCTCCGACCGCATGCTCCGCAGCCTGGGGAAGCACTCGACGGTGGAGATGAACCTCCGCGCGGCGCGCCTCGCCCGCGAGGCCGGCCTGCGCCTCTTCGCCAACGTCATGTTCGGCCTCCCAGGCGAGACCGAGGCCGACGCCTGGGCCACCGTCCGCTTCCTGCGCCAGACCCGGCCCGACATCATCTCCTTCGCCCGAATGTACCCCCTCCCAGGCACCGCCGTCTACGAGACCATCCCCGAGGCCGAGCGCGAGGCGCTCCAGTGGGCCGATTATGCCTTTCTGGACAGCCCGGACTTCCCCATCAACGTCACCGCAATGGGCCGCGAGGAGTTCGCCCGCCTCTACCGCCGGATTGACAAGTACTGCCTGCGTCCCGCCCTCACCTGGCAACTGCTGCGCGATACCCCGCGCTCGGACCGTCTGCGCCGCCGCGCCCTCGCCAGGCGCCTCCTCCGCTTCTGCCTCCTCCATCCCCTCCGCGCCCTGCGCGTCCCCTGGTGAGCCCGCCTTGACTGGCCCGGCGGGGCGGACTATAATCCACCCAAGGGGAAGGAGGCCCGATGGGCGAGGCGAACTCTTCCCAAGCGCCCTGGCTTCCGCTTGAGAGGGAGCAGGTCGTCCTTTACGTCCTTGCGGCCCTGATGCTCGCGGTGGGCGGTTACCGGTATGCGGCGGGGCGCTGGGGACGCTCTCGCGGCGTGCGGGTGCTCGAGGCGGCGCTACGCATCGAGTACCGGGTGGACCTGAATCGCGCCGAGGCGTCGGAGCTGGAGCTGTTGCCCGGCATTGGCCCGACCAGGGCGGCGCGGATCATCGCCCACAGGGAAGCCCACGGGCCGTTCCGGAGCCTGGCCGATCTGGCCGGCGTGCCTGGCATCGGCCGCGAGTGTGCGGAGAAGCTCCGCGGGCTTGTGGCCCCCGATGAGGCAACGGCCTCAGGAGACGATGGCCCATGAGGATACCCCCCGTGCTCCTCTACGCCGGCGCGCTCGTCGCGGCGCTCACCCTGGCGCTGGCCGGGTGGGACCTCGCGCGGCGCTTCGCACCGGGGGCCTCGGTGTCCGACCTGGCCGGCCCCGTGCTGGCGGTGGCCTCGGCGCTCATCCTCATCGTCATGCTCGACTGGGCGCGCAACCTGCGCCGCCGCCTCCGCCACTCGGGCTGGGAGGAGGATGAAGATGACCTCGAGCGATCACAGGCGGCTGCGGCGCCCCGCGTGGCGACGGCCGACGAGGAACTGGCGAGGGTGGTCCTGGGCCTCCAGCGGCTGGCGGGCTCGGAGGCCGCCGCGCCGCAAGTCATCGAAGAGGGCCTCAAGGCGATTGCGGCGCTGGCCCGCGCCGCCAACGTCGCCCTGTGGCTCGCCGACGACGCGGGGCGGTTCAGCCTCCGGGCGGAGTGTGTGGAGGGCCAAGCGGTGCTCCACGAAGGGGCGGCGCTGACGCCGCAGGACGAGGAGGAGCTGCGCCAGCTCCTCGCCGGCCTCAAGCCCCTCGAGGGCAAGGCGGAGGACGGAGCGAGGTTCCTCCTCCCGCTGGTCAACGCCGAACGGTGCGTGGGAGCCCTGCGGGTCGAGGTGCCCGCGGCTGCCCTGGCGGAGCTGGGAGGGGGCGCGGCACACCTGGGCGCGCGGCTCGCGCAGGCAGCGGGGCAGTTTCGGACCGCGCTGGGCGCGCCCGACGCCTACGGCCGCGCGGTGCAGGACCCCTCCACCGGACTCTACACGCGGCGCCACCTGAGGGCGCGGCTGGCCGAGGCGACTGCGGCCTGCCGCCGCTACGGCGAGCCCCTGGCGCTCGTGGTGCTGGACGTGGACAGTTTTGGGATGCTAAACGGCAAGCTGGGTCGCGGCGCGGCCGACAGGCTTCTCCAGCAGATCGCCGCACTCGTGAGGCAAAACGTCCGCGAGGCCGACAGCGCCTACCGCTACGGGGCGGACGAGATCGCGGTGGTGATGCCCAACACCGAGGCGAGCCGGGCGCGGGCCGTGGCCGACCGCTTGTGCCGCCTGGTGCGCGAGAGCCGCGTCCTGGCCGACGACGGCAACCCGATCATCGCCACGGCGAGCGCAGGCATCGCGGAGTTTGACGAGGACGCGCCCGGCGTCGAGCCGCTCCTGACCCGCGCCGAGGAGGCCCTCGCCGCCGCCAAGGCCGCGGGCCGCGACCGCATCCGTCTCTGGCAGCCCCCCGCCCAAGCGCCCGAGCCGGCGAAACCAGAAGCGTGAGACGCCACGCGATGGACCCCTTGCTATGGCAGGCTTCGCCCTACGCTCCAAGCTCCAGCCCCGCGGCGACCAGCCGCAAGCCATCCAGACCCTCTCCGAGCGCTTCCTGGCCGGGGCGAAGCACCAGACACTCCTCGGCGTGACCGGCTCCGGCAAGACCTTCACGATGGCCCACGTCGTCGCCCGCCTCGGCCTGCCCACCCTGGTCATCTCGCACAACAAGACCCTCGCCGCGCAGCTCTACAGCGAGTTCCGCGACCTCTTCCCCGACAACGCCGTCGAGTACTTCGTCAGCTACTACGACTACTACCAGCCCGAGGCCTACATCCCCTCGACCGACACCTACATCGAGAAGGACGCCTCGATCAACGACGACCTGGACCGCCTGCGCCTGGCGGCCACGAGCGCCGTCCTCTCGCGCCGCGACGTCATCATCGTCGCAAGCGTCTCCTGCATCTACGGCCTCGGCTCGCCCGCCGACTACGAGCGCATGACCCTCACCCTGCGCGTCGGCCAACAGCTCGACCGCGACGAGATGCTGCGGAAGCTGGTGGACATCCAGTACGACCGGAACGACTTCCAACTGGCCCGCGGGCACTTCCGCGCGCGCGGCGACGCCGTCGAGGTCTCCCCAGCCTACCAGGAGACCGCCTACCGCATCGAGTTCCTCGGCGACGAGATTGACCGCCTGGCCGAGATTGACCCACTCAGCGGCCGCACCGTCCGCGTCCACGATTCCCTCACCATCTTCCCCGCTCGCCACTTCGTCCTGCCCCAGCACAAGCTCACCGACGCCTTGGCCGGCATCGAGCAGGAGCTGGAGCAGCGCCTCGCCGAGCTGAGGAAGGCCGGCAAGCTCATCGAGGCCCAACGCCTGGAGGCCCGCACCCGCTACGACCTCGAGATGCTCTCCGAAACCGGCTTCTGCCCGGGCATAGAGAACTACTCGCGCCACCTCAGCGGCCGCGCCCCAGGCTCCCGCCCCTGGGTGCTCATTGACTACTTCCCAAGCGAGTTCCTCACCATCGTGGACGAGTCCCACGTCACCATCCCCCAGCTCCAGGGGATGTACGCCGGCGACCGCTCGCGCAAAGTCACCCTCGTGGAGCACGGTTTTCGGCTTCCTTCCGCCCTCGACAACCGCCCGCTCCGCTTCGAGGAGTGGGAGGCCCTCTGCGACCGAGTCCTCTTCGTCTCCGCCACCCCCGGCCCCTACGAACTCGCCCTCACGAAGGGCGAGGTCGTCCAGCAGGTCATCCGCCCCACCGGGCTCGTGGACCCCGCCATCTCCGTCCGGCCCGCGCGCGGCCAGGTGGAAGACCTCATGAACGAGATCGCCAAACGGGTCGAGCGCAAGGAGCGCGTCCTCGTCACCACCCTCACCAAGCGCCTGGCCGAGGACATCTCCGACTACATCCTCGAAGAAGGCTTCCGCTGCCGCTACCTCCACTCCGAGATCGAAACCATCGAGCGGGTCGAAATCCTCCGCGACCTCCGCAAGGGCGACTTCGACGTCCTCGTCGGCGTCAACCTCCTCCGCGAGGGCCTCGACCTCCCAGAGGTCGCACTCGTCGCCATCCTCGATGCCGACAAGGAGGGGTTCCTCCGCTCCGAGACCTCACTCATCCAGATGATCGGCCGGGCCGCACGCAACGTCAACGCCGAGGTCATCCTCTACGCCGATACGACGACCGACTCCATGCGGCGGGCGATTGACGAGACCAATCGCCGCCGCGAAATCCAGCTCGCCTACAACCGCCAGCACGGCATCACCCCCCAAACCGTGCGCAAGGAAATCCTCCGCGGCATCCAGGACGAGGTGGCGGCCCACAAGCTCGAGCGCGACATGGTCGGCGAGAGCGAGGAGCGCTACGCCCGCCGCGAGCAGGTGAGCGAGCTCGAGCGCGAGATGGTCGCCGCCGCCGAGGCGCTCGACTTCGAGCGCGCCGCCGAGCTCCGCGACCGCATCCACGCCCTCCAGGGCCGCAGCGTCGCCGTCCTCAAACCCCAGACTTCGCGGCGGCCCTACAAGGCACGCCGCAGAAGCCGAAAGTGACTCGTCACGCGTGAAGCGTGACACGGGAAAACACGGCGCAGGAAACGGAGCCACGGGTCACGCGTCACGGGTCACGCATCATAAACCAACAGGAGAACCTGCAATGACGCGACTGCTTGCTGTCACCCTTGCGCTGGCCAGCCTTGCCGCGGCCCACGCCGAAACCGTGCTCGTCGAGGCCGAGGGCTTCAGCGACCACGGCGGCTGGGTGCTCGACCAGCAGTTCATCCCCGAAATGGGCTCGCCCTATCTGCTCGCCCACGGCCTCGGCACCCCAGTGGCCGACGCGAAGACCACCGTCGCCTTCCCCGCCCCAGGCCAATACCGCGTCCTCGTCCGCACGGTGGACTGGGTGGCCAAGTTCGGGGCAAAGGGGGCGCCCGGCCGCTTCCAGGTGCTCGTGGACGGCAAGCCGCTCGCCGAGACCTTCGGCACCCGCGGCGCACAGTGGGCCTGGCACGACGGCGGCACGGTGAGCATCACGAAGCAGGAGGTCCCCGTCGCCCTCCACGACCTGACGGGCTTCGAGGGACGCTGCGACGCGCTGCTGTTCACCACCGAGGCCGGCCTCACGCCGCCGAACGACCTTAAGGCGATGGCCGAGTGGCGCCGCAAGCTCCTCGGCCTGCCAGAGAAGCCAACGGAGGCGGGCGAGTTCGACCTCGTGGTCGTCGGCGGCGGGGTGGCCGGCACCTGCGCCGCGGTCTCCGCCGCACGCCTCGGCCTCAAGGTCGCCCTCATCCAGGACCGCCCGGTCCTCGGCGGCAACTCCAGCTCCGAGGTCCGCGTGTGGATTCAGGGCCGCACCAACCTCGGCCCCTACCCGCGCCTGGGCGAGATCGTCCGCGAGCTCAACCCCAAGCCGCCCCGCCGCTCGCCCGACACCCCGGAGGCCCTCGGCGACGACGTCAAGCTCGCCGTCGTCCAGGCCGAGAAAAACATCGCCCTCTTCCTCAACCACTACGCCTTCAAGGTCGAAACGGAAGGCAAGCGCATCACCGCCGTCGTCGCCCGCCACACCGCCACGGCCCGCGAGACACGCTTCACGGGCAAGCTCTTCGCCGACTGCACGGGCGACGGCACCATCGGCTTCCTCGCCGGCGCAGACTACGACATCGCTGAGAAAGGCCACATGGGCGGCTCCAACATGTGGCGGGTCGTGGACACCGGCCAGCCCTCCCCCTTCCCCGAATGCCCCTGGGCACACGACCTCAAGGGCAAGCCCTTCCCCGCCAAACTCGAGCAGCTCGGCCACTGGTTCTGGGAGAGCGGCTTCGACCGCGACCCCCTCAAAGAGGTCGAGCGCGCTCGCGACAACAACTTCCGCGCCATGTACGGCGCCTGGGACAACCTCAAAAACGACCGCAAGCTCCACCCCAACCACAAGCTCGAGTGGGCCGCCTACATCATCGGCAAGCGCGAATCCCGCCGACTCCTCGGCGACGTCATCCTCACCAAGGACGACATCCTCAGCAACAAGGAGTTCCCCGACGGCTGCGTGCCCTGCACCTGGTCCATTGACCTCCACGTCCCCGAACCCGGCCTCGGCAAGTACTTCGAGGGCGACGAGTTCATCTCCGTCGCAAAGTTCACCCATTTCAAAGCCCCCTACCTGCTGCCCTACCGCTGCCTCTACTCGCGAAACGTCCCCAACCTCTTCATGGCCGGCCGCGACATCAGCGTCACCCACGAGGCCCTTGGCACCACCCGCGTCATGGGCACCTGCGGCATGATGGGCGAGGTCGTCGGTCGCGCCGCCCTCCTGTGCAAGAAGCACGACGCCACGCCCCGCGCCGTCTACGAGCGGCACCTCGACGAGCTCAAGGCACTCCTGGCCACCCCCCTCAGCAAGCTGCCCATCCCGCCCCCACCCGTCTCACGCCCCGCCAGGCCCGCCCCGCCCTTCAAGGCCCCAGGCGAGAACCTCGCCCGAACCGCCAAAATCACCACCTCCAGCGACCGCGACACAAAAACCTATCCCCCCTCCGCCATCAACGACGGCAAGGCCGACACCACGAGCAACAACGGTCGCTGGCTTAGCGCCACCGGCGTGCCAAACTGGGTCGAACTCTCCTGGGACGAGCCGAAGACCATCGCCTCCGCCCGCATCATCTCAGGCTACGTCTCCGGCGGCGAAATCCTCGACCCCATAGCCGACTTCGCCCTCCAGTGGCACGACGGCACCGGCTGGAAGGACATCCCCGGCGCCGCCGCCACAGGCAACACCGACCCCTACTGGTTCCGCTCCTTCCACCCCGTCAAGACCAACCGCATTCGCCTCCACGTCACCGCCGCCGGCGGCGGCATCACCCGCCTCTGGGAGCTGGAGCTCTACCCCGACAGAGCCGCCAAGTGACCATTGGTCCTACGGCGCTCAGTACCTCGGCCGCAATTCACGTAGCCGTCGTCCGCAGTGCGGGCTTCAGCCCCAGCTCGAGACACGAGAGCGCAACACACGGCCTGAAACGCCGCACTCCGAACGGGGCACTCGACTCCGGTGACACGCCGATATGAACCGGCCCTCGGCCCCCCGGAGGGAGGAGGCCGGGCACCCCCTCGACCTCTACCCACTGCCTGATAGACAGGGGGACCATTGCAATCCCTCCCTCAGCCGCGCCCCAGGCATTGCGCCTCCCCCGCCACAGGCTCCGACCCTCCCCCTACCCCCTCCCTGAAAGGGGGGGTTAGCAACCACTAGCCCACTACCACCTTCCTGTTAGCAAGGGGGGCGGCAACCCCTCTCCCTTCCAGGGAGAGGGCAGGGAGAGGGTCGGACTCTGAGCCGTGGTTACCCCCTCCCGTTGCCGACAACCCTATCTCAAGGCCCCTCCCACGCCACTGCGCTGTCAAGGCGCGATGGCGGAAGATCGCCTGCAACCTGGGGCGGCTTGTGCCTTGAAACTGCCTCGCCAATCTGCTACACTCACCACCGCGCGAGCCACTTCCCCATGTGGTCCCCGACCCAGAGCGCCGGAAGCCGGCGCTCCGCGCGCACAGTGCTCACCACGGAGACACGGAGGACGCTGAGGCCGCGCTGAGTCAAGCCCACGGGCTAGAGGGCCGGAACCCCAGCCCCAACTCTGCGCCGCCCAGGCTTCGCGTCCCCGGCGTCTCGGTGGCTATTGCTCAACTCAGGAGGCAGCCCGATGCGAAGGTCCTGGATCGCCCTCGGCATCGTCGTCGTCCTCATCGTGGTGGCCATCGTGCTCCTGCTCAAGTCGCCCCCGCGCCCGACCACGACTGCGCCGCCCCCCGAAGAGCCATCGAAGGCGAAGACCACCACCGAGACCCCCGTCGAACCGGTCAAGCAGCCCGAGACCGGCGAGAAGGCCAAAGAGGTCGTCGAGCCGCCCAGGAAGCTGGAGCCTGTGGACGCGGACGCGGTGCTGAAGGACGCCGACGCGCGGCTGGAGGCCGGCAAGCTCGTCGAGGCCCAAGCCGTCCTCTCCGAGGCCATCCTGCGCGACCCCAAGGTGAAGAGGGCCGACGAGATCAAGGCGCGGCTCAACAAGCTCAGCGACGAGATCTTCTTCTCGGACAAGGTCTATGCCCCCTTCGCCGTCGCCCATCAGGTCGTGGCCGGCGACGCCCTGGTGAAGCTCGCGACAAAGTACAGGACCACCATCGAGCTCATCCGCCGCATCAACGGGCTGAAGAGCGACGCCTTGCGCATCGGCCAGCGCCTCAAGGTGATTCCAGGCGGCTTCGACGTGGCGGTGGACAAGAGCGACTTCCGCCTCACCGTCACCAAGAACGGCATCTGGGTGCGAGAGTTCACGGTCGGCCTCGGCAAGGACGGCACGACCCCCGTCGGCGCCTTCGTCGCCGGCCACAAGCTCCGCGAGCCGGTCTACTTCGGCGACGGCACCCCAATCCCCTTCGGCGACAAGAAGGCCAACCCCCTCGGCACCCGATGGATCACCATCCAGGCCGAGTACGGCATCCACGGCACCTGGGAGCCCGACTCGATGGGCAAGGAGGGCTCAAAGGGCTGCGTCCGCATGCTCAACCCGGACGTCGAGTGGCTCTTCGACCTCATTGTCCCCGGAAACTCCAAGATCGTCATCCGGCCCTGAGAGCGCGCCGCGGAGGACCCGCCGATGCCAGGGGATGAAGCCCCAGCCCCTCGTCCTTCGCCCCTGCTGCGCGCCCCGTGGTTCGCGGTCCTCCTGGCACTCCTCATCCTTCAGCGGTGCTTCCACCTGGGCGAGACCATTGACGGCTCGCACTCTGGCCGCCAGTGCGACACGCTATGGTACGCCCTCGACATCTACCGCAACGGCCTCGACCACGTCTTGCGCCCAGGCGTCTGCTGGATGGGCGCGCACGAGACACTCGCCCTCGAGTGCCCCCTGCCCGAGGCACTGATGGCCCTCGCCTTTCGAGTCCTGGGGCCGCGCCTCCTGTGGGCCAGGCTCATCGTCCTCCTGTCCTTCCTCGGCTCCGCCTGGTATCTTCACCGCATCGTCGAGTACCTGCGCGGGCGCCGCACCGCCAGGCTCGCCACGCTCCTATATGCCGCCATGCCCCTCGCCCTGGTGTTCTCCAGGGCGGTCCACGTGGATTTCGCCGCGGTCTTCTGCGCCCACGCCATGCTCTACCATCTCGTGCGCGGCTACGACGAGGGGAGCACGCGCCGCGTCGCCCTGGGCGCACTCTTCGGCACCCTCGCGTTCCTCATCAAGGCCCCCTACGCCTTCTACCTCTTCCTCCCCTTCGCCTTCCACGCCCTACGGCAGCCCAAGCTGCGCGCGCTCGCCAGGTGGTCGCCGCTGTTGCTCATCGTGGTGCTGGCCTTCGGGGCCTGGCGCTGGCACGCTGGGCGGGTGAACGCCGCGGCGCCCGACTGGTCGTTCATCCCCAACTACTTCAAGTTCACCGAGATGGGCTGGTGGTACTACGGCCCGCTCTCATCGCGGCTGGACCCGCGCGCGTGGCTGGCCCTGGGCCGACGAACGGTCAACGAGACCTGTGGCGCGCTCGGCCTCTACCTGCTCCTCATCGGGCTGATCGTCCGCCCGGCCGACCCGCGGGCCGTCGGCTTCTTCCGCCTCTGGTTCCTGGGCGTGCTCGCGTACGTCGCCATCTTCTTCAACCTCAACGTCATCCACGACTACTACCAGATCCCCTTCCTGGCACCGGTGGCGTTCTTCCTCGCGCTGGCGCTGGAGTGGCTCTTCCTTGACCGCGCGGGGCCGCTGACGACCGTCCGCTCGGCGCTCCCCCTGGCGCTCACGCTTCTGCTGCTGGCCGGCGGCTACGTTCGCACCGCCGAAACCTACCACTACGCGGTGGACCACGTGGTCGTCTCGGCGGGTCGGGCGATTCGGGAGCACACCCCGCCTGACGCCCTCGTCATCGGCTCGTTGCGGCGCGACCAGGCCTGGTGGTTCGACCCGCGGCTGCTGTGCCGCGCCGACCGCCGCGGCTGGGCCATCCCGCTCCGCCACCTCAGCGAGGCGGTCATCGGCGGCCTCGCCCGCGAGGGCGCCACCCATCTCGCCATCGTCACTGACGCCCCCTTGCCGCCCAACCTTGACGCAGTGCTTGGCCCGCTCTCCTGGCAGGAGTTCCCCCTCAGCGACAGGTCCTGGCACCTCTTCCTCTACCGCCTTCCCGCGCGCCTCGGAAACTAGATGACTCGCAACGATGCTGGGCGCACGCACGCGAAGCGCGCGGCTCCTTCGCCCGCTGACGGCGACAACGCGGCCCACGCGGGCCCCGTGGGGAAGCCTTCCACGCTTACGACTTGCGCTCCTCGTGGTGTTTGCCGAGCCTGCTGCGGGCGAGCTCGGTCTCGCGCTGGCGGCGCGCCTCGGCGGCCCGGCGGTCGGCCCTGCGGGTTAGGACGAACGCTACGCCGAGGGCGAGCGCGGTAGCCCCCACGGCCACGATGAGCACGGCCTCGAGCGTGCGGCCGGGCGCCAGCGAGCTGTAGTCTATCACCAGCATCTGCTTGGCCACGAAGATCGGGCTGTGCACCTCGTAGCCGCCCTCGCTCGTATAGGTCCACTTCTTCAGGAAGTAGCCGTAGACCACCACCGGGTCGCCCAGGTGGACCCCCTCGGGCACGTCAATGCAGTAGAAGGTGTTGGTCTTGCGGTCCTGGTCGGAGAATTGGCCGTAGAAGACGTCGGGCATCCCGATGGGGTTCTCGGCGGGGAGCGGCACGCGGATGAGCCTGCGGAGCTGGCCGCGGACGGCCACCGGGCGCCCGCGGTAGCGCTCGGGGCGATTGGTGAAGTCCAGATAGGTCAGCTTGTCGTTGGCTTGGGCCTTCAGCTCGGCCATCGGCGTCGAGCGCGCGCGCTTGAGCAGCCAGTAGAGGGGCCGCGCCTCGGCACGGTTCCCGTCCACGACCGGCTCCGGCAGCCTCGGCTCACTGAGGTAGGCGAGCGGTTCGAAGCCGCGGACGACCGCGATGGCGATCTGGAACTCCGGGTCGCCGGGCCGCTCCGGCTCGCTGAGGCGGGTCTTGAGGAAGCGGCCGTAGGCGGTAACGTGGTCGTAGCGGAGCGCGCCCTTGAGCTTCTCGATGGCGTAGACGTCGTAGAGGTGCCCCTTCGAGGCAAAGGGGGCGTTCTCGGCGCGGATGCGGTAGGCCGTCAGGGTCTTCAGCCCCATCGGGTTGTCCCACACGTTGAACTCGCGCATCTGCATGATCTGGCCAGAAATGCGGATGGCCTTGCCGCGGTGGGCCGCCGGCTGCTCCCACAGCGCCGCCCAGTCGAGCTTGGGGTCGGCCTCGGCCCTCAGCTTGGCCGACGTGTCGCCCCACACGCGGTGAACCATGTAGTAGAACGGGCGCGGCTCCAGCTCAGCGTTCCCATCCTTCGCCTCCTCCAGGGTCTTCGGGTCGCTCATGAAGGCCAGCCGCTCGGCCTCCTCCTTCGTCAGCTTGGGCGCCGGGGCGTCATGCGTCTGCGGCGGCTCCGGCGCCAGAATCTCCTCTCCCGGCGACAGGGGGCTCAGCGCCTTGGGGTTCACCGCCGCCTTCTCCCGCGCCATTGCCGCTTGCGTCTCAGCGTCCAGCGGCTCCTCGGGCTCCTGGCCACCCCAGCGCGACAGATGGACCGCCACCCACACCAGCACCACCAGGAGCACCAGCATGGCCGCGAGCTTGACGCGGCTCAGCCGAACGGCCTCCTGGTGCTTATCGCGGACCCCCTGGCCAAGTTCCATGGGTGGCCTCCTTCACGTCTCGATTCTCACCGCCCCCTTCGGGCACGCCGAGCGGCAGCTCAGGCAGCGAATACAGCCCGACGCGTCCCCACCCTCGTACACCCGCAGGTCCATCGGACACGTCCTGCGGCATACGTCGCACTTCACGCATCGCGCAGCGTCCACCCGCAACTGGACGAGGCTGTGGCGGTTGAACAGCCCGTACACCGCCCCCAGCGGGCACGCCACGCGGCAAAACGGCCGCTTGCTCACCACCATCCAACCCAGGAAAAACACCAGGATCGCGACCTTAACCACCAGGTAGTAGGGCCGCTCCGGAATCTCCTCCGCCCCAACCCCAAGCAGCGGCACCGCACCCTCCAGCGTCCCAGCCGGACACAGCACCCTGCAAAACCACGGCCCCGTGCTGTAGCCAAACTCGTCCACCCACAGCAGCGGCAGCGCCACCACCAGCACAGCCAATGCCGCATACTTCCCCCACTCCAGAAACCTCGGCACCCGCAGCTTCGGCGACGGAACCTTGTAAAGCCCATCCTGAAGGTAACCGAAGGGGCACAGCCACCCGCAGGCAAACCGCCCGCCAATCGCCCCCACAACCCCCAGAAGCCCCACCACATGAAGCGTGATCCAATTGAACGGCTTATCGCCAAGCGCCGCCTGGAGGCCCCCAATCGGACACGCCCCCGTCGCCGCCGGGCACGAGTGGCAATTCAGCACCGGCACACACGCCTGCTTCAACCTCCCCGTGTAGAGCTTCCCGCTCAGAAAATTCGCCAGCCACGGATTGAAGACGAAGACTGCAATGCTCTGGACGATTCGGCGAATCTTCATCTCATCCGATCCCGATGCACTCGCGGCAGATGCGGATGGCCTTCTGAAACACAGGCTGGATGGAGCCCGTCAGCGCCCCGGCCACGGCCAGCCCCAGAAACACCGCAATCAGCACCCACGGCACCACACGTCTCACCGCTGGCCTCCGCCCTCCCAGTCCCCCTTCCCCTTCGCTTTCCCCTTCGCCTTAGCCTTCCCCTTCCCCGATTCTACCACCCCGCGCCCCGCAGGGCAAGACGAGGAGCACAACACCCAGTCAAGGCGTCACCCCGCCGACGAACAATTGACCCGCCGGGACAAGCCCCCTCCGCCGAACAGAGGGCCACGCGCCTGCGCAAGCCTCTTGGCCCTCTGTGCCAAAGATTGGCACACTCCATAACCACCCCCCGGGCCGACGGCGGTCGCGCCAAGGCCGCCCGAAGGCGGGACTACGAACGAAGAAGCCCAGAAGCCACATGGCAGTGCGTGCACACATGCACGCGGGACCGGTCTAAAGACCATGCGGGAGCCTTTGGGAGTGCAGCGCGAATGCCAGCAGGTGTCAAATCTTCGTTTTTCAATTATCCTCCCCCCAAACGCCGGCGGCCGGGCAAAGACCGCCTTCAGGCGTTGCCCGATCGCCGGCGGTCTGGGGTGATAACTGAAAACACAAGATTTTACACCTGCTGGCACACCTGCTGGCACGGCCGCCGAGTCAAGAATAATTTAAGGATTGGAGATTTGACACCCTAGTCGGGTGTCAAATCTCCAATCCTTAAATTATTCCGGCCACTGCCCCTGCTTTGCGGAGGCGGTCGGCCAGGGCCGGACGCGGCGGGCGATGGGGTCGGGCGGACCCCGGTCAGGGCTTCTGGACGCAGGAGCAGGGGATGGTCTTGCAGCAGGGGCAACCGGCGCCGTACTTGCGGATGACGGCGGCCTCGGCGTCTATGCCCGCAAGGTTGGCCAGGGTGGTGAGCCAGGCGAAGGTGTCGGCGAACTCGCTCTCGATCTCTTCGGGGGTGCCGGAGCGGAGTGCGGTGGAGAGCTCGCCGACCTCTTCGATGAACCACATGAAGGTCCCGCCGAGGCCACGACGGGTGTCGTGCTCGAGGTAGAGGTCGCTCATGAGCTTCTGGAAGTCGGCGATGGTCATGGTTCCTTCCTCGTCTCGAGGGACTTGGCGTAGGCGGCCCACTGGTTGCCCAGGGTGCTGGGGTCGGCGTGGTCGGGGTGGATCCAGAGCCTGTGGCGCAGGACGAGGGGCTTGCCCTTGGGCATGGGGAACTCGCGTGGGCCTGGGAAGGCCGGCATCACATAGCTGAGGTTGGGATACTGCTGGAGGGCGTTGGGGTAGAGGGGGTTGGTGGAGGCTTCGAAGATGGCGACGCCGACGCGCCCGGCGCCGCCGGCAAAGGTGTCGGAGTACTCGATCCAGGAGCGGCGCGGCTCGGCGCCGGCGGGGTCGGTGAAGAGGGTGATCTTCTGGTCTTTTCGGGGGGCCATGCGGAGGCCGAAGCCGCCGTAGCCGCCACCCGGGCGGCCGCCGAGGGCGAGCTCGTCCACGAGGGCCTCGAAGGTCAGGTCAATGTCCACGACGCGAGAGCGGCCCTGGAGAGGATAGGCTCGGATGGAGAGCTCCTCGCGGAGGACGGGCTCTTTGTCGGCCCATTTCCAGATGGAGGTGGCGGCGATGTGTGCGAGGGCCGGGCCTGCGGTGGCGGCGCGAAGGGCCTCGGGGCGGGTCCAGGCGCCGCTGACGGCCCAGGGGTCGGTGACCTTGTCCTTCCAGCGCAGGACGGGCCAGGTCCACATCACGCCGCGGTGGTGGGGGTGGTCTTTGGGGTGGGCGTCGGTGAGGGTTTCGCCGTCGGGGCCGCAGAGGGGGTGGATGTAGCCGCCGCAGGCGTAGCGGGGGGGGATGCCCTCGGGGAGGGGCGCGGTGCCGAACCAGTAGCGGAGGACGAGCTTGTCGCCCTCGTGGATGTCCACGCAGCGCTTGTCGTCGGCGACGGTGACGCGGAGGGGGGAGGCATCGCCGCCCAGGGCAGCCGCGGCGAGGCAGACGGAGGCCACGGCGAGCAGCGGTGCGCCGCAGCGGGCCAATGCGTCCAGGCTCATCGAGCGTCTCCTTCGTGGGTTTGCGTTGTGGGGGACACGGACAAGCAAACTTGTCCGTGGCACCCCCGGTTCGCTTGCGCGAGGCCGTGGGGCGACGCCAATTGTCGCAGATTGTGGCTCGCCAAGCAAGCGCCGCGGGAGTTGCGCGCGAGTTGCGAGGGTGGCCGCTGGTCCTTGCGCGCCAAGGCTGTGGGAGGCTTCGACCCTCCCCCTACCCCCTCCCTGGAAGGGAGGGGGGTTGGAAACTCCTCTCCTTCGCAGGGAGAGGGTAGGGTGAGGGCTGGGCTCCGGGGGCTTGAGCCGGCTTACCGGGACCACGGGCTGTGCTGGAGGATTCCCGGAAAAAGGGGCCTTGCAACGGCGGGGCGGCGATGTATAATCATCGGGGCCGCAACGCCTGTCAGGGAGCCTGTGTTGCGGCTCTCCCCGTCTCGCGTGTTCCCCCCGAAGAGTTGGTGTCTTTAACCGAATTGAGCGTTCCTATGGCGCGATTGGTCCAACGGACCGAGGCGGGCGAGGTGGTGCACGAGCTGTTGTTTGGCACCACTACGATCGGCCGCGGGCGGCTCAATGACATCGTGATTGCGGAGCCGGGCGAACGGCGGGTGCACGCGACGGTGGTGGCCGCGGGCGGGGGCCGCTACCTGGTGCGCGACCACCATTCGCGCACGGGGACCGCGGTGAATGGGGCGCCGGTGAGGGGCCTGGCCGAGCTGCCCGACGGGGCGAGCCTCGTGGTGGGTGGAACGTCCTTTGTCTTCCAGGCCGGGGAGGCGGAGGCGCCTGCGCCCGCAAAGCCGGCGCCCACCCTCGGTAGGGGCGTGTTGAAGCTGACGCTGGGGACGCTCGTCGCCCGCGTGTTCGGCTACCTGCGCGAGATGGTGGCGTATGCGTTTTTCGGGTGCACTGGGAGCCTGGACGCCTATGTTGCGGCGACGACGCTGCCGAACCTCTTCCGCGACGTGTTGGGCGAGTATGCGGCCGAGAACGCCTTCATGCCGGCGTATAAGACGCTGGTGTCGCGCGGGCACGCGGGAGCGGCGCGGTGGCTGCTGAGGGCGGTGGTGAGCTTTGTGGTCGTGGTGGGCGCGGCGCTGGTGGTGGTGGGCATCGTGGCGGCGCCGTGGGCGGTGAGGGCGGTGGTGCCGGGCTTTGCTGCGCGGCACCCTGAGCTGCTTGCGACGGCGACGCGGCTGACTCGCTGGATGATGCCGAACCTGTTGATCATCGCGGTGGGTGCGCTCTTTGGGAGCCTGCTGCTGGCGGAGCGGCGCTTCTTCATCTACTCGCTTGCGCCCACGGGGATGAGCGTGTGCGCGATCGTGGCCACGGTGGTGCTGGCCCCGCAGCTCGGGGTGGGCAGCCTGGCGGTGGGCGTGGTGGTGGGCGAGCTGGTGCACGCGGGGGTGTGCGCGTTGCCGTCGCTGCGGCGCGGGGGGGCGCTTGGCGGGGGTGCCAGCCGGTCCGTCGGCGCGGGTGCCGGCGGTGGTCGTGCGGCAGTGAGGCGGGTGGCGCGCTCGGCCATCCCGATCGGCTGCGCGGCGCTGCTGACGAAGCTGAACTTCATCGTGGACCAGGTGTTGGCGTCGAGCTTCCTGCCGACGGGGCGGATCGCGGCGCTCTACGGTGCGACGCGGCTGCTCCAATTGCCCTTCGGGATCGTGGGGCTGGCGGTGGGCCGCGCGGCGTTTCCCTCGCTCATCGAGCAGGCGTCGTCGTCCGACGACGGGGGCTTCTCGCGCGAGGTCGTCCGCGCGCTCCGCATGAACACCTTCCTCATGCTCCCTGCGGCCTTGGGCCTCATAGTGCTGGCGCGGCCCTGCGTGGCGCTGCTGCTCCAGCACAAGGAGTTCACCCCCGAGCACACGGGTCTGGTGGCGTGGGCTCTGGCGTTTTACGCGGTGGGCCTGGTGGCGATGGGTGCGCGGACGGTGCTGTCGCGCGCCTTTTTCGCCTTGCTGAACACTCGCACGCCGTTCATCCTGTCGGCCATCGAGGTGGGCCTCAACATCGTGCTGAGCATCGCACTGGTGACCACGCGCCTGGGGCACGGGGGGTTGGCGGTGGGCACATCGGCGGCCACGTGGGTGCAGGTTGGGCTGCTGGTTGTGCTGCTGGGGCGCGAGCTGAGGGGGCAGAGGCGTCGGCTGGGGCTGGGGGGGCTGTGGTCGGGGCTCGCCCGCATGGCGGTCAGCGGGGCGGCGATGGCGGGGTGCATGTGGGCCTGCCAGCGGCTGCTCGGAGGGCTGTGGTGTGGGGGCAGCCTGGGGGCGCGGGCGGCGGCGCTGGGGGTGCCGGGGCTGGCGGGGCTGGGGGTCTACTTCGCCGTGGCGTGGCTGGTGAGCTGCGATGAGGCGATGGGGCTGGCGCGACGGCTGGGGTTTGACAGGCTGCGGAAGGGCAGGTAGACTCGGATGGAGGGGAGAGAGTGGCGATGCGCGAGCTGGAGGCCAAGCTGACGGTGCCTGATGAGGGGGCGTTTCGCGCCCTGGCGTCGCTGACGCGCATCGGTAGCGTGCGGGTGAGCTGGCGCGGGTGCCGCCTCCAGCAGGACACGTATGCCGACACTCGGAGCCTGCGGCTGCTGCGGGCCGGTTATGCGTGCCGCCTGCGCCACGTGGGGCATCGGGCGTTTGCCACGCTGAAGGGCCTGGGGGGCGCGGCTGGCTGCCTGCACGAGCGCGAGGAGTTTGAGGAGGAGGTAGACAACCCGTCGGTGGGTGCGCTCCTGCGGATGGGCGAGCCGCCTGGGAGCATGGTGCGCTGGCTGGCGGGCGACGAGCAGGTGGTGCCGCTCTTCACACTGGTGACGCTACGGCGCCTGGCCACTGGCAGCCACGGACCGCACCACTGCTTCGACGTGATGCTCGACCGGGCGCGCTTTTTTGGCCCGGGCGGCGAGATGACCCTGCTGGAGGTGGAACTGGAGTCGGTGGACGGTGACCGCGCGTTGTTAGAGGCTGCGGCGAGCGAGCTGCGGCGTGAGTATGGCCTGGAGGCCTCGGGTCTGTCGAAGTTTGAGCGGGGCCTCCGCTGGGCCGGCCTCGCCCCCGGGCCATTGCCCCGAACGGGCCGAGGCAAAGCCACGGATTGACGCGAATCCACACGAGTCAGAGCTTGGGCCGCAAGGGCGGGGGGTGGGGCAGAGGCGGGTAGTGGTCAATCCCATGCCCTACCGACGGAAGGTTGGTGGGGGCACAGGAGCTTCATGGGGCGAGGGCTTCAGACGGCTGAGGAGTTGCGGTCCGCGTCAGTTGGTGGTTATTCCTGCTCGGGCGGTTACTTTCTCTCGATCTTGACCAGGCGGTTGATGGGGGTTGCGGCGACGCGCTGCTCGGTGCCGTCGGGCCAGCGGACGGTGATGTCGGCGGTACCCTTGTGGCTGCCGAGGCCGAAGTGGGCGATGGGGGAGCTTTGCGATGTGGAGCCTGTGCCGCAAGTGATCTCGCGGATGAGGGTGAGTGCGCCGGCGACGACGGTGACGCGCGAGCCGATGCCCTGGCGGTTGCCGCGGTGGTCAAGGAGCTGGACGCGCAGCCAGGCGGTGTCGGCCGCCTTGTTTTCGAAGAGGCGGATGCCTGCGGCGGAGCCGAGGGCCACGTCCATGTCGCCGTCGTTGTCCTTGTCGAACCAGGCCTGCCCCCAGGTGTTGAAGGCGAGGAGGCCGGAGCGCCAGGTGACGGGTTGGAACTTGTTGGCGCCGACGTTCATGTAGAGGGCGGTGGGCCGCTCCTTGTAGACGGCGGTGAGGAGGAGGTCCAGGTCGCCGTCGTTGTCCACGTCGCAGAGGCCGGCCTCGGCGGCCATCTCCTGGTGGCGGATGCCGGAGTCTCGGGCAATGTCCTTGAAGCGCCAGCCCAGGCCCTTGCCCTCGTTGCGGTAGACCAGGGTGGGGTCGGCGAAGTCCAGGTAACGCCAAAGGGCGACGTTGGTGACGATGAGGTCCAGGTTGCCGTCGTTGTCGAGGTCGCCCCAGGTGGGTGCGACGCTGTGGCCGAATGCCTGGGCGAACTTATCCTGGCCAGGGATGCCGCGCACGCCGAGCGCGAGGGCCTCGTCGAGGAACCTCCCCCCGCCCTGGTTCACCCAGAGCTGGTTGGGCTGGAGGCGGTAGTTGGCCACGTAGAGGTCGGGCCGCCCGTCGTTATTGAAGTCGCCCCAGGCGGCGCCGCGGGTGCAGAAGTTCTGCACGCCGCCGATGGTGGAGCTCTTGCTGACATCGGCGAAGCGCCCCTTGCCGTTGTTGTGGAAGACGAAGCTGGGCTGGCCGACCGAGGGCTGCTGAGGGTGCTCGAAGCAGCCGATGAAGAGGTCCAGGGCACCGTCCCCGTCGTAGTCGCAGGCCGCGATTGCCTCGGGTGGGCCGGGGAAGGCGTAGTCGAGGCCCGCGCCGACGGTGACATCTTCGAACGTGCCCTTGCCCGTGTTGCGCCAGAGGCGGACCTTCGGGAACGAGGCGCACAAGAGGTCCAACTGCCCGTCGTTGTCGTAGTCGAGCCACAGCGCGGCGGCCACGTCCTTGGGCTCCACGCCGATCTCCTTTGTGACCTCCTTGAACGTCTTGCCGTCAACGTTCTTGAAGACCCGCCCTGCGGCGCAGAGGTCTTCGAGGCCGTCGCCGTCGAAGTCGCCGACGGCGACGCGGCCCGAGAGGACGCCCTGGAGTCCGGCGGCCGTGGTGATGTCGGCGAAGGTCGTCTTCGGGTTAGGCTCGGCGGCCAGGAAGCGGTTGCGGGTCGGCTCCAGGATGCTTGCGGCGTTGTAGGTGTAGGCGAGGAAGTCCTCGACCACGGTCAGCTCGGCCTCGCGCTGGCGCAGGATGGCCGCATCGCGGTCGGGGTTGCCTGTGGTCTCGAATGGGCGCTCCTTGAGCGCCTCGAGGGCCTGCTCGAAGTAGCTGGCGGCCTGGGGCAGGTTGACGTCGTAGATGAGATTGGTCTTGGCGGCGGTGAAGTATGCCTCGCCTGGGACGGCTGGGTTGGCGAAGTAGCGCTTCTTGACGACGTCGTGGAGGTGTTGCTCGCCGATCTTGGCATAGATGGCCATCAGATGGGCGTCCACCTCGCGCTCGACCTGGAGCGGGAGCCCCTGGATGGTCTCGCGGACGTGGATGAGCAGGTCGGCGCGCTGCTTGAGGTCCTGGAGCTCCAGCACGCCGTCGAGCACGAGCTTGAGGGTGAACTGCATGTCCTCGTGTGAGAGCGACACGCCGAGGCCCTGGAGCCTTCGCAGGGTGTCCACGGCCTCGCGGAAGCGCCTGAGGCGGGCGTAGATGCGGCCCAGGTAGTGGTTGGCGATCTTGTTCTCTGGGCTGAGCTTTGCGGCCTCCAGGAACCTCGCGAGCGCCGGCTCGAGCTTGCCGGCCTGGTAGAGCTCCCGCCCCTCGCGGATGGCGGCGCCGACCACGTCATCCGTGAGCCGCGTCCCTGCCCAGCAGCGCCCAGCGCACACCGCGAGCGCTGCCGCGACAAGCCACCGGCGATACTTCTTCATCCGCGTCTGCTCCTTTGGGACGCCCGGCCCAGGGCCACATGCGGGGTCTCCCCACCACAACACGCCAAGAGTATACCCGCCTTGACCTCCCCGGTCAAGACGCACCCTTGCAACAACGCCCGCCGCCTCGTATCCTGTCCCTGCGTCATCATCGTCCTCTGGCAGGCCCGAAGTGCCCACCCAACGGAGCGCGTGCCCAATGCAAAGGTTCGCAGGCCCCCAGTGCATCACGTTTCTACTCGTGGTCGCTTGCGTCGTCCTCGCCCAGGAGGCGCCGCAGACGTATGGCTGGCGGGGGAACTGGACGGGGTTGTACCCCGAGGCGACTCCGCCGACCGAGTGGGGCCGCATCGCCAAGGGCATCGTTGCCGGCCTGACCTGTCAGGCCGCCAAGCCGGCCCCCGGCGCGGCCAAAGGCACGACGCCCATCACGACCTCCCAGGGCTTCATCCGCGACTGGCTCGTAGCCGGGCTGTTCCCCGTGGCACATTCTGTGAACGACTTCGACAAGGAGCAGCTCCCCGGCGAGGCCCAGCTCGAGCCCGCCGAGGGCGACAAGGCGGGAGAGCTGGCCTGGAAACGGCTGGAACTCATCCGCGAGCCCGACTACGCGCGCTGGGGCCGCGTGGACCTCGAGTGCGTGGACCTCGCCAAGACCCTCGACTACAGGCCCAACCACGTGGCCTACGCCCACACCTACCTCCACGCCACCCGCGCGGGCAAAGTCACCCTCACCGTGGACCACATCTACGGCCTCAAGCTCTGGTTCAACGGCGAACAGGTCTACCGCGAGCCCAAGATGGCCCTCGGCTACGGCTCCCACTACGGCATCAGCCGCCAGAAGCTCGCCCTCGTCCACAACCGCTCGCCGCGCATCACCCTCGACGTCAAGCCCGGCTGGAACCGCCTCCTGGCCAAGATGTGCACCTACACGGGGCCGGACGGCCGCGCCCTGTGGTTTGCCCCCATTCTTATGGACGCCGAGCCGACGCCCTACGAGGAGAAGAACATCGTCTGGATGGCCGAGATGCCCGAGCGGACCAACGCCTGCCCCATCGTCGTCGGCGACCGCATCTTCACCCCCGCCGAGCCCGACCAGCTCTTGTGCCTCGACAAGGCCACGGGCAAGCTCCTCTGGCGCCGATTCAACAGCCTCTACGAGGCCACCCCGCCCGAGGAGCGCGCCGCCAACCCCCTCTTCAAGGACAAGCTCGCCCCCCTCGCCGAAGAGCTGGCGAAGACCACCGACTACGAGAAGAGCATCGAGATTCGCCGCCAGGTGCGCGACCTGCTACTCCAGGTGGACAAGAAGAAGTACCACACCCGCCTCGAGGGCCACCTCGAGGGCCACTTCGGCATCGTCGGCTTCACCACCACACCCGTCAGCGACGGGCGACACGTCTGGGCCTTCACAGGCTTCGGCGTCGTCGCCTGCTACGACCTCGACGGCAACCGCAAGTGGATTCGCCGCCTCGAGGTGCCCAGGGAGATCAGCTACTCCTGCTCCCCCGCCATCATCGGCGACAGGCTCTGCGTGGTCTTCAACGGATTGCACGGCCTCGACGCGGCAACGGGCAAGACCATCTGGAGCGACCCAAAGGGCCACAGCATCGCCTCCCTCATCCCAGCCACCATCCGCGGCACCGACGTCGTGTTCACCTGGCGCGGCATCTGCTACCGCGCCTCCGATGGCAAGCAGCTCTGGGCCAACCCCCGCATCACCCAGGGCGACCTCGGCTGGGCCGCACCCGTCGTCATCGGCGAGACCATGTTCCTCCCCTGGATCGGCGTCAGCGGCCTCCTCATCGCCGACTTCTCAAAGGTCGAGGGCGAGGCCTGGAAGCCCGACTTCCGCAGCATCGAGGTAAAGTGCAACCACCGCCGCCCCAGCGGCGAGTGGCTGGACCGCTTCACCGCCGCCTCGCCACTCATCGTCGGCGCCACACACTACATCCCAGACCAGTACGGCTTCTTCTACGCCGCCGACATCGCGTCGGGCCAGACCCACTACGCCCAGGACCTCGGCTTCGACGAACTCCACACCTACAACGCCATCGGCGTCGGCGCCAGCGCCGCACTCGGCGGAAAGCACATCTACGTCATTGACAACCAGGGCATGTGTATCGTCCTCGAACAAGGCCCCGCGTGCAAGCCCGTCGCGGTCAACCGCATCGAGACCGTCGTGGACCGCGGTTGGCCCTGGGCGCCGCAGGAGCTCCTCGCCAACGGCCCCCCCGTCTTCGACGGCTCCCGCATCTACCTCCGCGGCGAGAAGTACCTCTACTGCATCGGGCCGAAGTGACCCGAGGGCCTCCAGCCGAGACCGAAACCCCCGGGAGCGCGGCGCTGTATCGCCCGCCCCCTTCCTCGGCTGCCCCCCGTGCCGAAACCCACGGGAGCGCGGCACTGTATGAAGAGAAGGTGGAGGCGTCCGCAGCCTCCCGGTCCTCAGGAGGAGCCCCGCGATGGGTCTCGCCCGCACCGTTGCAGTCCTGGCCACAGCGCTGGCCGTTGCCTGCGCTGCTGAGTGGCAGCCGCTGTCTTACAAGAGCGGCAACCTGACGATCCTGGGCATCCTCACGCGGCCGCCCGGACCCGGGCCATTCCCAGCCGTTGTCGTCAATCACGGCGGCTTTGCCCCGGCGCCGGTCGTGCTCGGCCTCTGCCGAAAGTTCACCGAGAAGGGCTACGTGGCCGCCGCCAGCGACTATCGCGGCTGCGGCCTTTCCCAGGGCAAGCACGAGATGGCCAAGGGAGAGGTGGACGACGTGCTGGCGCTCATCGAGCACTTGAAGACCCTGGCGTTTGTGGACGCCAAGCGGATCGTCATGATCGGCGAGAGCCACGGCGGCGCGATCACGCTCCTGGCAACCGCACGGTCGCCCGACGTGCGGGCAGCGGTTGCCGTCTGCGCGCCCTCGGACCTCGCGAAGCTCTGCGAGCACTGGAAGAACATGCCGCTAGGGGCCGGCTTGAGCCACCTGAAGGACGCGCTCAGCCACACAGGCGGCACACCCGAGGAGGTGCCCGACGAGTACCGCATCCGCTCCGCCATCACCCGCGCCAAGGACTTCCGCGTCCCCGTCCTCCTCATCCACGGCGCCAAGGACGCCCTGGTGCCGCCCGCCCAGAGCGAGGCGATGCTGGCCGCACTCAAGGCCGCGGGCAAGACGGCTGAGCTGAAGATCGTGCCCAACTGCGGCCACGTCGTCCCCCATGCCGCCTATCTCGATGACGCGCTGCGCTGGTTTGAGAAGGCGATCGGCCCGGCCGCCAAGGGCGCCCGCCCCGCCGACGCCTCGAAGACCCGGCCTGTGCCTCCGTGTCTAACCTCCTCTCCTGCTGCTGCGCTCCCAGAGGTCGTGCGGCTTGGCTGCGCGGGTGCGGAAGGGTAGCTTGACCTTGCGGCCTGTGGCCGCGGAGTGGTAGGCGGCGAAGATCACCTCCAGCACCGCGCGGCCGTCCTCGCCCGTCTCCAGCGGCTCGAGGTCGTCCGCCACGCAATCCACGAAGTGGGCGAACTCCTGCGGGAAGCCGTAGTTCCAGGCCTCCTCGTAGATGGTGAAGGTCCAGCCCTTCGTATCTCCGCCCTTCTCGACGGCGTAGTCGTAGCCGACAGAGCTATAGGTGAGGATGGCGTTGCCCTGGAGCAGGTTGGCGTAGGCCACGCCCCGCGAGCCGTAGACCTCGGCCCGGTCGTCCATCCCGCCGAGCTTGGTCCAGCTCTCCTCGGCGAGGGCGGTGGCGCCGCCCTCGAAGTTGAGGATGAGGAGCGCGTTGTCGTCGCCGCGCGTCCGCTCGCTGTGCACGTAGGTGCCCATCTGCGCATAGACGTCCAGCACACGCGGCTTGCCGAGCAGCCAGCGGAAGAACTCGATGGCGTGGCAGCCCATGTCCATCGCCACGCCGCCGCCCGAGCGGTCAACGTCCCAGAAGTGCGGCGCGTGCGGGCCGTCGTGCTTCTCGCTCTGCTTCACCAGCGTCACCTTGCCCAGCGCCCCGTCGTCCACGAGCTTCTTCAGCCGCACGTATTTCGGCGTGAAGCACAGCTCCTCGGCATACATCAGCTTCACCTTGGCCTTGCGGCAGGCGGCGATCATCGCGTCGGCCTCGGCCAGGTTGAGGCACAGCGGCTTCTCGCACACCACGTGCTTCCCCGCCGCCGCAGCGTCGCAGGCGATCCGGCAGTGGACATCGTTCGGCGCCCCGATGACCACCATATCAACCTCCGCCATCTCCAGCATCCTGCGGTAGTCGGTGAACGCCTGCGGGATGCCGTGGGCCTTGGCAAAGGCGGCTGCATGGCCCGGCGTGGGCGAGGCCACCGCCGCCAGCCGCGCCCGCGCCACCCGCTTGAGCGACTCCGCGTGAATGGTCGAGACGAACTGCGAGCCGACGAGCCCGACGCCAACCGTGTCCATCGCCTGCTCCTCTCATCTCCACTGGGTGCACTCGATGGGGATGCCTCTCTTGAGGTTCCCGAAGCACTTCTCGTCGCAGCGGATGCACTTCACGATTTCGTCGAGGCGTCCCTCCCGCACCTTGATGGGCCAGTCGGGGTCGGCAATGAGGCCGCGGCCGACCGCCACCAGGTCTGCACGGCCCTCCCGCAACACCTCCAGCGCGCGCTCCACCGCATCGAGATGGTAGACGGCAATGACGGGCACGCCGAACCTTTTGAAAGGCGCGGCGCGGTCGCCGGGGAACTCCACGCTCGACGGCGAGATGTCGAGCACGTCCACCCCCGCCTTCACCAGCTCCTCGGCCAGCACGAGGCTCTCCTCGATGCCGTAGCCTGGGCCGATGGGCGTGTGGCGATAGAGCAGGAGGCGGTCGGGGCCGAGGCCCGCCCGCGCCGCCGCGACTACCGCGAGGGCCATGCGCATGCGGCTGGGCAGGTCGCCGCCGCCGAAGTCGTCCTTGCGGCGGTTCTTGATGGGGCTGAAGAAGAGGTTGAGGACGTAGCCGTGCGCGCCGTGGGGCTCGACGCCGTCGAAGCCCGCCTCGCGGCAGATGCCCGCCGCCGCCCGATAGGCCGCGAGGATGCCGTCAATCTCCTCCCGCTTGAGCATGGCCGGGGAGACGGGCCGCCCGAAGCTCACGGGGAAGAGCTGGATGGCGGCCAGCGCCCCGCCCGCGTGAATCGCCTCCACCAGCGGCCGCAGGTTCGCCGCCGTCAGCTCCGAGCCGAAGCGGTTGACCGCGGTGGCCTCCACAATGACCAGCCCCACGCCCCCGCGGGCGTGGCGCCCGTACCACTCCACCCCCTCCGGCGTCGTCAGGCCCCGCAGCACCACCATCGGCGGCATCACGATGCGGTTGCGCAGGACACTACCCCCAACCTGGAGCGGCTGGAACAGCGGGGCTACGTCCGTCGTCATCGAGCCTTCCTTCGCGTTTGTCTCCCGTGGGGCGGCGGGCACGTGTCAGCACGGACGCCAGTATGCCCGATCGGTGGCATAAGTGTCAACCGCGGCGGCGCGGAGGCGTCGTTGCCGCGTCGCGCGCGGGCGGTCCGAGGTCCTCGCCGCGCCACCGCCGCCCAAGGGGTGCACCAGAAGGTCTCACCCCGCCCCGTGTCGCAGCCCGTTGAACTTGACGGTCAAGGGGCCAGAGGATAGGATTCGGGGGCCGTGGCTGGCCGCGCCCCCCCGCCGCCCGCGGCGCAGAGACCGCCAAGAGGCGTCACATGGCGCCCGTGGGGAGCGAAGGATAGAGTGACGTGGGAGCACGCTCGGACGGCTCATCGGCCAGGGACGCCGCGGACTCAAGCGACGAGGCCCTGGCCATCCGCAGCCGCGATGGCGACCTGGCGGCCTTCGAGTCCCTGGCTCGCCGCCACCAGGAGCGGGTGTACAGCTACGCGCTGCGGATGACGGGTAGCGTGCACGAGGCGGAGGACGCGACGCAGGAGACGCTGCTGCGGGTGTTTCGGTCGCTGGGGCGCTTCGATCCCCAGCAGCCCTTCGCGCCCTGGCTGTTCGGGATAGCCGCCCACGTGTGCCGCGACGCGCTTCGGCGGCGCGGCCGCCGCCGCGAGGAGCCTTCCGAGGCCATCGAGCCGGCGGCCAGCGGTGGGGACCCGCGCGAGGAGGCGATGGCGGCCGAGGAGCGCAGAAGGGTCCGCCAGGCCGTCCGGCGCCTGCCCCGCAAGTACCGTGAGGTGATCGTGCTGCACTACGCGGAGGACATGGGCTACGAGCAGGTGGCGGCTGCCCTGGGCATCCGCCCCGATGCGGCCAGGCGGCGCGCCCTGCGGGCGCGCCTGATGCTTCAGCGTTACCTGGGTGAGCGTGAGCGATGACGAACGTCGCTTGCAAGCACACTGCGGAGCGGCTCCTCGACCTCGAGGACGGGCGGCTGCGCCCCGAGGACGCGGTGGCCGTGCGCGCGCACCTGGCAAGCTGCGAGCGCTGCCGCGCCGCCTGGGAGCGCTGGCAGGCCGAGGACCGCCTGCTCCGCGAGGCTTTGCGACCCGTCGCGCCCGCCAGGGACCTGGCCCGCGAGGCGGTCGCACGGCTCCGGGCGGTCAGGGCATGGCGCCCCGCGGCCCCTCGGCCGCGCGTGCTGGTGTGGGGCCTGTCGGCCGCGGCTGCCGCCGCTGCGCTGGCCCTCGCCGTCGGGGTGTGGGCGGTGCTTGGGCCACGCTACGTGCAGCTCGGCCAGGTGACGCTGGCCGAGGGGCAGGTGATGGCGCGCCAGCGCGGGGCGCGGCGGGCCAAGCCCATGCTCGCAGGCGCCGCCATCTACAACTACGACGAGCTCACCGTCGGCTCCGCCGGCCGCCTGGCCGTGGAACTCCACGACAGGTCGCGCCTGATCCTGGGCGAGAGCACCGACGTCCAGCTCTACGGCGGCTGGCAGCGGGACGACGATGATGACTGCGACCTCGGCCTGCCCCACGTGTGTCTGCATCGAGGCGAGGTCGAGTGCAAGCTGGAGTCCCTCGTCTACTTCTGCGCCGTCGGCACCCCGCTCGGCACCGCCATCGTCCAGGGCACCAAGTTTCGCATGCGCTACGAGGCCGACAAGCGCGTGCTCCTGGAGGTCCTCGAGGGCGAGGTGCTCTTCAGTTGCCCCAAGGGCCAGGTGCGCGTCGGCCCCGGAAGCGTGTGGGCGATTGAAAGCACCACCGGCCTCCCCGTGCGGGTCGAGCGAGAAGGCTAACCCGGGCCATATCGCGGCCCCTGCCCCCCTCCGAATTGACCACGACGCAAGCGCCTCGCCCATCCACGATGGCTGTTGCGCCCTGGGGCGCAGCGCGGTAGAATGCTAGCGACGTGGCCGCCGTGGGCGGGTGGTGGAACGGCAGACACATCGGACTTAAAATCCGATGGGGCCTCACGGCCCCATAGGGGTTCGAATCCCCTCCCGCCCACCAGTTGAACTCCCCGTCGTCGCGGCGGTATAATGCCGCTGGGGTTGTGGTGTCGGACCCTTTGGCGGCGCGCCCGCCCCGTGTGGCGGGCGTCAAGGCCCCACAAGGGGCAGGGGGTCGTGATGATGGCCTTTGGTCCGTCCCGTCCTCGGGCTTTCGCCTCCCACACCGTGCCGGCGCTCGGAGCCGGCTTGGCGGCCTACTATGCGCCGCCCGAGCAGGCGCAGGGCGCCGCCCAAGGCCCCCAGGAACCTCGTCCCCACATCCACCACCACCGCCCGCCGCGCACGTCCACCGGGTTGATCGTCGGCATCGGCGCGGCAACCCTTGCTGCGATTATCCTGGCGCTCGGCATCATGGCCAGCATGAACTCCGCGCCCACCCTCGCCGAGCTGAAGGCCAAGCTCGGCATCCAGCCCGGCACCTCCGAGGCCGGGATCAAGCTCGATGCCAGCGAGTTCATCCGCCGCCTTGGCAAGCCCGACACCGAGCAGCGGGACGCCCAGTACATCTACTTCTACTACACGATCCGCGAAGGCAACGCCGTCATCGTCCTCGACCGCGGCGGCTACGAGGTCGGCGAGGCGCGCATCAAGCAGATCTACATCCGGTGACCGCCCCTGGGCGGCGGAGGCTGAGCGGGGCATGCCCTCCTTCACCACGGTCCGGGAGATCGTCGCGGGCGTCGGCTCATTGAGCTGCGTCGGCCAGCGGGCCGCCGCGCTCGGCGGCCGGGCGCTCCTCGTCACCGGGCGCTCGGCCATGCGCCAGAGCGGCGCCACCGACAAGGTGCTCGCGCTCCTCGCCCAGGCCGGCGTCGAGGCCGAGCTCTTCGACCAGGTGGAGCACGACCCCGCCACTACGACGGTGGACGCCGGCCGCGCGGCCTGCCGCGAGCGCGCCTGCCAGGTGGTCGTGGGGTTGGGCGGCGGGAGCGCGCTCGATGCCGCCAAGGCCATCGCCGCGCTCGTCCACGAGGCGGCCCCGACCGCCGACTTCGTGGCCGGCAAGCCCATCGGGCAGCCGGGCCTGCCCTTCATCGCCATCCCGACGACTTCGGGCACGGGCGCTGAGGTCACGAAGAACGCCGTCATCAGCGACCGCGCGGCGCGCCTCAAGCAGAGCATCCGCGCCGAGTGCATGATGCCCGCCGTCGCCATTGTGGACCCCGAGCTCACCGTCTCGTGCCCGCCCTGGGTCACCGCCGCGGCGGGGATGGACGCCCTGGTGCAAGCCATCGAGGCATTCACGTCGGTCAACGCCACGCCGCTGACCGATGCGCTGGCCTTCGACGCCGCCTGCCGCCTCATCCGCTGGCTCGCCGTCGCCTGGGAGGATGGCGCCAACCTCGCCGCCCGCGAGCAATGCGCCTACGCGAGCCTGATGGCGGGGATGGCCCTGGCCAACGCAAGGCTCGGCGCCGTCCACGGCATGGCCCATCCCGTGGGCGCGCGCTACGGCCTCGAGCACGGCGTCATCTGCGCCCTCCTGATGCCCCACGTGATGCGGCTCAACCGCGACTTCGTGGGGGACAAGTACCACCAGCTCTCCGTCGCGGCAGGGGGCAATATCATCGCCTTCGTTGAGGCCCTCGTCGCGCGCTTCGGCCTGCGCAGGGCCCTCGACGGCGTCGCCATCCCCCGCGAGGACTTCCCAGCCATCGCGCGCGAGAGTCTGCCCTCTGGCTCCATGAAGGCCAATCCACGCAAGTTTACCGAGGAAGATGTCGCGGCCGTCCTTGAGGGATTGGTGGGCAAGGCGTGAGGCATAAGCTCCCTCCCGAACGTTCCAATACGTTCGGGAGGGTAACGGCAATGCCCCGGACTTGCGCGGGCCAGTCATACCCTCAGGAGGGTGTCGAAGCCCTCGGGGGGCCGCGCCCTATGGAAGCAAGCGGACCGCGGCAAAGCCACAGGGCAGAACCGGGAGGCTCAGCTTCCCGTCCGCGATCTTCAGCTCTTCCTGATCGCGTTCCAGCAGGTCCGCGCGGATGGCCTTTGAGAAGCCCTGGGCGGCGACCGCCAGGGGTTCAGAGCGCGCCGCGGTCTCCCACAGGCGCAGGATGAGGCCGCCGGCCTTGGGATCGTCGGCGGGCTTGAGGCACGTGGCGATGGCGCGGGCGGGATCAACCTGAATGGGTGGTGTACCGACGCTCAGCGCGCCACGGGCGACGAGGAGCGGGGTGGCGACGCAGCGGCTCCAGGCGACCGCCTCGGCCTGGTCGTAGGGGCCTTCGTGGGCGCGGAGGGCGTAGCGGAAGCGGAAGTCGGTGACGCCGCCCTGGTCCCCGACGACCTCGCGGTAGTTCTGGTCGTTGCCCAGGCACTCAAACGCGAGCGGCCCGAGGTCGGTGCGGAGCACGAAGGCGTCGAGCGGGGCAATCGTTACGCCAGGGCCGTCGGGCAGCGAGACGTCGAGGAAGCCCTGGACGGCGAATCGCCGCGTGTCGGCGCCCGGCAACAGGTCGCCCCCGGGTTGCGGCCTGGGGCGAATCACGGCGCCCGTCGTCTCAATTCTGACCACGGCTCCATCACCAATGAGCGGGAAAAACTGGCACAGCCGCTCCTGCTTCGTCGTCGTCGGTTTCTTGATGCGAATGTCGAAGTCCACGCGGTCGAGCCGGTCGTACACCGTGACGAGCGTTGAGACCTCGATGCCCGCGGCCTTGCCCGTGATTGCCACACGGGCCAGCACGGCGCCGCTGCCGATGGGCGTGACCTTGACGTTGCCCAGCGGATGCTCCTGGCCGTCGTGGTAGATGCTCTGGCAAAGGGTTCTGCCTTTGCTTTGCGCGGCGAGCTCCTTGCCGGTCGGCTTGTGTATGAGGCTGGCGACGCCGCCGGTCTTGGGGTCAATCGCCAGGCGGTAGAAGGGGCTCTCCAGCTCGCCGCCCTCGGCTCGAAGACGCCTCGACCCGGCAACGGACGGCACGGTTCTCAGCGGAACCGCTGTGAGGCCAAAGCCCTGGACCAGCGGCGACACGAAGTACATGACTGGGCGGCCATCTTCTTCGCCGAACTGGTAGGGGTGGGCCTTGACGTCCGGGCCGGTGACATCACCTGGCCTGTGGTCGAGGCAGACGAGGTCGGCGCGGGGCACGCTCAGGGGGTTGAAGAGCGTGAGGCTGGGCCGCGCCTCGTCGAGGCCGCCCGCCTGCCAGGCCAGGTGGCGGAGCTTGCGGGCGAGGGCGAGAAGCTCGGCGGCCCAGGCGCGGCGCAGGTCGGCGTTGTGGCGCTTGTTGCGCTCGTCGGTGCCGTTCCAGGCGTGGTCGCTGAGCATGGCGAGGCACCATTCGGCGCGCTCGCGGTCGGCGCGGGTGGCCTCGGCGAGCTTGGGGTCGCGGAGCGAGGCGACCGCGATGAGGGCCTCGGCGGCGAGGAACTGGCGTTCGCCCTCCCGCATGTCGGCGACGGTCCTGGCGAGGCAGACGGGCCACACGTCCCACGAGTGGCCGAAGCAGCCGCGAAGGGTGGAGAGGAACGGCGTCTTCGCTTGATCTGCGTCCACGGCGGCGCAGAACTGCGGAAGCGTGGCGTTCACCATCTTCGGGCGCGGCTGGGGGCCGGCGTTGTGCTTGATGATGGCCTCGGCGAAGCCGCGAGCCTGGCCGCCGCTGTGCGGGTTTATGTCGCCGTGGGTGCCGCTGGCCAGAATCGCCCGCGTCTTGTAGGCGTCGCCGAGCTTCGCGTAGTGGCCGACCCAGCCGCGGATGGCGTTCGGCTCACGCAGCAGCTTGGCCCCCTGGGTGTAGCTGGCGCTATTGCAGGCGAAGGGGTCCATGACCACACGAAGCTGGCTGCCATCGGGGCCTTCCCAGAGGAAAAGGGGCGGAGTCTTCAGGGCGCCAAAGGTCGAGTCGTAGCTGTAGAAGGGGTTGGAGAGCCAGCGGATGCCGCAGGCGGCGAGGATGGGCGCGACGCCCCAGGGGAGGGACGGCTCCTCGATGTGCTCGGCGACATCGAGGCAGCGAATGCCCCAGTCGCGCTCCAGCCGCCGCGCGGGATAGAAGCTGCGGATGGCGCCCTCGACGCCCTGGAAGGCCCACAGCGAGTTGCACAGGTAGGGGCTGACGTAGAGGCGGCCCTCCTTGATCCGCCGAATCAGCTCATCTTTGCGGTCGGGGTAGTGCTCGACGAAGCAGAGCACTTCCTGCGTCACGGCGGCGTTGTAGCGGCTCTGGTTCTCGGGCGGCTGGTTGTCGGTCCGGCTCATCTCGTCGAGGTGGCCCTTCACGATGTCGGCGAATGCCCGCCGAGTCTGCTCTTCCGTGAAGCCCCAGGTGTAGTCGGGGCAGTTGTCGTTGGCGACATAGATCGTCCACACCGATGGCTCCTCCGCTGCGGAGGGCAGTTGGGCGAGGATGCCGATGATGCACACGAGGAATGCGGAATGCGGGTGGCGGATTGCGGATTGGGCAGACAGCCGAAAGCCCATCGCGGCTCGCTCCGTCGGCTCTGAAATCGGCAATCGGCAATCGCAAATCGGAAATGTCAGTCGCTCTGCGACTTTATCTTGTAGCCCACGTGGCGGTCCTGCATCCATCGGACGGCGAAGATGTCGCGGAGGCCGGCCCACAGGCGGTTCCACACGCCGTACTTGGTCTTGCCGCGGGTGCGGGGGTGGTGTCGGACGGGGATTTCCCTGATGCGCGCGCCCTCCAGGCGCAGGAGCGTGGGGAGGAAGCGGTGCATGCCGCGGAACATCTTGACGCGGGCGAGGTGCTCGCGCCGCATCACGCGGATCGAGCAGCCGACGTCTTTGATGCTCTCGTGGGTGAGCCAGTTGCGGGCGCCGTTGCCGATGCGGGACGAGACGCGGCGGAGCCAGGAGTCGCGGCGCTTCTGGCGGATGCCGCACACGCAGTCGCACTCGCCCCCCTCCACCAGCTCCACCATCTTCGGCAGGTCGGCCGGGTCGTTCTGAAGGTCGCCATCGAGCATCGCCACGAGCGGCGCGCGGGCGGCGCGGAAGCCCGCGTCCAGCGCCGCGCTCTGGCCGCAGTTCTTCTCAAACGAAATCCACCGCACCACGGGGTCCTGCCGCGCCACCTCCTGCATCCTCGCCAGCGACCCATCCGTCGAGCCGTCGTCCACCAGGATCAGCTCGCACTGGGCGTAAAGCTCCCCCAGGCCGGCCCTGCACGCCTCGACCAGGGGAACGACGTTGTCCTCCTCGTCCTTGATCGGCACGACGATGGACAGGCGCGGCGCGCTCATCGGGCAGCCCCTCCAGAACGCTTGCGGAAGATCAGCATCAGGTTCCGCACGTAGACAAACGAGTTGAAGCCGTAGGCCAGGATGAACACCGGGTCGAGCCGATAGACCGCATAGGCCAGCACGGTGAGCGAGCCGGCGATGCTCAGATACCAGAAGGAGACGGGCACGACGCTCTCGCCGCGCTTCTCGCTGGCCAGCCACTGGACGACGAATCGTGCCGAGAAGAGCCCCTGGCCGACGAAGCCCAGGGCAAGCCATGCCCACGGCTCCGTGGCCACGTGGCGGCGGGCCTTGTCGAGCAACCTGCGCGCGGCCGCCACCTCCCCCCGCCCGTAGGCATCACGCGCCTGCTCCAGCAGCGAGGTGAACCCCGCGCCGGCCTCCGACCGGTCCGTCGCGCCCCAGGCCACCGCATGCCCCACAACGCCGACCAGAACCACCGCCAGCGCCAGCCCGGCGGCGCACGCGAGCGTCCTCATCGAGCCTCTCCTCGCTGCCGCTCAACCGCACATTATACGGGGAGCGCCGGAACGCGGTCAAGGGCTGCTGCGCCCGGCGCGACCCCGGTTTCGCCCTCCGCCCGTCCTGAGCCCCAACGGGCGCAACGCCGCGGGCCACCGAAACTGCGGCTGCCTCGGCCATCGCCGACGCCGACACGGAACAGGGGGCCACCGCGCGCGCAAGGCACTTGGCCCTCTGTGCCAATTCTTGGCACGCTCCGTAAGCTTATGCACCTCAAGCACTTGAGGGCTGGGCGCGCTCCCCACGGACAGGGGTTCACGGGCCTCCGCCTTACAAAGTGGCCCTCTGTCGCCCCCCGCCCCAAAGCCCCGGCCCTATCAAGCCATTCAAGGGTCTCTCGGAGCGCGGTGACTTCTCGCTGCCCTTCACACGGAACCACCGAAATTGGGGCCGCGCCACCCGCCGCGCTTGACACGCCCAGCCCGCCGCGGGACAATGTGCCACCGAGAGGAGAAAGCCCCACATGAGCTACCAGCGCGGCATCCAGGCCATCCGCCTTCAGGCGCCCGACGAAATCCCCCACACCCAATACATCAGCCACCTCGACTACATGGCCAGGATCACCGGCCTGCCGCCCGACCACCCCGACCTCGGACGCAAGGCCGCCGAGGTGCTCGACTTCGACTTCATCTGGTCCACCGACGGCCCCAACCCCCCAGGCCGCTGGACCGACATGGGCCGCGCCTACTGGCACGACCGCCAGCGCGAGCAGGACTCCCGCCATCTCGGCTTCACCGACATCGAGGACGCCCTCAACCTCGACCCCGCAAAGGAATACGGCGTCCCAAACCTCGACGACCAGGCGCGCAAGTACCAGGACTGGTATCGCAAGGCCCAGCACGAGACCTTTCCCTTCGCCGTCTGGCCCGGCGGCACCTATCGCACCCAGATGAGCTTCCTCATCGCCGCCTTCGGCTGGGAGATGCTCTTGACGATGGCCGGCCTCGACCGCGACCGATTCACACGCGTCCTCAACCGCTGGACCGACGTCATCGAGGTCTACTACCACGCCTGGGCGCGCACCGACGCCGAGGTCATCCTCACCCACGACGACATGGTGTGGACCCAGGGCGCCTTCATCCACCCCTCCTGGTATCGAGCCGTCCTCTTCCCCAACCTCAAGCGCCTCTGGAGCATCGTCAAGGCCGCAGGCAAAAAGGTCCTCTTCTGCTCCGACGGCGACTTCACGGAGTTCGTGGACGACCTCGCCGAGGCGGGCGCCGACGGCTTCATCTTCGAGCCGCTCACCGACCTCGACTACGTGGTGAAGAACTACGGCCAGACCCACGTCATCATCGGCAACGCCGACTGCCGCGTGCTGACCTTTGGCACCCCGCGCGAGGTCCGCCGCGAAGTCCGCCGCGTGATGGACAAGGGGCGCGACTGCCCAGGCTACTTCTTCGCCGTCGGCAACCACATCCCCGCCAACTGCCCCCTCGAAAACGTCGTCGCCTGCCTCGACGCCTACTTCGCCTACCGCAAGCGATAGCTTCCCGCCCCCGCGCGCCCAGTGCGGTTGACATGCGCGCCGACGGCGCATACCCTATGCCCGTCAGCCCGATGAGCACTTCGCAGGTCCCGGCCAGGAGAATCCAATGAAGATGCGGCTGTTGGGCAGGACGGGGCTGAGGGTAACGGAGCTTTCCCTCGGCGGGCTGTTCATATCGAAGTTCGGCGGTGACTTCGACCAGTCGCGCGCGGCGGCGCTGCGGGCCTTCGAGCTCGGCGTGAACTATGTGGACACGGCGCCGACCTACGGCAACAGCGAGGAGGTGCTGGGGCGCATCCTGCGGGAGGCCGGCGCCCGCCCTGCGGGCGCGCCACTCATCCTCTCGACAAAGCTCGGCGGCCGTCCCCAGCCCTTCAAGCCACAGGACAAGGCCTGCCTTCGCGCCTCGGTCGAGGAGAGCCTCCGGCTCCTTGGCCGCGACCACATTGACATCCTCTTCGTCCACGAGCCAGACCGCCCCGGCCAGTACGACTGGTGGACCCGCTCGCCGATGTGGGAGGTCGGCGCGCCGGTGGAAGGCCCTGTGTTGGAGCTGCTCGGCGAGCTGAAGCGGGAGGGGCTTATCCGCTTCACCGGCGTCGGGGGCACGACCGCTCGCCAGCTCGCCTGCCTGGTCGGCACCGGCACCTTCGACATCGTGCTCACTGCCTTCAACTACAGCTTGCTGTGGCGCGAGGCCGAGCACGAGGTGCTGCCCGCGGCGAAGGCCCACGGCGTCGGCGTGGTCATCGGCTCGCCACTCCAGCAGGGCGCCCTCGCCCGCCGCTTTGACGACGAGGTGAACCACGGGGCGCCCTGGATGAGCCTCCCGCGCCGAAACCAGTTCAAGGCACTCTACGCCCTCCTCGACGAGTTGGACATGCCCATCGTCGAATGCGCCCTGCGCTTCGTCCTATCCAACCCCGACATCTCCTGCACGCTGATGGGCGCGCGATCCCAGGCCGAGGTCGAGCAAAACGTGGCCTACGCGGAGAAGGGGCCGCTACCGCCCGAAGTCCTGAAGCGCCTCGACGCCATCGCCGCCATGGTGCCCTTCCGACCCTGCGAGGAGCGGCCGACCCTGTGCTTCGGCTGGAAGGGCTACAAGGGGCCAGGCCCCCTGTAGGGCGTGCGCACCTGCGCTCGGAACCCACTGCTTCGACCTGTCGCGCCCCTTGCCGCTCGCCCGCAGGAGGCCGCGGCGCCCACCGGCCGCTTGACCATCCCAGCCTGCTTCACCCTGCTCTTTGCCCACATGTCTCTTCGTCTGAGGCCCGGCCCCCGAAGGGGGCGTTTGAGCCGCAAGATGTGGGCAAAGATCAGCCTACTTCGCCTTCTGCTTGCCCGCTTCCTCGAACTCCAGTGCGGCAGAGTTGATGCAGTAGCGCAGGCCGGTGGGCCGCGGGCCGTCGTCGAAGACGTGGCCCAGGTGCGCCCCGCAGCGGCGACACGTCACCTCCGTCCGCACCATCCCGTGGCTCGTGTCCTCGCTCTCCGCCACGGCCTCGGGGTTCGCGGGCCGCGTGTAGCTCGGCCAGCCGCAGCCGGAGTCGAACTTGTCGTCGGACATGAACAACTCGGCGCCACAGCCCGCGCACCGGTATATGCCCTTGCCCTTGTGGTTCCAGTACTTGCCCGTGAAGGGCCGCTCGGTGCCCTTCTCGCGCATCACGTGGTACTGCTCGGGCGTCAGGAGCTTCCGCCACTCCGCGTCGGTCTTCGTGATCGTTGGCACGGCCTTGCTCCCTCGCCGGGTGGATGACCTGGTGGGCGTCCCGACCTCTCGGCAGCCGCCGCAGGCGCCCATGAGCGCGAGGATGACGGACGCGGCCCTCGGCAGCATCATCGCACATCTCCCTGGCGGCTTCCCCCCTCCACCATCCAGCCTACACCGGACTCGGCGCTCGCGCAAGGCCCCCTGTGGGCCTGGGCGTCGAGCCGGATCACCTCCTTCACGGGCTGCCGCGTCTCCCAAATGGCGCTGGCACATGCCACGCCGCACGAAAGGCCGGTCACGCGGGCGGAGCATTTGCGGCCCGCCCATCAGTACACTGCGGCGTGTTGCCTCATTGCGAATCCTCCAACTGCGCTTCCACCCGCAGCTTCTGGGCGAGCCAGTCCTCAATCGGGGCCGCCTCGACTATCCGCGTGGGCCCATCGGCGCCTTTGCGGCCGGGCCGGACCTCGATGGCTACGAGGGATTGCCCCCGGAGCTTGGAGTAGCGGGCCGTGAGAGCGGCGGCGGTGCGGACGTGTTCGTCCGCAGGGTCGCCCCGCAACAGGGTGGTGGGGCCTGGCGCGTCGCGGGTGGTGAGCAGGAGGTCGCTGGGCCGCGAGAAGGTGTAGATGGTGACGTTCTCGCGGTGGACCCGCCCGACGATGGCCTTGGTGGCGGGGCCGAGGCGGAAGTGGCGGCCGAGCTTCAGGAGATGAATGTCGTTTATGTCTGGCTCGGCGCCGCCCAGGTGGTCGAAGTAGTCGCAGAGCCGTGCCGCGAAGCCCGGATCGGTGAGCAGGCAGCCGCCCGCGGGCGAGCCGTGCTCGGTGAGGCCGTAGTGGCGGGCCAGCTCGAGCTGGCGCAGGCGCCCCCGCCCGCTGATGTCGAGCAGCCGCGCGCGGTCCACCCAGCCCTTCTCCTCGGGGATGGTGGGGGGCAGGAGCCTGGCCGAGAGGGGCCGCAGGATGAGGCCGCCGAGGCCGGTCTCCGCGCCGATGCGCTGAAGGATGAAGCTACGCTGCGACATCGGCCTCTGGCCCACCACCTCGCCGGTGACGATGAAGTGCGCACCCGTCGCCCGCATCCGCTCGGCGGCCAGCCGCAGCATGGCCATGTGGCAGTCAATGCAGGGGTTCATCTGCGAGCCGAAGCCGTGGGCGGGGGCGCGGAGGATGGCGAGCTGCTGCGCGGTGAAGCGGATGGGCACCAGCGGCACGCCGAGCTGGCGCGCCACCCGCAACGGGCGCAGCAGCGAGGGCGTCTCGGGCGCAGTGGCGTTGAAGACTGAGACGAAGTGGAGCGCCTCGACCTCGATCCCCTGGTCGAGCATGAGGCGAATGGCGAGCGAACTGTCCAGCCCACCCGAGAGCAGGGCGACGGCCTTGGCCTTCACGGGCTTCCCTCGATCCTCCGGCCCTCAGCCATTGTACGCGCGCCCGCGTCGCGGGGCAATGACCCTTGCGCGGCGGGCGGCCATCGGACACGCCTCGGCCGGAGGCGAGGGTTAGAGGATCAGTCGTTGTCCGACGACGTGGCGTCGCCAGGCGCCACGTCGTTCCTGCCTCACTGGCGCGGGGCCTCGCCGCCCGGCCCGGCGCGGTGGTTCGCCTGGACCTCGGTGGGGGCGAGGGCGCGGCTGTAGAGAGCCACGCGGCGGACCTCCCCGCGCCACGGGCGGTCGTTGGTCAGCTCGTTGCCGAGCGCCAAGCGGAAGCCGTCGTCCCAGTTGCTCAGCTCGCCCGGTATGGTGCCACTGGCCGCGACCTCGCCGTTGACGTAGATAGCGGCCTTGCCGTCGGCCGAGCGGGTGTAGACGACGTGGGAGAGGCGCGCCGCGGCGCCGCCGCGCGTGGCCAGCGCCGGGTTCAGGCCGTTCTCGCCGGTGCGCGTCGTGCGCAGCCGCACCTCGTACCGCTCGCCCTCCTGGCCGAGGGTGAAGTTGCGCCGGTAGGGGTCGGCGGACAGCGACACGATGCGCGCGGGGCCGCCCTGGGTCGTGTTGGCCGGCGCGATCCAGGCCTCGATCGTGATCTCGCCGGACCTGCGGCAGGCCTCGATGAGCTTCGCGGGCGGCTCAGCCGACACCGCGATCCCCGCCCCCTCGAACACCAGCCCCCCACGGGCCAGCTTGCCTCCGCGCACGCTGAGGCCGAGGGCCTGGGACTTGCCCTCCTCGAAGGCATAGAGGGCCACCGGCCCTCCCGTCGCGCGCGCCGACGGGCCGGCCGGCAGGGCGGGACGCACCCGCTCCACGCCCCTGGGCTGGGAGGGCTCAGGCGACGAGCCGCGCGGCGCAACGGAGTAGACCACGAGGTCCCCGTCCCGGTCCTTGCACGCCAGGAGGCCGTCGGCCAGCGCCACGTGGGGATAGCAGGTGCTGGGCACCACGCGGTCGAGGCGGGCATACTCCCGGTACTCGTCGGCGAGCGCGTCGAGCAGCACGAGCTTGCGGCTCCCGAAGACGATGAGCTTGCCGTCCGCCGCCGTGACCAGGCACGAGCCGTTGGTGAAGTCGCCCCCGCGCCACTTGAGCTTGCCCGTCGCCAGGTCGAGGCACTGGATGGGCCTCTGGATGAGGAACGCGCGGTCGCGGAAGATGACCGGGCTGCTGGCCACCGCGTGCTGGCGAGCGGTCCACCTCTCCCGCAGGCCCTGGGCCGTGGCCTCGAAGAGCGTGGAGTGCTCGTGGTTGTAGCCCGAGGTCACAAGGATGCGGCTGCCCGCCACGGCGGGGGTGGAGACGTTGCAGGCGAACTCGGTGTGCCAGGGGGCCGTGGCGATGGTCTTGCCCTCGTGGCCCGCCTCCAGCCCCATCACGACGAGGTGCTGAAGCGCCAGGACGGCCAGGCAGGAGAGGTCGCCGACCTTCATCTCCACGGGCGAGCCCGTGTGCCCGGCCGGGCCTTTGTACTCGGAGGCCCAGCGCCGCTCGCCGGTGCGCTTGTCGAAGGCCATCACCGTGCCCGTCGGGGCGCCGACCTCCACGATGAGCAGCTCGCCGCGCACCAGCGGCGACGTGGGATAGCCGTAGTCGCGGCGCCCACCGCCCGTCTCGGGCCGCTGCGGGGCCTTGAAGCTCTCGTAGAGGTTGAGCGCCCAGACCGGCTTGCCCGCCTGCGTTGCGTCCCAGCAGCGCAGGTCGCCGTCAATGCCAAGCGTGTAGAGCAGCCCCGTCGCGGCGTCGAGAGTGGGCGTGGACGACGGCCCGCCATACTCCCCCTGGTCGCCCGTGGCCACGCGCCCGTAGCGGGGCGAGCGATACGACTGCCGCCACAGCTCGCGCCCGCTCGCCGCCTCGAAGCACAGCAGCGTGTCCGTGCCGTCCCACCACCCAATCGCATAGAGCCTGCCGCCCGCGATGATGGGCGAGGAGCAGCCGTGGCCGGTGGCGGCGTTCCAGAGCTTCTTCGGCGGCCAGCCGCTCGGCCAGCCCGAGGGCTCGGGCGACACCCCGTCGCGGCCTGGGCCGCGCCACTGGGGCCAATCGGCCGCCGCCGCGGTCGCCATCACCGCCGCGAGCATCGCGCAGCCGCCGATGAGCCCACCCATTCTCATACGCACCCTTTCTGCCAGGTGCAGGGTCCGACGCCTGGTCTCCCCCTACTCTATTTGCCTCGCCGTCCCGGCGCAAGCTTGGGGGCGCCCGAGCACGGCCCAAGCTCCTGGCATCAGCTTGGACTCGCCCCTCGTCGCTCCTCCCTCGTTCTCGTGCTCGGTCCCGGGCCGCCCCGTCCCAGCAGGGGCCATGCTCGTGCGCCCAAGAGCTTTGAGCCCCAGTCGCCGCGGGCGGCATGCGGTGAAGCGCGCCGCATGCGCGCAACCGCCCACGCTGGGCGTGGGCGGTTGTCAAGGCATCGGGCTGCTTGAGGGGCCAGCCGATGATCAGCGGTTCCTGCGCCGGCGAGAGAGCAGGCCGAGGCCCCCGAGGGCCAGAAGGCTCAGGGTCATCGGCTCGGGAATCACCACGATCGCCGTGCTCGCGTTGTCCGTGTCTTGCATGAACTCCACATCCGAGCCGCTTGGCAGGCCGCCGCCGGTGGCCATCGAGAACTCGATGTCCAGCTTCACCCACTCGTCCAGGACCGGCGGGTCCGCGTTCAACGCAAGCGGGTTACGGTAGGTGACGGTCATGGTCAAACCACCGGGGGCCACATACTCAGTGAAGTCAATGCCCGCGGCCGAATTCAGCGTGCCGGGGTCCGGGAGGGTTCTGTCGAACACGGTCTGCCCCGGCGCGCCGTCCAGGACCAGGCGTTCGAGGGCCACGCCGGCGTTATAGTCCAGGATAAAGTTGGTCAAGAAGCTGTCGCCGCTCAGGCTCAGGGACCAGCCGGTTCCCACAGCAGCCCCGGCGCCTAGGCCTGTGGCAGCCCACACCGCCTGCTCGCTGCCGCCACCCGCGAAGTAGGCCGTCACGGTCATGCCGACCATCATGTCGCCCAGGGTCTCAAACCCCGTCATGGCAGTCGTGATGGCGGGGACGCTTGGGTCAGTCGCGATGATCACCGTCGCGTCCGCCATGGGCGCCAGCCCCAGGCCGCAGAGGCAAAGCCCTACCACCACCATCCACCGCATCCCGCCGCTCTTCATCACAAGTCTCCTCTGAGCCACTGACCGCAGCCGCGGCCCCGACTGGTAGCCACCCGTCCGCGCCCGCCGGCACCACATCAGTGCCACAAGTGCGGCGCTAACCCAGCTCCGCACTGCCCGCAGGCGCGTCTCCCATTGTAGTGCCAAGTAGAAGGTAGGCTTCCGATGAAGCCCCACTCTACCTCCTTTGTAGTTAAACTGAGCAATCCGTGTGCCGGAACTTCGCCCCGTATACCGAATACATGAGCCGGTCAGCATATACCACTATTCCGCAGCTACTTATGGCAATCACCCGGCGGTTTGCCCGAGTCCGCCCGGTGCTGCACTTGGACAACCGATGTTGACAGTTCGCAACATCACCGGCCACGCAACCCCGGGATGCCCATCTGTAAATCGCAAGGCATCAAGGTCTTATGTTGCACATTGGCCATGTTGCCGCGCGGCAACTGCATATTGCCAGGAATCAACATGCCGGGTAGCTCCCTAGGGGCGAGCGCCCGAGCCCCGCGGGCGGGTCTCTGTGGCTAGACTCTGTCTTCCGGCCTCTGGGCCGCCCAGACGGTGGCGCGGGTGAGGAGCGTCTTGAAGGTCTCGTCGCGGCAGCTCTCGGGGTTGTGGCCGAGGGCGATGTAGCACACCCGCCCCTTGCCGTGGGAGCGCGTCCAGATGACCGGCACCGTCTTGCCGCGCCAGAGGGCCGTGGCCAGGATGACGTTGTTCGGGTCGTAGCCCGTTATGTACTGCTCGTCGGTGACGAAGAACTCCTCGATCCCCTGGGTGATGGGGTGGGTGGTGTCCACGACGCTCACCTGGTACTGGCGGTAGCGGGGGTGGGTGACGAAGTATCCGCCGACGAAGTAGCGATAGGCTGAGCACTCGCGGAACGAGTCGGCCGCCGAGTGGATGCCGACATAGCCTTTGCCGCCCTCGACGAACTTCAGCAGCCCCTGGAGCTGTGGCTGGGTGATCGAGCCTACGGTGTGATAGAAGACGATGAGCTCGTAGGGGTCGAGGTTGGGGGCCACGAGGCAGTCGAGGTCGTTATTCACCCGCGTGATGTCGAAGAGACCGGCGGCCTCGAGCGCCGCCTGGATGGCGTCGCCGCAGCCCCGCCAGTCGTGTATCTCGCCGCCCGAGTAGACAAGCGTCTTGATCTTCGCCACAGAATCCCCTTTCCAGTGCAGGAGTGAAGCGTGGCCGCCCGCCGCCGCTGACGGGATGATTCATAGCATGTTGCCCGCGGGAGGTCAAGCGACGTGGGTCGCGAGTTCGCGCCCCATCACCTCGGCATGTCGTCCTCGCCCTCCGCAGCCGTCGTCGCAGGGGGCCGATCCACTGGGTCGTAACCCCCCTTGCTCCAGGGGTTGCAGCGCAGGATGCGCCAGACGGTCAGGAGGAGGCCGCGGACTAGGCCCTTCTTGCGGAACGCCTCGATTGCGTAGTTGGAACAGGTCGGCTCGAAGCGGCAGCAGGGCGGGATGAGCGGCGAGAGCGCGCGCTGGTAGCAGCGGACCAGGAAGATGGCGATGCGTCTCAAGGCCCGCCCTCCGCGGCGCCCCGTAGCAGCCGCACCAGCTCGGCCGCGAGCTCCTCGACCCGCGGCTCGCGCCAGTTGGTGAACGGCACGACCGCGAGGTCGAGGCCCCTGGGCAGCTCGGCCTTGTGGAGCCTGAATGCCTCGCGGACGAGGCGCTTGGCGCGGTTGCGCGCCACGGCGCCCCGCCAGCCGCGGCTCAGCGCGATCCCCAGCCGGCTGTGCGGCAAGCCGTTGGGCGCCCACCACACAGCCAGCAGCGGCCCGCGCGCGCGGCGGCCATCCCGAAACACGCGGTCGAAGTCACCCTTGCGCTTTAGCCGCTCCTGGCGCGAGAAGCCGTGGGGCTTGGCCATGCCGCGTCCTCTGCGCCTTCCCGCGGCTAGATAGGACCCGTAGAACTAGGTCCTCTTTCCCCGGGCGGCGCCTCATGCTTTGCGCGGCTGGATCCGCGGGAAGTATATCCACAGGTGTCCGAGATCGTCGTCCTCGCCGAAGTAGAGCTGGCCGTCGCGCCCGACGGCGGCGTCGCCGAAGACGTAGCCGTAGCGCCGTCGCTCGATGACCGAGACCGCGCAGCCGAGATCGGTCAGCTCCCTTGTTGCCGGGTTGTAGCAGAAGAAGCGCGCGATGCCCGGCCCGCAGGGGCCATAGAGCCGCCCATCGGTCGTCACCGCCATAGGGCCGACGGGTGCGAAGCGCGTTGCGCCCAGCCGCTCGCTGAAGCCGCGGCCCTCGACAAGCGCATACAGGCTCCCCTCGTCGTCCGCCGTGTAGAGCCGCCCGCTCGCGGGGTCCCGCGCCCACATCAGGGCGCTCTTGCCCCAGGAGCCCTCGGGCAGGCGGACGGCTCGCCGCCGCAGCTTCCCCTGCTGCGGGCTGTAGCGCCAGAGCGTGCCGCCCTCGTCGAGGCCGAAGACGTTGCCCTTGGACCCCACGGCGAGCCGAGCCGCGCCGGGCACCTCGCCCACCACCCGCGCCTTCCCCTCGTCGGCGCTCATAGTAAACAGGTGCCGCTCGGTCACGCCCACAATCAGCTCGCGGGCGGGGGTGCGGACGGCGTGGAGGACCCGCTCGCCCTCCACGATGGGGCCGAGGTCATCGAGCGGCTGGCGGCCGAAGCCCCACTCCTGGAGGAGATCGAAGGGCAGGCCCTGAAGCCCCCGCGCGACAGCTCGCCCGCCGCCAGGGCCGTTGACGAAGGCCACAAACCTCTTCGCCCCGCAGCAGATCGCCGCGCACTCCGTGGCCTCCTTCACGGTGCCGAGGTCGAAGACCATCCCCGTCGCGCCGTGGAACATCCCGACGAAGACGTGCGTCGCCCGCCCGCTCGTCCCTCCGTAGACCATCCAGTTCGCCGCCACGTCCAGCGCCGTCACGTGGCTCTCGTCGGCCACAATCGGCACACTGCACCCCGGGAAGCACAGCGGGAAGGCCACCAGCGTGCCCTCCTTCACAAACGTCCCGTGCACGATCTCGTCCCGCAGCGCCTGGGCCTCGGGCGACTTGACATCGAAGGGCTGCCGCTTGCTCATAGACGCTTTCCCCATCGCTAGGCGAATGATTGCGGATCATCCGGCCCGACGTGCTCCATTACCGCATTTCCCGGCCTTCGCGTCAAGCGCACAACCGCCCAGCAGTGCCGCGGACGGTCCTTGCGCTGGCCTTGCGCCCGAATCGGCGGCGTTGTTGTTGTCGTCGTCCCCCCCCCGTCGTTGAGGCTCTCGCCGTGCGGCGTAGCGGTCATGTTCCGCGCTTTCGCGCGAAAGCGCGGAACATCGGCACCCCCGACCAGCACTTTCACCTCGCGTTGAGATGCCGCAGGCGATTCAGTCGCACGAGCCGACCCCGAAGGACGCGCGAGGTCATCTCCCATTTGCCATCGGGCATTGGGCGCTGGGGGTTGGACGTTGACCATCGGCTCGGGGGCCTCCCCGGCCGCGAGCGCGGGGGGACCTTTCACCCGTCATGTTCCTTGACACCCGGGGGAGCGCCTGCTAGACTCCGGGGGACGCGGGGGCGAAGCGTCCATTCCTGACCCTGGCCAGGAGGCAGCTCATGAGCGAGGAACAAGGGATTCGGCGGCGGGAGTTCATGGCCGTGGGCGCCGGTGCAGTGGCAGCGGCGCTCGCCGCGCGGCAGAGCCTCGCTGCCCCCGAGCCGCGCATCGTCGTCGCGCGCGGCGGGGCCAAGATGCCCCCCGACGAGGGGGCCTACGCGCGCGTCAAGGCCGCACTCGAAAAGCACGGCGGCTTCAAGGAACTCGTCTCGGGCAAGAAGGTGCTCCTGAAGATCAACGGCACCGACAAGAGCTTCCAGGACGCCAACACCTCGACAAGCTGCACGGCAGCCGTCATCCGCGTGTGCCGCGAGAACGGCGCACGGGTCGTGAAGGTCATCGGGCAGGAGTGGGACGGCTACGACTGCAAGCGTGCGGACGGCCCAACGCTCCGCGAGGTGATCAAGGCCGCGGGCGCCGAGCTCGAGGAGCTCATCCACTGGTGGCTCAAGACCGAGCAGTACGTCAAACACGTCCCCAAGACCGGCGGCTGGAAAGAGCTCTGGGTCGCCAAGGAAATCTTCGAGCCCGACGCCGTCGTCATCAACGTCCCGCGCTGCAAGACCCACCACTTCACCCTCTACACCGGCTGCGTGAAGAACTGCATCGGGCTCACGTGGCATATGTATGCCCATCACTGCACAGACGACCGCAACCCCAAGGCGGGCGCCAGCGACCAGCACCCAGCCCGCGTGGCTGGCTGGGCGATGTTCCCCGCCAAGCTAGCCGCCGCCTACCACGAGGTCTACCGCCCACGCATCGCGCTCAACATCCTCGACGCCGGCGAGCCGGCCCTCGGCTGGGGCGGACCCAAGCCCGAACGCCTCCGCACCTTCCCAGCCAGCACCATCGTCGTCGGCACCGACGCCATGGCTGTGGATGCCTACGGCATGCAACTGCTCCACGAGAAAGAGCCGGCCCTCATCCCAACCGCACTCGCCGACTGGACCAAGGGCGACAGCGTCTACGTCCAGGCCAACCTCACGAAGGGCAACTACCTGGCCGAATGCCAAAAGCTCGGCGCAGGCCAGGCCGACCTGGCCAAGGTCAGAATTGAGGAAGTGAAAGTTGACTGACCACGTTCCTGGCCCCGCGTTCGGCGTCCGACTTCCTCAACTCTGAAGGAGCGTACTATGACAGCCCAGGGCAGCGCCCTGGGAAACCGGGGCAACACCAACGGCCGCCCTGAGAGGGCGTACCATGCCCGATCTCCCAGGCGTTGGTGTCCCCGGCGAGGGGTAGTACGCCCTTACAGGGCTAAGCGGGGTCGTGGGGCATTCTCCCAGGGCGTTGCCCTGGGCTATCATAGTACGCCCCGTTGGGGCTCCCGAGCACTCATTGTGGCGCTCGCGCTCCTGTCCGGCTGCAAGATGCCATGGCCGGCCAAGCGCGCGGCCGGTCCCGCGCAGGTGCTCAAGGCCGCCGACGCGGCGCTGGCCGACATGGCCTTCACCAACGTGGCTGAGTGGCCCGGCGCGCGCCTGTTCGACTACATGGACGGCGCGGCGGAGGCATACTTCCGCCGCCGCTTCCTCACCCTCGCCTCCGCCGACACCAAGCTCGGCAGGACCGACGCCCGCATCGAGCTCTTCCAGGTGAGGTCGGCGGCCGACGCCGCGACGCTCTTTGACGACCACAACGACGGCAAGGGCACGAAGCTCCCCGTCGGTGTTGCCTCGGCGCTCTGGGAGGCCCGTGAGATGGAGGCCATCTTCCACCGCGGCCCGTTCTTCTGCCGCCTCATCATCTACGGCGCCAGCCCCGAGGCCCACAAGCTCCTAGCCGCCCTCGCCGCGGCGATTGACAACAGCATCCCCAAGTAGCCCTGCCCCCTTTCTCAGCGAGGCCGAGCTTGAGCGCCCACGCAACTGGTTCTGGACTCTGCGGCGTGGTGCCCGCCGCGCCGTTCCTCAAGTGGGCGGGGGGGAAGGGACAGCTCTTGGCCCAGCTCGAGCCGCTGCTGCCCAAGCGGTGCCAGCGCTACATCGAGCCCTTCGCCGGCGGCGCAGCGCTCTTCTTCCACCTGCACAACCTCGGCCGCATCCCGGCCGCTCGGCAGGACGGCGGCTGTCGGGCGATGCTCAACGACGCTAACGCCGAGCTGATCAACTGCTATCGCGTGGTGCGGGACGCGGCGCGCCTGCCAGAGCTGATCGCGCGCCTCCGCGCCCACGCGGCACACGTCTCCGACCCCGACTACTTCTATCGCGTCCGCGCGTGGGACCGCGAGCCCGGCTTCACGGAGCGTCACGGCCCCGTCGAGCGCGCGGCCCGCACGATCTTCCTCAACCACGCATGCTACAACGGCCTTTATCGCCTCAACAGCAAGGGGCACTTCAACGTGCCCTACGGCAAGTGGGCGCGGCCCCCGAGCGTCTTCGACGAGGCCAACCTCTGGGCCTGCCACCACGCGCTCCAGGGCGTCGAGCTACGCGCCCAGGGCTTCGAGGCCATCCTCGACTGGGCAGAAACCGGCGACTTTATATACCTCGACCCGCCCTACGACCCGCTCGGCCCCACGGCGGCGTTCACGACCTACACGGGGACACAATTCCGCGAGGCGGACCAGCGGCGCCTGGCCGAGGTCTTCCGCACGCTCGACGCCCGCGGCTGCCGGCTCCTCCTGACCAACTCCCCGACGCCCCTCATCCGCCAACTCTATCGCGGCTATCGCGCCGAAACCCTCCTCGCCGCACGAGCCATCAGCTCTAAGCCCGACCGCCGTGGCAGAATCCCGGAACTCGCTGTGCTGAACTACTGACTGAGAGGCCGCGGGGGAACCTTCTTTCGCAGAAGGTTCCCCCGCCCCCCCTCCAAGAACTTCTGCATTGGGTCCCGCGCCTGGCCTGCCCACCCCCCCGCCGACCCTTGGGGGCGCCTGCGGGCGACCTGTCCCCCCAATGGACGGACGGCCAGCCGCCGTGAGTCCTTGGGGCGGGCGGGCCGAGCGCCGGCCCAATGCGAAAGTTCTCGGGAAGGAGGGGGGCGGGGAGGGAACACCTCTTTCAAGAGGGGTTCCCTCCTCCCCGCTCTCTTCCTCCCCTCCCCCGCTCTTGCTTCCCTGTGGGCGGGCGGGTAGAATCCTGTGGAAGGAGTCGCGCCGATGCCCATTGCGGTGCAAGTCATTATCTCTATGGTCTTCAGCCTCCCCATCAACATCTTCTCGGCGTGGGACGCCGTGGTGAGCGCGCAGCTTGCGGCGCGCCTGGAGGCCATCCGCGCCGCCGGCGACCCCGTGACCATGGCCGACCTGGCCAAGAGCTATCCCGACCCGCCCCCTGGCAAGAACGCCGCCACGTTCTTCAACGCGGCCTTCGAGAAGATGGACGCGCAGGAGGAGCTGGGCGAGGCGCGCCTCGCCAGGCTCCCGCTCGTCGGCACGGCGCAACTGCCCCCGCCCGAGGACGAGTTGCCAGCCGCCATGCTCGGCGCCATTCGGGCCTATCTGAAGGACAACGCCGAGGTCATCTCGTTGCTCCACCAGGCCGCGGCGCTGGAGGAATGCAAGTTCGACCTCGACTTCACCAAAGGCCCCGCCATGCTCCTGCCCCACCTGGCCAGGCTCCGCCAGGGCGCGCGAATGCTCGCCCTTGAGACCATCGAGCGCACCGAGCGCAAAAAGGGCGACGAGGCGGCCGACTCCCTCCTCGCCTGCCTCCGCATGGGCGAGGCCGTGCGACGTGAGCCCCTACTCATCAGCACCCTCGTCCGCATCGCCTGCGACGCCATCGCCGCCGAGCAGACCGCCCGTTGGGCCAGCCGCGCCAACCCCTCGCCCAAGGCCCTCCAGCGCCTCGAGGCCGCCCTCGCCGCCGCAGGAGACCCGCGCATCATCGAGCGCGCGATGGTGGGCGAGCGCTGCTTCGGGATTGACATCTACCAGAACTACGTGCTCAAGCCCAACCGCGGCGAGATGCTCGCCGCGCTCGACGGCGGCCAGCTTCAACCCGCCGGCCAACTCCTGCTCCACCTGATTCCGGCCGCATACTTCAAGTCCGACATGATCTGCTATCTCACGATCATGAACGACTACGTGGCCGCCGCGCGCAAGCCCTACCCTGTGGCGTTTGCCGAGGGCGCGCGCGTCGGCAGGGACCTCGATGAACGCATCCCCAGCCTCTTCCTCGTCTCACGCATGATCCTGCCCGCCCTGGGGAACACCTTTGCCGCCGCCCAGAAGCACATCGCCCGTTGCCACACCGCTCGCGTGGGCCTCGCCGCACTCCGCTACAAGGCTCGCCACGGCCGCCTGCCCGACAAGCTCGATGCCCTCGTGCCAGACTTCCTCGATGCCCTGCCCCCCGACCCATTCGACGGCAAGCCGCTGCGCTATCGCACCGACCACGATGGCTTCGTCGTCTACACCCTCGGCGAGAACGGCAGGGACGACGGCGGCCTCGTCGAGGGCCACAACAAGCGGCCCCCCGACATCGGCTTCCGCGTCCGCCGGCCCCGCGCCCAGTTTTGACCCCTGCCGCACCCGCGTCTGAGTCGCCCGGCGCGCCACGGCGGGAATGTCCAAGTCCGCAAGCCGGACTCCGCTGCTGTCGTCACCTCTGAGTTGGGACTGCGGCTGTCTTCCTTCGTGCCGAGGCGCACGCTCCGTGGCGGGGCCGGGCTAGCGGCTGGTGGAGCCAAAGCGGCGGGTGAGGGCGGCGGCCTCGGCGGCGTGGTCGGCAAAGCGGGGGAAGAAGCCGACGATGACGCCGTCGGTGGGCTTGATGTTGCGGAAGGCGAACTGGAAGGCGGCCTCGGTGCCCTCGGGCCGGTCGGCGAGCCTTCCGCCGCCGAGGATCTTGAAGGCGAGGCAAGGGCGCTTGGCGGCTCGAATGAACTCGCACATGCGGATGGGGTCGCTGGGGAGGAACTCGCCCCAGAGGGGCACCTCGCCGAGCATGGCGTGGAGCTCCTCGGGCGTGCGGGTGAGGCGGTAGAAGCAGGTCATGTAGAGGTCGAGGTCCCAGCCGCCGTCTTCCATGTAGCAGAGGGCGTCGGGGTTGTGGGCCGAGGCGCCGGCGAGGGGGCCGAGGTCTCTGACTCTCTTGGCAAAGTCGCGCACCTGGGCTATCTTGCCCTCGCGCCAGAGGCGGTCGGTGACGCCGCCGTGGTGGACGACGGCGATGGGCTTGTGGCGGCGGACGATGTCGGCGAGTGCGTGGGGGTCCTCGGAGTGGGCGGTGTGGGCGAGGAAGACCCATTGGAGGTCGCGGCCGCCGGAGCGGACGGCGGTGAGCGCCTTGTCCACCTTGTCGTGCCAGGAGCTCTGCCAGGTGTTGATGCCGAGGTCCCAGCAGTGGTTGAGGAGCTCAACGGTGCGCTCGAGGGTGAAGTAGTCGTTCATGAACTTGCCGACGAGGGCGCCCATGTAGGAGTAGCCGAGGATGGGGTTGGCGCCGGCAACGAGTCGGCTGACGCGGTGGGCGCCGAGCTGAATGGTGGGCAGAGGTTGGGCGGGGGGCTGGCTCATGGTATCTCCTATGGCGACCTGCGAAGCTCTTGCCCCCACCGACCTTGTGGCGGTGGGGCAAGGGATTGGCAGCTAGGCGCGCCGCCTCACCCCCGCACGTCCCTCTCCCCGCTCTCCACCCTTGTGGAGAGGGGGCGGGGGAGCTTGGAGGCCGGGCATGTTTCGCACCATGTCGGCGAATGTCGAGGGCGACAGGCACGGGGCGAGCCACGGCGTGAGGGTCGGCCTCGACGCGCTCAGGGCGGTCTCCTTTGCGGGCTGGCAGGGTCTCGTGCTTCAGCGGGCTAGAGGCCTGGAACCTCCCAGCCCTTGCGATAGGTGCGGCGGAGGAGGCGTTGGGCCTCCTCGCTGTTGGTCACTCTCAGGTTCGCGGCGTCCCACTGGAGAACGGTGTTGGGCACGCGGATGGCCACGGTGCCGAGGAGGATGGCCTCGGCCATGGGGCCGGTCTGGACGAAGTGGCTCTCGGTCTTCTCGCCGCCCAGGCAGGCGTCCACGAAGTGGTGGTAGTGGTCGCGGCCTGGGAGCTTGGGCCGTTCGAGCTTGGCGAACTTCTCCTTGGGGAAGAGCTGGGGTCCGGCGCCGTGCTGGAGGAGGAGCACGCCCTCAGTGCCGATCACCATGGCGGATTCGGGCGGGTAGGTGCCTTTGCCGGGTTCGTAGCCGGCGAGGCTTTGGACTTCCTGGGGCGGGTAGAACTCGCCGTCGAACCACTCGATGGTGAGGTCGCCCTCGGTGGCTTCGGAGGCTGGGAAGACCCAGGTGATGTGGTCGCCCTGGGGCCAGGTGTCGGCCCGGCGGGCGGGGGACTCGAGCCAGGATTTCTGGACTTCGGCGCCGACGGTCTTGGGCGCCGTGAGGCGGAGGCCCTTCCAGACGGCGTCGAAGATGTGGCAACCGATGTCGCCCGACCAGCCGGTGCCGAAGTCCTGCCATGCCCGCCACTTGACGGGATGGTAGATGCCGTTGGCGAAGGGCCGCTCGGGCGCGGTGCCCAGCCACAGGTCCCAGCTCAGGTTGGGCGGCACGGGGTCGCCCTTGGGCGGGCGAGGGCCTTCGAGGCGATAGGTCTGGATGGCCCCTGGGCGGTTGGAGCAGAGGATGGCGCGGCGTGCCTTGCCGATGACGCCCTGGCGCAGGAAGAGCACGGCCATGCGGTCGCCGATGCCGCTGGCGGCCTGGGTGCCGAGCTGGGTGACGACGCCGGCGGCCCGCGTGGCCTCGGCCACGGCGCGGCACTCGAAGACGTCGTGGCACAGGGGCTTCTGGCAGTAGACGTGTTTCTTGCGGCGCAGCGCGCTCATCGTGGCGGGGGCGTGGGTGTGGTCGGGGGTCGAGACGTTCACGGAGTCGATCTTGTCGCCTTCCTCCTCGAGCATCTGGCGCCAGTCGGCATAGGTGCGCGCGCCCTGGTACTTCGCGGCCGCGGCCTTCAGGCGAGCGGCGTCCACGTCGCACAGGGCGACGATCTGGGCCTTTGGGTGGCTCTTGATGGCGGCCAGGTCCCCGCCGCCCATGCCGCCCGAGCCTATGGCGGCGTGGCAGAGCTTGTCGTTGGCCCCGAAGACATTGCGTGGCAGGATGGTGGCCGTAAGGCCGGCCGCCGTGCCAGCCAGGAAGCGCCGACGCGTCAATCGCTCCATCCGAGGCTCTCCTTGTGCGCCGAGACGGGGTAGACGACTCCCGCCAGTATAGTGCATGGAACCCGGATTGCAAGTAGACAGTAGGGGCAGGTCCCTGTGCCTGCCCGAACTCGATGACGCGCCACAACATAGGTGGGCGGGCACGGGGACCCGCCGCTACCTGGTGTCCGAAACGGACCACGCCCGAACCATTTGTAGCACAGAGCCTAGCGGTCTGGTGCGGGGCCGTCTCAGAGGTGCCAGGGCTCGCGGAGGGGCTGGTCTACGAGGCGGTTGGCGGCCTCGTCGCCGATGATCCGCTCGGTGACGGGGTCGAAGCGGATCTTGCGGCCCACCCTGATGGCGATGTTGGCGAGGTGCATGGCAGTGATGCCGCGGTGCGCGGCCTCGGCGTTCCCGCCCGCCTGCTTGCCGGTCCTGATGGCCTCGGCGAAGCTGAGGAGCGGCTCGGGGGGCGGGAGCGCGGCGAGCTTCTTGCGACCCTCCTCGTCGAGGTCCTTGGCGCTCACGCTCTGGCGCTCGATGGGGCGGCTGTACTTCTCGCCCCACTTGCCTGTCTCGATGACGAACTTCAAGCCATCGGCATAGGTGAGCTCGACCCAGCCCCAGGGTCCGACGGCGTCGTCGTGGGCGGGCGGGGCGTAGGGCTCGGCCTCGACGGGCGCCGTGGCGTCCTTGGCGAAGGTCCAGGTGAACGGGTCTATGCGGTGGGCGCCGAAGTTGGTCAGGTCACCGCCCTCGTAGTCCCAGTAGAAGCGGTTCTTGTAGTGGACCCGCTCGGGGTTGTAGGGCTTGAGGGGCGCGGGGCCGAGCCACATGTCGTAGTCGAGGTTGGCCGGGACGGGTTGGGGGGCGAGGTCCACGCGCCCGACGCGCAGGGGCACTGTGCCCCGCTGGACGACGCCCTTGAGGTCCTTGAGGAGGCCGTGCTTGATGATCTGATGGGTCTCGATGGCGGCAGGATTCTTGGCCTGGCTGAAGCGGCCGAAAGTGCCGATCTGGAAGACCACGCCGTAGCGCTTCACGGCGTTCACGACGGCGCGGCCCTCGGCGATGAACTTGGTCATGGGCTTTTCGCAGAAGATGTGCTTGCCGGCCTGAGCAGCCGCGATGCAGATGAGCGCGTGCCAGTGGGGCGGCGTGGCGATGCACACGAGGTCAAGGTCCCGCCGCTCCATGAGCCGGCGGAAGTCGGTGACCTTGGCCACCTTCTCCGCTTCGTCGGGGGTGAGCTTGAACGCCTTTGGGTCGGCGGCAAGGCGCTTGTAGTCCACGTCGCAGATGGCCAGCAGGCGGCAGTCTTTGATGCCCATCGCGCCCCAGGAGCCTCGGCCTCGGCTGCCCTGGCCGATGAGGGCGCCGGTCGGCGTGTCGCTCGGGGGCGGGGCCGCCTCGCCGCCGAGGACACGGCGCGACACGATGGCCAGCGATGCCGCCGTCGTGGCCGTCGCAAGGAACTGCCGTCTCGAGGGTATCATCGGCTTGCCTCCGTGGAGCAGATTGAGTAAACCGCGCCCTCCCGAACGTTCCGATGCGTTCGGGATGGTACTGGCATGTCCCGCCCGGCGCACTCGCTCGGTTATCCTCCCGAAGGTATTGGAACCTTCGGGAGGGAGCTACCGAAGCGGGTTGCCGCGTCCAAGATAGTATAGCTTTGTCTGGGGCGGTTCAACCGAGATGCGCAGCTTCGTCAAACCGTCGCCCAGCTTTCGGCGGGCGATGAGGTCCCAGACCTCTGTGGGCCGAGGGAGGCGAATGGTTCGGCGGCCGGGGCGGATGGAGTGGACGGCGAGGGTGCAGGAGTCGGCGAAGGTGAGGTCGTCGTCGGATTCGCTCCAGACGTGTGTGCCGCTGTAGCGAGCCAGCTCGCGCAGGAGCGGAGCGGGCAGCGGCACGGCGCAGGAGAAGACCGCCGCATAGTCACCGGCGCCGCGGCTCCCCTTGCGACCGTTGCCGCTCGCGCCCTTGCCGAACTCGCGGATGACCAGCCCCGCCCCGTCGCGCGCGGTGGGCCACTGGATGCCGCCGAGGCGCCTGACCTCGGGGTGCTCCTGGGGGACGAGGAGGGGGCCGTAGGGGAGCGAATCGCCGTAGTCAATGCGCGATGGGAGACGTTGCGTGACGGGGTGGTCGAAGCGGTCAATGGTCACGAAGCGTGGCGATTCCTTGCGGACGAGTTCCAGGGGGATACCGGTGAGCTCGGTTGCGGTCTCGGCGGAGAGGGTGCGGCCATCGGTGATGCCGCTCGCGGGGCCGAAGATGACGACGTTGCCATTGCGGAAGACCTTTCGGCGCAGCAGCGCCAGCCGCTCGGGCGTGACGCGGAAGAGGTTGGGGAAGAGGAAGACCTTGTGGCAGGCGGGGAAGTCGGCGCGGGCGAGGTCTTCGAAGAGGTGGAGGCGGAAGGGGACGCCGCAGCGCGAGAGGCCATAGAGGCGCTGGTGGATGACGGCGAGGTACTGGTAGCCGATGGTGAAGTCCTCGTAGATGACGCTTGCGTCGTCCACCACCATCACAATGCAAGGTGCCTCGCGGCGGTGCCAGCGGAGGGCGGCCTCGTGGGCGCGGCGGCGGGCGGCGAGCACCGCCTGGATGCCGTCGTCCATGAAAAAGCTGGGGCCGCAGACGTCCATCGGGTAGGTGTTGTAGCCGCGCGAGAGCGAGGAGCCGAGGTTGCGCCAGAGGCCCGCCTGGGCCTCGGCCATGTCCCGCAGGTAGTTCCAGCGTCCCTCCTCGGAGAGGGAGAAGGTGCGCTGGTCTTCCTCGACGAAGAAGAGCTTGCCGTGTGCGACGACTGAGTCGCCGATACCCTCGCCCTCGTAGCCGAAGCCCATTCCGCGGTGGAGGTAGTCGTGGGGGGTGACGACGACGTCTAGCTCGGGTAGGTCGAGGAGTTCGGCCATATCGAAGGCGCCGCTGACGGGGTGCATGGCGCCGCCGTGGGTCTGGTAGTCGCCGACCCAACGGGCGACGAGGGGCCAGCCGAGAAGGGTCTGCTTGAAGGCGTCAATGCCCGCGAGCTTGCTTGGCGCGGCGCGCTTGGCCGCGGCGAGGATGGTGCGGAAGTTGCGCCCGGTCAGCTCGCGCATGTATAGGCAGTAGTCGCGCTCGGCGGCGGTCTCTTGCGGCTCGGGCCAATGGAGGCGGCGCGGGATGCGCTGGAGCGTCTTGCCATCGGTCGAGACCTCGCCGTAGCGGGTCTTGCCGCGGGCGTGGAAGTCGCTGTCGTCGGGCACCTGGGCGGTCTCGAGCGCGGCGTCGGCGCGTCCCCACGCTTCTCGCAGCGCCGCGTCGGTGCCATACTTGCGGCGCAGGTAGCGGCGAAAGCCCTGCTGCATCGCGGGACTGCGGTCGAAGAGGAAGCCCTCGCAGGTGAGCTGGGTGGTGCCCTCGCCGAGGGGGTAGATGAGGTAGCCGATGACCCGCTCGCCCCAGGGCTGGCGCTCGCAGAAGCGGACGGTGTTCTCGATGAAGCGAGCGAGCTGCTCGTTGTAGCTGTCGGAGGCGAGCGATGCCTCGTCGTAGACCTTGCCGAAGCTGTTGAGGAGCAGGTCGCCCGGGTGCTTCTCGCGCCAGCGCTTCGGCGGACTGCTTCCGAAGCGCACCCACAGAAGCGCATCGGGGGCGGCCTTGAGCACCTCGTGGACCATGTCGCCGACGAAGTGCTCAGCGTCGGCGGGCGTCACGTCGGGGAACACGCCGTCGTCCGTCCAGAACGGGGTCGTCCAGTAGTCGCCCTCGACTCCGCCGCGGACGGGGACCATGAAGACCTTGCAGCCGTTGGCTGCGAACTTGGCGATGATCTCGCGGGAGCCGTTCCACTCCATCGCGCCGCAATAGTTGTAGCAGAATGCGGGTATGGGCTGGCCGTCCCGCATCACTACCGGCTTGCCGCGGTATGGCGCAACACTGAATGCCGGCATGGCCGCTTCACCTTTCTGTCGTGCCGAGCTTGTCGAGGCATCCATCTTCCGTGACCCGAGGCTAAAGAGAGATTCCTCGACTTCGCTACGCTCCGCTCGGAATGACACGGTTGCAGGGCGTGCATACGTGCACGCGGAACCGTCATTGCGCCGAAAAGCTCAGGCCATCGGTGACAGGGAAGCCGTGGTCGTCGCCGAGGCGGAAGTAGAAGCTCCAGCCCTCCCAGCCGCAGATGGAGCGAAGGAGGACGGTGTTGTCGCCCTGTCGCAGGGTGACAGTGGCCCTGTCCTGGTCGGGCTCGGCGGCGCGGTAGACGTTTCTGTCGAGGACCTTCTGGCCGTTGAGCCAGACGGCGAGGCACTGGTCGCTACCCGTGTAGATGGTGACTTGGCGCTCGCGGTCGGAGGCGATCTTGGTGAAGGCGAAGGCGCAGGCGCCCTTGTTGGGCGAAATGAAGTCGGCCAGGTTCACCGGTCCTGGGCCGAGCGGGGGCTGGCCGGGTTGAAGAAGCCTCCGCCAGGCCACGGGCGCCTCGACCTCTTTGCCCTCGATGCGGTTCATGCCGGCGTAGGTCGCCTTGAGGTCCACGCCCTGCTCGGGGGGATAGGTGGCCTTGACGCCGGCCCAGAGGCGCTCATCGTCCTTCACCGCAAAAGGGCCGACGACCCACCAGTCGTGGACGAAGGCGGCGCGGGAGCCCGCGTGAAGGCCGACAAGGGTCTCGTGGGCGCGGCGCAGCCGCTCCTCGAGGCCGTCGAGCGCCGGCTCCTTGACCAGGGGGATGATGTATCCGCGCTTGCCTGCCATGTCCACCGGGAGCGCGGGGAGCCGCTTGCCGTTGAACTCGACGCTGGGCGCCTTGCGCAGCCCGAAGACGAGCAGAGCTGTGGCCATGTCGGGCGCACGCTGGTCCTCCTTGGCCGCATGGTCCACCCAGAGCCTGGCCTCTCTGGGGCGCGCGATGACGCGCAGCATGCCCACGCGGCCGTCGGCGTGGACGCACATCCCCTCGGGCAGGCACATTTCCCAGAGCGTAGGCGATGGGAGGGGGTTGAAGGCGGCGTAGGTGCCGCTGAGTGGCTCGGTCTGTAGGTAGGCCATGCGCCCCGGCTCGCAGGTGAGTGCGGCGCCGTTCTTCTCCAACCGCCCGGTCGTGCCCTGTTGGGTGAGGGTGCTGTCGCGGTCGAGGCCCCTGGGCAGGTAGGGCCAGCGGCCGTTGACGACTCGGTAGGGGAAGCACTGGTCGGTGGGTACGCCTGCGGAGAAGTAGACCTGGTAGTCGGGGCGGTAGGCGAACTCGAAGGTGTCGTCGCCGCTCTTGTGGAGGACGTGGAGGGTTTTCTTCTCGGCGTCCCAGCGGGTGGTGGTCTGGATGCGGCTGAGGTGGCGCTGGAAGGAGCGGGGGGTGTGCTCCGTGGCGTCGCTGAGCTCGATGACGAAGCCGCCGTAGGCCAGGTCAATGGCCTCCCACGAGAGGCCGGCTTGGGCAAGGGGCGTGGCGGCCTTGTAGTTGTATTGCTGGATGAGGAGGGCGGGCTTGGCCTTGCCGCCGCCCTGGAGCTCTTCCTCGACGCCGTCGGCGCTGATGACTACTTCGGCGTCGCGGCCGAGGTCGGTCGAGGGCAGGGGGATGATGCCGACGAAGCTCACGCCGTCGCGCAGGGTGATGACCTGGCCAGCCTTCAGGGCGCAGGGGAGGCGCTCGACCCGCCTGCCGTCGAGGTAAAGCTGCCAGGTGGGCGCAGGCTCGAAGGTGAAGAGGGCGATGGTGGTCTGAAGGCTTCTGGCCTCGGGCGGCTCCTTGTCCTTCTCGCCGAGGCGGAAGAGCGGGCTGCTGAGGAGCACCATCTTGTTCTTGTGCTGAAGCGTAGCGAGGCTGCCGCCCTGCATGGGCACGATGCCGCCGTGCTGGGTCAGGAGCTTCGTGGTGTTCATCCCGTAGCGGACGAGGAGTGTGCCGACCTCTTGGACCCGCTCGACGGGGGTCTTAGTGCGCTGCCACTGGGCCATGACGGGCACGGAGCCGAAGCGGCCGACGTCGGTACTGGCGAGGCCGTAGTGCTTGCCGAGGTAGCAGCGCTTCCAGAGGGGGGTCTGGGCAAAGTGCCCCCAGTCTTTCTGGGTGACGGTCATCTCGTAGGGCAGGGGCTTCTCGTCCACCATGTTCGCCGCCCACTCGGGCGCCCACGGGCCGGTGGTTGTCTGAAGGGCGATGCGGCCGGCGGGGGCGTCCTGGTTGAAGAGGGCCATGCCGAAGGTGTCCTTGTTCCCCTGGTCGTGCATGGCGCCCCTGTGGGAGAGGGTGTGGATGATGTGTTCGAGGCCGCCCTGGGTGACCCAGAGGAAGGAGAGGCCGGTGCGGCCGGAGGTGTTGATGAAGCGCCGCAGGTTGGGGTGCCAGGAGGAGGTGAGTTCCTCGACCGACTTTGCGAGGATGCTCTGGCCCATCATGCGGTCGAGGTGGGTCGGGCCGAAGTCTGCAAACATCTTCTGCCCGCTGAGGGTGATGGAGAAGTAGTAGTGGTCAATGGACTCCTGGGTCGTGCCGTCGAACCATGCCCAGAGGCGCAGCGGGAGGTGTTCGAGGCCGTGGCGCCCGTCGGCGATAGCGCGTTGGGCGCCGATGATGTGGCCGCCCAGCAGTGCGCCCATGGCGGCTGTGTGGTTGAAGTTCATCGTCGAGATGACGTAGTTGTAGCCGTCGCGGAAGAAGCTCTTGCGGCCGCGCCAGTCCTTGGTCGCCTTCCAATACTCCTCGTTCTTGCGGCTCTGGGGGTGGAAGAACTGGTCGGTGGGCAGGTCAGGCATCAGCCAGGCGTCCCAGTACTCGCGGATGCTGTCGAGCACGGGGGCGGGCAGCATGTCGCGGTAGAGATACCACAGGAGCAGGTCGTCCTGGATGCTCCATCCCTGCCAGTAGCGTGGCGGGATGGAGAGGAGCTCGTTAACGACCTTCGCGTAGTCGGCGGGGTCGGCGGCGAGGAGCTTTTGGCGCCAGGCGCCGATGCGGTCGCCGGCGTGGCCGGCCAGCTCGCTCACGCGCTGCCACTGCCAGTCGGGCATCCAGTGGGGCTTGGCAAAGGCGTGCCTGGCGGCCATCGCCCTGAGCTGTTCGGGCGTGGGCAGCACCGCGGTCGGCTTGCTGTCGGTCAGGTAGGCGTCCCCGCCGGCGAAGATGGTGTCGGCGGCCTTGGGGAGTGCGCCCGCCGGCTTTTCGCCGGGGGCGAAGGTGACGACCAGGCGTGGGGCCTTGAAGGTGAGGCCGTGGCCGCCGGTGGGGTTGGCCCACTCATAGGAACTCCACCACTCGTCGTAGCGGAAGTCGTGGGTCTCGAGCTTCTTGAGGAGCAGGCCGCAGTCCTCGATGCGGCGGAGGCGTTCGCCGAGGGTCTTGCCATAGGCCGGGTCGTTGAGCAGGCTGGTCACATCGAGGCGCCCTTCGGGGCACTGCGTCGAGAGCTCGGCGGGTCCGAGGCGGGTGGGGAAGCGGTCATTTTCGGCGTCGGTGGCGCCGAAACGCGCCCAGTACGCCGAGCCATTGACGAAGGCGTTGAAGGTCGGCCCCTTTTGCGCGTCGGCTCTCCACGGGCGGCGCAGCGGCCAGGCGACGACGTGCCACTGGGGGGGACTCTCCTTCCACTTCTTCTCCCCGAGGCCGGCGCGGCAGGTGTAGCCGTGGGGGTGGAGCTCATAGCCGTCGTAGGCGAGCACCACCTCGGCCTTGGCGATGGTCATCCCCTTGGCGGCCTCGGCCCACAGCTTCTCCGCCGCTCCGGGAAAGCGCAGCAGCACCGCGCGATTGGCGGCATCCACCGTCCGCGCGCCGGGGGCCGGCCGGTCCCAGTCGGCCAGGAACCGGCTGATGCCCGCCGTCTCGAAGTCGCCGATGGAGACAGTGACGTGTTCTGCGCCACGGCTCGTCGCCAGCGAGGCCATCACCGAGAACGCCGCTGCCGCTGCTGCTCTCCTCATCGCGGTCCCCCTTTGAGAAGGTGAAACACCCGCGCGCTCTTGCGGTCAATGTCCACCGTCACGCAGCCGCCGCGGACCCACAGCTTAGCCCCCACGCCGCCGACCTCTTGGAGCCTGGCGCGGGGAATGCTGCGGAAGACGACCTGGGCAGCTACGGCGCGGTTGTGGAGGTTGAGGAGGTAGAGGACCCTGGCCCCGCCACCCTCGTGGAGGACGGCCTCGAGGAGGTTGTGGCGCTCGGGCTCGCCCGCTACATCGCCGGCGGCGGGCGCCCGGCAGCGGCCCTCGCTGGTGTGCATCGTCGTGACCGGCGGGGAAGAAGCAGCCACGACTGGCGCCCCGATCAGGCCGTCGAGCAGGGCCTTGACTTCGGCGACGGTCTCGAGCAGCTCCTTGCCCGGCTCGGCCGCGACGGAGCCGTCCCACCAGACGATCCTGCCCTTGCCGAGCCTCCGCGGCCCGTCGGGCGGGCGGCCGAGGCCCAAGAAGTCGAGCGGCTGGCCCGCCAGGTTCACTGTGGGCCAGGCGTGGCTGACGACAAGGGTGCCGCCCTTGCGCACCCAGGCCGCCAGGAGGGCCGCCGCTGCCTCTTCGATGAACGGCTCGGCGGCGAGCCAGACGAGGCGGTGGTCCTTGAGCTTGTCGGGCGCGTCCGAAATGTCCACCGCGGCGGCGTGGTAGCCGGCCTGGCCCGCGAGGCGGAAGAGCCCCTCGTATTCGGCTACGGCGGCGCCCGCCTTCTCCCCCCAGAGGACGGGGTCGCCGACGTGGAGGTCGTTGTCGGCGCACGGCATGGGGTCGCCCAGGTGGCAGTGCCACATGTAGGGGCGGTAGTAGGCGATGGCGAGGTCGCTGACGGGCTTGAGCTGGCCCCACTGTTTGAGACGGCGTGCGACGGCGACGACGTTGCGGATGGCCTCGTGGTTCTCGCGGCGGTGGCCCATCTGGCTCACGGGCGCGTCGCCCCAGCAGTGGCGGTCGTGGAACATGAACCAACTGATCGCCTTGCAGCCGTTGGCCATCGCGGCCAGGCTCATGAACTCCGTGTGATTCCTCGGCACGCGGTTGCCCTGGAGGTTCACGAACCACCAGCCGCCCATGAACTCCGCCGACCAGCTCAGCGGCAGCGTGGCGTTCATCAGGCGCAACACGCGGGCCATCGAGGAGTAGCCGGAATAGGACAGCCAGGGGTTGCGGTAGAAGTCGTAGCCCACGAGACCACCAGTGGCGCCGGCGAAACTGGCGAAACGCGTGGGCACCCCCTCGGGCCGGTGGGGGTTGATGTTGGTGTAGAAGCTCACGCCCCTGAGCCCGCATTCCTCGTGCATCGCGCGCAGGGTCCTCAGGTACTCGGCCATCAGCCATTCCTTGAAGGCCACCCAGTCGAAGAACCAGGGAAGGTTGGCCTGGACGTTTTCGAGCCTGCGCGGCGGCGCGACGTCTTCGAAGGACGCGAAGCGGCCGGCGTAGGGGAGCCTGTCGGGCGAGCCGTACGTGCGGGCGAGCCACTGGTGGTAGAGTTTGCCGCGCCCGACGACGCAGGGATTGTAGTCGGCGCCGAAGAAGCTGTCGCGGACGATGTAGCTCACCTCGTTGTCGAGGTTGCAGGTGGCGATCGGGCCGCCGCGAGCGATTGTGAACTCGCGGGCGACGGCGTCCACGGCGGCGAACCAGGCCCGCACCTCGTCGAGGTAAGCGGGGTGGAGATAGGACGGTTGCCAGCCCTCCTTGGCCTGAAGCATGTAGCCTGGGGCGGGCGTGTCGTCGGCCTGCCAGACCATCATGCCGGGGTCGCCCATCACGATCCGACGCGGGTGGCCGCCCCATGCCATCTCGTTGCACACGAAGGGGCCGGGCCGATAGGCCAGCCGCAGGCCAAGCTCCTTCACCAGCTCCAGGTAGCCCACCAGATTGAGGCGGGGATCGGTCGAGCCGTCGAAGTCGAAGCTGCCCTTCTCGATCTCGTGGACCTCCCAGGGCACGTAGCTGGAGACGCCTGGCAGGCCGGCCTCGGCCGCGGCCTCGAGCACCGGGCGCCAGTATTGGGGATCGAGCCGCCAGTATTGCACTTCCGCGGCGAACAGGTCGAGGGCTCTGGGTAGTTTTCCCACGGGACACTCCTTTGGCCACCTCGTTGCGATGGGCGCGTGCCACCGATGTGTCTTACTCCGGCTGCGGGGCGGCGATGAGGCGCGCGGCTGCCCAGTTGGCCATGTCGGCGATGATGCCGTCGGCGGCATCGGTGACGACGAGGCGAAGGGTGCGGACGCCTGCGATGGCGAGGTCGAGGGGCTTGACCTCGCGCATGCCGCGAAGGGTGCCGCTGTCGAAGAGGAGCTTATTGTCACCGTAGACCTGAAAGACGACGGTGCCGCCCTCTTCTGCGCCGCCTACCTCGGCGAGGAAGCGGGCGAACCTGGCGTCGAGGTTGTAGACGATTTCAGAGGGGGCGTGGGTGCCGATGCCCTTGCGGTAGCGGCGCCCGCCGGCCAGGCGCAGGGGTTTCTCCTCGACGTCGCGGTCGCGGCGGGGCAAGCCGTCCTTGTTGGCGGTCCAGCCGGCGACAGCTTTCTCCCAGGGCAGGTCGCTGAGGTAGACGCCTTGGCCCTCGGGCGGCGCGGGGGGCGTCCTTGGGCCGGGTTGGGGCGGTGGGGGGAGTGTGACCTGTTGGCGTTCGGCCTCGGTGCCCTGGAGGGAGAGGATGTCTTCGCGGGGGCGCTGGGCGAGGGCGGCGCGCAGCGAGGTGAGGGCGGCGAGGACGGCCTTGTAGTCGGGGTCATCGGCGCTGGCGAAGACTGTGCCGTCGCAGCGCCCCCATCCGCCTGCGGCTCGGGCAAGCGGGGCGGCGAGGGCGCGGCTGAGCCTTGGGTCGCGGCGGTTGAGGCTGAGCCACCAGGTGTCGGCCTTGCCATCGCCCTTGCCGTGGCAGTTCGCGCAGCGGCGGGCGTGAACCTCGTCCAATGCCTTCCGCTCGGGGCCGGCGAAGATGCGGCGGTTGGGCCAATGAGGTGTCTCATAGCGGTCGTAGTAGACGCCGTTGGCGTCAATCCAGACGAACAGGCGCTGCCAGTCGTCGTCGCCGAGCTTCACGCCGTGGTGGCCGGCCTCCAGGAGCTGGGTGAGACGGGAGACCTTGGAGCCGTAGGTGTAGGACGGGCGGGGGTAGACGTCGTCGGGGTGGTCCCAGCGCATGGCGTTGGCCACGCTGAGGTAGGGGAGGAGTTCCTGGTAGGCGATGGTGAACTGGTCGGTGAGGTCGTCGGTGAGGATGACGGCGTTGGCGGCGCGGTCGTGGGTGTGGCAGGCGATGCAGTGGGCGTTGAGGAGGGGCTGAACGTCGCGGAGGAAGGAGAAGATGCGGTCGCCCCAGGGCGGCGGGGCGGGGCGGCTCGGCTCGCGCGAGGCGGCGGCTGGCACGCGGTTTGGGGGCGCCATCGTGCGCGGCTCGTGGCAGCCGATGCAGGTGCGCCGCTCGGCGGGCTTGAGGCACACGACGCTGCGCATCCGCTGAATCTCGCGGTGCCGCGCGTCGAGAACCTCGAAGTAGACGTTGCGGTCGGGCGGGACGGCGAAGTGGGCCGAGCCGTCGGGCTCGACGGGCACGGTGCCGAGTATGCGCTTGACGGTGTAGATGGGGGTGCCGGAGGTGCAGATGACGCCGCCGTCGTGGACGCCTTTGCGGGGCACGTCCTCGATGATTCGCAGGAACTTAACCTCGCCGCGCGGCACGCCGGCCAGCCCCTCGTAGACGCCCATGAGCACCAGCGTTGCGCAATCGTCCTCCTCCCTCGTCCTCGTCCCTCGTCCTCGATTCTCCTCAGTTGGTGGGATGACGTGTGGCTTTGGGCGAGCCACCAATGGCACGGGCTCGGCGCAGGAGATGTCGGGGTCACGGTAGAGGAGGGCGAGGTTGCCGTGGCGGTCGCCGACGTATAGCGCCCAGCTCCCCTCCAGCCACGGCTGCACGGTGGGGGTGTAGGAGCACAGATAGGTGTCCTCCGAGAGGGGCCAGGGGTCGGAGAACCAGCCGCGGCGGCTGTCCTGGATTCTCTCGCCGATGACGGGCACGCCTGGGGTGAGGATGGTGAGCGGCGCGTCGCCATCGGCGCCCAACCGCACGTCAATGAGGCCGATGGGGCCGTGGGTCTGGCCGTGGTGGCCGGTGAAGAGCGCGGTGACTTTGGTGCTGCCGGGCACGGGGCGCGGGAACATGACGACGTTGGGGCGAATGGTCGCGTTGCCGTAGTAGGGCGCGACCATCGAGCCGTCGGGCCGCATCGTGAAGGGGTTGTGGAGACTGGTGACCGAGCGCTCGTTGTATTCCCAACGGCTGTAGATGATTCGACCGTCGGGGAGCATCGAGGGGTTGAAGTCGTTGAAGACGTTGTGGCTGAGTTGGCGCAGCCCCGAGCCGTCGGGGTTGATGGCGAAGAGTGTGGGCGCGTGGATGTCGCTGCCGCACATGACGTAGTGCTCGGAGCGGTCGGAGATGAAGCCGATGCGGCCGTCAGGCAGGTAAAACGGCTCGCAGTCATTCTTCGGGCCAAAGGTGAGCTGGCGGAGGCCGGTGCCGTCAACGTTGACCTCGTAGATGTGATAGCTTTGGCCTGGGACGACGGGTGCGTGGGCGCGCTCGACGCCGTTGCCGAAGGCGAAGAGGAGCCGCGTGGCGTCCCAGTGGAGGCACAGGTCGCGGTAGATGCCCTCGCCCAGGGAGTCCACGACGGGCGTCACCTTGCCATCGGGCCGAGCGGGGCTGAGGCGGTAGATGCCCCCGCCGGGGCGGTTGTGGCAGTGGTGGGCGTCCATGAACGGTTGCTCGGAGTCGTAGGGCTTGCGCTTGACGAAGAGCAGCGTGTCGAAGGCGATGCTGCGGAGGAGGCGCTGGTCGCGCAGCGCGCTAGCGCGCTCGAAGGCGGCGCGCCATTCGGCGCCCGCGAGCGGCGGGGCGTCGCCGCCGAGTTTCTCGACGTGGGTGAAGAAGGGCAGCCAATAGGATTCCCCGCCCGCCGCGGCGGTGAGGATGAGCAGGCCACCGCCCTCGCTTGCCAGCTCGACCGCGAAGCGCGCTTCCCTTGTCCCAGTGGGTGGCAGGGCGACCTCCCGCGCGGCGACCTGTCTCACCTTGACACCTGGCGAGAGGAAGCGGAGCGAGAGCTGGAGCACCAGCGGCTTGTCGGTCGCGTTGCGCAGCGCGACCGCTAGCTCATTTGCCCCACGCTTTAGGTCGAGCGGCGCATCCACGCGCAGGGCGAAGGGCGCGGGCCTGGGGCGGAAGGACAGGAGCCGGTCGAAGCGGCGCACGTAGCTGTGGTACCAATGGCTCTTGCCCCCACCGCCGGCGTGCCTGTAGCCGACAATGGTCTCGCCGGGCTTGACCTGGGCCAGGCTCAAGCGCAGCTTCGGCGGAGGGGACTTGGCGCAGCCGCCCTGGGCTGTGACCCCGAGGAGGATTGCGGGAATGGGATTGGGCCACTCTACCGCCTCGCCGCTGGACGGCAGGGGGAAGACGGGCGTCCGCTCCGCCTCCGGCGTCGCCCTCTCCCACTCGGCCAGGAGGTCCTCCCAGTCGGCGATTGCGTTGAGCGATTCGCGGAAGAACCAGTCGCGACGGACCATTTCAAGCGGAGTGCCCGCGGCCCGAACGCTCCCGCTGGCAATCAGCAGCAGGACGGGCAGCAAGATGCGCGATTGTCGGCGAGTGTTCATCTACTGCGAAGCCCTGCGATAGGTGATGAGGTCGGAGCGATGGCGTTGGGCAATGGTGAGCGTGAGGCGGCTCATCAGCTCCGAGCCCTTCGCGCGGGTGGCCGTGCCTGTCGCGTCGGAGCGAAGCTCGTAGACCGAGGCCGGGTCGAGGCCGCGTAGGGCAACCTGGGCGGAGGGGTAGGGGCTCTCGGGGCGACGGAAGGCGAGGATCATGCCCTCGCCGAGGTCGGGGCGGTGGAACTGCATGGCGAGCCAGTGGGTCCTGTCGCGCGATTGCGGGGTGAGCGGGTACCAGGCGCCGACGAGCAGGTGCCGCACCGCGCGATAGCGGTCGGTCAGCCTCTTGGCCCGCTCGCGGTCGAAGTCGGGCGCGTCGGCGATCCAGCCCAGGCACAGCGACGAGGCGAGGGTGGAGTGGAACGAGTAGTCGTCCAGCCGGTTGAGGTGTGCGACGACGACGCTGTTGGGCAGGTACTGGCTCAGCCCCCACAAACTGGCCTGGTCCACCTCGTTGTCGAACCAGTAGTCGGTCTTCTGGTGAATGTGCATGCGGCGGATGGTTTCGAGGTCAATGCGGCGGCCGCCGCTGGCGCACTCCTCCAGGAGGGCGTCGGGCCAGGCCGCGGCGATGCGGTCCCAGTAGGCGTACAGCCCCTCGACGTACTTCATCTCGGCCATTCCCTGGCGTTCGGGCGCGCCTGCACTGCGCGAGGCCAGGTCGTCCGTGTGTCGCCAGTAGGGCAGCGGGTCCATGTTGAAGTCCTGGCGGTAGACTCGGAAGCCGGGGAGTTCCATGAAGCCCTTGACGATGCCGAAGAAGTAGTCCTGGACCTCACGGCGGGCGAAGTTGGCTAGATAGGTGCGCTGCGGCCCATCGCCGGCGGCCAGCAACCAGTCGGGGTGGAGCTTGTGAAGCTCGGTGCCGGCGACGACCCGCTCGGGCTCGAACCACAGGCCGTAGATCATCCCGTGCTCTCTGGCCGCGGCGGCGACGGGGGCCATGCCCTGCGGATAGGCGTCCTTGCGGGGAGTCCAGTTGCCCGCGCCCGCGGGCCAGCCGCCCTCGAACCAGCCGGCGTCGGTGAGGAGCGCCTCCAGCCCGAGCGGGGCGTAGGCCCTGATGAGCGAGACCTGGTTGGCCGCGTTGCACTCGTTGAGCCAGCCGCCGCCGCGCGTGAAGCAGGTGTTGCAGAAGAGCGTGGGCAGGGGCGTGCGGCCGCCGCGCTTGGCGACGTAGTGCTTGTAGAGGAGCTGGCGGAACTGCGCGTTGGCCTCCAGAGCGTCGCCCTCCCAGGCGAGGACGAGGATGCGTGGGGAGCGGACGCGCTCGCCGGGATGAAGGCGAAAGCGCGTCTTTTCCAGGCCTGCCCGCAGACGCAGGGTCGTGGCGTCGGGGCACTCGAGGCGGGCCTGCCACTGGCCGGACCAGCCGACCGCAACGATGAGGGAGCCGCGCCCCGTCTCCAGCTTGAAGAAGGGGAAATCCCTATTCGACGAGCGGCCGCCCCCGCCACCGAGGGTCTCACCGTGCTTCTGGTTTATTGCGACAGTGCTGGCCTCGAAGTCACTGGGATTCGACGGCGCGCCATTGGTCCTATGGAGACGGTAGGGCGGCGCCTGGAGCGTGAGGTCAAGGGCCTGGAGGTCCGTGATGACGGGCGTGTCCGCCTTGCCGGTGTTCTCGAGCCACAGGAGCCATTCGGCGGCAGGGAAGTCGCTGAAACGGGTACGCTCCCACGTCACCCGAAGGCCCGTCTCGACATCGGTCCAGACGACCGCCTGGGCGTTTTCCTCGCGGCGGCAGGCGTCGAGGAAGTCGTCACCACGCCGGCCGTCGAGGAGGAATGAGAGCGGATAGCGCGACGGGGCATGGGCAGCGGGAGCCTGTAGGGCATCGAGCCAGGCCGAGCCGCCGAGCGCCTGAGCGCCGGCGAACAGTCCCATGAGCAGGAGCAGGAGCGGTCCGGTAGTGTCGGCCATGCCCATAGGATAGGCTAGCGCCGCCGCGTCGTCAAGCGGTCAGCCCGTGCCGAGCGGCGCAGGCTTCTAGAGGCCGACGACTGGGGCGAACTTAGCCCGGAAGTCGGCGGGCGTCATGTTGGCGGCCTTGGCGAGCTTCTCGACCCAGGCCGGGTCATCGAAGTCGCTTTTCTCCAGGCGGATCATGTTGGCGCGGGCCGCGCGGTAGACGTCGGAGTTGATGTTGACCCTTCGGGTGGGCGCGCGGCCGGTCGCCTCGTCAAAGATTTCGGAGAAGGGCATGGGGACGACCTCACCGGCCTGGACGGAGATGAGCGCTCCCTGCTCGGCGCCGAAGCGCTCCTCGCCGACGCCGAGGAGGTAACGGACGGCGCCCCAACCTAGCTCCTGGCAGTAGTCGGCGTCATAGGGGATGGGGGCGGCGCAGCGCAGGTCGTAGCCGATCGTCACGTCCACAATGGCAGCCTTCTCGCCTCGGGCCTTGGCGCGGCTCTGAAGCTCGCGCTTGATGATCAGCCCGAGAGGGATTTCGCCGAGGCGCAGGTGCCCGTGCTGGTCGCGCTCGATCTCCACGAACGGGTTGCCTTCGTACTTCTTCGCGATCTCCTCGCCGAGCAGGAGGCCTATGCCCTCGGCTAGGCAGGCGACGCCGTAGTCGTGGCCGACGGCCTTGCCCTTGGCCATCGCGCCCTCGATGATGGAGCAGACGAGGTCGAGGGAGCACTGGCCGTCAGCGAACTCCTCTGGGATGAGGGTGAGGGTAGCGCCGGCCACGTTGCCGGAGCCGAGCGCGAGGTGGCCGGCGCTGCGGCCCATGAGGATGGCCAGATACCAGCGGCGCGTGGTCCGGGCGTCCTCGACCAGGTTGCGCACCAGGTCTGCGGCGATCGTGCGGGCCGTCTGGAAACCGAAGGTGGACTTGTTGTAGGGCAGCGGCAGATCGTTGTCAATCGTCTTCGGCACGTGGGCAACGCGCAGCTTGCCGCCGGCTGCCCTGGCCACTTGGATGGCGCTGGAAGCCGTGTCGTCGCCGCCGATGGTCACCAGGTAGCCGATGCCCAGAGCATCCAGGGCGCCGACTACGCCGGCCATCGTCTCGGGCTTCTTCGTGGGGTTCTCACGCGAAGTGTGGAGGATTGACCCCCCACGCACGCGGGCCTGGGAGACGTCGCCGATGGTCAGCGGCGCAACGTGTGTGGTGTCGCCCTTCATGAGCCACTTGAAGCCGTCGTAGATGCCGACGACCTCGAGGCCCTGCCGGATGGCCTCGGTGGTGGCCGCAGCAATGACGGCATTGATGCCTGGCGCCGGGCCGCCACCGACGAGGATGCCCAGCTTACCCTTCCTTCCGGCCATGAGTGTGCTCCTCCGTAGCAAGTGGCTTGGGTCGTGCCTCCCATTGCCCACTATAATACCGGTCACGAGGCAGCAAGGCAAGCGCAGGCGTTGCCGGAGCCCAACCATCAGGCCGAGCACTAGCCGGCACGCTTGGCCGTTGACGCGGTAAGGCATCCATGCTAGCATCAAGGTAGAGGCCGGCGGAAGCGAAGGGCGCGTGACCACCGCTGTGGGTGCTGAGAAGTCTCAAAGCTGCTCGGGACGCCACCCGGGGGTTGTGCCGACCGTAATGGCCATCCTCCTCGCTGCGCCAATGGTCGCGGCGCGCGCAGGGGAGAAGGACCCCTTCGAGGGCATCGAGCCGCCCAAGCCGCCTCCCCCCGAGAAGCCTGCCGGGCGCAAGCCCAAGCCCTGGACCGACGGCCTCTTTGGCGAGAACTTCACCCTCAAGCGCGAGATCATGCTCCAGGCGTCCCACGGTGACGGCGAGCTCTACAGCCGCCACTCGCTCGGCCTCGAGGTCCTCAAGAAGTGGTCCACCCCCACGGCCACCGTGGCCGCCTTCAACACCCAGTTCCGCTTCGTCCGACGCGACAACCCCATCGAGGTGAGCAACGACCACGAGGGCATGGGCCGCGAAGGCTGGTACGGCGAGTTCCACAACTTCTACCTCGACCTTTACAACGTCTTCAACCCCGTGATGTCGGACGCTGCGAAGGGCGCCAACATCGGCCGCTTCAACTTCCGCATCGGCCGCTTCTACCTGCCGATGGGCCTGAACCTCCAGACCGACACCCACGGCACCGTGCTCCAGCTCTCCAACGAGCGTAACTTCGGCTTCGAGCGCGACTGGTACGCAGGCTTCTGGGGCTCGCTGAACAACTACCTGAACTACGACCTCTACTACCTGGCCGGCTCGGGCTACTACCCGAAGTTCCGCAGCCAGAGCGGCATGCTTGGAGCCCGCTTGAGCCTCGCCAACTCGTTCGACACCGACTACGGCCTCCAGGGGGGCCTCGCAGTGATGGCCGGCGAGCGCCTCGACAAGATGGCCGTCGAGCGCAGCCCCTCGGTCGCCGAGAGGGCCGACGGCCACGCGGTGGACACCTTCCGCGTCGGCCTCGACACCCGCTACCGCTGCAACATCCCCACCGGCTGGCTCACCTTCACCTTCGAGGGCACAGGAGGGCGCGACGAGCGCGACGCAGTCCTCACCCAGCTCTACCAGGCTGAGTACCTCCATCGCTCGCGCAAGGTGGGCGTCGCCGCACAATACCGCCGCTTCTGGCAGGACATTGGCCGCGGCCCAATGATGCCCGGAATGGAGCGGCCAGGCGACGTGGATTCCTCCATCGCCTTCGACATTACCTACTACTTCCGCAACGACATCACCCAGTCGAACCTCCACTGGATCAAGCTCAACGTCGAGCAACAGCTCCAGCGCCAGATGGGCGACCGAAACACGATCGTGACGCTCCAGTACTACCGGTACTGGTAGAATAAGAGTAGGAGATGAACCATGAAACGCATCCTCCTATTCCTGGCAGTGGCGGCTGCGCTCCTCGCCGTCCGACGCGCGGAGGCCGCCGTCGGCTGCACCCTCAGCAACCCGGCTCGCGACCTCAAGTTCCTCTACCCCGCCATGACCACCTACCGCGAGGAGGCCCGCCAGCTCGACACCATGTCGGGCGGCAAAGCGATGTTCGACGCCCTCAAGCAGCGGCTCGGGAGCGACCTGGACCCCGTCTACGAGACCTACGATACGCCCTATACCCTCTACACCGTCTACAAGGGCGACGAGGTCATCGGCATCGTCCACGGCGTAAACGTCCCCGGCAGGGGCGGCGTCATCCAAATCTTCCTGGCGACGGACCCCAAGACCGCCGAGGTCCGCCAACTCGTCTTCCAGCGCCTCGAGAGCCCGGCCGCCCGCGCCCTCAAGGCCGCGGAGTTCCGAAAGCAATTTGAGGGGCTCACCCTGGCCGACTTCTACAAGCACGATTACTACGCCGTAGCCGAGCCTGCGAGCGACAAGGACCGCGTCGGCCGCCTGACCAACCCCGTCAAGGGCGCCCCAGGCGAGGAGGACTTCACGGCCTCGCTCCGCGGCGTCCGCAAGAACCTCATCCTGCTCGACCTCTTCGTCTACGAACGCCGGCACGAGCCATTCTACCAACGGGCCCAGGAGGCGCTCGCAAAGCTCAAGGCCGGGATAAAGTGAAAGAGAGGGAGAGGGAAAGAGAGAAAAGACCCCCATGCGCAACATCCTGATCCTGTGTGCGGCCGTCCTCGTCGCTGGCGGGGCCGCGCTCGTCTGGCACCTGACGCGGCCCGAGCACTTCGGCGCGCCCTTCGCAGGCGCGCCAAAGGCAGCCATCAAGGAACTGCTGGAGAAGCCCGAGGCTCACCTGGGCCGCGAGGTGACGGTCGAGGGCGCCATCATCCGCCAGTGCCCGGCCACGGGCTGCTGGCTGTACCTCAAGGACGCCAGCGGCGGGGAGGTGCGGGTGGAGATGAGCAACCTCGCCCCCACGTTCCCGCAACGGAGCGGCCGGAAGGCAATCGTCGAGGGCCGGCTGAGAAAGAAAGGGGATTCGTACGAGGTGGAGACCAAGGCCGTGGAGTTCAAGTAGGCAAGGCTCATAGGAGAACGACCCAATGCGTTTCGTTTCGCTGGCATTCAAGAACCTCCTGCGCCGCCCGATGCGCTCGGCCCTCACCGTGGCCGGAGTGGGCCTGGCCGTCATGGTCACGGTGAGCCTCGGCGGCTTCATCCTGGGCTACAAGCGCGCGATCAACGAGAGCATAGACAAGCTGGGCTTCCAGGTGATGATCATGGCCAAGGGCTGCCCCTACGAGGCCGCCACGATGATGCTCAAGGGTGGCACCGGCCTCCTCTACCTGCCCGCCGACGTCTACGACCAGGTGCGTAAGGACCCCGCCACCGAGGCGGTCACGCCCGTCTTCATCGGAGTGGCCGAAAAAGAGGCCGGCGGGATCGGCGAGAGCGGAAAGTCCTTCACCATCGTCAGCGGCATCGAGGTGAAGACCTTCACCACGATGAAGCCCTGGCTGGCATTCGCGGCGGGGAGGGGCTTCGAGGGCGGCCGCTGGTTCGCGCCCGACGCGACCGACGAGGTGGTGATGGGCTACGAGGCGGCCACCTATGAGCAGCGCAAGGTGGGCGACGAGTTCTACCTCTCCGTCGCCCCCGCCGGCAAGACTGAGCCGGTGATGCACAAGTTCAGGGTCGTCGGCGTCCTTGCCCGCACCGGCACGCAGGACGACGGCACGGTGTTCATGCCCTACCGCCAGGCCCAGAGGGTCTTCGGGCGGCCGGAGCAGCTAACCATCGTTGGGGTCAAGATGAAGGAGTTCACCGGCCCCTCGGTCCAGCAGTTCACCGAGCGCTGGATGAAGCTGCCCGAGGTGCAGGTGGTGGGCCTCGAGCAGGTGAAGAGCACGCTCGTGATGCTCGTGGGCGCGGCCCAGGTGATGCTCACTGCGGTGGCCGTGATCGCCATCGTGGTCGCCACCATCGGGGTCGTCAACACCATCCTGATGAGCGTCTACGAGCGCACGGGCGAGATCGGCATCATGAAGGCCATCGGCGCGTCGCGCAGCGACATCTTCCAGCTCGTCTGGCTGGAGACCATGGCCGTGTGCGCTCTGGGCGCGCTCGTGGGATGCGGCGTCGCCGTCCTCGGAGTGCGCATGGTCGAGGCCGGCATCACGTCGCTCCTCGACATCGGCATCCGAGGCTCCGTCGTCCAGATCACCGCCGCCGTCCTGGGCGGGACCATCGCCGGCACCCTTATCGTCGGCTTCTTCGCCGGACTTTACCCAGCGTGGCGCGCCGCCTCCATGCGGCCCGTCGAGGCCATCCGCGAGGGGATTGATTGAGCGGGGGGCCCGGAGAGACGGTCCCGGACCCCTCTCCTTTCCGGGGGGACGGCAGGGTGAGGAGGGGACTTCCGGGTCGGGCCACGCGCCCAACCCTCCCCCAACCCCTCCCTGAGAGGGAGGGGGGTTGAGTGCTCTCCGCACTCAGGAGACATGACAATGAGCGATCCAGTCAGCGGGCACAGCGCCATCATCCAGGCCAGGGGCCTGAAGCGATACTACCGCCGGGGGAGCGAGACGGTGAAGGCCCTCGACGGCGTGGACCTCGACATCCACGCAGGAGAGATGGTCTCCATCCTCGGGCCTTCGGGATCCGGCAAAACGACCCTGGTGAACCTCCTGTCATGCCTGGATGCTCCCACCGAGGGCTCGCTGTCCGTCGCCGGCCACGAGGTGGCCGGGCGGTCCGAGGACCAGCTCGCCGAGGTCCGACGCGGAACCATGGGCTTCGTCTTCCAGAAGTTCTATCTCCTCCCCACCCTCACGGTGGCGGAGAACGTCGAGCTGCCGCTCCTGTTTTGCCGCCGACCGGTCAACCGGGCGGCCACGATGGCGGTGTTGCGCCAGGTGGGCCTGGAGGACCGCGCCTCACACCGTCCGCGCGAGCTGTCGGGCGGCCAGATGCAGCGCGCCGCCATCGCCCGCGCACTCATCGTCGAGCCCAAGATCCTCATCGCCGACGAGCCGACCGGCAACCTCGACTCCCAGAATGGCCAGGCCATCTTCACCCTCTTCCGCTCCCTCGTCGCCGCACGCTCCCTCACCCTCATCGTCACCACCCACAACCTCGCGCTCGGCTACCTCTCCGACCGCGTGTTCACCCTCCAGGACGGGCGGATCGTCAAGGAAGAGCCCGGCCGCCCCGCGGGCGTCTAGTTCCAGCAGACGCCCGCCTCCTCCAACACCAATCTGCCACTTCTCTGTGTGCTCTGTGGCTATCCCGTCTATGGCTATCCCGGTCGTGGCTTCTTTGATTTCCCGCCGGGGCGCTGCTAGAATGCCGGTAGCACGGAGACCCCTCAATGTCAATGCGCCCCCCGCTCGCCATCCTCGCCCTGCTCGCCCTGACTGCCGCCTCACGCGCCGACACCGTGCGCCTGAAGACCGGCCACGTCCTCGAAGGCCGCATCACCGAGGAGAACCCCCGCGAGGTGCGCATCCGCACCGCCAACGGCTCCGAGCTCACCGTGGCCCGCGCCGAGATCGCCGAGGTCGAGAGGGGCGAGGCGCCCCTCGACACCTATAAGAAGCGCGCGGCCGAGCTGAAGGACGACGACGCCGACGGGCACTTCGCCCTCGCCGAGTTCTGCCTCCAGAACCGCCTGTTCACCGAGGCCATCGCTCATCTTCGCCGCACCCTCGAGCTCCGCAAAGACCACAAGGAGGCCCGCGAAAAGCTAACCCCACTCCTCGACCAGCGCGCCCTGCCGCTCCTCAACCAGGCCAAACGCCTCCAGGACCAGGGCCAGTTCGAGGAAGCCGAGGCGCCCCTCATCGCCATCCTGGAGCAGTACCCCGACTCCTCCTGCGCGGCCCTCGCCCATCATCGCCTGGCCGTCGGCCTCGCAGCCCGCAAGCGCTACGACATGGCCATCACCCGCTGGCGCCGCGCGCTGGCCCTAGACCCCCGGCTTGCCGATGCCTACGAGGGCGCGGCCCACGCCGCAGCCGAGGCCGCCAGGTGGGCCGACGCTGCGGCCTTCACTGAGAGCGCCATCCCCCTCGCCAAGAGCACCGACCACGCCAGGGGCCTCAAGGAGCGCGCCGAGGCCCTACGCGAGCTGGCGAGGTTCCAGGAAGCCGGCGAGGGCAGCGCCCGCGACCCCAAGCGCCTCGCAGCCGAGGCACGCGTCCTCATCCAGCTCGGCCAGCGCGACCGCGCTCTGCTGCGCTACCAGGACGCCTACAACGCCGGCGCCCGCGAGCCCGAAATCCTCAAGCTCCTGGCCGACTACAACGAGCGCGAAGGCCGCGTCCGCCAGGCCCTCGAGATATACAAGGAGCTCCTCGCCGCCAACCCCTCCGACGCCGAACTGCTCAAGCGGCGCGCCAACGCCGAGCGCCTCCTCGCCGTCGGCGCCGCCTTCGCCACGCCCGACAAGGCCCGCCGCGACCGCATCCTCTTCGACATCGCCAGGACGGGCGCCTCCTTTGACGCCATCGAGGGCGCACTCCGTGAGTGCACCGAACGCGCGCCAGAAAAGACCGGCCTCGTCGAGGGCTCCTTCTTCACCGACGCCACGCTCCAGCGCGTCACCTACCTCGCCTACGTGCCAAAGCTCTACGACCCCCGCCGCCCCTGGCCCCTCATCATCGCCCTCCACCGCGACGGCGAGAGCGGCAAGGAGCACTACTACAACTGGGAGACCATCGCCGCCAACGACGACGCCATCCTCCTCTTCCCCACCAGCCCCGGAAAGGCCGGCGGCTGGAAGTTCATGCACCTCGGAGTCCCAACCTCCGCCCTCCACCACGCGACACGCCTCTACAACATAGACACCAACCGCGTCTACCTCGCCGGCGTCGGCTCCGGCGGCATGCTCGCCTGGGCCGCCGCAGTCCGCCACCCCCACCGCTTCGCCGCACTCGTCGTCACCAACGCCGTCCTCGATGAGGTCAGTCGACTCCACCTCCGCGCCGCCGCCACGGTCCCCACCTACCTAATCGTCAGCGAGCAGGCACCCCCCGACGTCGTCGGCTCCACCCGCGAAGCCCACAAGGCCCTCGAAGGCTGGGGCTACGACGTCCAGAAAGAAGAAGTCCCCGGCTACACCCGCAACCCCGCCCTCCCCGAACTCAACACCAAAGTCCGAGCTTGGCTCCAGTCCAAAGTGCGCAACCCCTACCCGCCGCGCGTGCGGCTGATGACCTACGAGCCCGCCGCCGCCAGCGCCTTCTGGCTCCGCATCGAGCGCTTCGCCCCCAGCGCCTACGACCCAGACCGCCGCGTCGCCATCCGCTCCCCATTCGGCCAGGAATACAGCCCCGAACAGCTCCACACCATGTTCCTCGGCGAGATCGCCAAGGGCATGGGCCAGGTCGCCGCCGCCATCGCCCCCGGCAACCGCATTGACCTCGTCACCCGCAACATCGAGGAGCTCACCGTGTTCCTCGACGACAAGATGGTGGACCTCGACAAGCCCGTCCGAATCATCGCCAACGGCGAGGCCGTCTTCAGCGGAAAGCTCGAGCGTTCCCTCGAACAGCTCTTCGACAGCGCACGCTACCACCGCGACCCACGCCTGTGCTACTCCGCCGCCATCCGCGTCAAAGTCCGCGACCGATAGCCCCACCACAAGAAACAGAGATGCTGGCTGAAGCCCGCACTGCGAACCACCGCTACATGAGTTGCGGCCAATGTAGTAAGATCTCAGGTGGCCCGACTTGCCCCCTTCACAAAAGCCCACAGCCGATATATCATAAGGGCGAGAGAGGGTGTAGGCAGTCCGCCAAGCCGACGATAGGAGACCACCGATGCGCACGGCGTCGTTCCTCCTCTGGGGCATTGCCTTCGCGGTTATCCTGCCCCCGGGCTGCTCGCGCGTGCTGAGGAGGACACGGGCGGCGCCGCCCGACGAAGCGGCCGTGGCGCCCGGAGCCCCGAAGAGCCTGCTCCCGCTCGGGCACGACGACGGCGTCCCCGCCGCGGCCACCATCCGCGGCAAGGTGCTCGCCGCCGACAAGATGCTCGGCGTCGTCGTCATCAACGTTGGCGAGCTCCACGGCGTCAGGCCACGGTACGCCTTCGTTGTCTACCGCGGCGAGAGGTTCATCGGCAAGATCGTGGTGGACGAGACCTACTCCGACATGTCCGCCTGCCGCTACGGGCAGACCATGCAGGCCCACATCGAGGTCGGCGACGACGTCACCACCAAGCTCCTCGGAGAACCCTAGCCCGCATTCCTGACGGAATGCGGGAAATCCGAAATCCGAAACCCGAAATCCGAAATCCAAAATCCGAGACCTCAATGAAGACGGCGCTTTGCTGCCTGCTGTGTATTGTGGCCGTCCTATCCGCCGGTTGCCCACGGCCCGTGCGGGAGCAGAACGTTTGCCCAAAGGAGGAGCCGCGCATGCTGAGGATCGTTGCACTCGGCGACTCGACGACGAACTGTGTGGGCAAGGCGGAAGTGACTGAGGCGACGGCGTGGCGTAGCCTGCTTGCCGCCGACCTCGCCCGCCGGCTCCGGCGCCCGGTGGAGGTAATAAACGCCGGGGTGGACGCCGACGTCGCGCCGCTCGCCCTCGCACGGCTCCAGCGCGACGTGCTCGACCGCAAGCCCGACCTGGTGGTCATCATGCTGGGCACCAACGACGCCGGCTTCTTCCGCCCGCCCAGGGGCGTGGCCGACACGCCGCGCGTGCCCCTCGACGAGTTCGAGAAGACGATGCGTGAGATCATCCACCGCATCCGCGCGACGGGGGCGGGCGTCGTCCTGGCCACCTCGGTGCCCATGAGCGGCAACTACTGGCTGCGCGACCTCGCCGCCTACAAGGAGCACGGCCTCAACTATCTCGTCGCTCAGTATGCCGACGTCGTTCGCCGCCTCGCCACCGAGTCTTGCCTCCCCCTCGCCGAGGTCCAAGAGGCATTCCAGAAGCACCCCGAACGCGACGCCCTCATCCCCGACGGCATCCACCCCGACCCACGCGGCCAGCGCCTCATCGCCGACACGCTCCTGCCCGTGCTCTCTGTCGCAGCGGACCAGCCTGGAAAGCCCGGATAGGAATACAAGTCAGAGGTCCCGCCCTGGGCCGCTCGGCAATGTCGCCACAGTGGCGCCTGTTTGAGCGCGTCGCCAGGCGCTACACGCGGGCCTTCGGCCCCACCCCAACCACCCCGGCCCTGCTGGACTCAGGCCCCAGCGCCAGCGGTGGCGCTGCGGCGCTGTCGGCTACACCTGGTTCTGCCCCTTTCGTGCCCACCGACGGCCCGCGCGAATCTCCCCCTCGGGCCAACAACCACTTCAGCCCAAGGCAGTCGCCCCGCATCCTCAGGCGGCAGCTCAATCTCTGCCCTGACGCAACGCGGCTTGCGGCAAGCCCAGAAATCGAGTACCCTGCACGGATGACGTCAGCTTCCGCCACAGTGAGTGAAGGGGCGTTTCATGATGCGCGTCGGGATCATCGGCTCGGGCGGCTGGGCGGGGCGCTATGGGGTGGCTCTCCAGGAATCCCAGAAGATCAAGCTCGTCGCCGTCGCGGGCGGCACCAGGGCGCCGGCCTACGCCGAGAAGTTCGGCGTCCGACTCGAGCCATCGCCAGAGGCGCTGTGTGCCGCGAAGGACGTTGAAATCGTGGCCGTGGTCTCACCCCACGGCCACCACGCGGCGCACGCCGTCTGCGCGGCGCGGTGCGGCAAACACGTCATCGTCGAGAAGCCGATGGCGACCTCGGTCGCCGAGTGCGACCGGATGATCGCCGCGGCGGCCAAGGCCGGCGTGAAGCTCATGGTCGCCCACTCGCGCCGCTTCTTCCCGCTCGTCAAGCAGGCGAAAAAGCTCCTCGACGAGGGCGCGATAGGCCGCATCCTCATGCTCCGCCAGCTCTTCAGCCACAACGCCCGCTCCTTCGGCACCGCGCCCGGCCACTGGATGTCCGACCCCAACCTCTCGATGGGCTTCTTCATCGGCTACGGCTGCCACCAGCTCGACATGACCCTCCACCTCGTCGGCTCGCGCGTCCGCGCCGTCATGGCCCGCTTCGGCAACTACTGGGCCAACACGCCTATCGAGAACTGCGGCGCGCTCTTCCTCGACTTCGAGAGCGGCGCGTACTCGGCCTTCATGGAAATCTGCTCGATGCCCAACGAGCTCAAGGCCTGGCCCCCATTCCCCGACTACCACGAGGTCAACGAGCTCATCGGCGAGCACGGCCTCATGCTCCTCCGACCCTACCAGCGGCTTGCCCTCCGCAACGGCAAGGACGGCGACGACTGGAAGACCATCGCCGAGCTTCCCCCCCGCGAGGCCGACAACCCGACCGTTTTCCTGCGCGAAGAGGTCGAGGCCCTGGCCGACGCCGTGGCCGCCGACGCCGACCCACCCGTCACCGCCGCCGAGGGCCGCCACTGCGTCGAGGTCATCCAGGCCGCCTACCAGTCCTCCAGGACCGGCCGCGCCGTCCACCTGCCGCTTTGAGGCAGACTCTGCATGCTCTGGCCCAGTAATACCGCCGTCATTGACCTCGATCTGAGCACTGGCGACACCGCGCTGGGCGCTGTGGCGGAGGAGATGCTCCGCCGCTATCTCGGCGGGAGCGGCCTGGCGGCGAGGATGCTGTATGAGGAGCTGGACCCCGCGATTGACCCGCTTGCGCCCGAATCGCCGCTGGTGGTGATGAATGGCCTGCTCACGGGCTCGCCCGTCATCTGCTGCAATAAAGTGTGCCTGTGCGCCCGCTCGCCACTCACAGGCATCTGGGGCGAATCGAGGGCGGGCGGGTTCTTCGGGGCGCAACTTGCGCGCTCGGGGATCGCCGGCGTCGTCTTACGCGGCCAGGCGCCTGAGCCTGTCTACCTTTGGCTCCACGACGGCCAGGCGGAGCTGCGGCCGGCGGAGCATGTGTGGGGCATGGACACCTTTGAGACGGCCGAGATGCTGCGGGCCGAGACCGACCCGAGGGCGCAGGTCGGGGCCATCGGGCCGGCGGGGGAGCGCCTCGTGCGGTTCGCCTCAGTGATGTTCGGCGGCCGCGACTCCCGTGCGGCGGGGCGGACGGGCATGGGCGCGGTGATGGGCGCCAAGCGTCTCAAGGCCATCGTGGTCCGAGGGACGGGGCGAGTGGGCGTCGCACGCTGCCCTGAGTTGCTGGCCGCGATGCGGGCGGAGAACCCCCAGGCCCGCGACGACGCGGGGCGGCTCCGCGAGTTCGGCACCGCGGGCGGCTTGCCCGTCGTCGAGGCCGCGGGCGACCTGCCGGTCAAGAACTGGACCCTCGGCTCCTGGGCGGAAGGGGCGAAGAAGATTGCTCCGCAGACGCATCTCGCCCGCACGCTGAGGGGGCACTACGCGTGCTTCGGCTGCCCCATCCGCTGCGGGAAGCTGATCGCGACCCGTGCGGAAGAGATGGGTCACGCCCCCGAGTACGAGACCACGGCCGGCTTCGGGCCGCTCGTGCTCAACGACGACCTCGATACGATCATCGCGGCGAACGAGTTGTGCAACCGCTATGGGCTCGACACTATCTCGACGTCGGCCGCTATCGCCTTCGCAATGGAGGCCCACGAGCGCGGCCTGCTGCCACCAGAGACGCCCGAGCATGGCTTGGGCGTGGCACCCAGCGTGGCGCCGCGTTGGGGCGATGGAGAGGCCATTCTGGCGCTCGTTCACCAGATCGCCCGCCGCGAGGGGCTAGGCCGGCTGCTCGGCGAGGGGGTGAAGCGCGCCGCCGAGGCCATCGGCAGCGATGCCGCCTCCTTCGCAATCCACACCAAGGGCCTCGAATACCCCTTCCATGACCCGCGTGCCTTCATCTCAATGGCGGCGGACTATGCGACGGGCAGCCGCGGGAGCTGCCACCTCGAGAGCCTCAGCTACATCCAGGGCTACGGCTCGCCGATGCCCGACTTCGGGATCGGGCGCGGCAGCGTGGAGCCCCACGAGCACGAGGGCGCGGCACGCCTCGCTGTCCTGATGCAGAACCTGATGGCCGTCTACGACGCCATCGGCATGTGCAAGTTCGTCTCCCGCAACGGCACGGGGCCGAGCAAGCTCGCCCACTGGCTCGGCCTCGCCACGGGCTGGGAGGTCTCGGCCGACGAGTTGATGGCGACGGGCGAACGGCTCGTCAACCTGAAGCGCGCCTATAACCTCCGTTGCGGCATCCGCCGCGAGGACGACCGCCTGCCCGACCGCTTTGTGCATCTCGACAGGAAGACGGGCGGCGCCGCGGGCAGCCTGCCCGACATGGCTCGCCTGCTGCCCGAATACTACGCCCTCCGCGGCTGGGATGGCCGCGGCTTCCCGACCCCCGACACGCTCCAGCGCCTTGGCCTCGACGATATTGCCGCCCATCTCAAACACCTGAGGTAGTCCATGAGTCTCACGCCGCGGCCAGCCTGCCCGTCCAGGCCTCGCACGCGTCACACGTCAGGCGTCACGCTTGTCCTTCTGCTGGCCACCCAGGCTTTCGCTGCGACGCAGGAGCCTGTCGAGGTCAAGCTCCACGACCTGGACGGCGGCGTGAGCGCCGAGGTGCTGGTGCCTGGCGAATGGCTCACTGCCGGCTCGTGGCCGTGGATGCTGTGTCCCTATCGCGGCGGCAAGGACCTGCGGTTGGACCGTCAGGGGCCGGTGGTGCTCGTGAGCGAGGACGGCGCCCCGCCGCGCGTGGCGGCCATCCGTGCTGACGGCCTCGGTGGCCCGGAGGCGCTCCGCGAGGAACTGGCAAAGGGCGCTGGCCCGCTTGCCATCGTGTGCACGGCCAGGAGTCTGGCCTCCCTGCCGGCCATCCCAGCCGAGCGCGAGTTGGCGCTCGCCGTCTTCAATGCCACGACCGCGGATCTCGAGCTCGTGGCCAAGATGCCCGCCGTCACCTCCCTGTGCATCGCCCAAGGGCAGGTGCGCGACCTCACGCCCCTCGCTGCCATGGGCCGCTTGACCACGCTTGAGCTGCGCGAGTGCCCTGACCTGGCCGACCTCGCGCCAATCGGCAAGCTCTCGAACCTTAAGACACTCCGTATCGAGTGGACCACAGCCGCCGATCTCTCACCCCTCGCTGCCCTGCACGGCCTGGCTAGCCTCCGGGTGCGCGAGTGCCGCGAGGTGGCCGACCTTTCTCCGCTGTCGCCGCTCGCGGGCCTCGTCGCCCTCGACCTCTCCGGCTGCGAGGGCGTGGAAGACCTGTCGCCCCTCGCAAAGCTCGCGCGTCTCAAGTGCCTGAAGATCGAGGACACCGCGCAGCCCCTCGGGGCCGCCGACCTCCGCCCTCTCGCGCGCCTGGCCGAGCTGGCCTGGCTTGACCTCACGGGCTGCACACGGGCGCGGGACCTCTCGCCCATCGCCAGCCTGGCCGGCCTCCGCTCGCTCCGCCTGACCGCTCGCGCGGACATGAACATCGCGTTCGTTGCCAGGCTGGAGCAGCTCGCCACCCTGGGGATCGGCTCGAAGGCCGTTTCGGACCCCGACGAGCCGCTGCCGCGCGTCCGTGACCTCGCCCCGCTCGCCGGCCTTAAGAGCCTAACCTCACTTGCCCTGCCCGCGGTCAAGAGCGCCGACCTGCCCCTCCTCGGCGCGCTCCAGAACCTTCGGCAGCTCCAGATTGAAGAGGGGCCAGACGTCACGTCCCTCGACCACCTGGCGAAACTGGCGAACCTCACAGCCCTGCGGCTCGGCAGCTTTCCCGGCGTGGGCGACCTGACGCCGCTGGGCCGGCTGGAGAAGCTCGCCGACCTCGAGCTCGGCGCCTGCGAGCGGGTGGCGAGCCTGACACCCGTGGGGCGACTGACTGGGCTGCGCCAGCTCTCGCTCATCGGCTGGCCGGCCTTGCCCGACCTGGCGCCCATCGCCGCCCTCAAGCAGCTCGAGGGGCTCGACCTGTCGGACTGCGGGGGCGTGTCGAGCCTGGCTGCGGTGGGCGAGCTTCGCCGCCTGCGCAACCTCATCCTGGCCGGCTGCACAGGCGTCGAGGACCTCGCCCCCCTCGCCAAGCTCGCGGAGCTGCGGCAACTCGACCTGCACGGCTGCGAGGAGGTAACGGACATCAGGCCCCTGGCGGCCCTTCGCTGCCTCGTCGCCCTGCGGCTCCGAGCGTGCACGAAGGTCACAGACATCGCGCCCCTGGCCGCCCTGGAGCGGCTGGAGTTCCTCGACCTCTCCGAGTGCTCGGCCCTGGCCGACCTCCGTCCCCTGGCCGCCCTCACTGGTCTGCTCTCGCTCGACATGGCTTGCGGCGAGGCGACCGAGCCCCTTGCTGACGAGGCCTCCCAGGCTGGGGCGCCGAGGACGGTCTTCGCGGACCCCGACCTGGGCCTCGCCGCAACCGATCTCTCGCCCCTGCGGAACCTCTCGCGCCTCTACTGCGTTGACCTCACCGGTTGCACCAGGGCCGCCAGCCTTCGGGGCATCGAGGGCCTCACCAGCATCGCCGTGCTTCACCTCGACGGTTTCGCGCAGGTCACCGACCTCGCACCTCTGGCAGCCCTCACAGGGCTTGCCGAGTTGGACCTCCGCGGCTGCAAGAAGCTGGCGGACCTGCGTCCCATCGCGGCCCTCGGCCGCCTAGAGTCGCTCACCCTCCGCGGCTGCGAGGCCGTGGGCGACCTTTCACCTCTTCGCGCCCTCGTGGGACTCCGCCACCTCGACCTCTCGATGTGCAGGAGAGTGGCCGACCTCGCGCCCCTGGCAGGCATGAGCCGCCTGGAGACCCTGTGGCTCGACGACTGCGAGGGCGTGGCCGACCTCGCGCCCCTGGCCGGCCTCGCCCGCCTCGCCTTCCTCAACCTTCAGGGCGCCAAGCAGGTCGCCGACCTCAAGCCCCTGGCGGGGCTGGCGCGGCTCAAGGTGCTTCACCTCAACGGCTGCGTGGGGGTGAGGGACCTGCGACCGCTGGCCAGCCTGGAGAAGCTCGAGGCCCTGGACCTCGACGACTGCGCGGGGTTGACGGACCTCGCGCCGCTGGAGGGCCTGCCCAGTCTCAAGCGGCTGTTCCTCCGCGGCTGCGACAAGGTGTCGGAGGCCCAGGTCGAGCGCCTCCGCAAGCGCCCCGGGCTCAGCATCCTTCGCCGCCGCGTCGGCGCGGACCACCAGGACATCCGCGACCTCGAGCGCACCCTCGACCTCCACGACAGGCCCTGAGCCGCCGCAGGCCCCCCAAGAATCGCATCACGCAAAGCAGGCATCACGCTGCGCGTGAGGCCGGCGTCACACGGAGTGCGACGCCGGCTCACTCCAGTTCGACGTCGGGGAAGCAGTTGGGGAAGTGAGCCTTGACGTGCTCGATGTGGGACGCGAAGCCGGTGCCCTGCATCCCGTGGGTGCCGAGGGTCACCGTGCCGATGACCTGGCCGCTCATGTTGAAGAGCGGGCCGCCGGAGTTGCCGGGGTTGACGGCGGCATCGGTCTGGAAGAAGTGGATGTTGTTGAACACGCGGTCTCGGTTGGAGATGATGCCTTTGGTGATGGTGTAGTCGAGAATCTGGCCTGCGAGGCCGGGGTTGCCCACGACCACGATGTCCTCGCCCGAGGCGACGTCCTTTGCTGAGCCGAGGGGCAGGGGCTTGAGGGGGAACGCGCGGGCGTCCACCTTCAGGATAGCGACGTCGCTCACGGGGTCGCCGAGGACGAGTTGGACGTCGGGGATGGTGACGAACTCGCCCTTGCGCTTGTAGCGGACGCCGAGCTTGCCGCCCGGGGCGATGACGTGGAAGTTGGTGGCGATGATGCCGTCGGCGTGGATGACGTAGCCGCTCCCGCTGCTCCTGTTGGCGGTGATGATGACGCAGGACTCCTCGACCTGTTTGAAGAGCTCGGTGAGGGCTAGCTTGGGGGGCGGGGCCTCCGCGAGCTTTTGGCCCTTGGCCTCGGCGAGCAGGCGGCGCGCGTGGGGCTGGTGGGGGTTTATCTTGAGGGACTTCTCGAGCGCTGCGGCGGCGTCGGCCTTGGCGCCCGCGGCAAGGTGGGTGCGGCCCAGGGTGGTGAGGGCGATGAAGTCGTCGGGCTTGCGGGCCAGCGCGCCCTTGAGCAGCTCGACGGCCTCCGCGTACTTCTTGTCGCGCGTCAGCACGCGGGCAGCCTCGACGAAGGAGTCGAGGGTGACGACGCTCACGCCGCGGTCGAGGGCGCGGGCCTCGGCAAACCTTGCAACGGCCTTGGCCGGCACCCCCGTGCGGGCGTGGAGCTTGGCGAGGTAGTAACGGACGTTGGGCGACCAGGGATAGGTGTGGACGAGCTGCTCGCCGAACGTGATCTGTTCGGCGGGCTTCGGGAGGTTGACCTCGGCCATGATGATCTTGCCGCCCTCGATGCGTGGCACCTTGAAGCTCGTGGTGCCGGCCGGGCCGCGGATTTGGAGGATGCGCGAGAGCTGCTTGCCGAACTCGGCGTCCTTGCCGTAGACGTCGGCTGCGCAGTCGTCGCTGGCGACGGGGACCTTTGGTGTGGCGGCGGCCTTCTTGTGGAGCTCGACGAAGGCGCGGGCGGCCTTGAGGTACGCCTCCTTGCCCGCGGGCTTCTTGTCCTCCAGGGCCTTGACCTCGGCCAGGGCCTCGTCGAACTTGCCCTCGTCCATCAGCTCGAGGACCTTCTTCTCAAAGTCCACGTACACGGTTCGGGCGCGCTCGACGATCTCGAGCTTGTGGCGGCCGGCAGCCTCGACTGCCTTGGTGCCCTCGTACTGGCGGAGGAACTCGTCGAGCACCTTCACCGCCTCGTCGGTCTTGCCCTCGGCGGCGAGCTTGTCGGCGCGGGCCTTGGCCTTGGCCAGCTCGGCCTCGCTGGCGCGCTCGGCGAGCTCCAGGCGGGCCTTGCGCGCCTCCTCGAACCACTTGGTCTTCTCGTAGCGGGCGGGGTAGCCTGCCATGGTCTGGACGGCGTCGGCGAGCTTGCCCTCTGCGGCGAGCTTGTCGGCGTCGGCCTTGCGCTTCTTGAACTCCGCCTCGGCTGCGGCCTCGAGGTTCTCGGGCTTGGCGTGGCGGCGCTGGTCGAACTCCGCGCCGTAGTCGCGGGCCTTCTTGCCGGCCTTCGTACCCCAGTAGCGCTGGGGAAACTTGTCGAAGAGCGCGACGGCGTCGTCGAACTTGCCCTCAGCGGCCAGCTTCTCGGCCTGGTCTCTGCGGGCCTTGAGCTCCTTCTCTGCCTCGGCCTCCAGGGGGTCGCCGCCGGGCGGTGTCGCCTTTTTGACCTCCACGTTGCGGCTGTGGATCCAGCCGAAGACCATCTCCGCCTTGTCGGCGACCTTGACGTGGATGCCGTACCACACGTCTTTCACCTGGGCAACGTCAAAGGTCTGACCCTTGGCGACTGTGGCGACGACCTTGGTGCCGACCATCACGTCGGCCTTGTCGGCGGTGACGACGACGGTCATGGCGGCGGCGCCGCGGACGGCGGCGAGGGCAAGGGCGCAGCCAAAGGTGGCGGCCAGGAGAGGTCGGCGGTGCATGGCGATCCCCCTATGGGTTTGGAAACCATCTCGAACCCCTTGCGTGGGTCCTGAGGTGGCTTCTCAGGCGGAACTTGAGCGACGGCGCCCGCAGCAGTTCTTGTACTTTGCGGGTCTGCCGTCTGGGCGCATCTTGCCGCAGGGGCACGGGTCGTTGCGGCCGGGTTCTTTTCGGGCGGTAACGGGCTTCGCCACGCGGCGTTCGCCCTGCGGGGCCTCGGCGGCCGCCTGCTGCTGTTTGTAGCTCTCGGCCGCCTCGTGGATGTAGCTGTCGGCCTGCCAAACCCGCCGCACCTCCTCCTCGCCCAGGTTGAACTCCACCTTGAGGAGGTAGTCGGTGACCGTGTCCTCGATGGACTTGGTCATGAGGTCGAACATCTTGTAGCCTTCGCGTTTGTATTCGACCTTGGGGTCCTGCTGGCCGTAGCCGCGGAAGCCGATGACGCCGCGGAGGTGGTCCATCGCCCACAGGTGGTCTTTCCACTTGGTGTCAATCACGTGGAGGAGGAGTTGGCGGATGGTCCAGAGCATGCGCCGGGCGCCGAGCTGGGTCTTGCGGGCCTCGTAGGCCCGGAAGGCGGTCTCGCGCAGGCGCGCGCCGAGGTCCTCGGCGGTCATCTTGCTGAGCTCGAAGGGCTCGAGCTCGACTCCGTACTTGCCGTCGAAGGCGTTGGCCAGGCCGATGTAGTTGCGCCCCTCCTCGGACAGGGATGTCTCCAGGAAGACCTGGAGGGCGGTCGTTGTGAGCGCCGAGCGGACCTGTTCGGCGGGCCGCTGGCCGAGGGCGGCGACGGCGGCCGACTCGAAGTACCCTGTGACATCGGCGAGGGTCTCGTCGCGCAGGTCGTCGGCATTCACCAGCTCGCTGAGGCCCACGGCGCGGAGCCACTCGCGCAGCCGCTCGGTGCGCCAGTCGGTGGGGAATTGGTCGGAGGGCAGGCAGAGGCGGAACGCGCCGTCCACGGCATCTGCGACGAGTTTCTCGACGCCGCGCCGCGCGTAGCGCCCCCTCGCCAGCTCGACGAGCACCTGGAGCGGCTCGCGCTCCTCGCTCTCGGCGCGCTCTTCCAGAGCGTGGACCTGAATGGAGACGTCGAAGGTCTCGCGTGCGAAGGCCGTGAGGCTGCCGAGGTCGGCCTCCTCGCCCTCGAAGGTGGCGGCGTAGAGGTCCAGCGTCGCGCCGCACAGCTCCCGGACCGCGTCATCCAGCTCAGTGCCCTGCTGCTTGAACTCCGCAAGCTTGGCCTCGATGAGACGCTGGCGCGCCTCCCTGAGCCTGTCGGCGGCGAAGCGCTTGAGCTGGCCCTCCACCTGTGCGTCGCGCGGCAGGAAGGGGAAGCGCTCGGAGGCCCAGCTCGCCAGCCCTGCGTAGCTCGGCTGCCCGCGGAAGCCCTCGGAGGCGAGAAACAGGCCGACGGTCCTGCGTATGAACCGCGGGATGAAGCCGGCTGCAAGCTCCGCGGTCGTAGCGGCGGGATAAGCTTCGGCGGCCTGGCGCAGGAAGTGCAGGCGCAGACCGTAGAGGTCACAGGCGCGCCACTGCTTCTCGGTGATCGCCATGCCGAGGTCGGCGGCCCAGGTGCTCAGGGGCACAAAGCTCCGCTCGACCGGGCTGGCGCCGGCCTCGCTCCCCAGGGCCTGCTCTATGAGGCGGTCAACGGAGTTCTCGACCATCGCGAGCGCGATGTCCTCCAGCCCCTCGAGGCGCTCGCCGGGCTCGGAAGGCGCGCCGCGCTCTGCGGCCTTGGCCAGGACTAGGTCAGGGATCTCGCCCGCAGGCCGCTTGGCCAGCTCCAGGGAGTTCAGCCCGACCCTCAGCCGCCCCGAGAGGGTGGTGGCCAGGCCGATGATGTTGTGGGCCGCGAAGCTCAGGTGCACCTGGAGGTGCCAGTCGGCGGCGCTCTCGGCCCACAGTGCCTGGGCTTCCGCCGCAGAGAGCGAGCGGGCGCGGTCGGCGAGCCCCTCCGAGAGCAGCTCGAGGAGCCGGGCGGCGACGCGCTGGTCGAAGGCTGCCTCGATGGCCTCGACCTCGATGCGCAGGTCAAGGCGTTCGCCCGCCCAGATGGCCAGGCGGACGGCCTCGGGCCGCCGGCGGAACATGGGCGAGGCGAGGAAGAGCTCGGCGGCGCTCGCGGCCAGCTCCGCCGCCACGTCGGCCGGCGCCCGGCCCGCGAAGCGCCCGCGCGCCGCCGCCAGCCAGCGCGGCAGCAGCGCCTCGCACGTAGTTGTCGAAGGCGTCCACTCGACGATCTCCACGCTCACACCCACGCGGTTCAGCCACCGGCGAAAGGTCTCCAGCTCCCAACCCACCGAGCGCGACAGCAGCACGGCGTCCTGCCCGAACCCCAGGCGGAACCAGCGGGTGAGCACGTCGTCGAGGGAGAGGCCGTCCCACTGCTCGCGTGCGGCATCGGCGATGAAGCCGGCCAGCTCGGAGCGGATGGCCGCGGCCAACTGGTCGGGGCTGCACTCGATGCCCAGCCCCGATGCCCAGCGCGCGATGCGGTCGAGGCACCACAGCTCGGGATACGCCCCGCCCTCCGCGCGGCACTCGGCGAGCACGAGCCCTGCCCACGCCCGCGCCTGCTCCTTGGTCAAACCGTTGGGGAGCGCTCGGCGGGCCTTGTCGGTGAGCAAGTCGGCGAGGCCAGCGCTGTCGGCGCCCTGCCAGTCCTGGCGCGTGAGTTCCACGCCGACGGCTTTCGCCCAGGCGTCGAGGAGCGCGAAGACGCGGTCGGGCAGGCGGCGCGAGGGCGGGCGCAGCTCGGGGGCCAGGAAGCGGCTCAGGGCGCGCTCGATCATCTCGCGCGGGTCGCGCCGCTCGCCGCCCTCGAGCACTTCCTGGCGCTGGCTGTAGATGAGCTTGCGCTGCTCGTCCATCACCTCGTCGTACTCGAGCAGGCTCTTGCGGATCTCGAAGTTGTGCTCTTCGACCTTTTTCTGGGCGCGCTCGATGGAGCGGCTGACCATGCCGCTCTCGATGGGCTCGCCGTTGCCCAGGCCGGCGCGGAGCATGAACTTGCGCACCCACTCGGCCATGAAGATGCGCATCAACTCGTCCTCGAGGCTCACGAAGAAGCGCGAGGAGCCGGGGTCGCCCTGGCGGCCGGCGCGGCCGCGGAGCTGGTTGTCAATGCGCCGCGCCTCGTGGCGCTCGGTGCCCACGATGTGGAGGCCGCCGAGCTCGGCCACGCTGTTCGCCAGCACGAGGGGCGCCATGCCCCGCTCCTTCCAGTGGGCCAGGAGGCGGCGATGGATCTCCTCATCCGAGACCTCGGTCTCGCCGTTCTTGCGGAGGCCCCAGGCGTCGAACCAGTAGCGTTCGAGGTAGCGCTGGAGGGCGTCGCGTCGGCGGGCGAACTCCTCGGGCGGGAGGTCGGCGCTGAGGGTGAGCTCTTTGGGCAGGTCGCGGGGCGCCAGCTCGCCCTCCTGCCAGTGGGCGAGCACCTGCTGGGGGGTGCAGGGGCCGAGGACAATGTCGGTGCCGCGGCCGGCCATGTTGGTGGCTACGGTGACGGCGCCGAAGCGCCCTGCGAGGGCGACGATGCCCGCCTCGCGCTCGTGGTGCTTGGCGTTGAGGACCTCGTGCTTGATGCCGCGGCGCTCGAGGAGGGCGCTGAGGTGCTCGGACTTTTCGATGGAGATGGTGCCGACGAGGATGGGGCGGCCGGTGCGATGGACGGCTACGATCTCCTCGACGATGGCCCCCCACTTCTCCGCCTCAGTGCCATAGATGAGGTCGTGGAACTCGTAGCGGCGTAGCGGGCGGTTGGTGGGGATGGGCACGACGTCGAGCTTGTAGATTTTCATGAACTCGGCGGCCTCGGTGAGCGCCGTGCCGGTCATTCCTGCGATCTTGTCGTAGAGGCGGAAGAAGTTCTGGAAGGTGATCGTGGCAAGGGTCTGGTTCTCCTCCTTGATGCGTGCGCCGCGGCTGGCTTCCTTGGCCTCGATGGCCTGGTGGAGGCCGTCGCTCCAGCGGCGGCCGGGCATGAGGCGGCCCGTGAACTCGTCCACGATGATCACCTCGCCGTCGCGGATCACGTAGTCCACGTCCAGCTTGTAGAGCTCTTTGGCCTTGAGCGCGGCCTCGATGTAGGGCGGCCAGTCCATGTTCCGCCCGTGGTAGAGGTTGTCGAGGCCCAGGAAGCGCTGCGCAGCCTTGATCCCGCGCTCGGTGAGCGAGACCGAGTGGTCCTTGAGGTTGTAGGTGTAGTCGTAGCTGGCGAGGACGTGTTCGCGCTGCACCTCGTCGCGGGGGAGGGTCTGCGCGTTCACCCCGCGCAGGGTTGCGACCAGGCGGTTGGCGATGTAGTAGCGCTCGGAGGACTCCTCGGCCGGGCCGCTGATGATCAGCGGCGTCCGCGCCTCGTCAATGAGGATGCTGTCCACCTCGTCTATGATGGCGAACTGGAGCTTGCCCTGGACCTGTTCGGAGCGCTCGTCCTTCATGTTGTCGCGGAGGTAGTCGAAGCCGAACTCATTGTTGGTGCCATAGGTGATGTCGGCGGCGTACTCGGGCTGGCGCTGGGCGGAGTTCATCTCGCTCTGGATGGCGCCGACGCGCAGGCCGAGGGCCTCGAACATCGGCCCGTTCCAGAACCGGTCGCGGCGGGCCAGGTAGTCGTTGACGGTCACGATGTGGACGTGGATGCCGGCGAGCGCGTTGAGGTAGGCGGGCAGGGTGGCCACGAGGGTCTTGCCCTCGCCCGTGACCATTTCGGCGATCTTGCCCTGGTGGAGGACGATGCCGCCGATGAGCTGGACGTCGAAGGGCCGCATGCGGAAGGGCGGGCGAAAGTCGGGGTAGAGGTCGCGGATTTCGTCGTAAAAGGAAGCTGGGAACATCAGGCGGGCGATCTCGGAGCCGAGCACCATCACCTGCTGGGCCATGGGCGCCTTCGCGGGGTCCATGCCGGCGCGCTCGGCCGCGGCGTCCAGCCGCGCGCGGGCCGCCTCGAAGAGCCGCCTGTCCTCGGGCGCCCGAAGGCGGGCGGGGTCGAAGCCCAGCGGGCGATAGAGCACGCTGCACATGCCGATGCGCCGGTCGGCCGCCTCGCGGGCCACGGCGAAGGCCTCGGGCAGCAGCTCGTCGAGGCTCTCCCCCTCGGCGTGGCGGCGGCGGAACTCGTCGGTCTTGGCCCGCAGCTCCTCGTCGCTGAGGGCCATCATGGCCGGCTCCAGGGCGTTGATCTGGGCGAGGGCGGGCGCCATCTCGCGGATCGTCCGCTGGATGCGGCTGCCCCGCATGAGGAACTTCAGCGCATTGTTAACGCCCCGCGCGATGGCCACGGGGGCCGCGTCGAGGAACTCCTGGACGCGCTCGCGCAGGCGTTCCCAACCGCCATTGCCGCTCGCTATGCTCTCGGGTCTTGTGCTCTGCTGCGCCATGTGGGCCTTACCGCTGACGATCATAGGACCCATAGGTCCTATGGGTCCTATCTGGTCGCCTCGGGCGCCTTGCCCATGCTCGCGGGGAGCTTGTCGGGCAAGGCGTAGTCGAGCTTTGTCGTTTCGCCTGCACGCACCTCGATGCCACCGAGCGCAGGGTCGAAGACGTAGCCCATCCTGGCAAACTGGTCGCCTGGCATCCGCAGGCGCTGAAGCACCCGCAGCCCCTTGTTGGGCTTGTGCCAGGTGTCGCCCATCCACTGGTAGGGCCACGTCTCCATCCGCCAAATCACCTCGTCGGCCTTCTCAGCGTAGAAGGCCGTCTTGCGCGAGAGCTCGACCAGGACCACCGCGCGCTTCGGCGTCCCGTGGATCAACAGCGGGCGGTTGGTGTCCATGAACTGCGCCACGGTCATGAGCTTCTTGAGCGCGTCCTCGAGCTTGTCAATGCGGAGCGCGCGGCGGATACGCTTGCTGCGCTCCTCGGGGGTGAGCACCTCGTCGGCCTCGGCCAGCTTCTTGTCGTCGAAGCGCTGGACCTTGATCTCGCCGGTGATGAGGTTGAGGTCATAGGTCGGCTCGTTCTCCTCGCCGAGGACTTTTAGCTCGACGCCCTCGATGCGGCCCTCGACGGTCTCAATGGCCAGGTCGTACTTGCCGGGCGCGAGGCCCTCAACCACGTAGCCGCCCGTAGCTGGGTCCACTTTGCCCCAGTGGAGCTTGTCCTGGAGCTTCATGATGGTGGCGGGGATGCGCTCGACGGCGCCCACCTTGGTGGCCTTGCCTGGCGGCGTGAGCAGGCCGGCGATCTTCCCGGCCGCCTCAGCCCCCAGGGCGGGCACAAGGCTCAGACACGCCATCGCCGCGGTGAGCAGGCCACATGTCCCGTGCATAGGCTCGCCTTCCGCCGCGCAGACGCTCCCCAGCCTCCACAGGCTCCCATTATCCCGCATTTGCCCGTGCAATTCAATCGGCCAAACCGCCGGGAAGTAGAGGCCGGAGTAGCACGCAGAGGAGCAGGGAGAGCAGATAAGAGGCGGTGCCCGGCCCCGAGCCCCGGCGGCGTTTCACCCCGGTTGTCTGTGCCCCCAGCGCGAGAGTTCCTGCTGCTCCATCGGCTCGCGGCCAGCTCGGCGCGACAACTCAGGCGGGGGGCGGCTGGCGGGGTGGGAGCTGGGGGAGCCAGAGCTCGCGCTCGCGGCCGTCGGGGTCGCGGAGGACGAGTCTCCCGCCGCGGCTGGCCTGGCGCACGACCTCGCTGAGGATGGCGATGGCGAGGCGAATGGTGCCGATCTTCGTCAGGCCAAGCTCGCCCGCGGCGCCCTCGAGCAACTCCATAAGCTCGGGCGACGCATCGAAGACGATCCGCTTGGGCTTCTCGTCGGGCATAGCAATTCACCTGCGCGTTGCGCCCCGAGGGGTGCCGGAGGAGCCGGCAACGGACTCAAGCACTCGGTGGCGGGCAGGGCTCCTCGCCGAGCTCCTCATAGTGTTCCGCGGCCGCTGCCTGCATGGCGGCCCACCGGTCTGGCGCCCAGAGCTCTATCCGGGCGCCCACCCCCAAGAAGACCACCTCCTCGCCAACCAACCCCGCCACCTCGCACAGATGGTCGGGAAGCCTGATGCGCCCGTGGGCGTCGGCGCTCACCCAGGCCGCCTCGCCCAATATGACCCGCTGGAGCATCCGCGCCTTGGCGCCAACGAAGACGGAGGGGGTGAGCTCCGACACTGCCTTCTCCCACGTGCTCGTCGGGAAGAGGCAGATGCAGTTGTCGAAGCCCCGCGTGAGTATCAGCCCCTTCACGAGCTCCGCCTCGCCAATCAGGTCGCGCAGGACGCGCGGCACGACCACTCGGCGACTGGTGTCGAGGCGTTGAACGTACCGTCCGAAGAACCGCACTCGGGGACCTCCGGGGTGCGCGACCCGCGCGACGGGGAGACCGATTGGCCGGACCCGCACCCCAGCGGAATGCGCCAGGGAAATATCCTGAATATGTACGAACAAAGTATTTACCATATCGAATGCATACTTGTCAAGCACTTTTTACTATATCTTTGCAATATTTCAGCCGCATGGAAACAATGTGGGACCTACCAGGCGGCCCTGACTCTCCGCCACAGGACGCACAGGCCGAACGCATCCCACCGTCAGGGCGGGCGTTGCGGCCGATGCTGCGCAGGGTGACAACGATGGCGGCGCTCCGCGTGGGCTCGCGCAGTGGCGGCGCCGCGCTTGACAGGTCGCGTGCCCTTCGGTAAGTTGCGGAGAGCCGGCACGCTTCCGAGTGTGCCGAACGGGGCCTGACGCGTGGTCGAGCAATCGGCAGATGGAGACCGGGCGTGAGCAAGGGGCCGGCCGTGGCCGTAGTGCGGTGTCCGGCTAAGGTGAACCTGTTCCTCGAGGTGGTGCGGCGGAGGCCGGACGGGTTCCATGATATTGACACGGTGATCCAGGCGATCAGCCTGTACGATGAGCTGCGCGTGGAGGCGACGGAGGAGCCGGGGCTGCTCCTGGAGTGCTCGGACCCCACGCTGCCGACCGATGGGCGGAACCTGGTGATGCGTGCGGCGGTCGCGCTGCGGGAGCGGATGGGGCATCGGGGTGGGGCACGCATGTCGCTCACCAAACGCATCCCCCAGCAGGCGGGCCTGGGCGGGGGGAGCTCGGATGCGGCGGCGGCGCTCGTGGGCCTCAATGCGGCCTGGGCCCTCGGCCTATCGCGCGAGGAGCTCCGAGACGTGGCGGCCGGCGTCGGCTCCGACGTCGCCTTCTTCCTCTACGGCGGGACAGCTCGCTGCACGGGCCGCGGGGAAGTCGTGGAGCCCCTGGAGGCTGGGGGGACGCTTCGCTTCGTGCTCTTGTGCCCGCGGGTGGGGATTTCGACGGCGGCGGCCTATGGGCGGCTGCGGCGCCCCTTGACTTCACCGCCGGCAAGCGCTAGCATGTTGGTGAGCAGCTTAGCGAAAGGCCACGAGGAGGGCGTGGCTCGCGGGCTGTTCAACAGGCTCGAGGAGCCAGCCTTCGAGCTGCACCCGGCGTTGCGCGAGGTGAAGGCTCGGCTCTGCGAGTGCGGCGCTTTGCTCGGCGTGAGCATGACTGGGAGCGGGTCAGCGTTCTTCGGCTTGTGCCGCGCCAAGGATCAGGAGAGCGCTCTCGCGGCCGCGCGCACGCTTGGGCTGGGCGAGGTCTTAGCGGTCGAGGGCATCCGCCACGGGGTCGAGGCTCAGGCCGGCACGGGGGCTGTATGAGCCTCGAGGTGGCCGGCGCAGAGCTGGCATTCTGAAGGGGGTGGAAGCAAGGCCGACAGGCGTGACTGGCTTTGTGTCGGAACCCTTGTGTCTCCCTGGGGAGGCATGGCCCGTCGCGGGCGGGAGTGAGGTGGGTCCGATGGAAGTCACCGAGGTTCGCATCAAGCTGGCCGGCGAGCGGGACGATAAGCTGCGCGCCTATTGCACGGTCACCTTCGACAACTGCTTCGTCGTCCGCGACATCAAGATCATCCGAGGCCCGAAGGGGGATTTCGTGGCGATGCCAAGCCGCAAGCTCACCGACCAGTGCCCGAAGTGCAGGTTCAAGAACCACTTGCGCGCGCGCTTCTGCAATGAGTGTGGCAGCCACCTGGTGCCCGACCGCGCGGAGCGCGAGCCGTCGGGGCGCTCGAAGCTCCATGCCGACATCGCGCACCCGATCAACCGCGACTACCGGGGCTATCTCCAGGGCGTCATCCTCGAGGCCTACGCGCGCGAACTTGAGCGGTCCAAGCAACCAGGCTACCAGCCCCCGGCCGACGTCCTCTACGACGCAGGCGAGGACTATGTGAGCGAAGACGACGGCGCCCAAGGCAGCGCCCCACCGCAGTCATCGCAAGAGAACGAACCCCACGATCACACCTTTGGAGAAGGCATCCTCCCTTGACGCGAACCGGCGCTCAGATTCTCGTTGACACCCTCCTCGATGAGGGCGTGCAGCACCTCTTTGGCATCCCAGGCGGAGTGGTGATCCCCATCTTCGACGTCCTCTACGACTCCCCCATCGAAGTCATCCTCACCCGCCACGAGCAGGGCGCGGGCCACGCCGCCGACGGCTACGCGCGCGCCAGCGGAAAAGTCGGCGTCTGCATCGCCACCTCGGGCCCAGGCGCCACCAACCTCGTCACCGCCATCGCCACGGCCAACTTCGACTCTGTCCCCCTCGTCGCCCTCACGGGCCAGGTCCGCACCTGTCTCATCGGAAACGACGCATTCCAGGAAGCCGACATCACAGGCATCACCCGCCCGATCACCAAGCACAACTTCCTGGTGCGAGACATTTCCAAGCTCGGCCACGCCGTCCGCGCCGCCTTCCACATCGCCCGCACCGGGCGCCCAGGCCCCGTCCTCGTGGACATCCCCGTGGACGTCTCCACCGCCCAGACCGATGCGCCCATCCCAAAGGAAGTCCACCTCCCCGGCTACAACCCCCACACCAAGGGCAACGTCCGCCAAATACGCCTCGCCGCCGACGCCATCAACGCCGCCGAGCGCCCCCTCATCTACGCCGGCGGCGGCGTCATCATCTCCGGGGCCGCCGACCTCCTCCGCCAGCTCGCCGAGACCGCACAAATCCCCGTCACCACCACCCTCATGGGCCTCGGCGCCTTCCCCGAAGACCACCCCCTCGCCCTCAAGATGCTCGGCATGCACGGCACCGCCTACGCCAACTTCGCCATGCAGAACGCCGACTGCATCATCGCCGTCGGCGCCCGCTTCGACGACCGCATCACAGGCAAGCTCGACGAGTTCGCCCCAAAGCGCAAGTGTATCGTCCACATTGACGTGGACCCCGCCTCCATCTCGAAGTCCATCCCCGTCGAAATCCCCGTCGTCGGCGACGCCAAGAACATCCTTCGCCAACTCATCAAGTTCATCCAGCCCGCCCAGCACGCCGAATGGCTCGCCCTCGTGGCCGACTGGAAGGCACGCCACCCCCTCACCTACGACCCCGACCGCGGCAAGCTCAAGCCCCAGTTCGTCATCCAGCAAATCTGCGAGGCCACCAAAGGCGAGGCCATCATCTGCACCGAGGTCGGCCAGAACCAAATGTGGGCCGCCCAGTGGTTCACCCACCGCCACCCGCGCCACTTCATCTCCTCCGGCGGGCTCGGCACCATGGGCTACGGCTTCCCCGCCGCTATGGGCGCACAGGTCGCCTGCCCCGACAAGATCGTCTTCGACATCGCCGGCGACGGCTCCATCCAGATGAACATCCAGGAGCTCGCCACCGTCGTCCGCCGAAAGCTCCCAGTCAAAGTCGCCATCCTCAACAACGGCTACCTCGGCATGGTCCGCCAATGGCAAGAGCTCTTCTTCAAAAAGCGCTACTCCGCCACCTTACTGGCCGACGGCAACCCCGACTTCGTCCGCCTCGCCGAAGCCTACGGCGCCAAAGGCATTCGCGTCGAACACGCCGACCAGGTGCGTCCCGCCATCGAGGACGCCCTCGCCACCCCAGGCCCCGTCCTCCTCGACTTCCACATTGACCCCGAGGAAAACGTCTTCCCCATGGTCCCCGCCGGCGAGGCCATCCACCGCATGCGCGGCCTCGCCTGACCAAGCGGCGCCACACCACGCCCGCCTGCAACCCCTCGCCCGCGTTCCCCGGGGGTCGCATCCCTCCGCAAACGCCTCTTGTCGCCATAATGGTCCGTCCCGCGTGCAAGTATGCACGCCCCACTTCCGGGACGTTGCCTTGACAGAAAGACACGCGAAGGCTAGGCTGCTGAAGGTAGGGCAAGGAGGTTCAAGATGAAAGACGTTGTGGTCGCGCTGGTGGTTCTAGCGGCATGGGCAGCGAGGGCCGCAGCCGCGGGGGAGCAGGGAAAGGATGCGACGATGCCGGCCAAGACCCCCTGGAAGGCGTTCGAGGACGGCCGCTTCGCGTGGAAGGCGTCGGCGCCCCTAGCGGGGCCAGACACGAAGGCGGCGAACCCGCACATCTCGATCAAGGACCCGACGTTCGTGCAGGTGGATGGCCGCTGGCACCTCTTCGCCACGCTGCGCCGCCAGACGGGGCCGGTGGACATCGAGTATCTGTGCTTCGACGACTGGGCGCGGGCCGACGCCGCCCCCCGCCACGTGTTGGGGATGCACGACCAGTACTACTGCGCGCCCCAGGTCTTCTTCTTCTCCCCCCACAAGAAGTGGTATCTCGTCTATCAGCTCGCCGACAAGGCGCGCAAGCCGCCCTTCCAGCCGTGCTTCTCGACGACGGAGTCGCTGGGCGACCCGAAGTCGTGGTCGAAACCGCAGCCGCTGCTCGACAACCCGCCCGAGAAGCCCAAATGGCTGGACTTCTGGGTGATCTGCGACGAGGCCAAGGCGCACCTCTTCTACACCTCGCTCGACGGGCGCATGTGGCGCTGCGAGACGCGCAAGGCCGACTTCCCAAACAAGGGCTGGTCGCAGCCCGTCCTCGCGCTCCAGGCCGACATCTTCGAGGCATCGCACACCTACAAGCTGAAGGGACTTGGCAAGTACCTCACCATCGTCGAGGCCCAGGGCGGCGGGCGGCGATACTACAAGGCATACCTTGCCGACCGCCTGGAGGGGCCGTGGAAAGGGCTGGCCGACACCCTCCAGAAGCCCTTCGCGGCATACGGAAACGTGAAACAGGACCAGGAGTGGACGACGAATATCAGCCACGGAGAGCTCATCCGCACGGGGACGGACGAGAACATGGAGGTTGACCCGGCGGACGTGCGATTCGTGTTCCAGGGCGCGAGCGATCAGGAATACCGAGGCAAGCCCTACGGACTGATCCCCTGGCGCCTCGGCATCCTTGAGATGGCGAGGTGAAAGGAGACGGGAGAACCTTCTTGCAAGAAGGTTCCCTCCCCCCCAAGAACTCTTGAGCTGCGGCGGGGCTTGCGCCTGCCCGCCCCATGGCACGGACCGGCACCCTCCCCACCTCAGCGCGCCATCCAGCAACCGCAACGGGCCGCCGTCAGGCGCGGCGGGCAGGCGCAAGCGCCGCCCCATGCCCATACCGAAAAGTCCTTGAAGAGGGATCTGGGGAGAAACTGTCTTCCAAGAATTTTCTCCCCAGTTGCTGCGCGATGGAAGCCACGGCCGAAGGCGGCTGTGCCACACCGAGAGCAGGCGCAGCAGGGGCCAAACGAGAAGAGGCGGGCGAAGGGCTCGCCCGCCCCTGTGAGGTGTGGTGGGAAGCGGCAGCGGACGCGCCGATGCGGGCTGAAGCCCGCACTACGAGCGCGCGACGAAAACGCTACGCGCGGACGCGGCGGCGGCGGGCCGCCGCCAGCAGCCCGCCAGCCAGGAGCAGCAGCGTCGTCGGCTCGGGGACGAAGAGGAACTGGTCCTCGTAGACGGCCCGCAGGCCGGCAATGTCGGTGGTCAGCCGCAGGTACTCGCTGGTGCCGTAGGGGAACCAGTAGAGGT